>Ga0335071_10006523_pt1 | contig 12036 bp, 12 predicted proteins | sample Lox_Sample_15_FD_206724 | JGI IMG/M metagenome (GOLD analysis project Ga0335071, IMG submission 206724) | Soil microbial communities from Loxahatchee National Wildlife Refuge, Florida, United States - Lox_Sample_1.5 | ecosystem: Environmental > Terrestrial > Soil > Wetlands | place: USA...
GCCTCGAGCCGCAGCGCCAGCGCCCGGACCGTTTCTTCCGTCATGGCGGGATCGGCATCCGCCAGGATCTCTTGCAACTTGGCCAAGGACAGCGGCTCTTCGGTAACGAAGAGCAGGCCCTCGACAATCGCCTGCCGATCCGGCTCGTCACTCACGGTTGCCTCCCTCACCCGCACTCTCGGCTGTGGGTGCGGCCTCTGCTGCGGCTGTGTCGGGCGCCTCGACCCCGTCCGCGCTCTCGACCAGACGGTAAATCATGATCGGCCCGAGTGCCTCTGCCTGCCTGGCTGTGGCCAACCGCCGACGCAGGAGCTCGAGCAGCGCCAAGAAGGTCACGATGATTTCGACGCGGCGCGACGCCTGATCGAACAGTCGGCTGAATTCGAGCGGGCTTTCTGCCGCCAGGCGATCCACCAAAGATACGATGCACTGCCCGACGTTCAGCTCCTCCGGCGTGATTTCCAGGGGCACAACCGTCTCGGCCCTGGCCAGCACGCTCCGGAATGCCTGGAGCAGCTCGATCATGGACGTTTCGAGTGAGCCCTCCACCTCCAGCTCGAGTTCCTGCGCACCGCGCCGATACAAGAGCGCCGCTTCGGATTCCAGGAGGCCGAGTGTTTGGGCCGCATCCTTGAACTTCTGGTACTCGAGCAAACGGCTGACCAGCTCCGCCCGTGGGTCTTCCGGCTCGGGCTCCTCGCCCTCGGCCGTCTCGTCGGGCGGGAGCAGCATTTTGGATTTGATGTGGATCAGCGTCGCGGCCATCAAGAGATACTCGCCCGCGACGTCGAGATCGAGCTCCTGCATCCGCGCGAGCCGTTCCAGGTAGGCGTCGGTGATGGTCGCGATGGGAATGTCCAGAATGTTGATCTGGTGTTCCCGGATCAGGTGCAAGAGAAGATCGAGGGGGCCCTCGAAGGCATCGAGCTTGATCTCGAATGTCATGGCCCCTCTCCGGCCACGATCAGCGGTGCGAGCTGCTCGAAGCGTTTCGGCCCGATGCCCGGTACCGCGAGGAGATCCGTCGCCTGACGAAAACGCCCGCGCGTCTCCCGGTGCGCGACGATCCGTCCCGCCAACGTCGGCCCGATGCCGGGGAGCGACTGGAGCGCTGTTGCGTCGGCGCGATTGATGTCGAGCGACGCCGCGGCAGGGGTGAGTGGCGCGACCGGTGCCACGGCCGGACGCACGGTGGCGGCGACGGCTGGAGGCATCGCCGGCTCCTCGACGCTGGCCGAAAATGGCCGTCCCGCCGATCCCAGCCGGCCAGCAATTGTACCGACGAGCAGCAACAGCCCGACCGCCGCCGTCGCCCGTACCTGCGCGCCGGCCCAGATGGTAACCTCCGCAGGGCGCGGGATGCGCGTCAATCCGATCACGCGCGCTCTTCCATCACCGCCGCGCCGGCCAAGCCGAACGTGTCGTGCAGGACGCGGACGGCCAACTCCGTATACTTCACATCGATCACACAGGACACCTTGATCTCCGACGTGCTGATCATCTGGATGTTGATCTGCTCGCGTCCGAGGTTCTCAAACATCCGGGCGGCCACGCCGGAGTGCGTCCGCATGCCGACCCCGACGATCGAGATTTTGGCGATCTTGTCATCGCCAATCACCTTGTCCGCGCCGATCTCCTTCGCCACCGCGCGTACGATTTCAAGGGCGCGGCCGTAGTCGGTCTTGGGGACCGTGAACGAAATATCGGTCGAGCCATCCTGGCTGATGTTCTGGACGATCATGTCCACTACGATGTTCGCGTCGGCCACGCGCCCGAACAGCATTGCGGCGATGCCCGGACGATCCGCAACCCGGGTGATGGTGATCTTGGCCTCTTGTTTGTTGTAGGCGATGCCCGAGACCACCACTTTCTCCATGGCCGCGTCCTCCTTCAGCACCATCGTGCCGGGGTTGTCATTGAAACTGGACCGGACGTGCACCGGCACGCCGTAGTTTTTCGCGTATTCGACCGACCGGGTCTGGAGCACCTTGGCGCCGAGGCTGGCCAGCTCCAGCATCTCGTCATAAGAGATGCGGTCGAGCTTGCGCGCTTCCGGCACCACGTTGGGATCGGTGGTGTAGACACCGTCCACGTCGGTGAAGATCTCGCACACGTCGGCCTGCAGGGCGGCCGCCATGGCCACCGCCGTCAGGTCCGATCCGCCGCGCCCCAGCGTGGTGATCTCGTCCTCTTGGCTGACCCCCTGGAAGCCCGCCACGATGGCGATCTCGCCGTCCTTGAGCGCCTGGCGCACCCGCTCCGCGTCGATGCTCACGATGCGCGCCTTGGTGTGCACGTCATCGGTCTGGATGCGAACCTGCGCCCCGGTGAAGCTGCGCGCCCGCTGCCCCAGCCCTTGGATGGCCAGCGAGAGCAGGCCGATGCTCACCTGCTCGCCGGTGGCGAGGATCACGTCCAGCTCGCGTTCATCCGGGCGCTCGGCCACCTGCTGCGCCAGCCGGATCAGCCGGTCGGTTTCGCCGGCCATGGCCGAGACCACCACCACCACGTCATGTCCCGCCGCGCGCGCCTGGCTGACCCGCCGCGCGACGTTCTGGATGCGGGAGACATCCCCCACCGATGTGCCGCCGTACTTCTGAACGATCAATGCCATCATGCACCTCGCGTCAACCGCCCGTGGAGCCGGTGCGGACCTTCTGTCCAATCCGGCCTTCCGTCCCCTGCCACAACCGTTTCATATTATCCATGTGCCGCCAGAAGATCGCCGCCACCAGGACGGCGCTCATCCCCACCAGGGCGAGCCGTCCGTCCAGCAGCCATGTCAGCGCCGGCATGGCCGCCGCCGCCACCAAGGCGGCGAGGGACGAATACCGCCACCTCCAGGCAACCAGCAGCCAGATCCCGAGCAGTGCGACGCCCACGAGCGGAAGTGCCGCCAGCATGACACCCAAGCTGGTCGCCACCCCTTTGCCGCCGCGGAAACGCAGAAAGACCGGGAAGACGTGCCCGGCAACAGCCGCCACCCCGGCAGCCGCGATCAGACCATCGGATGCGCCCGCCCAGCGTGCCAGCAGCACCGCCAGGGCGCCCTTCCCAAGATCCCCCAGCAGCGTCAATGCGGCCGCCCCCTTCCCGACCGTCCGCAGCACGTTGGTCGCGCCGATATTGCCGCTCCCCATCGTACGGAGATCGCCAGATCCGGTCAGCCGGGCCACCAGGAGGCCGCAGGGCACCGCCCCCACGAGGTAGGCGGCCAGAACCAACAACGCCTCACGCATCCGGTCGGTCGCTCCAGACTGGCGTTGGCCAGCCGGGTGTGGCGCGCCTGGGGTGGATCACTTTTCCAGGTCCACGCACCGCCAGAACTGCCGAAAATAGAGGGCGCCCGATGTGACCGAGATGGCGGCAGCCATCACCAGCATAGCATTTCCGAGCGGCACCAACATGGGCGGCCAACTCAAGATCAGAAAGACCACCGCGATCGCTTCCGCGGTCATGGTCAGCTTCCCGAAATCGCTGGCCGGGATGATCACGTTCTGCGCCGCCGCGATTGCCCGCAAGCCAGTGACCGCGATATCCCTCCCAACGATCACGACGACCACCCAGGCAGGAACCCGATGCACCTGCACCAGCGAGATCAGGCTGGCGGCGATCAGCAGCTTGTCGGCCACCGGGTCGAGCAGCTTCCCCAGCGTCGTGACCTGGCGCGTTCGCCGTGCGATCCGGCCGTCGAGCCAGTCGGTCAACACGGCGGCCAGAAACACGGCCGCGGCCGTGATCTCGTCCGGCCGCGGCACGAGGAAAACCACCAAGACCGGCACCAGGAAGATGCGGGCCAGGCTGAGTGCGTTTGGAAGGTTCACAGGGGCAGCGCGGTCGGGCTAACCCGTCAATCCCAGGTCCCGAACCACGTCCTTCACCAGATCAACGCCCAACTGGTCCCGTTTGCGCAAATAGCCTTCCAGCAGGACGTTATCCGCGATGGTGTTGATCAGACGCGGGATGCCCTTAGAATCGGCGGCGATCTGGTCGAGCACCGCCTCGGAGAAGATTTCGCGGCCGGCGCCCGCCACCTTGAGCCGGTGCCGGATGTAGGCCTTGGTCACCTCGGAGCTGAGCGAGCTCAGCCGACACTTGACCGCCACACGTTGCGTCAGGGGCGCGTCGAGCGCCAGGATCTCGTCCAAGCTGGGCAGCCCGAACAAAATGAACGTGATCAGCTTGCTGCCCGGCACCTCGAGGTTCAAGAAGCCGCGCAGCTCTTCCAATATCTCGCGCTGCTGCAGCATGTTGGCTTCGTCGATCAGGACCACCGCCTTGCGGCCGGCTTCGTGCAGCTCCATCAGTCGCTGATAGATCTGGGTCAGGATGGCGACCTTCTCCTCGGCCACGGGCGCGATCCCGATCTGCGAGGCGATCTTGCGGAGGAGCCACTCCGACGAGATGGCCGAGTGGATGATCACCAGGAGCGCCGACTCATACTGCGCGTCATCCAATTGATCGAGCATGCAGCGGGCCAGCGTGGTCTTGCCGGTGCCGACGTCGCCCACCACCACCGCCAACCCCTTCATGGTATTGACGGCATGCATCAGGCGTGCGAGTACGTCTGCCTGCTGATCCACCCGGAAGAAGAACCGAGCGTCGGGCGTGTTCGAGAACGGCTGTTCCCGCAAGGCGTAGAACTGTTCGTAGCTCATTCCCCACCCGTCCTGTCGGGTTACGGGTTAAATGAACGAGATCTTCTTCCTCCGCGCCCGCGTCGCGTCGGCCGTCGGCGGGGCGGGCGCGGCCGGCGCCACTGGCTCGGGGGCGCTGACCGGGGCTGCGGCAGGCACCTCTGGCGGGCGGCGTGCCTCGGGGACGGGCACGGCGGGGGCAGGCCCCGTCACGCCTCGCGCGCGCAAGGCCGCCAAGCGTTGCGGCAGCCCGGGAATCGTCGCCCCGTCGCTCTCCAGGCGAACGTACTCCGCCAAAGCCTGTTCCGGCTGGCCGAGCGCTTCGTATGCCCCACCCAAGGCAAAACGGACTCGCGCAGCGTCCGGGCCATCGGTCGCAGTCTCGAGGCCTTTCAGGAGTGCCTGGACGGCAGCGTCGGGCCGGCCTTTCGCCAGGTGACAGGCGGCCAGCATCTCCGCGCTGGCCAGTGCCCGCCCAGGATCTGCCTCGCTCAGCTGAAACTCCTGAATGGCCTCGTCGTAGAGCTCCATCTCTTTGTAGGCGACACCGAGATCGTAATGCGTGGCACCGTCGCCGGACGACTCGTTTACCTCCACCACCTGGAAGCCTTGAGTCAGACCTTCGACGGCGGATGGCGCGATGTCGCTCGGGGGCTCGTCCTCCTTAAAGCGGAACTGCTCGAGCGGCGCCCCCACGATCGATTGGGTGGGGACGTCGTACGAGATCGGGGCGTGTGCTTGCGGTTCCGGCGCCGCGGGGGCTGTCGCCGGTCCCTGCGTCACCCGCTGGATCCGCTCGCCCAGACCCGCGACGCTCGGATGATCGGGGTTGCGGGCATGCATGCGGCGGTGCACCGCGCTCGCCTCTTTCAGCATGCCCTGCGAGAGATAAAATTCGGCTTCCGACAGATCCTCGGCAATCTCACCGTCATAGGTATCCGCGCGCTCCAGGACCAGCACCGGCGTCTCCGGTTCGGGGACGGCGGGCGCGAAGTCCTCGATGTCCGGGATCGGGAGCGGCGCGTCCAGCACGCGCTCGATCGCATCGGCGGCGGTTTCCGATGACTCGCCCAGGAAATCGCGGAGCCCGGCATGGTCGGGGTTCAAACCCAGGCCCTCGCGCGCCTGCTTCATCGCTTCCCCGATTTGACCCGCGGCACGCAGCAAGCGCGCAATTGCCAGCACCTCATCACAGGCGTCGGCAACGAGATGCTGCTGTTCGTAGAGCGCGCACAGCCCCCGATGCGCCGCCATGTTGTCCGGGGCGATTTCGAGCGCCTCGAGGAAGCGGGCGCGCGCCTTCTCCTCTAGCCCGTACTTTTGATACACCTCGGCCTCGGCGAGCAACTCGATGACCCGTTCGTCCATCGCCTCGCCGCCGGAGGCATCGGCCGCGCTGCTGGGCAGTTCGGCTGCTGATGGCGCCGCGGGAGAAACCGGCGGGGCCCATCCCAACGGCGGCGATACGGTGGTGGGCTCTGGGGCACTCAGCCAGTCTGCCGGGCTGATCGGGACCGGTGCAGGCGCAGCGGGTACCTCCGCGGGAACGTCGAGCGAGAGCGGGGGTTCCGGCTCGCTCAAAGAGAGGCCCAGTTCCTCCAGTCCCGCAAATGAAAAGGATGGGGTGTCCAGCGGCGCGGCTGGCGGGAAGCCCAGTTCGGCGCCCACCCCCGTTTTCGCGGACGGCGCCCCCGCAAGGCCCTCGAGGCGGGCCCGCATTTCCAGATTCTCGGGCTCGAGATCTAACAGGCGGCGGTACGTCGCAACCACCGCCTCGGTTTGATCGCCGGCCTCTTGCGCGCTGGCCAACTCGCGCAAGATGTCGGCCTCCTCCGCCGGGAGCAGCGGGTACTTGAGCGCGGCGCTGAAAGCCGCCGCTGCCTCGATCGGCTTACCTTGCGAGGCCAACACTTCGCCCATGCGTCGCCAGGCCTGTGAATTTTCCGGCTCGCCGGATGCCGCAGCCTCCGGCACATCGAGCGTGAATACCGGTTGGCCTGCCTCAGCCGGCGCCTCCGGCCCCGGCATTACCGCGGCCTCGGGTACCAGCTCACGCGCTTTCGCGAGCAGACGGCGTCCCTCGTCCGCCTGGCCGGCGCTTTGAGCGGCTTTGGCTGCCTTCTCGTATTCCGTCGCCGCTGCCTCGGTGAGGCCTTGGGTCAGCAAGAGATCCCCGAGCTTGGACAAGACGCTGATGTTCGTCGGCTCGAACTGCGTCAGCCGGCGATACGCCTCGATCAACTTCGCGGTGTCATCCGCTTTCGTATAGTGGTCGACGACCGTGGCCATCTGGATCTTGGCCTCGCCGACCAGGCCCTGCTCCCAGTACAGATCGGCGCAGGCCTGGTACGCGCCGGTGTAGGAGAGATCCAGTTTGGCGATTTTCTTGTAAACGGCGATAGCTTTGACGGACAAGCCGTCGGCCCGATACAGCTCGCCCAGCTTGGAATACTGTTCGATCGCTTCGGCGGTCCGCCCGGCTCGAGCGTACAGGTCTCCCAGGTTGTTGCAGACTGTCAGGTCACGCGGGTCGGCCTTGAGGATGCCCTGGTATTCGGCGATCGCCTTGTCCCACTTGCCCTGCTGGGTGAACGTCAAGGCATTCTGGAGCGCCTTTCGCTTATCAACGGGCATGTGCAAAATCCCCTGGGTTAATGCGGATTTGACGGCTCAAACTACATCAGGCCTCTAACACTGTCAAGGCCGGTCTGGACGCCGCGGGTCGGCTCCGACGAGAGCCTCCTCGGCGCCCGTCGTCCCCGCAACATTATCGGCGGAACGTCCAGTCAGCATTACCATAACGATAACGGACCAGACGCTGCGCCTCTGTGCGCTCGTCTGGCGTGAGTGTGCCGGATGCGCCCGGCCCGAGCACCTCTGACCACCCCGCCATGAGTGCGGCTTCGACCGTCTGCCGGTCAATGCCGGGTGCAAGCGCTGCGAGGCAGGTCACCCGCTCGGCGGCCGCTTCATTCCAGTCCGGGAACAAGGCGGCGTGCAGTCCTGGATCAAAATGGATGAGGATCGAGCCGTGCTGAAGCAGGCCGGTATCCCAGCGGCGCTGCGCGGACCCGACGAGCTTGCGGGCACCGACCACGATGGCAGGAATCCCCGTTAATTGGAAACAGGCGGACGGGCGCTGGGCTGCTCCGCGTGGACCGGTGCCGATCTGCGCGTCGATGCCAACCCGGCGGAGACCGGCGATCAGAGCGGCAGAGATGCGGCCGAAACTGTCGGTGACGGACAACCCCGCCCAGTCTCCCGCCAGGGGAACGCAGACACTGTAGGTGATTTCGGCAGCGTGTAAGAGTGCCCTTCCCCCGGTCGGTCGGCGGACAATCTCGATCCCTCGCCCTTGGCAGACATCGGGATCCGGCGCCGTCTTCCAGGGCTGCGCGTACCCCAGCGAGACGGTTGGAACTCGCCAGCCGTACAAGCGGAAGGTGGGGGGAACGTGTCCGCGACCGACGGCGCCGGCGATCGCCTCATCGAGGGCCATATTCCAGGCCCCCCCGGCAGGGTTCTCGACAAGCAGCCGCCAGGTCACGACATTCGCTGGCGCAGCCGCGGGTCGAGGACATCGCGCAAGGCATCACCCAAGAGATTCGTCCCGAAAACGGCCAGGCTGATGGCCGCCCCCGGGAAGAGGACGATCCAGGGCGCTTTATGCGCATACTCAGCAGCCGAGATCGACAGCATGCGGCCCCAGGACGGGAACGGCTCGGGCACTCCGAGGCCGAGGAACGAGAGTGCTGCCTCCACCAAGATGGCGCTCCCCAATTGCGCCGTCGTGAGCACCATGAATGGGCCGATGGTGTTGGGCAGAATGTGCCGGAAGGCAATGCGCAGGTGTCGGACGCCGAGTGAGCGCGCCGCCTCAATGTACGGCGATTCACGGATCGCCAGGACACTCGAGCGGATGATGCGGGCGGCGCGGGGAATGATCGGGACCGAGATTGCCACCACGACGTTCGGAACCGATGGCCCCAGCGCCGCCGACATCACCAGCGCCAGGACCAAGAGCGGCAGGCCCTGCAAAATATCCATGAACCGCTGTGCGACAAGATCCGCGCTCCCGCCGGCATAGCCACTCAGCAGGCCGATGACGCCGCCTAGCACCGAGCCGAGCAGCGTCGAGGCGAGACCGACCGCCAGTGAAACGCGGGCGCCGTACACAAGGCGACTGTAAATATCCCGGCCCAAGTAATCGGTGCCGAGCCAGTGCTGGGCCGATGGCGGATCGAGGGTACGGGCCGGTTCGGTCCGGACCGGATCGTGGGTCGCGAGTTCCTCCGCTCCCAGGGCCATGAACAGCATGGTCAGGATGATGGCGCCTCCGGCGGCGCCGAGCGGCTTGGCCCGGCAGAACCGGAGAATCCGTCGCAGCACGCTGGCCCGATCCCCCGCGCGCCGCGCGGACGCGCACACAAATGCGCCGCTGCGCTCAGGCATGTCGCACCCGCGGGTCGAGCCAGCCATAGAGCAGGTCCACGGCAAGATTCATTCCGATCACGATAATGGCGATAAACATGACCAGATTCTGCACCACCGGATAATCCCGCCAAAGAATCGCCTCAACCAGGAAGCGCGCCACGCCTGGCAGGTTGAAAACCGTTTCGGTCACGACGAGGCCACCGATCAGGAACGCGAATTCGATCCCGAGCAGGGTGAGGACGGGGAGAAAGGCATTGCGCAACGCGTGGCGCCAAATCACCACCCACTCGCGCTGCCCTTTGGCGTAGGCAGTGCGGATGTAGTCTTCGCGCAGCACTTCGAGCAGCGCGGAGCGCGTGATCCGCATGATCAGCGCGGAGCTGCGCAAGCCCACCGCCAACGCGGGGAACAGGAACTGGAGGAGGTTGGCCTTCCAGTCCTCGAGCGGCGACACGTAGGTCAGCGAAGGAATCCAGCCCAGCAGCCAGACCAGCGACAGGATAATGACCATGCCCAGCCAGAACGAGGGCATCGATAGCCCCGCCAGGCTGAGAATCCGGATCAGGTAATCGATCGAGCGGTCCTGCCGAACCGCGCTGAGGACCCCAGCCGGAACCCCCAACGCCACAGCGACTGCCATGCTGAGGAGCGCCAGCTCGAGCGAGATCGGAATCCGAGGACGGATGACCTGCCACGCCGGCAGATCGTAGCGGTAGGATTTTCCCAGGTCGCCCTGCACCAGATCGCGCAGCCAGCGTCCGTACTGCACCGCGATCGGTTGGTCGAGGCCGATCTCTTTCGTGATCTCCGCCTTGGCGGCGGGGTCAACGTACCCGGCCGAAGCGAAGATCATGTCGACGATGTCGCCCGGGGCGATCCGCATCAGGACGAAGATCACCAGGGACATCCCGACCAGCGTCAGGAGGCCGATGAGAAGGCGGGTGAGCAGGTACGTGCGCATGCCGACCGGCGGCTCCTACTTATCCAGCCACACCTCTTGCATGCGGCCGTAATTGTACGCCGACTGGTGTGGAACGAGGTTCTTGACATACGGCCACATCAAAAAATATTCCTGTGCCCAGCCCAGAATGATGCGTGCACCTTCGAGTTGCAGGCGCACATCCAGCTCCTGCACCAGCTTTTGCCGCTTGGCCAGATCGACGGTCTGCGATTGCACGTCGATGAGCCGATCCACTTCTGGGTTGCAGTAATCCGAGTAGTTGCGCGGCGAGCCGCACTTGTAGTTTTCGTACAAGTTGGCGTCCGGATCGTCCGGACCCATGCCCGTGTTGTTGACGGCCATCTCGTAGTCACGCCGCGTCAGCTTGGCATGCCAGACACCCATCTCGACCTGCTCCAAGCTCGCCTCGATCCCGACCTGCTTCAGCTGGTCAATGATGAAACTGGCCAGATCGACGAAGAAGGAGCTGGCGCGTGTGGAGACTGCCAGCTTGAGCGGCTTGCCCGGACCGTAGCCGGCGGCGGCCAAGAGTTGCTTCGCCTCGGCTCGGTTCTTGGTCGCATCGCCCACGCCCGGCAGTTTGACCAGATCTTTCTCGCCCAGACCCCATGCGCCAGATGGTTTGGGAAGCATCACCCCGCCCACGGTTGCGCCGCCCTGCCGGCCGGCCTGTACGTAGCCCTTGCGATCAATCGCCAAATTGATCGCGCGCCGCACTCGCGCATCCGCAAAGATGGGCCGTTTGAAATTCAAAAGCAGATTGTCGTTCAGATTCGTGCTGCTCTCGATCAGGACGATCTGCGGCACCGCCTGTTTCACGCCCTGCGCGATGGTCTTCGCCAGCTCGAGCGGGTACGAAATGTCGAGGCGTCCCGCTTGCAGCGCCGCGTAGCGCGTGCTCCGTTCTTTGATGATGACGTAGCGGATCCCGTCGAGATACGGCCGCCCCTTGATCATGTAGTCGGGATTCTTGACCAGGTCGATATACTCACCGAGGCGGTACTCCTTGAGCTTGAACGGGCCGGTCCCCACGCATTTCGTGCGCAATTCGGCCAGCGGCACGTGGGCCGGATAGATCGGCGAGTAGCCCGCTGCCAGCATCAGTAGCAACGAGGGTTGCGGACGGGAGAGCCGGAAGACGACGGTGCCTGGATCGGGCGTCTCGATGGCCGCGATATTCTCGTACCAGAGCTTGCGCGGATTGACGCGCAGCTTAGCCGGCGCGCCGGGCGCCTCCCGGACGACGTCAAACGTGTATTTCACGTCCTGCGCGCTGAAGAGTTGTCCATCGTGCCACTTGACACCCTTGCGCAACCGAAAGGTCAGGGCCTTCCCCCCGTCGTCCCAGCGCCACGATTCGGCCAGCTCGCCAATCAGTGTCTGTTCATTCTCGGCCCGCTTGAGAGGGTCGAAGAGGACGAGATTATTGTAGCAGGGCATCATCGGCCAGACGGTGGCCACGGTGCCTTCCTCGTGAATGCTGAGGCTGGGCGGCGGATCGCTTTGGGTGGCGGACAGGATGCCGCCGGGTTTCGGCGACGCCGACCCTGCCCAGGCAGCCGGCGCCCAGATCAGCAGCCCAAGCAGTGCTCCCCACACCGCCAGCCAGATCCGAGCCGCATCCGCCCGTTCCCCTGTCGGTCTCATGCTGTGCTCCTTGTCGGTCATTCGGGTTCGCCGAATCGGCGTTCGATCAACTCGGCCAACGCCTGCACCGCCGCGGCGGCGTCCTCGCCCACCGCGCGCAACGTCAGCGTACGCCCCTGCGGGGCCGCCAACAGCAGCAGGCCCATGATGCTCTTGCCGTTCACGGGTTGGGAGCCGGTATCGACGGTAATCTCTGCCGTGAAGCGACTGGCCGTCTTGACGAATTGCGCCGACGCGCGGGCATGGAGGCCCAGGCGGTTGCGGATGGTCACGTCGCAGACAACCACCGGCGTCCCCATTCAGGCCCGGACCGGTGGGCGGGGGCCGCTGGGCCAATGATCAACCCCCTCATTCTGG
>Ga0335071_10006524_pt1 | contig 12036 bp, 12 predicted proteins | sample Lox_Sample_15_FD_206724 | JGI IMG/M metagenome (GOLD analysis project Ga0335071, IMG submission 206724) | Soil microbial communities from Loxahatchee National Wildlife Refuge, Florida, United States - Lox_Sample_1.5 | ecosystem: Environmental > Terrestrial > Soil > Wetlands | place: USA...
AGGTCCGGGTTGGTGATCAGGTCGCACCAGGCCAGCTGCTGGTTCGGCTCGAACGGGGTTCGTGATGTCCAAAGCCGTCATCACCTGCGCGCTCACCGGCGTGCTTACCGATCCCGTGCAGCATCATGTTCCGGTGACGCCGGCGGAAATGGCGCGCGAGGCGCGCGCGGCATATGACGCCGGTGCCGCGGTCATGCACGTGCACTTCCGCCGCCAGGCGCCCGGCAGCGGCCACCTGCCATCGTGGGAACCGTCGGTCGCCGCGGAAATCGCGCAAGCGATCCGCGAGAGCTGCCCGGGTGTGATCATCAATCAATCGACGGGCGTCGTCGGCGCCGACATCGACGGCCCCGTGGCGTGCATGCGTGCGATCCGGCCGGAGATCGCCGCCTGCAACGCCGGATCGCTGAACTATCTCAAGGTGCGCAGCGACGGCAACTGGGCCTGGCCGCCGATGCTGTTCGACAACCCGGTCGAGAAGGTGCAGGCATTCCTCGCGGCCATGGCCGAGACCGGCGCGCTGCCGGAATTCGAGTGCTTCGACATCGGCATCGTCCGCTGCGTCGAAATGTACGCGCGCGCCCGCCTGTACGCCGGCCACCTCGACTACAACTTCGTGATGGGAGTCGAGTCCGGCATGCCCGCGGATCCGGACCTGCTGCCGATCCTCACTCGGCTGCTTCCGAGCGGCGCAACGTGGCAGGTTACGGCGATCGGCCGCGCGCCGATCTGGGCCCTGCACAGGCGGGCGGCGGAGCTTGGCGGAAACCTGCGAACGGGTCTCGAAGACACCTTCTACCTGCCGGACGGCGCGAAGGCGAGCAGCAACGGCACGCTCATCGATACACTCGTTGCGGTCGCGCGGGGCGCCGGGCGCGACATCGCGAGCCCGGCCGAGGCGCGGGCGATCCTCGGCCTGTAGCGCCCTCGCGGCGACCGTCATCGGGCCTGGCATCGGGCTCCGCCGCGGCCGGTGAGGCATCAGCATGCAACGACGACGACTGCTTGCCGGACTCGGTGGCCTCGCAACGGTGGTGGCGGTGCCGACACGGGCGTTCGCCGCCGGCCGCGCGCCGCGGGTCGTCGTCGTCGGCTGCGGCATCATCGGCGCCGCCATCGCCCATCGCCTCGCGCAACGCGGCGCCCAGGTCACCCTCATCGAGCGGGCCGGCGCGGCGGCCGGCGCCACCGGTCGCTCGTTCGCCTGGCTGAATGCGGAGTTCTCCAAGCGACCCTTGCACTATCACCTGCTGCACCGCCTGAGCCTCGCCGCCTATCGGATGCTCGAGCAGGAGCTGCCGGGCCTGCCGGTGCAGTGGGGCGGCGCGCTGCAGTGGTTTGCGGACGCTGATGCGGCCCGGCAGATACGCGAGCAGGTCCGCCAGCAGCAGGAATGGGGCTATTCGGTCCGGCTGATCGACGCCGGCACGTTCCACTCGCTCGAGCCGGAGCTTCGTCCGGGCGCGATCGCCGCGGCGACCTTCGCCGAGCAGGAAGGTCTGGCGGACCCGGTCGCCACCACGCGGTTGCTGCTGGAACGCGCGACCGCGGCGGGTGCGCAGTTCGTCGCGCCGTGCGAAGTCACCGGCTTGGATGTCCGCGGCGGACGCATCGCCGCGGTAAAGACCTCCCGCGGAGATCTCGCGGCCGACGTCCTGGTCGTCGCCGCCGGCGTGCGTACACGGTCGATCGCCGCCATGGCCGGCGTCGATGTGCCGCTCGTTCCGGCACCGGGCCTGCTCGTCCATACCAGACCGATGCCGCTCCTCGTACGCCACGTCGCGATCGGCCCTGCGGCGCACATCAAGCAATACCGGGACGGGCGGATCGTGATCGGCGACGACCTCGGTCCGCCGAACTCAGCTGCGCACGAGCTCCTCGGGAAGCAGCCCGCCGACTTTCCGGACGAGACCTTTCGGGAACTGCACCAGCGAAGGCTGCTCGGCGAGGCGGCGCAATACCTGCCGCAGGCTGCCGGCGCGCCGGTGGACCGGATCACGATCGGCTGGCGGCCGATGCCTCGGGACGGTTACCCGATCGTCGGTGCCTGCCCGGCCTGTCCGAACCTGTACCTCGCGGTCACCCACAGCGGCGTCACGCTCGCGCCGCTGCTTGCCGAGCTCGCGGCGATAGAGATCGTCGAAGGTGTCGACGTGCAACTGCTCGCGCCGTACCGCTTGGCGCGTTTCGCGGCAGGCTGACCCTGCGGGCGTCGCGTCGCCCGGACGGTCAGGTTCCGCCGATCAGCCGCACCTCGCGCTGCGGATACGGGATGGAGATGCCGCGACTGCGGCAGGCCTCGACGATCGCGACATTCAATTCGCCGCCGATGTCGCCATAGTCGTCCGCCGAGACCCACGGCTTGACCGCGATTTGCACCGCCGAGGCGCCGAGTGAGACGACGCCGACGACCGGTGCCGGGTCGCGCAGCACGCGCTTGTTGGCGAGGACGAGCTCGCGGATCACGCCGAGTGCCTGTACGAGATCCACCTCGTAGCCGACGCCGACGCTGACCTCCGCCTGCCGGATGCGCCCGTAGTTGTGCAGAATCTCGCCGACGATCTTCCGGTTAGGCACCACGACTCGCGAGCGATCGGAGTGCAGCAGGGTCGTGCTGAACAGGCCGACCGTGCTCACCTGGCCCTGCACACCGATGATCTCGATGTAGTCGTCGACTCGGTACGGCTTGGTGAAGATGATCGTCAGGCCGGCGACCACGTTGCTGAGCACGCCCTGTGTCGCCAGCGCGATGCCGGCGCCCGCGACGCTGAGGCCGGCGATCAGCGGCAGGAGCTCAACGCCGAGGTTCTGCAGAGCGAGGATCGCGAACAGTCCGAACGCGACGACGCGGGCGAGGCGCACGAAGAGGAGCCGCACCGGTGGCTCGAACTCGAGGCGCCTCAGCCCGCGCTCGGTGACCCGTCCCAGCCAGCGTCCGGCGACCGCCCCGGCCGCGAGTATCAGGAGCGCGACCAGGACTTTCGGCCCGAATTTGAGCGCCATCTCCAGCAACACGGTCTTGGTGTGACCGAGCGCGGTCAGGTCCTTTTCCATCGCCGGACTCCGTTGTTGGAGCCCGCATTCTAGCGCGCCCCGAGCCGGGGCATCCGGGTCGTCGGCAGCGGCGGCACGAATGCGAATGCTGAGCCCGATGCGCGTGCGCCGTGCGCCTCACCGGTCGCCGCCTGCGCCCGGCGGCCGTCGGGCGCGGGCCGACCACCGTGGCCGGCGTCGCACGAACTGACGTTGGACGGCGCCGTCACGGGGACCAGCCTTCGACGTTCAGCGGGGAATGCCGCGCGCAGCCGTGCGCGCGTGCCGGGGACGTCAGACGCCGGGGATTGCGGCGACCGTGGGCGGCATCGCGGCGACGGAGCGCTTGACCACTCTGGCGATGGCAGGAGTCAGGCCGTTGAGCGCGAACTCGATCTCCGGCGAGCCCTCGTCGCGAAAGCTCGGTTGGATACGCAGCACGCGTGCGCGGGCGAGCGCCGCGAGCAAGCGGCGCGCGTCGTCGCCGCCGGCGAGATGCAGTCGGGTGGCCGCTCGGTGTCTGGGCGCGGCAAATCGCACCGGCAATGCGGCCCCGCCGTCGAGGCTCACGCGCAACTCGCAGACGTTGTCGCGGCCTTTGCTGGTGCAGAGGAACGTGCCGTGCTCGACCGACAGGATGAGATCGCCCGGACGCCCGTCGCGCAGCAGCAGCGTGATTGAGGCCCGCTGCTCGCCCTCGTCCGCGACGTCGAACCAAAGGCGCGTGAGGCTGCGGCGCTCCACCGCCGCCGTGTAGCTGCCGCGCACCGGGTCCTTGACTGAGGTCACGTACCACGCGAAGCCCGCCATCTCGGCGCCCGCCTTCGTTGACGGCTTGAGGGTCACCGTCACCGCCGGCAGCGCACCGCTCGCGGGCGGCGCCGGCTCCGGTGCCGACGACACTCGTGCATCTGGCGCCGGGGCCACGGCGCTCGAATCACAGCCACTCGCTGCAAGCAGCGCCGAAGCGAGCGCGGCGCGCACGCACGCGCCCGTCGCTGCGCGCCATGTGCGGGTGGCCATAGTCATGATTTCGACTTGATACCGGACCGCGTGCGTCGCACCAAGGCCGCGCTTCGCAATTCCGCCCGTGGCCCGGGCCGGCGGCGCATGGCGACGCCGAAGCCATTGAATCCCCTGGGGTTTCGCCAAGATTATGGCGCACAGATTAAGTCTCATCGGAGTCGGTCGCTGCGGGCACCGCGGCCGGGGGACGATTCGCGCCGGTTCCGTTGCCCGCCACGCGGCCGTGTCGCAAAGCAACCGGCACCGGGCGGGCGATCAGCGATTTGATCGAGCGACGAACACAGCCACTCGCCCGCGCCACGCGACATGCGCGCGACGCGCAGCGGCGTCAGAGCATCGCGACGGCCTCCCGGCGGCAAGGCGCCAGCGACGGCGCGATCAGCGCGTCAACGGACGACGGTCCTGGTGCGTACGCGACGGCGTGTGGCGATTACCCGTTTGCTGGCGCCCCGCCAGCGGTACACTCCCGGTCTGGGTCGGGAACGTATCCATTCCATTTGATGCCAATGAGTGAGGATGATCATGAGCGACGAGAAGCAGCAGAAGTTCACCTCCAAGGTGCGCCGCGGGCTCGTCTGGGTGCACACCCAGGCGCACGCCGAGCTGGAACGCCTCCGGGCCACCGGCTCGGGTTCCAAGGTGCCGGGGTTCAACGCCGCGGAGCTTGCGGACGTGGAGGCGGCGTTGCTCTGGATCGAACAGAACAAGGAACCTCACGCCGGCTGAGGAGCACCTGACCGACTGCCATCGGTGCCGCTCAACGTCCGCGGATTACGTTGCGCGCGGCCGCGCGCGTCCGGGGTCGTGAGCCGGAGCGAGCGAGTGGTGAAGCCGCCGGACACCGGCGCGCTGCGTCCCGGCAGCACTCTGCGGCTGCCGCCCGGCGCCTGGGCAACCGTGCTCGATTGCCTGTGCGAGCATTTTGGCCGCGTCGCGCGCGATCAATGGCTCAGCCGTATCGAGCGCGGTCTCGTACGGGACGGCGACGGGCGTGCGCTGACCGCGCGGACGCCGTACCGCGTGGGCCTCACGGTGCGCTACTTCCGCGAGATCGGCCATGAAGTGGCGATACCCTTTGTCGAGTCGATCGTCCATGCCGATCGCGAGCTGGTCGTTGCCGACAAGCCGCACTTCCTGCCGGTCGCACCGGTCGGCGATTGGATGGAGGAGACGCTGCTCACGCGGCTGATGCGGCGACTCGGCAATCCGCTGCTCGTGCCGCTGCACCGGATCGACCGCGCGACGGCGGGCCTCGTGCTGTTCTCGGCCAATCCGGCGACGCGCGCCGCGTATCAGGCCCTGTTTCGTGAACGGCGGGTCCACAAGACGTACGAGGCTCTCGCGGCGCCACTGGCGGGGTGCGGGTTTCCGTTGCTGCACCGCAGCCGTCTCGTTGCCGGCGATCCGTTCTTCCGAATGCGCGAAAGCCCGGGGGCCCCGAACAGCGAGACGCGGATCGATGTGCTCGAGCGCTGCGGGCCGCTGTGGCGATACGAGCTCGCGCCGGTCACCGGCCGCAAGCACCAACTGCGCGTGCACATGGCCGCTCTCGGAGCGCCGATCGCCAACGACCGCTATTACCCGCAACTGTCGCCCGCGACCGCCGACGACTACCGACGCCCGCTCGCGCTGCTCGCGCGGTCGCTCGAATTCACAGACCCGCTGTGCGGTACAGCGAGGCGCTTCTCCTCGGCGCGCCAACTGCGCGCCGAATTGACAATGCCGTAATCGTGGGCGAGGGCGAGCGGGCTGCCGTCTGTTGTCGCCCGGGCAGCGTCAGATATGCTAAATATCAGACCGGATCATCGACGCAGCTTCGCGGATGACCGCTGTCCGGCGCCCTCGTCGGCGAGACACCCGCAACCATTCACGTCGTTCGCGGCCGCGGGCCGCGGCGCAGGAGACTGAGCGATGCGCATCGCCATCATCGGCCAGCAGGACTTCGGCAAGGCGGCCCTCGAGGCCTTCATCGCCCGGGGCGACACCGTCGCTGGGGTCTTCTGCGCGCCCGAGAAGCCCGGCGCGCGCCCCGACGCACTGCGCGTCGCCACCGAGGAGCGCCGCATCACGCTGTTCCAGCTGCCCTCGCTCAAGACCCCCGAAGCGCAGCAGGCGCTGCGCGGCCTCGGCGTCGACATCGGCGTCATGGCGTACGTACTGCAGTTCGTGCCGCAGGACTTCGTCGCGATCCCGCGCCACGGCATGATCCAGTACCACCCCTCGCTGCTGCCACGTTACCGCGGCCCAAGCTCGATCAACTGGCCGATCATTCGTGGCGACGCGCTCACCGGCCTCACGATCTTTCGCCCGACCGACGGGCTCGACGAGGGCCCGGTGATCCTGCAGAAGGAGACGCCGATCGCTCCCGACGACACCCTCGGCAGCGTGTACTTCGACCGGCTGTTCCCGATGGGCGTGGCCGCGCTGCAGGAAGCCGCCGACCTGGTCGTCGGCGGGCGCGCGACCGCGACCGCGCAGGACGAAGCGCAGGCCAGCTACGAAGGCTGGTGCCAGGCCGCCGAGGCACGCATCAACTGGCACAACCACGTCGACCAGACCTACAACCTGATCCGCGGCTGCAACCCGGCGCCCGGCGCCTGGACAACGCTCGGCGGCAAGAAGCTGCAGATCTTCGACTCGCGCAAGCACCTCGTGCGCACCTTCGGCCAGGTCAAGGGCAAGGTCGGCGCGGTGACGGCGATCGGCGCCGAGAGCGCGTTCGTCGCGGGCCAGGGCGGGCAGATCGAGGTGCTCAAGCTCAAGCACGAGGACGGCAAGAAGATGTCGGCGGCGCAGTTCTGCGCCGCGGCGGGCATCACGGTCGGCACGATGCTCGGCAGCTGAGCGCCGGCACGGGCGCGCCTCGACCGCCGCTGGCGCGGTTCAGACGACGACGTTGCGCGGCGCGCCGTCCGCCCACGCGTCGATGTTGCGGGTGAGCTGGTCGGCGAGTCCCTCCATCGCCTCGACCGACGCCCAGGCGACGTGCGGCGTGAGAATGAAGTTCGGCAGGTCCAGCCCGAGCAGCGGATGCCCGTCGCGCGGCGGCTCGACCGTCAGCACGTCGAACCCGGCGCCACCGATCCAGCCTTCGGTGAGCGCCTGCCGCAGCGCCGCCTCGTCGACCAGGCCGCCGCGGGCCGTGTTGATCAGGATCGCGCCACGCTTCATCGAGCGCAGCTGCGCCGCGCCGATCAGGCCGCGCGTCTCCGCCGTCAGCGGGCAGTGCAGGGTGACGACGTCGGCGATGGTCAGCAGCTCGGCGAGCGGCCGGTGCTCGGCGTCCACGTTCGGATGGTCCGGATCGGTGGAGAACAGCACCCGCATGCCGAAGCCGGCGGCGATCGCGGCGACGGCGCTGCCGATGGAGCCGCGGCCGACGATACCGAGCACCGAGCCGTGCAGATCGCGGATCTCGCCGTCGAACGCGCAGAACTGCCGTGCCTGCTGCCAGCCGCCGGCGGCGACCAGCCTGCGGTAGCCGACCAGGTTGCGGCGCAACGCGAGCAGTAGCGCGAACACGTGCTCCGGCACGGTGTGGACCGCGTACTGGCGGATGTTGCTGACGACGATGCCGCGCTCGCGGCAGTACGCGACGTCGACGCAGTCGTAGCCGGTCGCGGCGACCGCGATCAGCCTGAGATCCGGCAGCTGCGCGAGCGTGGCCGCGCGCAGCGCCACCTTGTTCGTGATCGCGACCGAAGCCCCGGCGAGCCTCTCGCCGAGCTGGCCGACGGCGGTCTCGGCGTACTCCGCGTAGCTCGCCGTGCAGCGCGGCTGCGCGAAGCGCACCGGCAGCGATGCCCGGTCGAGAAAGACGATGCGGTGCGTCATGCCTTCACGCCCGCCGGTGCGGGGTGGCTGCGCCAGTACTGGCCGGCGGCGGCGGTGCCGCTGCCGGGCTCGACCCGGACGCCCGCATCGAGCATCGCCATCTCGGCACCGGCGATGGCGCCCAGCAGCATCAGCTCGTTCAGGTCACCGAGGTGGCCGATGCGGAACAGCCGGCCGGCGACCCTGGCGAGCCCGGCGCCGAGCGCGAGGTTGTAGCGGCGAAACGCATGCGCAATCAGCTTGGCGCCGTCGACGCCGGCCGGCAGCATGACCGCCGAGACGGTGTCGGAGTACCACTTCGGGTCGCGCGCGCACAGCTCGAGCTTCCACCCCTGCCGCACCGCTGCGCGCACGCCATTGGCGAGGTAGCTGTGCCGGGCGAACACCCGCTCCAGCCCCTCCTCGAACAGCATCGTCAGCGACTCCCGCAGGCCGTGCAGCAGCGGGATCGACGGCGTGTACGGGAAGTAGCCGGTCCTTGCGGCCTGCGCCATGTCGGCGTAGTCGAAGTAGCAGCGGCGGCTGCGGGCGTTCGTCGCGGCGTCGAGCGCGCGCACGCTGACGCAGGTGATGCCGAGTCCTGCCGGCAGCATCAGGCCCTTCTGCGAACCGCTGACGCACACGTCGACGCCCCATTCGTCCATGCGAAAGTCGATGCTGGCGAGCGCGCTGACCGAATCGACGAACAGCAGCGCCGGGTGGCGCGCCTCGTCGATCGCGGCGCGCACCGCCGCCACGTCGCTGGTGACGCCGGTGGCGGTCTCGTTCTGGCACACCAGCACCGCCTTGATCCGGTGCTCGCGATCCGCGGCCAGCGCGGCGAGGTAGCGCTCGGGCGCGGCCCCCGTGCCCCACTCTTCCTCGAGCACCTCTACTTCGAATCCGAGCCGGTCACACATGTCGATCCACAGGTGGCTGAACTGGCCGAAGCGCGCGGCCAGGATCCGGTCGCCGGGGCTCAGGCAGTTCGTCAGCGCCGCCTCCCAGCAGCCCGTGCCCGACGAGGGAAAGATCATCGGCGTGCCGTTCTCGGTGCGAAACAGCCGCTGCAGGCCCTTCAGGCAGGCGAGCGAGAGCTCGGGAAAGCGCGCCGAGCGGTGGTCCTCCATCGCCACCATCATCGCCCGCTGGATGCGGTCGGGTACGTTCGACGGCCCCGGAACGAACAGGAAGTTTCTGCCAGCCATGCGTGCCTCGGTGCGTGCTTGCGATGAACGTCCGCTGCGTCTCAGGTGCCGGCGGTGCGCAGCGCCACCGGACCTCCAGTCCGCTCCAACTCGGCGACCTGGGCCATCAGCCGCGTCAGCGCGTAGACCGCGTCGAGGTGCGGCGTCGGCGTCGCGGACAGCCGCGCGAGCTCGACGACGGCTCCGAGCAGCGCGTCGATCTCGAGCGCGCGGCCGGCCTCGACATCCTGCAGCATCGATGTCTTGTGACGGCCCACCTTGGCGGCGCCGGCGATGCGCTTCTCGAGCGGGACGCGCATCGTCACGCCGAAGCTGCGCGCGACCTCCTGTGCCTCGGTCATCATCTCGACCGCGAGCTGCCGGGTGCCGGCGTCCTCGCAGATATCCACGAGCGTCGCCCCGGTCAGCGCGCTGATCGGGTTGAACGTCAGGTTGCCCCAGAGCTTGAGCCAGATCTCGCTGCGGATGTCGTCGAGCACGGGCGCCTTGAATCCGGCCCGGCCGAAGCATTCCGCGATGCGCATCACGCGCTCGCTGCGCGTTCCGTCCGGTTCACCGAGCGGGAAGCGGTCGCCCTCGATCAGCTTGACGACGCCGGGGGCCACCAGTTCGGTGGCCGGGTAGACGACGCAGCCCACGACCCGCGCGGCGGGGATGTGCTCGCTGATCAGGCCGTGCGGGTCGACGGCATCGACGCGGCGGCCGGCGAACGGACCGCGGTAGTTGTGGAAGTACCAGTACGGGATGCCGTTCTGCATCGGCACGACCGCCGTCTGCGGGCCGAGCAGCTTGGGCACGTCGCGCGCCACCGCCTCGAGCTGGTGCGCCTTGACGGCGAGGATCACGAGGTCCTGTGGCCCGGCAGCGGCGTAATCCGCGGTAGCCGCGACGCTCGCGGCAAGCTGCTCACTACCGTCCGGAAGCAGCAGCCGCGCACCGCGCGCGCGCAGCGCTTCCAGATTCGCACCGCGCGCGAGGAAGGTGACGGCCTCGCCCGCGAGCGCGAGCCGGACCCCCACGTAGGCGCCGATGGCACCTGCCCCGATCACGGCAATCTTCATGACTGCATCCTTCACGCCCGGCCGCAGCGCTGTTCTGGGAGCGGCGTTGTGCTGCGCGGGTGCCCCGCAGTCGCTGGCCGCGCACCCGGCACGCGGCGGCGGGACCGGTCGACCCGGGGACGGCCCGCCCGCCGGCCCGGCGCCGGACGCGGCGGTCAGCCGGCGGCTGGGCCGTGATGACGCGCCTTGGTCGCCTGAATCAGGTCCCGCAGGAACGACTTGTCGTAGACCCGCAGCAAGTGCGCCTGATTACGCTCCACGTAGGCGCTGACGCAATCCGTATCTGCCGCCAGCGTCCTGAGCCGCCGGAAGGTCTCGGCGTCCCACTGCCACGGCAGCTCGAGTTCGAGGAACGCGCTGTTGTAGGCCAGCAGTTCCGCGGCCAGCGCCTCGCTCGCGGTGTCCCCGGCCTGGGTCCGGTTGTGCACGATCGACATGGCTGACTCCTCGCTGGGTGCGATTCGCGGGTCGAGCGGGACCGAGTTCCACGCCGACAGCCTGGGGCGGCGCCGACCAGAAGAAAAGTCAAAGTTTTCTATCGCGACTATACGATTTTCGGAATACCTCGCCGGCGCGTATGCTCGGCCCATGAAGCACGTGACGCTGCGCCAGCTGCGGGTCTTCGAGGCCGTGGCCAGGCACATGAACTTCTCGCGGGCCGCCGAAGAGCTGCATCTGTCGCAGCCCGCGGTCTCCACCCAGGTCAAGGAACTCGCGGCCTCGGTCGGACTGCCGCTGCTCGAGCGGATCGGCCGCAGGAGCTTCCTGACCCCGGCCGGCGAGGAGATGCTGCACTGCGCCAGGACGATCACGCAGCGGCTCAAGGATGCCGGCGACGCGGTCGCGCAGTTGCGCGGCGTCACCGGCGGGCGGCTCAAGGTCTCGGTGATCAGCGCCGGGGACTACTTCTTCCCGCGCGTGCTCGCGGCGTTCGCCGCGCGCCATCCGGGCATCACCCTGCAGCTCGCCGTGCACAACCGCGAGAGCCTGCTGCGCGAGCTCGCCGAGAACCTCACCGATCTCGCCGTCATGGTCCGCCCGCCGAGCGACCGCGACACGATTGCGCTGCCGTTTGCGCCCCACCCGTACGTCATCGTTGCCCCGCCGGATCATCCGCTCGCCGGCGTCGCGGACGTGCCGCGATCCGCGCTCAACCGCGAGCGCTTCGTGCAGCGCGAACGCGGCTCCGACACCTGGAACTCGATGCGCGAGGTCTTCGGCCGCCAGTTCGCGCGCCTCGATATCACCATGGAGATCCACAGCACCGAGACCATCAAGCAGGCGGTCATCGCCGGCATGGGCATCGCCTTCCTGTCCGCGCACACGATCGGCCTTGAACAGCGTGCCGGCAACCTCGTCGTGCTCGACGTGCAGGGCTTTCCGGCGATGCTGAACTGGTATCTCGTGCACAACCGCACCAAGCGCCTGCCGCCGGCCGCGACCGCGTTCAAGGAGTTCCTGTTGCGCGAGGGAGCGGCGCTGATCGAGCGGCTGGTGCAGTTCGAGTTCCCGGCGCCGCGCCCGAGGCCGGCCGGCGCGCGGCCGGCGCGTGCTGCCGCGCACCGGCGGCGGGCTGGACGCCCCGCCGCCGGCACCCGCAACGGCTGAGGCGGCGCGTGCCTAGTCGAGGAAGTCGCAGTGGCGCTCGACGTGCGCCGCGAGATCGAGCGTGTGCTGCCGCGTCAGGCGCTCCGCGGCCTCCGTGTCGCGCCGCTCGAGCGCCTCGATGATCTTGAGGTGGTCGACGATCGATCGCGCCGCGCGGTTGTCCTGGCTGATGGTCGCCTTGCGGATCGCGCGCACGTGGATGAAGAGGTTCTCGGTCGCGTCGGCGATGAGGTGCGAGCCGCCGAGCTTGATGATCATCTGGTGGAAGGCGATGTTCGCGTCCGAGT
>Ga0335071_10006528_pt1 | contig 12031 bp, 12 predicted proteins | sample Lox_Sample_15_FD_206724 | JGI IMG/M metagenome (GOLD analysis project Ga0335071, IMG submission 206724) | Soil microbial communities from Loxahatchee National Wildlife Refuge, Florida, United States - Lox_Sample_1.5 | ecosystem: Environmental > Terrestrial > Soil > Wetlands | place: USA...
CGCCCCCGGGGCGATCGAGTCGAGCGGCCTCGAGGCCGCCGGGTGGGCGAGGAGCCTCGTAGTGGCCCGGGGCCAGAGCGCGTCGAGTTCGTCCTCGACGAAGGGCTTGAAGAACCGGCGGACGCGGACCTCGGGCAGCGCCGTGTCCCGACCTTGCTCGAGTCCGAGGCGCAGCTCCCGCCCGATCGCCTCGGGAGCGAGGTGCGGCGAGGCGAAGTAGCTCTTCTCCACGCGATAGGTCCCGACGAGCACGAGCTTCTTCACCCCCATCGAGGCGACGGCCTGGAGGACCCGGCGGAGGACCTTGGGTCGCGGGAGCGCGAGGAGGAGCGACACCGGCGACGGGGGCGGCGGCGGTGCGAGGAGCCGGAGGCGCAGCAGCATCTCCTCGCCCGAGAGGTCGAGCACCTCGCCCTCGCCGACGAACCCGCCGAGGACGCCGACCGCGATCCGGTCGCCGGCCGTCGCCCGGAGCACCTCCCGCACGTGGCGGGCGCGGCGCCCCCCCACGCGCGCCGTGCCGCCGGGGAGGAGATCTCCCTCTTCGAGGAGCAGCAGGTTCATTATGATGGCCCCAATGGCCGAGAAGCCGCCTTACTGGTACCTCATCTCCGTGCTCTTCAGCACCGTGCCGCTCACGCCGTCGCTCGCCATGAGCCTGTACGAGGTCGCCCGCGAGCTCCACCGGAGCGGGGAGGGAGCAGGAGAGGTGATGCAGGAGGGGGCCGAGGGGAAGGTGACGAACCTCCACAAGTCCTTCTCGCTCGGCGCGCTCGCCGGCCCCGGGTTCGAGGCCGAACTGGAGATGCCGAAGGGGAAGGGGAAGGTGCGGTTCCTCCTCACCCGCGAGGGGCTCGAGCACGGCCGCCGGCGGGCACGCGTCGAGGCGGCGCTGCGGAACTGACGCCCCGGCGGCCGTCGTGGCGCCGCGGGGCGCGGGCCGCGGCGGCGACCTCGGCGAGGGTCTCCTTCTTCCGGTAGGCGAGGCCGGTGAAGAGGGCGACGAGGTCGCCGGCGCGGTCGGTCACGCGGACCTCCACCGAGGAGAGCCTGGGCGACTGGGCCACCTCGCGGGCCTCGGCGACGAGGCTGCCCTTTCGACCCGCGCGCACGAACTGGATGTTGGCGTTGACCGCCACCGCCACCGTGCCGTGGGAGTTCGAGCAGGCCGCGAAGGCCAGGTCGGCGAGCGTGAAGAGCGCGCCGCCCTGGGTGACGCCGACGGCGTTCATGTGGCGATCGCCCACGGTGAGGCGGGCGCGGGCGTATCCGGGCCGCACCTCCTCGAGGCGCGCTCCGGACCCGCGCGCGAAGCGGTCGCGGCGGAAGAAGCGGGCGAAGTCCATCACGAGTCGCCTCGCCCGAGGCGCCGGGAGCGCTCGTACGGAAAGATGTCGACGATCTCGCCGGCGCGGTGGCGCTCCTGCATCCGTCGCCAGAAGCGGGCGGTGAGCAACTCGGCGTGGGCCTCGACGAAGGCCTGGCGCAGGGGCGGCAGCAGCCCGAGGAAGGGCAGGAACTCCTCCGGGAAGACGTCGTCCTCGCCCACGTAGAACGAGGGCTCCGGGCTCCCCATGTCGTCGTCGCTCGACGGACGCGGCATCTCCCGGAAGTTCACCTCGGTGACGAGCTGGAGCTCGTCGTAGTCGTAGAAGATGACCCGGCCGGTGCGGGTGACGCCGAAGTTCTTGAGGAGGAGGTCCCCGGGGAACGTGTTGGTCGCCGCCAGGTCCCGGAGCGCCTGGCCGAAGTCGAGGATGGCGCGCCGCGCGCTCGCCTCGTCGGTCTCGCGGACGAAGAGGTTGAGGGGCGTCACGCGCCGCTCGGCGTAGAGGTGGCGGACGTATACCTGGTCCCCGCGAACGCTGACGGTGGCGGCGCACTCGCCGAGGAGCTCGTCGAGGACGCGCGAATCGAAGCGGGCCCGGGGGAAGGTCAGGTGCTCGAACTCCTGGGCGTCCACGAGGCGACCCGCGCGGTCGTGGCGGAACACGAGCTGGTACTTCTGCATCACCTCTTCCCGGGTGACGTTCTTGGGTGGCCGGAACTGGTCGCGGATCACCTTGAAGACCACGTCCAGCGAGGGCAGGTTGAAGACCGCCATCACCATGCCCTTGTCGCCGCGCGCCGGCTCGAAGCGGTCGGGGGAGCGCTCCAGGTGCGCGAGCAGCTCCCGGTACAGCTCGGTCTTGCCGTGCTTGTTGTAGCCGATGCTGGTGTAGACCTCGGAGAGCCGCTTCTGCGGCAGGATGCTCTTCACGAACGCGACCACCGCGCTCGGTCGGTCGCTGTCGACGTGAAAGTAGGAGCGCGTGAAAGAGAACACCACCGACGCCTGGTTCTCGGTGAGCAGCGCCGCGTCGAGGCGGACGCCGCCCTCCTCGTGGAGGAGGGGCATGATGAGGGGGACGTCGGACGCCCCCTGGCGGAGCCGGCCGACGAGGTAGGCGCCCTTGCCCCGGTAGAAGACCGGCCGCAGGACGTCGACCGCGTCGAACCCCCGCCCGGCCAGGTAGGCGTCGATCTGGCGCGCGGCGAGGGCGGCGTCCCGGTCCAGGTCCTCGAAGGGCGACGCGAAGCCGGCCTCGCGGAGGATGCGGCGCATCAGCGCCTCCGTCGGCTCGGCCCGGTAGGTGCGGTAGAGCGGCTCGCCCGGATTCGGCAGCGGGACCTTGAGCTCGGAGGCCACGAACTCGACCCGCGGATCCACGCCCACGGTCGAAAACACCCTTCGCGTCACGGAGTTGTAGAACGTCTCGGCGAGCTCCATGTCCGGCCGGCGCGAGATCCGGACCAGGTAGAGGGGCTTCATGAGCGCCCAGAGCTCCCGGTCGGCGACGCGCGCGCCGAGGCGACCCTGGAGGTCCGCGACCAGCCGGCGGAGGTGCGCGCCGCGGAGGTCGAGCCGCTCGAGCGCGTCCAGCTGGGCGCCCTTCCAGTCGCGCGTCTCGAAGCGGTCGCGGGACCGGGCCGTGATGGCGAGGAACTGCGCCTGGTAGCCGTCGAAGGCGTCCTGGATGGCGCCGGCGCCCCAGGCGGCCAGCGTCGCCACGTCGTCGGTGCCGCGGACCTCGGTCTCGACGGCCTTGCTCACGGTATCCCCCTCGCTGCCGGCCAGGCACACCCGGCCGGTCCTCGACTCTAATCCAGGTGCGGGACGGTCCGCTCGCCTTCGCGACCGTGCGATGGCGATGCCGGGGGCGGGGCCTGCGGGTAGACTGCGGCGCATGCCCGCGACCCTCCCCCGCCCGATCTCGGCCGCCGCCCTCGCGCTCCTCGTCGCCTGCGCCACCCCCGGGGGGCCCGGCGTGCCGGTCGCGATCGACCCCGGCGTCGACTTCAACGCCTACCGGACCTTCGATTTCGTTCCCATCCCCGCCTCGGTCACCTCGGCGATGTCCCCGTCGCTCGGCTACTTCGGCGTGGACAGGGTGCTCGCGACCGACCTCGCCACCGTCGGGCTCTCGCGCTCGCTCGGCGGGCAGCCGGACGTTCTCGTCGCCTACTTCGCGGGCGGGACGGTGGTGAACACCGACGCCTGGGGGTACGCCTCCGGGTCGGCGGCCGGCATCTCGGTGCTCGACGTGCCGGCCTCCTCCCTGGTGGTGGACGTGGTGGACGCCCGCATGCGCAAGCTGGTGTGGCGCGGGGTGGCGGAGGGCGCGCTGCTCGGGCCGCAGAACGTGGACCCGGCGGTGAGGCAGATGCTTCGCTCCTACTGGCCGGCGCGGCAGAGGTATTGAGACGGGCCGCCCCGTCGCCCGTCCGCGCTCGATGGCCCGGCCGCCGCCGTCCCGGGATCCCCTGCGGATCGACATCCCCGGCCGGGGGCGCTTGCGGCTGCGCCACCTCGTCCTCGACCTGAACGGAACGCTGGCGGTGGACGGCCGGGTGCCGCAGCCGGTGCGCCGCCGCGTCGCGCGGCTCGCCGCCGTCCTCCAGATCCGGGTGCTCACCGCGGACACCTTCGGGACGGCGGAGGCGGAAGTGCGCGGCCTCCCGGTGCGGCTCGAGCGCGTCTCGGACGGCCGCGACAAGGAGCGCCTTCTGCGCTCGCTCGGACCCTCCGCGGTGGCCGCGGTCGGCAACGGCGCCAACGACGTCGCCATGCTGCGGCGCGCCGCGCTGTCCATCGCCGTCGCCGGCCGAGAGGGGATGGCGGCGGCCCTGTGGACCGCGGCGGACGTGCTGGTCTGGAGCGTCGAGGACGGGCTCGACCTGCTGCTCGAGCCGCGCCGGCTCGTCGCCACCCTGCGGCGCTGACGCTCCGGGTCAGGAGGGGAAGTGCTCGTCGGCGACCTGGCGGGCGAGCGCCATGGCGCTCGTGAAGGCGGGCGAGATGGGGTTGAGGACGTGGAGGGTGTCGCCGGACCGCTCCACCAGGAAGTCCATCACGAGCGTCTTCGTGCGCCAGTCGACGAGCTGCGGCCGGATCCCGACCTTCTCGGCCGACTCGACCTCGCCGGGGTCGAACTCCTTCACCAGCCGCGCGGCGTCGCGGTGCAGGAAGGACGGGATGTACTTCCGCGGCTCGGACAGCGCCACCGAGCGGAACCCGCGGTTGCGGACGAAGAGCACGGCGTCCTCGAAGGCGATGCGGGGGGCGTCCCCGTCCATTCCCCGGAACAGGCCGTAGTTCTCCCGACCGAAGGCCGGGATGGCGGTCGGGCCCAGGTAGACGTCCCCGTGGACGCTGCGAGTGAAGTGAACGCCCAGGAAGGGATTCCGCGGATCGGGCACCGGGTAGATGTTGCCGTTCACCTGGAGGCGGGAGCCCCGGCGGAGCTTGCGGTAGATGCCCTTGAAGGGAATGAGCCGGTAGTCGAGGCCGACGCCGAAGTGGCGGGCGACGACGTCGCAGTGCGCCCCGGCGGCGTTCACCAGGCGGCCGAAGGCGATGTCGCCGGCGGTGGTCCGGACCGCCGCCGATCCGGCAAGGCCCTGCACCTCGACCCCGGTGAGGATGCGCGCCCGGCCGCTCGCCTCCACGTCCGCGCGCAGCGCGGCCAGGATGGCGCGCGGGTCGACCACGGCGGTGAGCAGGGAGTGGAGAGCCCGGCCCACCGTGCGCGCCGCCGGCTCGATCTCGGCGAGCTGCTTCTCGTCGACCATCTCGACCGGAGCGCCGTTGGCGGCGGCGCGCCGCGCGAGCTCGTCGAGCCCCGGCAGCTCGGTCTCGTCGCGGGCCACCACCACCTTGCCGCACTCGAGCACGGGCAGCCCCTTCTCGCGGCAGTACTCCCGCATGAGCCGGTTCCCGGCGAGGCAAGTCTGCGCCTTGCGGCTGTCGGGCGCGTAGTAGATGCCGGCGTGGAGCACCCCGGAATTGCGGCCCGAGGCGTGGCGGCCGAGCTCCGGCTCCTTCTCCACCACCCACACGTTTTCGGCCCCGCGGCCGAGCAGCTCCCGGACCAGGGTGAGCCCGACGATGCCGGCGCCCACCACCAGGATGTCCGCCCGAGGGGTTGCCATGGGCGGAGATGGTACCTTAAGTAGCGGACGAGCATGGAGGTGGCACGTGTTCCGAGCGATCCTCGTCGAGAAGACCGAGGCCGGGCAGCAGGCGCGCCTCGCGGACCTGGAGGAGTCGGCGCTGCCGGAGGGCGACGTCCTCGTGGATGTCGAGCGGTCGACGCTCAACTACAAGGACGCCCTCGCCATCACCGGTCGCTCACCGGTCGTCCGCCGCTTCCCCATGGTCCCGGGGATCGACGGCGCGGGCGTCGTGCGGGAGAGCACCCACGCCGGGATCGCCAGGGGCGACCGGGTGCTCGTGAACGGGTGGGGCGTCGGCGAGGGACACTGGGGGTGCCTCGCCGAGAAGGCACGCCTCAAGGGCGAGTGGCTGCTCCCCACCCCGAAGGCCTTCACCTCCGCGCAGGCCATGGCCATCGGCACGGCGGGGTACACGGCCATGCTGTGCGTGATGGCGCTCGAGCGCCACGGTTTGCGGCCGGGCGCGGGCGACGTGCTCGTCACCGGAGCCTCCGGGGGCGTGGGCAGCGTCGCCATCGCCATCCTGTCGCACCTCGGGCACCGGGTGGTGGCGTCCACGGGGCGGCCCGCCGAGGCCGACTACCTGAGGACGCTCGGCGCCGCCGAGGTCATCGACCGCTCGGTGCTCGGTGCGCCAGGGAAGCCGCTGCAGAAGGAGCGCTGGGCCGGGGTGGTGGACACCGTCGGCGCCACGACGCTCGCGAACGCCTGCGCGGGGACGAGGTACCGGGGAACCGTGACCGCCTGCGGCCTCGCCGGCGGCATGGACTTCCCCGCGACCGTGGCGCCGTTCATCCTTCGGGGGGTCACCCTCGTCGGCATCGACAGCGTCATGGCCCCGGTGGAGGAGCGGCGCGAGGCCTGGGCGAGGCTGGCCCGCGACCTCGACCTGGCGAAGCTCGCGGCCATCACCCGCGAGATCGGGCTCGGCGAGGCCGTCCCGGCCGCCTCCGAGGTGCTCGCCGGGAAGGTGCGCGGGCGCCTGGTCGTCGACCCGTCGCGCTAGGACGCCCGGTCACCGCCGCCCGGCGTCGGCGGCGCGGGCCTCCTCGAAGAAGGCGACCACGCGCCCCGCGAGCGCCCCGGGGGCCACCTCCTCGAGGTCGCCGTGGCCGGCCCCGGGCACGACCCACAGCGAGGCCGCCGGTCCCGCCGCGGCTCGCAGCCGCTCGGCGGCCTCGGGCGAGGTGAGCCAGTCGCGCTCTCCGTAGACGAGCAGCAACGGGCGGGGGGCGAGGGCCGGCAGGCGGTCGACGAGGCGGACGCTTTCCGGGCGCACTCCCAGCAGCCGCATCGTCGCGCGGACCCAGCGGACCATGAACGGTCCGCGCGAGCCGTACTCGACCTGGAGCTCGTCGTCGAGCGACGCGGTGGCGCCCTCGAGCGCAGCGGCCCGCACGCGGGTGTCGTCGGCCGCGGCCAGCCCGACCGACGCTCCCCCCAGGGAGAAGCCCGCCGCGCCGATCCAGGCGACGCCGGGCTGCGAGGCCAGGAAGGCGACGGCTGCCGCCACGTCGAGCTGCTCCCGATCGCCCCCGCTGGCGCGGCCGCCGCTGTTGCCGTGGCCCCTCAGGTCGAGGAGGAGGACCCCGAAGCCGCGGGCGGCGAGCGGCAGGGCCTGCGGGAGCATCTGCTCCCGGTTCGCTCCCCAGCCGTGCACGAGGACGACGGCGCCGTCCCGGGCACCTGGGCGCCACCAGCCGGAGAGCTCGACGCCGTCGGCGGCGGCGATCGAGACCTCGCGGAATCCGGCCAGCTCGGGCCGGGCGGCGAGCGGGGCCACGGGCGTCCGCGGAGGGTGGACCTCCTCCCAGCCCCTCCACGCCCCGCGCGCCGAGAAGAGCGCGGCGGCGAGGGGCGGGAACGCGGCGGCGAGCCACGCGGCGCGGCGCCACCCTCTCCTCGGTGCCTCGCCGGCCATGGCACAGTGTGCTCCCGTGCCGGCGCGCCGGTCGGTCCCTTCTTCGTGGGAGGCGCCCATCCACCGTGCCGGCCCGGCCGGCGCGCGTTACAACCCGCCGGTGAACGCGCCCCGCGTGCTCGCATGTGCGCTGCTCGCGGCGGCCCTCGTCGGACCGCCGGTGGCGCGCGCGTACGAGGAGGCGCTCCACCAGTTCATCGGCGCCCACGTCCTGCCGGACGACCTCCCGAAGGACCTCGTCCGACCCAAGGCCGACGACGTGGACGCGCTGCTCCGCGCCACTTGGCGCGCGGGCGCAGGCCATCCCGACCCGGTCGTCCGGGGCCGCTTCCTCGCCCGCTTCCCCGCCGAGGCCGCGTTCGACGCCTGGGCGCTGAAGGAGCTTCTCGGCCTCACCCCGGAGGCGCAGGTGGAGGGGATCGACCTCTTGCCCGACCTGGGCCTCGACGCGCGTCTCGCCGCGGCGGTCGCCTCGCGCCAGCCCGACGAGGACCGCCGCAACGTCGAGCGCTTCGCCCACGACGCCGAGCGGCGGGTCCGCCGGGACGCCTGGGGCCGGCCCCTGCCGGCCGACCCTGCGCAGCTCGACCTGGGGGCGCTCACGGGCCTGTCGAGCCAGGCCCACGCCCACTACGGCCTGCCGCACCTCGCCTTCTCCGACTCGCCCGACGTCCTCAAGTCGGACCCGCGCCGCTTCGCCTCGCCCCCGGACGCGAGGGCGTTCGCGGCCGACTTCGCGCAGGCGCACACCGACCTCGCCCTCGCCGCCGCCGCCCTGGGGACGCCCGGGGGCCGCGCGCTGGCCTGGCGCTTCCTCGGCAACGCGCACCACTACCTCGAGGACGTGGCGAACCAGATCCACACCCTGCAGGCCATCTACCCCTTCTTCGTCGACGCCAAGCTCCAGAGCTGGAAGGAGGAGGCGCTCAGCGCGGGGGGCCTGCTGCGGTCGCGGCCGACCTTCCTCGACATCGGGATCGGCATCATCCAGAACCACCACCTCTTCCTCGAGAACCTCTGGTCGAAGCGGGTTCGCGACGCCGCCGCCGGGAATCCCGCCCACCCGCGCGTCTCCGCGGCGATCGAGGCGCTCGGCGGCGGGGACCCGGACCTCGAGCGCGCGCTCGACGCCCGCGGCCTGTCGCCGCACGGGGCCTTCGCCCGCGCGATCGCCGAGGAGGTCATCGAGGCCTCGAGCCGGGAGGGCGGGGAGGTCTACGAGGCGGCGCGGGCCCTGGCGCGCCGGCGCCTCTCGCGCTCGCGCTACGAGATGGTCGACGGCAGCGACCCGGACCTGGAGTTGAGGCCGTCGCCGGACGCGGGGCGGCTCGACCGCTTCTACGAGCTCGAGGGGCGCGGGTTCGGCCGCGCGGCGAGCGCGGTGCGGCTCCACACCCGCCTCTTCCGGGAGGCGCTCGCCTCGGCGGAGCGCTCCGAGGAGGCGCGCCGGGCGCTCTCGCGCGTCGCGCTCGAGCGGCTGGTGGCGGACGGCACCGCCGCCCTTGACGCGCGCGAGGCCCGGCTGGCCGCCTACCGCCCGCGGGCCCCGGAGCGGGAGGAGATCGACTGGTGGGCAGCCGGAGCGCTCGCCGCCGTGCTCGCCGGCGCGGGCGCGGTCGCTTACGCGCTGGGCCGCCGCCGGTCCAGGCGGTGAGCGAAGACGACCGCGGACGGGGAGGCGACATGGCGAGGGCGAAGAAGGCGAGACCGGCGTCGCGGAGGCCCGCGCCCAGCGCGAGCCGGCCCGCCCCGAGCGAGAGACCGCTTTCGCGGCGCCTCTTCCTCCGGCCGGACTCGGTCTTGGTCGCGCTCGACGCGCCCCCCGGCTATCGGCGAAAGCTCGGGCCGCTGCCGCGCGGCACGCGGGTGGAGGCGAGGCTCACGCCCGGGGCCGGAACCGTGCACCTGTTCGCGCCGGACGCCGACGCGCTGCGGCGCTCGCTCTCCCGCCTCGGGCCGGAGGTCGGGAGGTCGACGGCGCTGTGGGTCTCCTACGCGAAGACCACCTCGCCCCTCTCCCGCGACCTGTCGCGCGAGAGGGTCTGGGAGGTGGCCCGCCCGTTCGGGCTCCGCCCGGTGGCGCAGGTCTCGGTCGACGCCGACTGGTCGGCGCTGCGCTTCAAGCGCGGCTGAACTCCGCGCGCAGCCCCGTCGCCACCTCCTCGGGCCACGCCATCGAGAACCTCTCCCCGAGCAGCAGCTGGAGGTAGCTCGCGTCCGGGACGTGCAGCACCGGGTCGAGGTACAGGCGGGGCAAGAGCCGCGCCGACAACCAGTGGCGGCCGTCCGTCGCCCCGAACCGGTCGGGGAACAGGGTCAGGTTGAAGCTCCACGACCCCCGGGCGGCGAAGAAGGCGAGGGCGCGCCGCAGGCCCTCGGCGAAGGAGGCGATGTCGGCGTCGTCGAGCTCGAGGACGTTCGACTTTCCGGGCAGGACGGCGCGGCAGTCGCCGAGGACCCCGGTGGGCGCGAAGGGGACGAACCAGGTCCACGGGCCCAGGCGTCCCGCGAGGCGTCCGGCGCCTTCCTCGGCGGCGACGAGGTCGGCCGCGAAGGGCCCGCCGCGGGCGCGCAGCCACTCGCCCTCGGCGGCGAGCTCTCTCCGCAGGGCGTTCCCCGGTTCGCTCGTGGCCACCACCTGCAGGTGGGGGTGGACCTGCGTGCCGCCCGAGGGCGGCATGTGGTTCCAGGTGACGAGGCCGTGGAGGTCGCGAGTGCCGAGGCGCGGGACGACGACGCGAAGGAAGTCGCGCGCGGCGGCGACGCCGCTCACCACCAGGGACGCCGGGACGTCGGCGGCGCTGACGAGGTGGGCCGGACCCGGAACGGCGATCGCGGAGAGGTCGTCGTAGGGGAAGAGGTTCGGGAACACCACGGCCTCGCCGCGGTGGAAGCGGCCGCCGGGAACGAGGTCGTCCGGGAAGCGCGGCGTCACCTCGCCGACGCGCTCGGGACAGAACGGGCACGAGGGCCTGCGGGCCTCGGCGAGCGCGGCCAGGTCGGGCGGCGGCGAGCTCCGGGGCGCGAAGTGGCAGATGCGGGCCGACTCGCCGGTGAGCGGGTCGTAGCGGATCTCGCTCTCGACCTCCGCGAGGGCGAAGGCGCGGCGAGGGTCGTGGAGCCGGGCGGTGCGCCGTTCCCGGCGGAACGCAACCGCCCCGGCGCCCTTCCCCGGCTGAGCCCCCGGGGAATCCGGCGGCCGGCTCACTGCGGGCCACCCTGCGAAAGCGCAGCGCGCGCCGCGGCCCGCGGGAAGGACCGCGCCGCCGCGGGGTCGAGCGACAAGCCGTGCGCCTTCGGCGGAAGCACCGGGGCACTCTACTCTCCCGCGACGAGGGAAGGGGAGGCCCGGCGGCGCCCCGCCGTCCCGGCGAAGGGAACGCGCGGCGCGGCCTTGGCGCAGCCCGGCGGGCCCCCTCCCGGGCGCGGACGTCGCCGCGCGACGGAGCGGTCCGCGACCACCCCGGCGGGACCCATGAGGGTGTCAACGAGACCTCCGGACCCGGATAGGCTACTGCCCAACGAGTTTTCGCTTTGGCCGACGCCCCCGGCACCCGGGACGCGCCGGCGGCGCGATGCACACCGAGCCGGCCCGGGGGAAACATGTCGATCGACTTCGCCAAGCTGAGCCTCAAGGACGCCCTCGACCTCGCGATCCTCATCGAGGAGGAGGCGCAGGGGCGCTACGAGGAGTTCACGAAGGTCGTCGGGGGCCGCTACAAGGGGGACGCGGGAGACGTGTTCCGGAACATGGCGAGCTACGAGGCCCGCCACGGCGCCGAGCTCAAGGAGCGCCGAAAGAAGCTCTTCGGAACGGCTCCGGCCTCCGTGACGATCGACCTCCTCGATGACGTGGAAGCGCCGGATCGCGGCAAGCCGCGCGTCTTCATGTCGGCCCGCCAGGCCATGGAGGTGGCGCTGAAGTCGGAGGAGAAGGCCTGGGACTACTTCGACGCAGCGTTGAAGCACGTGAAGGACCCCGACGTGAAGAAGCTCTTCGAGGAGCTGCGCGCCGAGGAGGTCCAGCACCAAGACTACATCAAGAAGGCGCTCGCGAACCTGCCTCCCGGCCCGGACGTCGAGGAGGAGGACGCGGACGCGCCGGGCTCGGACGCGGGCTAGTTCCGGCGTCGTCTCGCCCGCGGCGTGTCCCTCGCCGCGGTACAGCGCCCTGGTACCCGAGTGGAGCGCCGCTCGTCACACGCTCCCGGACGGGGCCGTATCCGACTGCAACGACACCCGATTCCCGTCGCTCTGGGTGTACCCCGGATGCGGGGCTGTAGGGCTAGGCGAGAATGCAATACATGGTTCCCCGAACGGGGGAGGCGGCTTCTCGCCCGGTGACGAGGTCCTGTCGCCAGGAGAACGCCCGACCTAGCGGGGGATGGCGCGGGAACGGGTCCCGGCCTCGCCCAGAAGGGGACGGAAGTGACGGGCCCGGCTCAGCAGGGCGCTCCCAGGCGCCTTTCGGACGCGGAGAGGCAGCAGGTCCTGGTGGAGTGGAATCGCACGTCCGTGGCGCATCGGCCCGAGGCGACGATCCACCAGCTCTTCGCGGAGGAGGCCTCGAGGCGGCCCGACGCCCCGGCGGTCCTGGCCGGCGACGCCGTCCTC
>Ga0335071_10006529_pt1 | contig 12031 bp, 15 predicted proteins | sample Lox_Sample_15_FD_206724 | JGI IMG/M metagenome (GOLD analysis project Ga0335071, IMG submission 206724) | Soil microbial communities from Loxahatchee National Wildlife Refuge, Florida, United States - Lox_Sample_1.5 | ecosystem: Environmental > Terrestrial > Soil > Wetlands | place: USA...
CAAGATCCTCACCGGGGACGCGCAACCGGACGCTCCTGTGTGTGCCGGTCGCGACGAGCACTGCGTCGAAGTCATCGCCCTTGAGCGCGGCGACGTCGTCGATTCGCGTGCCGGTCGCTATCTCGACGCCGATGGCCGTGACGTTCGCGACGTCGTCATCGACGACCTCGCCGGGCAGACGGTAGGCGGGGATACCGAGACGAAGCATGCCGCCCGGCTGAGCCGCTGCCTCGAAGATCGTCACGCCGTAGCCCTTGCGGGCGAGTTGCCACGCGGCCGTGAGACCGGCCGGACCCGAGCCCACCACGGCGACCCTCTTGCCGTTGGCCTCGGGCATCGTCGGCGCCGTGCCATCGGCACCGGCGTAGTGCCGATCGGCGATGAAGCGCTTGAGGCGGCGGATCGGCAGCGGACCCTCGAGCTCGCCCCGCGTACATTGGTCCTCGCAGGGGGCATAGCAGGCGCGCCCCAGGCTGCCGACCAGCGGCGTCGTCTCGAGCACCAGGTCGAACGCCTGCTCGTACTCGCCGCTGCGCACGCGCGCGACGTAGCCGTGCGCCTTGATGCCGGCCGGGCACTCGTGCGTGCACGGCGACACACCGGCACGCTCGATCACGGCCTTCTTGGGCACTGCCTGCGGGAAGGCGATGTAGGCGGCCCGGCGCGAGACCATGTCCGCGTTGAACTCGTCGGGCACGGCCACGTTGCAGGCCATCTCGCACTGGCGGCAGCCGGTGCAGGCGGCCTCGTCGATGAACTTCGGCTTCTGGTGGACCGTGGCGTGATACCCGCCGTCGCCGTCGCTGCGGATGCGCTCGACTTCGGCGTAAGTGAGCACGTCGATGTTGGGGTGATGGATGGTCGCAGCCATCTTGGGTGTGGAGATGCAGCTCGCGCAGTCGAGCGTGGGAAAGACCTTGCTGAGCAGGATCATCTTGCCACCCACGCTGGCGTCCTTCTCGACGACGAGGACCTTGTAGCCCATGTCGCCGAGCTTGAGCGCGGACTCCATGCCGGCGATGCCGCTGCCCACCACGAGAGCGTCGTACTTCATGCGGTCGCCTTCCGGGAGGGTCCCAGTTCGGCCAGGGACCTCGAGTACTCGTGCATGTAGTTGGCGAAGGGCTCGGCACACACCGAGCAGATCGCGGCCATGCGCACCCGCTGCGGCTCGTAGCCCTGCTCTTCGAGGAGCTTCTGCGCATCGGTCATGATGCCGGCGGTGCGCTCGGCGCAGTCGGTCAGGTAGGCGCACTCCTCGCCATCGGCGGCGATGAAGACGCCGTCGAAGCCCTGTTGCACGGCATACAGCAGCCAGCTCGGCTTGATGCCGCTCGTGCAGGGCAGGCTGATCACCATGACGTTCGGCGAGTAGTGCATGTGCGAGCTGCCGGCCAGGTCGATGCCCGGATCGGAGATGTTGTTCGTGCTGAAGACCAGGATGCGTGGGACGAACGCCTGGGCCTCGTTTGTCTCGGGCTCCGCCATCGTCACTTCATCTTCTTGACGAAGAGGCGCATGAAACCGGGCTCCTCGACCATGCCGAGGTACTCGTGGCCCATCTTCTTGGCCCAGGCCGGCAGGTCCTTGGTCGTGCCGGTATCGGTCGCCTGGACCTCCATGACGCCGCCGACGCTCACGCCGGGAATGCCCTTCTTGGCGGCCAGGATCGGGCCGGGGCACGAGGTGCCGCGCGCGTCGACGACCTTCTCCGCCTGGATAGTGCTCAGATCTTCCGCCATGGCCCTCTCCTTCTGTTGATTTGTGCTTTGCTTCACAAGGCGCACCGTGCTGCGGGGCAACGCGCCCCGGCCTGACGTGTCTGGACTTGGCTGAGTCTCCCTGGCTCCGGGCGAGGGGACTACTCGGTCATGGGCAACGGCATGTTCTGGACGGCGTCGAGAAGCTCTGCTGCCAGGAGCGACTGACCCTGCTCCTGATGTTGCTCGATCAGCGCCTGCCGGATGAGCGTGCAACCCTGGATGAACTTGGGGTTGGTGATGGAGTAGTAGACGGTCTGAGCCTCTTTGCGCGACCGCACCAGACGCTGTTCCTTGAGCTGCCGCAAGTGCTGCGAGACGTTGTGCACCGAGATACCGACCTCGGTCGCCAGGTCGCTCACGCACTTCTCACCCTGGCTCAGGGTGTAGAGGATGGCGAGGCGATGCTCGTTGGCGAGAGCCTTGCACAGCTCGGCGTGGGCGTGGAAGACCGGCTGAAGGTCGGCCGTGGCCGGCACGGTTCTCGCAGTCTCATTGACGTGTTCCTGTATTTGCATGAGTTCATATATACGCTTTAACGGATGTACGGTCAAGCGCTAGATGCGAGCAGACCATCTGGCTTGTGTTCCGGGGCGGGACGGCGTATTTTGGGCATATGCTCATAATCATCTCACGCCCCCTGTCTCCCGCGAACGCCGGCTGCGCGGAGGCGAGACGCGACGGTCCGTCAGCATCCGGAGACGCGCTGTAGTGCCTCGACCACCGATCGAACGCGCCGTCGGGGGCGTGCCTCGCGTCGCTCTGTTCAAACCCGCGGGTATCCCGGCACGCGAACTCGAACAGCTGCGACTCGCCGTCGACGAGCTCGAAGCCATGCGACTGGTCGACCTCGAAGGACTCAGTCACGAAACGGCGGCGGAGGCGATGGGCGTGTCGCGCCAGACGGTCGGCCGTGTCCTCGAACGAGCGCGCGCGACGGTGGTCGATGCCTTGGTGGCCGGCAAGGCACTCCTCATCACGGGCGGTCAGTACCGCGTCGAACCGCAGCAGTGGCGTTGCTTTGCCTGCGAGCAGCGTTGGGCGTCCGACGGCGCGGTGTCTCGGTGCCCTCGCTGCGGCTCCGCCGACGTGGGCGCCTGCTGGGGCGGCCGGTGCCGCCGCGGCCCGGACCGGGCCTGCGAGGGCCGCCATCGCGGGCACGGCCGATGGTCGGATCCAAGAAACGATGAACGGGAGCTTGAATGACCGACATGACAAGAAGAACGCGTATCGCTGTGCCCTCTGAATCGCCCGGAGGACTCGATGCTCAACGCTCAGGCCATTTCGGCCGGTGTGAGTGCTTCACCATGATCGATGTGCTCGACGGGCAGATCGGCGACGTCGAGGTGCTCCAGAACGCGCCCCACACCGAGGGCGGCTGCATGGCCCCGGTCCTCGTGCTGGCCGAACACAGCGTCGATGCCATCGTCGTCGACGGCATCGGCGGGCGGCCGTTGATGGGCTTCAACCAGGTGGGGATCGCCGTCCACGCCGGTGTGGGACCCGACGTGCAAAGCGCGGTGCGAGCCTACATGGACGGCAAGCTGCCGGTGATGGGGTTCGAGGGCGCCTGTCAGCACTGAGGCCGCGGCAGATCTGGGAGCGAAGGACGGGTCACGACGCGCCTCGCACGTGCGCATCGAGCGCAACGCTCGCTCTCCGTCGGGGGCCGGGGGTAACGTGACCTCCTGAAGGCGCCGGCCGGCGACCGGGTGCGAAGCTGGCTGCTGGCACTGTGCGCCTGCGCCATCGCCGCGTTTGCCGTCTCGACCGCGATCGTCGTCCACGGTGGCCAGGAGAGCCTCCGGCTGGTGTCCACGCGACTGGGCGCCGACGTCGCGGTGGTGCCTCGCGGCGCCGCGACCGAGGTCGACGGCGCGCTGCTGATGGGCACGGTCTCCCGGCGTTGGCTGCCGAGCGCCGACGTTGCCCGCATCGCCGCTCTGCACGGTGTCGCGGTGGCCTCGCCGCAGATCTATCTCGAGTCGCTGTCGCATGCCTCGTGCTGCGCGGTGAGCCACATATTCATCGCCTTCGATCCGCGCACCGACTTCACCGTGCAGCCCTGGCTGAAGCGCGCCCTCGGTGGCGACCTCGGCCTGCAGCAGGCGGTCGGCGGCAGCGACGTCTCGGTGCCCGCCGACCGGAACATCATGCTGTACGGCTACGACATGTGGATGCGCGGCAGGCTGGAGCCGACCGGCACCAACCTGGACCAGAGCCTGTTCATCAGCATGCCGACCGCCGAAGCGATGGCGCGCGCCTCGCGGACCGCCGCCCTCAAGCCGCTCGTCATCCCCCGCGATCGAGTCTCCTCGGTGATGGTCAAGGTGGTCTCGGGTGAGGACCCGGTCGCGGTGGCCGGCCGGATCGAGCGCGCCGTCCCCGGGGTCAAGGCGGTCGCGCGGCCGCAGATGTTCGCCACCTACCGAGCCCAGATCGCCGGCCTGCTCCGCCTCATGCTCGTGATCCTCGGCTTGCTGCTCGCGTTGTCCCTCGTCGTCATGGCGTTGCTGCTTTCGATGGCGGCGCACGAGCGGCGGCGTGGTTGGTCTGTTCCACACCCTGATCGTGACGAGACTGGGGATCCCCTGAGGGCTCGCCGCTCCCGAGCGCACAGCGGTAGACGCTCGCCGGCGGCTCGACGGCCCGACCGGATCACCGCGAGCCGGGCCACCCGGCCCGGCTCAGGCGTCAGCGCACGCCGACCTTATCGGCGACAACGGAGAACACACGGCAGGCGCTCGTGCAGGCGCCGCACTCGGTGCAGATCTCGTGGTCGATGCGCGGGGCGCTGAAGATGTCTTCCTGGGTGAGAGCACCCACGGGACACAGCCGGACCGCGGGGCACGGGTGGTTCTGGGGGCAGGCGGCGGCGTTGACGTCGATCATGCGATGCTCCCTGGTCGTTATCTTGCCGTGCTGATGCCGAACGGGCGGTAGAGCTGACAGCTGCCGGTGACCGCCGTGACCAATAGCGTCGCGCCCAGCAGGGCCGCTCCAAGCCCGAGGGACCTGCGAGAGGTCATGAGCAGGCCGGCAGAGGCGGCGAGCAGGCCGGCGCCCAGGACGGTCCGCGCCACGCGGTCGGCGGTGCCTTCGTTGCGAGGGAACATGAGCGCCTACCTTTCGGGTTCGAGCGCTCGCGCGCGCATCGCGAGCTCGCGGCCCAGGATCTCGTCGATGAGCGCGCAGGCCTCGCCGAGACGTGGGTCCACGATGCCCCACAGCACGCGGCCGCCGTCGTGGGTCCGCTTGACCAGCCCCTCGCGCTGCAGCACCGCGAGATGTTGCGACACGTTTGGGCGGCTCACGTCGAGCAGTTCGGCGAGCTCACTGGGCGTGCGCGGACCCTCGCACAGGTGATGCATGAGCTCGTGGCGAGTGGGATTGGCGAGCGCCGCGAAGACGGCGGCGTGGATGGCGTAGCGTTGGCGATCGTCGCTCATGCCATCATTATTGCCATGTTTCGCAATTTTGCAACATGGCAATCGTTTCGGCGATCACGAAAACGCGACGGTCGGTCCGACAGCGAAAGGGGTTTAGACCATGGACATGGACATCTACTTCCCGGGCGGCAAGCGCGTCTTTGCCGACTACGCCGGCTTCACCATTACGACGGATCAGCCGGTCCAAGGCGGCGGCGACGGTATCGCACCCGCGCCGTTCGACCTGTTCCTTGCCTCGATCGGCACCTGCGCGGGCATCTACGCCCTCGGTTTCATGCAGCAGCGCGACCTCGACCCCACCGGTTCGAAGCTCACCCTGCGCACGCATTACGACCCGGCCGCCGGGCTGATCAGCAAGATCGATCTCGAACTGCAGCTCCCCGCCGACTTCCCGGACAAGTATCGCGATGCCATCGTCAACGCCATGAACCTGTGCGCGGTGAAGAAGCATCTGCAGCACCCGCCGGCGTTCGCGATCACGACGGCGGCCGCCGCGGTGACGGCCTGACGGCTCGCGGAGCCGGTCGGCCGACTCGAAGAGGCGCGACCGCGCCTCGGGCTAGCGCCCTCAGCCCCCGGTCGGCACGATGCCGCAGGTCGGCGACGACAGCGAGCCGTTGCGCAAGAAACTGCCCAACGTCTGGCGTACGGTGGTGGATCCGCACTCGGGACAGCGCTTCTGCCGCTCCTTGATGGCGCCCGACGTGAGCACCGTGAAGGTGTGCTTGCACTTCTCACAGACAAGGTCGATGGTGGCCACAGTGGGCTCCTTTCGGGAAGGCTCCTATACCCTGTGGGGTATCATATCCGCGCGCAACGGCGCCGCACAACTCGTTGTCGACGGCCGGCGATGGCGGCGCTCGAACCGTTGTCGCCCTGATACCCTCTCGGGTATGCTTGACGCGATCCCGACCACCCCGCGACGAACGGACCCGGTCATGATGAAGAGCCAACGCCAGTGCCCCCGCGACCCCGCGCCGGCATGACGGGCCTAGCCGCCGTGCAGGCCGGCATCTGCGGCCACCACACGACGATCGGGGCCGAGACCGGCGACGGCCGGCAGGTGACCTTCACCCTCGAGACGACCTGCGACAACATCGAGCGCCTCAAGGAACGCCTCGCTGCGCAAGGGACGGTCGACGCCTACGGCGAGATCAACCCCAGGGCCGCGAGCACCATGGTGGCGCTGGCGCGCGAAGCGGCCATCTGCACCGACTGCATCGTGCCGCTGGCGGCCCTCAAAGCCATGCGCGTCGCGGCCGGTCTCGCGCTGCCGGCCGACGCCGCGATCGCCATCCAGAAAGACTGAGCGGCCCCCCAGCCGCGCGCGTCGGCGGCCTCAGCTCAGGGCCGCCACGACCCGGCTGTACCGCTCCTTGACCTCGGCGGCGATCTCGTCGAGCACCGGGTTGGCGATGGCGCCGACCATGCTCTGCGGGTCGATCGCGCTCACGTGGGTGCCGTCGGGCGCCTCGTAGACGATCACGTTGCAGGGCAGAAAGACGCCCAGGTCGGGCTCTGCTTCAAGGGCCCGGTGGGCGAGCGGCGGGTTGCAGGCGCCTATGATCAGGTAGCGCCCGCGCTCGACGCCGAGCTTCTCGCGCAGCGCGGCCTGCACGTCGATCTCGCACAGCACGCCGAAGCCCTCGTCCTTGAGCAGCTTCTTGACGAGCGGCACGACCTGCTCGTAGGGCGCGCCCAGCGTGGCGCCGATCGCGTACTCGGGTACGGACATGGAATGCCCTCCTTGAGACGTCGGTCCGTCGCGGTCCCACCTACCCGGCAGGATGCCGGTCGAACCGCCCGGGCTTGCGGCGCGTTGCCGACGGAGTACCCTTGGCCTTCAATGCGTGTCAACGGCCGCCACAGTGCGCGGCCACGAGCAACGAGCGGGGGCGGCATGGAATACTCCTCCTTTCCGGTGCTGGTCGTCGACGACGACCTGAAGGCGGACACGGCGGCCGGTCGTGCCGCCCGCGCCGTCATCGGCGAGCTCAAGGACCACGGCCTCGCCGTGATCGAGGCCGCCACCTACGACGACGGCGAGATGGTCCTGCGCTCCAACCCGGGCATCGGCTGTCTCATGCTCGAGTGGGGCTGTCATGGGCCGGATTGCCCGGCCGAAGGCGACACTCGCGCGCTCGACCTCATCGCCCTGGGCCGCTCGCGCGGACGCGAGCTGCCGATCTTCGTCGTCACGAACCGGGTCTCGCTCTCCGACCTGCCCTACGACGCCCTGCGCGGCGTGACCGGCTACATGTGGAAGCTCGAAGACACGCCGCACTTCATCGCCGGGCGGGTCGCCTACGCCGTGCACTCCTACGTCGACGAGCTCCTGCCGCCGTTCTTCGGACGCCTCGTCGAGTTCGCCGAGCACCACGAGTACTCGTGGCACACGCCGGGCCACACCGGCGGCACCGCCTTTCTGAAGACGCCGGTGGGCCAGAGCTTCCACAGCTTCTTCGGCGAGAACATGCTGCGCTCCGACCTGTCGATCTCGGTGGGCGAGCTCGGCTCGCTGCTCGATCACTCCGGTGTGGTCGGCGCCGCTGAGGAGTACGCGGCGCGGGTCTTCGGCGCCGACTTCTCGATGTTCGTGACCAACGGCACCTCGACCTCGAACAAGATCGTGCTGCACGGCTGCGTGACCCAGGGCGACGCCGTGCTGATCGACCGCAACTGCCACAAGTCGGTGCAGCATGGTCTCTCGATGACCGGCAGCATCCCGGTCTACCTGCGTCCGTTGCGCAACGGCTACGGCATCATCGGACCGGTCTCCCCCGCCCTGCTCGAGCCGGCGGCGATCGACGCGGCCATCGAGGCGACCCCGCTGCGCAGCTACATGAACGACGGCCGGCCGGTCTACGCGGTGCTCACCAACTCGACCTACGACGGCCTCTGCTACGACGTCGAGGCCGTCGACCTCGCCCTGGGGCGGCGCGTCGATCGCATCCACTTCGACGAGGCCTGGTTCGCCTACGCCCGCTTCAACCCGCTCTACGCGCGGCGCTACGGCATGTACCGCGAGCCGGGCGACGCGAGCGGCCCGACAGTGCTCACCACGCAGTCGACCCACAAGCTCCTGGCGGCGCTCAGCCAAGCCTCGATGATCCACGTGCGCCAGGGCCGCAAGCCGATCGACCGCGACCGCTTCAACGAAGCCTTCATGATGCACGCCTCGACCTCGCCGCAGTACGCGATCATCGCCTCGAACGACGTCTCGACGGCGATGATGGACGGCGCTTCGGGCCCGAGCCTCACACAGGAGAGCATTCAGGAGGCCATCGCTTTTCGCAAGACGATGGTGCGCGTCGGGCGCGAGATCACCGAGCGCAACGACGCGGGGCCGCGCGGCTCCTGGTGGTTCGGCGTCTGGCAGCCCGACACCGTGGTCGACCCGACAAGCGGAGACGAGTACGAGTTCAGCTCGGTCTCCGACGAGCTGCTCGGCCGCGAGCCCTGGTGCTGGACACTCGCCCCCGACGCCGACTGGCACGGCTTCACCGACCTGACCCCGGGCTACTGCCTGCTCGACCCCATCAAGGTGACGCTGCTCACCCCGGGCGTCGACTCACACGGCACGCTGGCGCCCTGGGGCATCCCCGCCGAGCTCGTCTCGCGTTTTCTCGAGACGCGCGGCATCGTGGTCGAGAAGACCGGCGACTACACGCTGCTGTTCCTCTTCTCGATCGGCATCACGCGCGGCAAGTGGGGCACCCTGGTCGACGCGCTGTTCGACTTCAAGCGCCTCTACGACCACGGCGCCCCGCTGCGCGACGTGTTCCCCGACCTCGTGCGCGACCACGGCCACCGCTACGCCAGGCTCACGCTGCCCGAGCTCGGCGACGAGATGCACGCCTACATGATCGAATCCGATCTGCCGCGCAAGCTCGAGCTCGCCTACGAGTCGCTGCCCGAGCCGGTCATGCCGCCCGACGTCGCCTACGAGAACCTCGTGCGCGGCAAGGTCGAGATGACGCCCCTGGCCGAGATGGCCGGCCGCGCCTCGGCCGTGATGGTCGTGCCCTACCCGCCGGGCATCCCCATCCTCATGCCCGGCGAGCGCGTCAACGCCCCGACCGTCGACTACCTCGAGGCGCTGCAGCAGTTCGACCGGCGCTTCCCCGGGTTCAGCCACCACGTGCTGGGCGTCGCGTTGGCCAACGGCGAACGAGACGAGGCGGGCTACCGGGTGAGCTGCCTGCTGGACGACGCCGTGACGGTGGCCGGCGGGAGCGCCGCCGCGCGACGCTCGGAGCTCGCGCTCGAAGGCTGACGCCAGAGCCTGGCGGCGCATTCCGCTACGCTGCCGACCATGAAGTGGTGCTCCGCGTCGCGATGGTCATGAGCGACGCAGGTCGCGAGGTCGTGCGTCATGCCGGCGAGGGACAGTTCGACCTTCTCGCGCGGGCGCGAGCCGAGCGCGTCATGTCCTTGTGGCCCGCTGCGCCGGCGATCGTGGCCACGGGGATCGCCGCGGCGGCTCCTCGCCCGGCGCTTGCGGGAGCGGGAGTGATCGCCCTCGGCCTCGGCGCCGCCGCGGTCCTGATTATCGTGCTGGCAGCGCTGCATCCGTGACGCCCCAGTACCTGCGCCCGAAGTAGAGGGCGACGTTGACCAGGCCGATCAGCACGGGCACCTCGACCAGCGGCCCGATCACCGTGGCGAACGCCTCGCCCGAGTTCAGACCGAAGGTGGCGATGCTCACCGCGATGGCCAGCTCGAAGTTGTTGCTGGCCGCCGTGAAGCTCAGGGTGGCCGTCTTCGAGTAGTCGGCGCCGATCCTGCGGCCGAAGTAGAAGCTGACGAAGAACATGATGACGAAGTAGCAGAGCAGCGGGATGGCGATGCGCACGACGTCGAGCGGCAGCTTGACGATGAGATCGCCCTTCAGCGAGAACATCACGAAGATGGTGAACAGCAGGGCGATCAGCGTGAGGGGGCTGATGCGGGGGATGAACTTCTGTTCGTACCACTCGCGACCCTTGAGCTTCAGGCAGACGAAGCGGGTCGCCATGCCGGCCAGGAACGGGATGCCCAGGTAGATGAAGACGCTCTTGGCGATCTGGCCGATGGTCACGTCCACCGTGGCGCCGTGCAGGCCGAAGAGCGGCGGCAACTTGGTTACGAAGATCCAGGCGAAGATTGAGTAGAAGAGCACCTGGAAGACGCTGTTGAAGGCGACCAGGCCGGCGGCGTACTCGGTGTCGCCCCTCGCCAGCTGGTTCCAGACGATCACCATGGCGATGCAGCGGGCGAGGCCCATCATGATGAGGCCGGTCATGTAGGCCGGGTAGTCGTGCAGGAAGAGGATGGCCAGGAAGAACATGACGAAGGGGCCGATCAGCCAGTTCTGCACGAGCGACAAGCCGAGGACGCGGTAGTCCTTGAAGACATCGCCGAGCTCCTCGTAGCGCACCTTGGCCAGGGGCGGATACATCATCACGATGAGGCCGATGGCGATCGGGATGTTCGTGGTGCCGACCGACCAGCGGTCGATGAAGGCCGGCAGACCCGCGAACGCCCAGCCCAGCAACACCCCCGCGAACATCGCCAGGAAGATCCACAGGGTGAGGTAGCGGTCGAGGAAGGAGAGTCTCCTCGTCCCGCTGGGGAGATGGACATCGGCCTGCGGTGTCGCCACGTGCGTCTCCGTTTCCGAGCTCAGCGGGCGTCGCCGGTCGCAGACGGCGCCTCGAAGGACGTGATCAGGTCGGTGTCGGCGAGCGCCTGCGTCAAGCGCTCGTAGTCGTAGGGCACGCGCACGAATTCGACGGCCGGCCACCCCGGCGCCGAGGCCGCGGGGTCGACGAGCGCGTAGCAGACCCGCCAGTCGCCGTCCTTGGGCCGCCCGCCGCTGCCGACGTTGACGAACAGCGTCGCGCCGCCGTCGCCGCGCGGCACCTCGCGGGCGTAGGGCACGTGCGTGTGGCCGAAGAGGATGGCGCGATAAGGGTTCTGCTCGGCCATGCGCGCCATGGCCGATTCGGGGCGGTCCTCGAAGAGGTACTCGTTGTTGCGCCGCGGGCTGCCGTGCACGGCGAGCAGCTCGCCGGCCGGCGTCTCCAGTACGAAGCGATTCTCCAGCGTGCGCAGGTAGGCCCTCGTCTCGTCGCTCGTGACCGCGTCGGTCCAGGCCAGCGACACGGCGCCCTCGCGGCGCTGCTCGTCGGTCTTGTAGACGCAGCCGCAGTCACCGAGCGAGAAGCCGATGCCCTGGTCGTAGTTGCCCATGAGACTCGGGATGCCGCGCTCTCGCACGAGCAGCGCGACCTCGTTGGGGAACGGTCCGTAGCCCACCAGGTCGCCGAGGCAGAGCACGTCGGCGACGCCGCGGCCCTCGACGTCGGTCAGGATGGCCTCGAGGCCGGGCAGGTTGCCATGGACATCGGAGAAGACGGCGAAGCGGCTATCGAACCGGAGTCGTCTCACGGGTCAGGCGCAGCAGGTCGCAGGCCGGGCGCTGGGGATCTGTGAGTCCCGAGGCGGTTCGACGAGCGGCCGACGCGCGGCGCGCAGCTCGGCGCGCCGCTGGGTGGCCGCCGCCCGCAGCAAGGCCGTATCGAGTGTCGTCTGATGGAACATGGCTCCTCCCCTCAGCATGCCGGCTTGGTGGCGCGGATGAAGGCGCCCACCAGACTGACGTCGTCGGGCAGGCTGACGCCGCAGGCCTGCTCGATCTCGCGTCCGTACTTCGCGCGGTAGTCGGTGGTCGGCACGACCTCGGGATCGACGAAGCCGGCCCGCTCCAGGCGGGCGACGTAGTCGTGCTCCTCCAGGGCGCCGGCGATGCAGCCGCCCCACAGCTCGACGCTGCGCCTG
>Ga0335071_10006530_pt1 | contig 12030 bp, 11 predicted proteins | sample Lox_Sample_15_FD_206724 | JGI IMG/M metagenome (GOLD analysis project Ga0335071, IMG submission 206724) | Soil microbial communities from Loxahatchee National Wildlife Refuge, Florida, United States - Lox_Sample_1.5 | ecosystem: Environmental > Terrestrial > Soil > Wetlands | place: USA...
CCAGCGTGGAAGAAGTGGAATACGCCCGCTCACTGGGACTGGATGTCATCGTTACCGACCACCACAATCTCCCCGATAAACTGCCGGATGCCTACGCGCTGGTGAATCCCAAGATTATAAAGGGAGAACACGAAAGCAAATATCTTTCGGGCGCGGGGGTGGCGTTCAAGTTCGCCTGGGCGCTGCTGCGCACGGCGGGGATAAAGGAGAACGGCTTTATCACCGGGCTTCTCGACCTGGCCTGCCTGGGAACGGTGGCCGATGTGGTGCCGCTGGCCGGGGAGAACCGGGTGCTGGCGGTCTGCGGGCTCAATCTGATAAACGAACGGAAACGGCTCGGCCTCAAGCAGATGCTGGAGGCCGCCTCCGTCAACGCCCGCGTCGGCGTCAGCCAAATCAACTATGTCATCGCGCCGCGGATCAACGCCTCCGGGCGGCTTGAGCACGCTTCGATCTCGGTAAAGCTGCTCACCTCCAGCGATCCGCTGGAAGCGATGGAGCTGGCAAAAAAAATAAATAGCATAAATACCCGGCGTCAGGGGATCGGGGAAAACATACAGGAAGAAGTGTTCGCCAAGATCGAAGGGAAGCGGAACGATAAGATCCTTATCGCCGAGGGGGAGAACTGGCATCCCGGCGTGATCGGGATCGTCGCTTCGCGGGTGGTGGACGCGTTCTACCGTCCCACCGTGCTGATCGGGATAAACGAAGGGGTCGGCCGCGGCTCGGCCCGCTCTATCGGCGATTTTAACATTTTCAATATTTTGAACACCTGCCGCGACCTGTTCGACGATTTCGGCGGGCACGAAGGGGCGGCGGGGTTCGAGATCGACCCGTCGAAGATCGAAGAGCTCAAGTCGCGCCTGCTCGCGAACATCGAAGGGATGATCACGCCCGATCTGCTGGTCCCCAAGATCGAGATCGATTACGCGATCGATCCCAACCAGATCACACTCGGGCTGATAAAGGAACTGGACGTGCTGGAGCCGCACGGCCAGGGGAATCCCTCCCCGATCTTTATGACAGGCGGGTTGACGCTGACCGATATCCGGAAGGTCGGCGCCGACGGCGCGCACCTTAAATTGAAATTCACCGATGGTAATTCCAGCATCGAATCGATCGGGTTCCGCATGGGGAAGAACGGCTACGACCTGGCGGTCAACAAAAAGTACGACATCGCCTATAATCTAGAGACGAACGTCTGGAACGGGTTCGAATCGGCCCAGCTCAATCTGGTCGATATCAGGGAAACCTCACCCCTGAATGGAACTTAAATAGTTCCCCTTCTCCATCTTTGATGGAGAAGGGGTCAGGGAATGAGGAGAAGGGGGAACAAAATGAACATACTGGTGATCGGGTCGGGAGGAAGGGAACACGCGTTGTGCTGGAAGCTGGCGCAAAGTCCCCTCGCCTCACGCATCTTCTGCGCGCCGGGTAACGGCGGGACTTCGCAGGTGGCGGACAATGTCGACATCGCGGCGGAAGATATCACCGGCCTGCGCGATTTTGCCAATCATAACAAGATCGATCTGACGGTGGTCGGCCCGGAGGCGCCGCTGGTCGCCGGGATCGTCGATGAGTTCGAGGCGAACGGGCTTAAAGTATTCGGGCCGCGGCGCGGCGCCGCCATGATCGAGGGAAGCAAGATATTTTCCAAGAAGCTGATGAAGAAGTACAACATCCCCACCGCGGAATTCGAGACCTTCACCGATGAGGAATCGGCGGATAAATATATCAAGCGGACGGGCGCGCCGCTGGTGGTGAAGGCGGACGGATTGGCGGCCGGCAAAGGGGTGATCGTCTGCCAGACGGAGGCGGAAGCAAAGCACGCGGTAGCGAGAATGCTAAAGGAAAAGGAGTTCGGCGACGCCGGGAACGAGATCATCATCGAGGAATGCCTGGAGGGAGAGGAAGTTTCGATCCTCTGCTTCACCGACGGCAAGACCATCGTCCCGATGGCTTCCGCGCAGGACCATAAAAGAGTGAACGATCACGATCAGGGGCCGAACACCGGCGGCATGGGTGCGTATTCCCCCGCCCCCGTCGCTACCCCGGAACTGATCGAACAGGTAAGAAGAGAAGTATTGCTCCCCACTATCAGCGGGATGGAAGCGGAAGGCCGTCCCTACCGCGGGATCCTATATGTGGGGCTGATGCTGACAAAGAATGGACCGAAGGTCCTTGAATACAACGCGCGTTTCGGCGATCCGGAAACGCAGTGCATCCTGCCGCGCCTTAAGACCGACCTGCTGGAAATAATGCTTAAAATCGTGGACGGCAAACTCGCGGAGATGAAGATCGAATGGGATAAGCGCCCCGCCGTTTGCGTGGTGATGGCGGCAGGCGGCTACCCCGGCGCATACAAGAAAGGGATCGAGATCTCCGGACTGGAGAACGCGCGCGAGCTGGACGATGTGATCGTATTCCACGCCGGGACCAAAGAGAAGGACGGGAAGATCGTGACCGCTGGAGGGCGGGTGCTCGGCGTGGTCGGGATCGGCGATACCGTCCGGCACGCCATCGACCGCTCGTACCTGGCGGTAAAAGCGATCGAGTTCGAAGGGGCCCATTACCGCAAGGATATCGGCCACCGGGCGCTCAAGCGTGGATAGTTTACTGGTCGCGACGACCAACGAGCATAAAGTGCGCGAGATCGCGCATATCCTCAAAGGGATCAAAGTCGAAGGCGCGGGCCTGAAAGTGCGGGAGAACGGGACGACGTTCGAGTCCAACGCGATCAAGAAAGCCAAAGCGGTGGTAAAAAAGTTCAAATGTCCGGCTATCGCCGACGATTCGGGATTGATGGTCAACTGCCTCGGTGGCAAGCCGGGTATCAGATCGGCGCGGTTCGCCACTCCGCCCACCCCCGAGAACCTCTGCCGTAAACTGCTCAAAAAAATGGACCGGTGCAAAGCGCGCGGCGCCAAATTCGTCTGCGCCATCGCCCTCGCCCACCCGTCGGGAAAGGTAAAAGTGTTCAAGGGGATCTGCCACGGGAGAATAATCAAAGAGATGAAAGGCAGGCATGGGTTCGGGTACGATCCGGTCTTCCGGCCCTGCGGGTATAAAAAGACTTTTGCCGAGATGCCGTCGGCGGCAAAGAATCGGATCAGCCACCGGGCGCTGGCATTAAAAAAGCTGAAAGCTTACCTGGGTACTACTCCAGCCCGCTGAACATGTCCTCGATCCGGTCGCGCAGTGCCATCCGGCGCAGCTTCTCTTTTCTTCGGATAAAATAGACCACCGCCACCACCACGATCAGCGCGGCGAACAACAGTTCGAACATTACGCGTTCCTTTTCCGCTGGAACAGCCAGATGTAAAGTATCTCCAGTATCCCGGCGGTATTGATCACCAGCAGGGCGACGAACCACCAGAGCTGGTCGTTGCGCGCCGACTTCCAGAGCGCGAACCCCTTCCAGATCACAGACCAAATGATCAGAACGGCAAGCAGGACCTCATAGACCCCGATATTATGCATATGATCAGCTCCTTTGCGAGAAAATTATACTACTAAATGCTATAATTTGGCCATATGGGCCTTAAAAGATTTTTTGGCTGGCAGGCATGGGCAGGGATTTTGCTGGTCCTGCTTTCCGCTATCCTCTATTACGCCGACTTCATGATCTTTCATAAGGTCAGTGAGACGCTCTATTACTTGCTGGGCAGCCTGGCTTTCATGCCGCTCGAAGTTCTGCTAGTGACGATAATCCTGCACCAGCTGCTGGTAAGCCGGGAAAAGTCGGCTCGACTCGAAAAGCTCAACATGGTGATCGGCGCATTCTTCTCCGAAATGGGGACGCCGCTGCTGACGCTTTTTTCCGACTACGACCCGTGCCTGGAGGAGATAAAGAAGGAGCTGGTGGTACAGCACAACTGGACCGACCGGGAGTTCTCATCCATCCGCCGGCGGCTGAAGAAATACGATTATTCGGTGGACATCAAGAAATTCGATCTCCAGGGGCTCAAGACCTTCCTGGTGGACAAACGCGGGTTCATGCTCCGGCTGATCGAGAACCCGAATCTGTTGGAGCATGAAGCGTTCACCGACCTGCTCTGGGCAGTATTCCATTTTACGGAGGAGCTGGCCAGCCGCAAATCGCTCATTGATCTCCCCCACTCCGACCTAAAGCATCTGGAAAACGATGTTAAGAGAGTGTACGTATTGCTGGTATGGCAGTGGCTCGATTACATGAAGCACCTTAAGGAGAATTACCCGCACCTTTTTTCGCTGGCGATACGGATGAACCCGTTCGACGAGACCGCTTCCCCGATTGTTTCCGCGTAAGAATAAGCACTGCCGAGGACAGGATTTGAACCTGCAAGAGCTTTCGCCCACTGGAACCTAAATCCAGCGTGTCTGCCAATTCCACCACCTCGGCATGCGGTAAAAAGCGGGCCCGAGAGGACTCGAACCTCCGACCGACAGATTAGAAATCTGTTGCTCTATCCAGCTGAGCTACGGGCCCGCGTGACGCGAGAACGCAACCATTCCATCATAATTGAAAGCGACCTTCTTTTCAAGTTGACAATCGTCGTTTATGCTCTAAAATAGGCAAAAAGGAAGGCAAGCATGTCATTTTTATTTTTTTCCGGCGTCACCGGGCTGGTCGTGGGGCTGTTACTGATATTCATTCCGTTCGTGATCAGGATGATCGAACGTTATACCGACCGGACCATCAATTTTGACATCGAGCAGAGCTCGCTGATCACGCATATGCTGATCGGTCTGGCGCAGATCATCATCGGCGCCTGGCTGATCTACACCAGCGTGCAGTACCCCGAGCTCAAATTCCTACTCTATATCGGGTCGATCGCCGTTATTTTCGGCCTGATGTTCTTCTTCCCTTCCGGGCTGTTAAGGAAGCTCAACGACATCGGCAATATTTCGCTCTCGTCGGGTCGGGAAGTGGGGACTTTCGAGCGGGTGACTTACGGCCTGATCATGACCATGGTCGCGGCTTATATCCTCTTTATCTACTTTACCTTCAGGGGCGGCGTTTAGGTCCGGTCCGCGTCGCCGATCTCGATGTCGTATTTGTCCAGCAGGCCGGCCAGCCCCAGCGGCGAAAATTTCGCCTTCTTCGCGCGGTTGGCCTCAAGGTCGATCGAATAGCCGTACGCGGTCCTGAAATCCGCTTTATTCATCACCGAACGCAGGAATACCGCGCCGCTCAGGTCGCAATCGTCAAATACCGCACCCGTCAGGTCGCACTGCGTAAAGTCCACCCCCGTAAGCTTGGACCTTTTGAATACGGTGTTCTTTATCTTGATCCGGCAGAACGAGGACTGGTTAAGCGCGCAGTTATCGAAGCCAAACGACAATCCGAAGGCGTTGCATGCCTCGAACCGGAGCCCGACCATCTTACAATTAACAAATTGGACACCGCGGAAGGCGGTGGAAGTGAGCGAGGCCAAGCTCAGGTTGCAGTTCTCGAACCGGCTTTCCGAAAAAGTGATATCGGAAAGGTCGGCCTCTGCCAGGTTGCATCCCTTAAATATGCATTTTTCGTAATCGCCTTTGGCCAGAGGGGATGCGGAAAGGTCTTCTCCTTCGCGGGTTTTTCCTTCGACCAATACCGGGTTTTGTTCTTTTTCCATATGGAAAGGTTTGGGGTGGACGATCGGACTTGAACCGACAACCACCAGATCCACAATCTGGTGCTCTAACCAATTGAGCTACGCCCACCACTTATCAGGACCGGGTACATTATACCATTTCGAGAACCAAGGTTCTCGACCTCTCCGTTTCCTTACAGTTTTATAACGATACGAACAGAGGAGCTTTTCGTTCATAGGTGGTACGAGCCCGATTTATACCATTTCAATAACCAAGTTTTAGACCTCTCCGTTTCCTTTCAGTTTTATAACGATACGAGCAGAGGAGCTTTTCGGTCATGGGTGGTATGGGCCCGAGTTATACCATTTCGAGATATTATAAATGCGCCCGGCAGGACTTGAACCTGCAACCTACTGGTTCGAAGCCAGCCACTCTATCCGGTTGAGCTACGGGCGCGAATTGATCGGAGATCGGATGAAGAAAAATGCGCCGCGAAGGAATTGAACCTTCAACCTTGACATTAAGAGTGTCCTGCTCTGCCAATTGAGCTAGCGGCGCACAAAAAAAGCGGGAGACGAGGCTCGAACTCGCGACCCTCACCTTGGCAAGGTGATGCTCTACCAACTGAGCTACTCCCGCACTATGATTATTTTAGCACGAAGGCGCTTAAATTTCAAAACGTCGGGGCGACTGGATTTGAACCAGCGACCTCGTGGTCCCAAACCACGCGCTCTACCAAGCTAAGCTACGCCCCGAAAAAAAAAGCGGGAGACGGGATTCGAACCCGCGACCTCCAGCTTGGAAGGCTAGAGCTCTACCAACTGAGCTACTCCCGCTCGATATACACCGAAAATCTTACTATATCCGCCCGTCTAAAGCAAGGAACGCAAATCCCGCATTACGCATTACCCATTACGCATTACGCGTTAAAATCCCCCCTTCCCCTCTTACCTTTTGCCTCCCGGTCATGGTATAATTGCCAAATATGAAAATACTCAAGAACGAGCGTTCCGGCAACCTGGTAACCCTGGAAATAGAGATCGACGCGGCCGATTATGGCAAGGCCCGCGAAGACGCGCTTCTGGACGCCAGCCGCCAGGTCAAGATGCCCGGGTTCCGGCCCGGCAAAGCCCCCAAAGCGATGGTGGAAAAGACGGTCGACCCGGCCTACATCGAAGAGCGCGCCGCCCAGCACGTAATTTCCCATTCTTATCCCGAGATCATCAAGCAGACCGGGATCGATCCGGTCGATTATCCTTCGGTCGAGGTCCAGCCGGTAGAGGCCGACAAACCGTTCAAGTTCCAGCTTAAGGTGGAAGTATTCCCCGACGTCAAACTCGGCGGCTACAAGGGGATCAGCATCGAGAAGAAGCCGACCGCGGTGACGGAAGACGAAGTGATCAAGGTGCTGGGGAACCTCCAGGACCGGTTCGCCAAGAGCGTGGAAGTGACCGACCGCGGCATCGCGGAAGGCGACAATGTTGACTGCGAGATCGCGGCCGACGTGGAAGGCGTAGAAGTAAAGCGCTGGCCGCGCAAGCTGCAGCACCTCCCCATCGGCGCCGGGCTCATCAGCCCCGAGTTCGACCGGGAGATCACCGGAATGAAAGCGGGAGAGAGCAAGGAATTCAAACTATCCTTCAAAGCCGACCATTTTGTGTCCGAAGTGGCGGGGAAGGAAGTTTCGTTCAAGGTGACGATCGAACACGTGCACGGCCACGAGCTGCTTCCCCTGGACGACGACTTCGCCAAATCGGTGAGCAAGTTCGGCACCATGGCGGAGCTAAAGGAAGAGATAAAGCGTTCGCTGGAGCTGGAGAAAAAAGAAGAAGCGGAAGCGGACGTCAAGAACAAGCTGATCGAGGAAGTGCTGAAGGGGACCAAGTTCGACGTCCCCAAGGCGCTGGTCAATTACGAGATCGACCTGATGGTGGACGAGCTGAAGGGATCGCTGGCGCAGAGCAACCTCACGCTCGAATCGTACCTCCGCGGGATCAAGAAGAACGAAGTGGAGATGCGGGACGAGCTGGCCGCCCCCGCCACCCAGCGCGCCAAGGGTAAAGTGGTGCTCAAGAAGATCTCGGAAGCGGAAGGGATAACCGTTACTCCGCAAGATATCGACAGCGAGATCCGGCTGATGGCGCAGGGAATGGGCCAGCCGGAGGACGAATACCGGGGCCAGCTGGGCGAAGGCGGGCTCCACTATATAAAAGACTATCTGCTGAGGAAAAAGGCGCTCGACCATCTGGTCGATAACGCGAAGATAAAATAAGTCAGGAGGAGTAAAAATGATGGAAAGATCGCAATTGATCCCGATGGTGGTAGAGCAGACGAACAAGGGGGAGCGCGCGTTCGACATCTTCTCGCGGCTCCTTAAGGAAAGGATCATCTTTATCGGCACGCCGATCGACGACGAAATCGCGAATCTAATAATAGCCCAGATGCTGTTTTTGGCGGCGGAGGACGACAGCAAGGACATCAACTTTTACATCAACTCCCCGGGCGGAGTGGTGACGGCAGGGCTGGCCATTTACGACACCATGCAGTACTTAAAGTGCCCCATCACCACCATCTGCGTGGGACAGGCGGCAAGTTTCGGCGCGGTGCTGCTGGCGGCGGGGGACAAGGGGAAGCGGTACGCCCTCCCCAACGCGCGCATCATGATCCACCAGCCGCTGGGCGGGGCGCAGGGAGCCGCCACCGATATCGAGATCCAGACCAAAGAGATCTTGAGGATGAAAAAGCTCCTGAACGACATTCTGGTGAAGCATACCGGCCAACCGATCAGCAAGATCGAAAAGGACACCGACCGCGACTTTTACCTGGGTGCGGACGAAGCGATGCAATACGGGCTGATCGACGAAGTGATCGTGCAGAAAAAGGGTAAGGAAGACAAAAAGACCAAATAATGACCCCCGAACAAAAGCCGGAAAAGGATAAGCCCGAAAAACTGGCGGAGTGGAAAGAAGAGCTTCCGCTCATTCCCCTCCGCAACATGGTCGTCTTTCCCCAGATGATCGTCCCCCTCTTTATCGGCCGCTCCCGCTCCATCAAAGCGCTCGAGGACGTGATGGAAAAAGAGAAGATGGTGGTATTCGTCACGCAGAAGAGCGAAGAGATCGAGGAACCGAGCGTGAAGGACCTGGTATCGATCGGCACCCTTTCCGAGATCGTGCAGCTGCTCTCCCTCCCCGACGGGACAACCAAGATACTGGTGGAAGGGATCGCCCGCGTCAAAGTGGAAAAAGTGGTCCAGGAGGCCCCTTACTTCCGCGCCAAGATCACTCGGATCGTGGAGCCGGAAGGTTTGACGGTAGAGGCCGAGGCGCTGGTCCGCAGCGTCATCAAGAACTTCGAGACCTACGTAAAGCTCAATAAGCGGATCCCGCCGGAAACGCTGATGTCAATCATCAACGTCGATCATCCCGGCCGGCTGGCCGACCTCATCACCTCTTACCTCACCCTCAAGGTGGAGGACAAGCAATCGATCCTCGAATCGGTGCAGATAGAAAAGCGGCTTAAGAAGCTGCTCGACATCATCGAAAAAGAGGTGGAGATACTCGAGGTAGAGAAGAAACTGCAGGGGAAGGTCCGCAAGCAGATAGAGAAGGTGCAGAAGGAGTATTACCTCAAGGAAAAGCTCCGCGCCATCCAGGAAGAGCTGGGCGAAGAGGTGGAGGACGAGAGCGAGATCGACATGCCGGAGCTCAACGAGTACAAGAAGAAGATCGAATCGGCCAAGCTCCCGGCCGAGGTAAAGGAAAAGGCGGAAAAGGAGCTGGAGCGGCTTAAAAAGATGCCGTCGATGGTGGCGGAGGCGACCGTGATCCGCACCTATCTGGATTGGCTGGTGGAACTGCCGTGGAAAAAGAAGACCAAGAGCAAGTTCGACATCAACGACGTGAAGAAGATCCTTAACGAGGACCACTTCGGCCTCGAAAAAGTCAAAGAGCGGATCATCGAATACTTCGCGGTGCTGCAGCTGACCGGGAAGATCGGCAGCACCATCCTCTGCCTGGTGGGACCGCCCGGCGTGGGAAAAACTTCCGTCGCTTCCAGCATCGCCCGCTCGATGGGGAGAAAGTTCGTCCGCGTCGCTCTGGGCGGCGTGCGCGACGAGGCCGAGATCCGCGGCCACCGGCGCACTTATGTCGGCGCCATGCCGGGGCGCGTGGTCCAGTCGATCCACAAGGTCGGGGTATCGAACCCGGTCTTTTTGCTCGACGAGATCGACAAGCTGGGAGCCGACTTCCGCGGCGATCCCGCCTCCGCCCTGCTGGAGGTGCTGGACCCGGAGCAGAACAAGAACTTTGCCGACCATTATCTGGAAGTGCCGTTCGACCTTTCGGATGTATTCTTCATCACCACCGCCAACCAGCAGGAGCCAATCCCCCGCCCCCTCCGCGACCGGATGGAGATCATCGAAATGTCCGGCTACACGGAAGAAGAAAAGCTCAATATCGCCAAGGGATACCTGATCCCCAAGGAACTGGAGAAGCACGGGCTTAAGAAGGAACAGGTGGACCTGACGGACGAAGCGGTGACATTTATCATCCAGGAATACACGCGGGAGGCGGGGGTCCGCAACCTCGAAAGATCGATCGCCACTATATTGCGCAAGATCGCCACCGAGATCGTCGCCTCCGGCGAGAAGAAAGAGAAGACGGTGGTAAAGAGAGCCCAGACCGAAAAATATCTGGGCGCCCCCAAGTACCGTTACGGCCTGGCGGAAGAGACCGACGTGGTCGGCGTGGCGACCGGCCTGGCCTGGACCGAGGTCGGCGGCGACACCATCCCGGTGGAAGTAACGACGATGAAGGGGCGCGGCTCGCTCACCATTACCGGGCAATTGGGCGACGTGATGCAGGAGTCCGCCAAAGCGGCGATGAGCTATGTCCGCTCCAAGGCGGAAGAGCTGGGGCTGGAGGCCGATTTTTACCGTAAGTACGACATTCACATCCATGTGCCGGAAGGGGCGGTGCCGAAAGACGGCCCCTCCGCCGGCATCACCATCGCCACCGCCCTCACCTCGGCCATCAGCGGCATTGCGATAAGGAAAGACGTGGCGATGACGGGCGAAGTGACCCTGAGGGGCAAAGTGCTCCCCATCGGCGGAATAAAGGAAAAGTTTTTGGCGGCGCGGCGCGCGGGGATCACAAACATCATCCTGCCGTTCGACAATAAGAAAGACCTGGACGAAATAAGGAAAGAGCTGCCTGCAGACCTTAAGTTCTATCCGGTAAAAGAGATGGACGAAGTCTTGAAGATCGCGCTGGTAAAAAGCCCGATCAGCGAAAAGGGCAAAAAGCCGGAGGAGAAGAGCTCCCCCTCCCGCAAATCCCCCCAGCCCCCCATTGAAGGGCAGATGTTCGCCTGACCCTAGCATGAACCCGCGAGTGAACCTCGCGGTTCCCGAAGCTTCCTATTTTCCCTATCCGCATGATATAATTGAACATGCCTATTTTTATGACCAGGGACAATAATGAGCGAAAAGAACTGGAATTTGAACTGAAATATCAGAGATCTCTTTCGCTGACCGAAAGGTTCCGCATGATGGTCAATCAATCAAAGCTGGTCCTTAAAATGCTGATAAACAATGGACATAGAAAACCTACTGAAATCATTAAAAGAGCATAAAGTCAAATTCGTGCTCATCGGAGCGATGGCATTCCCGCGATACGGATATTCAAGGACCACTTTGGATACCGATATTTTTATCGAACCGACAGAGAAGAACGCCGACCGGACCCTAAAAGCCCTTAGGAAATTCGGCTACGACGTTTCAGATATCACCGTTGCCGACCTGTTGTCTAACAAGTTACTGATCCGCCAGTACATGGTCGAGACCGACATTCATCCGTTCGTAACAGGCGTGACGTTCGATGAGATCTGGAAGAATAAGAAACCCGGAGAGATCGGAGACATCAAAGTTTATTTCCCTTCATTAAAAGACCTGATAAAAATGAAAAAGGCGGCCGGAAGGTCCAAAGATAAAGAAGACCTCAAGATCCTGAAGAAACTGAAAGGTTAAACCAAGTAATGGAATACAAGCAGACCTTAAACCTACCCAAGACAGACTTCCCCATCCGCGCCAATTCGGCAAAGGTGGAAGAAGAATGTTTGGCGCTTTGGAAAGATAGCAATACATATCAGGAAATGCTTCGTAATGCGCGATCCGTAATGCGTAATGCGAATACTAGATATATTCTTCACGATGGGCCGCCCTATCCCAACGGTAACATACATCTTGGGCACGCGCTCAACAAGGTACTCAAGGACATCATCGTTAAGTACAAGAACATGGCGGGGTATTATTCGCCGTATGTTCCCGGCTGGGACTGCCACGGCCTCCCGATCGAAACCCAGCTGATAAAAGAGCTGGGGGAAAAGCGGAAAGGGCTTTCGCCGGTGGAGTTCCGTCTCCACTGCCGCGACTATGCGATGAAGTACGTTAACCTCCAGCGGGACGAA
>Ga0335071_10006531_pt1 | contig 12029 bp, 11 predicted proteins | sample Lox_Sample_15_FD_206724 | JGI IMG/M metagenome (GOLD analysis project Ga0335071, IMG submission 206724) | Soil microbial communities from Loxahatchee National Wildlife Refuge, Florida, United States - Lox_Sample_1.5 | ecosystem: Environmental > Terrestrial > Soil > Wetlands | place: USA...
CTTCCTCGGCCAGGGCGAGTGCGATGGCCCGGCCGATGCCACGGGAGGCCCCGGTGACGAGAGCGGTCCGTCCGTCGAGTTGCTGTTGCATGGGAGGCCCTCCTCGAGATTGGGCTCGCAGCGCCGAGGTCGCTGGCGCCGCGGCATGCCACGACCCGCCTCCCACACCGAGCAAGCCTCTTGCCATCGAACGTTGAGGACAGGACGAGTGGTGTTCCGGGGACTTGGAGAGATGCGGACGCCGGTTCCCCGGGCGTCGCCATGGGCTGGACCGGGGTGGAGCCGCCTCAGTGCGGCCGGGCCTCCTCAGCCTCGCGAGGCACCTCGCGGGTCCCCTCTTGCTATACACTCCGGGTCAAACCATCCGTGCGCGTGGAGGGGACCATGAGATTCACCTGGTTCAACCTGATGCCCTGGCCGTACCTGCCTGACGATTTCCGGGAGAAGAATCGATCGGTCTGGGTCGACATCCCCAATACCCTCTACGATCCGCGGAAGGGGCACTTCGTCTACCACCAGTACATGGACCAGCTCGAGTACGCCGACAGCCTCGGCTTCGACGGCATCGGCTGCAACGAGCACCACCAGAATGGCTACGGCCTCATGCCGTCGCCGAACCTGATCGCGGCCGGGCTGACCCGGCGCACGTCGCGCGCGGCCATCTGCGTGATTGGCAACTCCATCGCGGGATACAACCCGCCGATCCGGGTCGCGGAGGAGTTCGCCATGCTCGATGTGCTCTCGGGCGGCCGGCTGGTCGCCGGATTCCCGGTGGGCACTCCCATGGACACCAACTTCTGCTACGGGCAGATCCCCGCGCTCACCCGGGACAAGTACAAGGAAGCGCACGACATGATCATGAAGGCGTGGGCCGAGGACGAGCCCTTCGCCTTCGACGGCAAGTACAACCAGCTCCGCTGGGTGAACTGCTGGCCCAAGCCGATCCAGAAGCCGCACCCGCCGATCTACATCCCGGGGGGCGGGTCGATCGAGACGTGGGACTTCTGCCTCGACTACGACTACAACTACTCGTATCTCTCCTTCTACGGCTACCTGCGGGGCAAGTCATTGCTCGACGGCTACTGGGAGCGGGTGGCCCAGCGCGGCAAGGACGAGTCCCCCTATCGCGCCGCGTTCGCGCAGATCATCTGCGTGGCCGACACCGACGCGGAGGCCGAGGAGCTCTACGCCGAGCACTGCCTCTACTTCTTCAACCGCTGCCTGCACGTGTTCCCGCCCTTCGCGGATCCGCCCGGCTACCGCACCGTGAACACGATCAAGTACGGTGCGCTCTCCCAGCTCCGGATGGAGGCGCAGCGCATCATGCAGGGACTCACCTGGAAGCAGCTCGTGGAGGAGCGCTTCATCATCGCGGGCAGCCCGGAGACGGTGCGCCAGCAGCTCGAGGAGTGCATCACCGGCCTGCGAATCGGTCACCTGTTTTGCCTCCTCCACACCGGCAACATGCCGGACTGGAAGACGCGCTACTCCACGAAGCTCTTCGCCGAGAAGGTGATGCCGCAGCTGCGCGATCTCTGGCCAGACTGGAAGCACGACACCCGCTGGTGGATCCGGCCGATGGAGGAGCGCCTCCACCCGGAGGAGATGCAGCCCGGCGCGGAGAAGCCCGGTCAGGAGTGGCGCCGATGAAGGCGCAGATGGTCGAGACCCGTCGCGGCGCCCGCTGCCGAGTGCTGGAGGCGGGGAGTGGGCAGCCGGTCGTCTTCCTCCACGGTGCGGGCGGTCTGCTCGCGGACAATCCGTTCCTCGACCAGCTCGCGGCCCGGTACCACGTGTTCGCGCCGGAGCTGCCGGGCTACGGCGAGTCCACCGGTGAGGAGCTGCTCGAGGACATGCTCGACTTCACGCTGCACGGCTGGGACGTGGTCACGGCGCTCGGGCTGACCCGACCCCACCTCATCGGCCACTCGATGGGCGGCATGATCGCGGCCGAGATGGCCGCGATCGCCCCGCGCGACCTCGATCGCCTGGTCCTGGTGTCCGCCGCCGGGCTCTGGATCGACGAGCAGCCGATCCCGGATATCTTTGCGCTCCTGCCCGGACAGCTCGTCGAGCTGCTCTTCCAGGATCCGGTGAAAGGGCAGACGCTGCTCACTGGCGGGGTGGATTTCTCGGACATGGAGGCCTTCAAGACGTTCTACCTCGGTCAGCAGCGGCGGCTGGCGATGGCCGGCAAGATCCTGTTCCCGATCCCGAATCGCCGGGTCTCCAAGCGCCTCTACCGCGTCACCGCGCCCACGCTCGTCCTCTGGGGAGCCTCGGACCGGCTCATCGTCCCGGCCTATGCGGAGCGCTGGGCCCGACTGGTTCCGGGCGCGACGGTGGAGATGGTGCCCGGCGGCGCGCACATGCTGCCCTACGAGCAGCCGGAAGCCTTTGTCGCGGCCGTCTCCCGATTTCTCGGATGACCGAGACCGTGGGAGGAGGTACGCCGAGGACGGCGCTCGACGTGCTGAGGGTACAGGGCTCGTTCACTTGATCACCTGATCGGCGCGGAGGAGGAGGGAGTGCGGGATGGTCAACCCCATTGCTCGAGCGGCCTTGACGTTGATGATCAGCTCGAAGCGGGTGGGCTCCTCCACCGGCAGATCGGCCGTCTTGGCCCCGTTGACGATCTTGTCCACGTAGGCGCCAACCTGGCGCGCCATTTCCGGCAGGTTCGGACCGAACTCCATGAGTCCGCCACCCCGGACACCCCGCTCCAGCTCGAAGACCGTCGGAATCCTGTGGCGGGTGACGAACTCGACGATCCGGGGCAGGTCATTGCCCCTCAAGGGCCCGTAGAGGACGATCAGCCCGCCAGCCCGGTTCCGGCCGATCGCCGCGAACGCCTGATCGAAGTCGTCGGAGCCTGCCACGCGCACGGACTGCACCGTGACTCCCAGCGTCGGCGCGGCGATCTCGATCTGCTGGAAGCCGAGCGCCATCGCCGGCAGGCGTGAGTTCCAGAGGACCGCGACACGCGTGAGCCCAGGAATCGCCTCCTGGAGGAGCTGGACCCGCTTGGCGCTGGTCTCGGAGGCGTTGTAGGAGAGACCTGTGATGTTGCCGCCGGGACGTCGCAGGCTCTCCACGATGTGGGTTTCCACGGGATCGGCGACATTGAACATGACGATCGGGATGTTCTTGGTCGCGTCTCGGGCCGCGAGGAGCGCCAGCGTGCCCGCCGTGACCAGCACGTCGACCTTGAGCTGGACGAGCTCGGCGGCGAGCGTGGGAAGCCTCTCCGGATTGCCGTCGGCGCTCCGATACTCGATCAGGAGATTGCGGCCGAGCTCGTAGCCTTGCGCCGTGAGGCCCTGCAGGAGGGCGCGATGGATCGGATCCGACGTCGGGTCGAACCTCCAGCCGATGCCCGTCAGCACTCCGAGACGCACGACCCGGCCCGACGGCGGCCCCGCGGCGGCCGGCGTCGCCAGGAGAGCAAGGGCGATCCCGCCGAGGAACTCGCGGCGCGTGGTCACTCGATCGGTGTCGCGTCGACTTCCATCAAGAGGTTTCCCGCAGGCGCGACCGAAGGCCAGTGCGTGTCATTGCCTCTCTCCCCTCCGTTGATGGAGACCCACCCCCGCCGGTCCCAGCAGGCCGGCGCCCAGAAGAACCAATCCGTCGGACAGCGGCACCTCACTGCTCAGATCGCGAAACGAGGAGCGCCCGAGGGTGGCGGGGAGCCTACCACATCGCGGCCCCCGTCGCCGTGGTATAACCTCCCCGATTCGGACATCCGCCGCCTGAGGAGCCGACGGCACAGTGCTCCCCTGGCACGCTCACAAAGCGTCCGAAGGAGGTCTCCATGAAAGTCGGCGTGTCGCTGAACATGCTCACGAAGGAGGGGCGCTCGGACGCCTCGGTGGTGGCCGAGCACGTGGCGCTGGGTGATCTGGCGGAGCCGCTCGGCTTCGACTCGCTGTTCGCGCTCGAGCACCACTTCACCGGGTACTCGATGTCGCCGGACCCCACCCAGCTCCTGACCTATTTCGCGGGGCGGACGCGGCGCATCATGCTGGGCACCGCCGTGATCGTCCTGCCCTGGCACGACCCGGTGCGAGTGGCCGAGGAGATCGCGCTGCTCGACATCCTCTCGAACGGCCGCTGCGTGTTCGGCTTCGGCCGCGGCGCGGCCAGTGTCGAGTACGCCGGCTTCCGCGTTCCCATGGAGGAGGCGCGTGCCCGGTTCGTGGAGTCGGCCCGCATTGTCATCAAGGCCCTCACCAACGAGGTCTTCGACTGGGAGGGCGAGTTCTTCAAGATCCCACGGATGTCGATCCGGCCGCGGCCGGTCTCCCACCCGGAGCGGCGGTTCTACGCCTCGTCCGTGAGCCCCGAGTCGGCCGAGATCATGGCCAAGCTCGGCTTCGGCCTGCTCGTCATCATGCAGAACGAGTGGCCGAAGGCGGCCGAGGACATCCAGCGCTTCCGCGAGATCACGGCCAGCGTGGGCCACACGCCGCGCCCGCCCATCATCTCGACCAACATCTCGGTGGCCGAGAGCCGCGAGGAGGCGCACGAGCGGGCGGCCCTCTACCTGGCCCGCAAGTGGGACTCCATCGACACGCACTACCACTTCTCGGACGGCCACCTGGCGAACGTGAAGGGCTATGAGTTCTACGGCGGGATGGCCAAGACCTACTCGAAGATGAAGGACGAGACCTACCGGAAGAAGGCCACGGACTTCTACGTCAAGATCCAGGTCGTGGGCACTCCGGACGACTGCCTCCAGCAGATCGCCGAGCTGCAGCGGCTGACCGGCTTCGAGCATCTGGTCGGCGAGTTCGGCTACGGCGGCATGCCGCACGAGGAGGCCCAGCTGAATCTGCGGATGTTCGCCGCCCGCGTGCTCCCGACCTTGCAGCGCGACGCCGCCTTCGCGGGGCCGCGTCCCGCTGGCCGCGAGGCGCCAGGCTCGGATGCTCCCACCAGCATCTTTGCGCCCGCATAGGCCGGCGGCCGCGCTCCATACCCATCCCAGTGTCAGGAGGAGATCGTGACCAAGATCCTCACGCCCCCGCAGCAAGCCCCCGTCATGGAGATCGCTCGTGAGCTCCTTCCTCCGGGCATGGAGTTGATCGTCGCCGATCCCAGCAAGCCCGAATTCTACGACGCGGCTGCCCAGGCCGAGTACTACCTGGGTTCTCCGCGCGCCGGCATCGGCAACGAGTTTTTCCGCGCGGCGCCGAAGCTCAAGCTGGTGCAGCTGACCAGTGCAGGCTATGATCGGGTCGACATCGAGGCTGCGCGCAAGGCGAAGGTGCCCGTCGCCAACAATGGAGGCGCCAACGCGGTCGCCGTGGCGGAGCACGCCGTCATGCTGATGCTGGCCGTGCTCAAGAAGCTCGTCTACCACCACAACAACGTCGTGGCCGGCACCTGGCGCGCCAGCGACTTCGCCGCCATCCGGACCTACGAGCTCGAGGGCAAGCGGCTCGGGATCATCGGCCTGGGCAACATCGGCAAGAAGGTCGCGCGCCGCGTGCGCGGCTTCGAGATGGACGTGCGCTACTACGACGTGGTGCGGCTCAGCGGGGACCAGGAGGACGCCCTGGGCGTCCGGTTCGCGCTGCTCGCCGAGCTGCTGCGCACGTCCGACATCGTGACGCTGCACGTGCCGCTGAACGACGTCACCCGGAAGATGATGTCCGCCCCGCAGTTCGCCATGATGAAGAAGACGGCGATCCTCGTGAACACGTGCCGCGGCCCGGTGGTGGACGAGGACGCGCTCCACCAGGCTCTGACATCGGGCTCGATCGCCGGCGCCGGCCTCGACGTGATGGTCGAGGAGCCTCCGAAGCCCGCCCACCCGCTGTTCAAGCTTCCCAACGTCATCCTGACGCCGCACTCGGCCGGGCCGACGTGGGACAACTGGGCGAAGGCGTACCGCAACGGCTTCGACAACATCCAGCGGATGGAGGCCGGCCAGGCGCCGCTCTGGGTCGTTCCAGAGCTCCAGGGCCTGCTCGTTGAGAGGTAGTCTTGCGTCAACCCGACTCCAAAGGAGGGGCCCATGGACGTGACGCGGCGTCAGGTGATGGCGGCAGGCGCAGCGGCGCTCGGTGCTGTCGGTGCGGGTCTCTTGTGCAGCGCCTCGGTGGGCGCGCAGTCCGGCGATGAGGTGGCCGTGGCGGATGCCGTCGAGATTCTGCGCAAGGGGACACTCGAGGCCGACAAGGCGAAGCTGTCGCAGGTGACCGCCGAGCAGCTCAGCTATGGCCATTCCAGCAACCGGGTGGAGACCAAGGAGCAGTTCATCAACGGAGTGCTGACGCGCAAGGCCGTCGTGAAGTCGCTCGCCTTCCCCGAGCTGAAGATCGCCGTGGTCGGTAACAACGCGATCGCCCGCCACATCTACCTGTCCGACTCCGAGCAGGACGGAAAAGCGACGACCACGCGCATCGGCGTCCTGCAGGTCTGGCAGAAGCAAGACGGCGGCTGGAAGCTGCTGGCGCGGCAGGGTTTCACGCTGCCGGCCTAGAGGACGGGATGACCAGCGCGGACCTGAAGGGACTCGCGGTGTCAGCCACGTCGGCGGACGCGCTCGCCGCCTACGAGCGCGGCGTCGACCTGTTCCTGCGCTGGCGCACCGGCGCGCTCGATGCGCTGGACGCCGCGGCGCAGCGCGATCCGGGCTTCGCGCTGGTGCACTGCACGAAGGCCTACATCACGTCGCGGATGGGGCGGGCGGACCTGGCCACCGCGGCAGGCCGGGCGGCGCTCGCCCTCGCCGACGATGCGCGCGACGAGCGGGAGCGCCTCCACCTGGCCGCCGTGGCGGCCATGCAGCGCGGCGACCAGGTGGCGGCCCACGAGGCCATTGCGCGGATCGCGGCCGAGCACCCGCGCGACCGCATCGCGGTGCGCCTCGCGGGGCTGAACTGCATCACACGGGGCGACTACCGCGGCGGGATCGACATCGCGCGGCGGAGCCTCGCGGCCGATCCGCGTGAGCCGCAGTACGAGACGATGCTCGGCTTCTTCCTCGAGCAGTGCGGCTTCAACGACGAGGGCCTGGAGATGAGCCGGCGGTCCCTGGCGCGCGATCCGACGAACCTGTACACGTACCACGCGGTGGGCCATGCCTACCAGGCGCGGGGGGACTATCGGAGCGCGCTGGAGACCTTCGAGCGCGCGCTCTCGCTGGAGCGCTACGTGCACCTGGTCTGGCATCTGGCGGAGGCGCAGGCGATCCTTGGGCACGAGAGGCTGACGCGCGACTACTGGTCGTCGGGAGGTCCGCCGCTACCCCTGCACGAGCGCATCGAGCTCGTGTGGCGGCTCGAGGTCCTGCGCGGACGGCATACCGACGACACAACCTGGCGGGAGCTGGCCCGGGAGGCCGACCGCGTGCTGGAGCACCCGGAGTTCCAGACGACGTGGATGCACCACTGGTTCGCCGTCGCGTTCGGCCGGGCCGGGCAGCCGGACAAGGCTGCGCGGCAGGTCGAGCGACTGCGCGGGCTTCCGGAAGGGCGCGCGAGCGGCCACTGGTCGACGCTGGGCGCGTCCATCCTCGAGGGCGAGCTCGCCATGACCCGCGGCGACCTCGCGAAGGCCGTCGAGCTGATGGCGCCGGGCGTGGCCCAGATCCACACCCTGGGCGGCGGCAGCCGGGAGCAGAAGGACATCTTCCGCGACGTGTTCATGGAGCTGCAGCGACGCCTCGGGCGCGTGGAGGCCGTCGTCGCGCTGGCGCAGGAGCGCCTGCTGGCCAATCCGTACCACGTCCCATCGCTCGCCGCGCTGGCCTGGGCCTACGAGAAGACCGGCGACCAGGCCCGGCACCGGCAGGCCTGTCGCCAGCTGGTGCAGCGCGCGGAGGCGGTGGGCGCAGCCGAGGACGCGGAGGAGCTGGTCGCCGCGCGAGGAGTGTTGCAGGCGCCCGTGTGAAGACCGCCGGTTGACGGCCCTCGGCCGTCTCGGCTAGCATGCCGCCCACAATGTTCAATCCGACTGCGCTGATCATCAAGGCGTTCGTGGATGAGCTCAAGCGGTCCTACAACGAGACCTACACGAATCTCGAGCCGGACTACCCGGGGATCATCGCCTACGTCGGCAACATGGCGCTCGAGCTGATCGCGAACAGCGACGCGCCCTATCACGATCTCGGCCACACGATCTGCGTCACGATGCTGGGTCAGGAAGTGCTCCGCGGCAAGCATCTCCGCGAGGGCGGGGTCAGCCCGCGCGACTGGCTGCACTTCATCCTGTCGCTCCTCTGCCACGACATCGGCTACGTCCGCGGCATCTGCAAGAACGATCGCGACGGCCGCTACGTGAGCGACGCCGAACAGAACACGATCGCCTTGCCGCCCGGGGCCACCGACGCCGCGCTCACGCCGTACCACGTGGAGCGCGGCAAGCTCTTCGTGCGCGAGCGGTTCGCGAAGAACCGGAGCATCGACGTCAACGTCATCTGCGCGAACATCGAATACACGCGCTTTCCGGTGCCGGCGGGCAGCGAGCGGAAGGCGGAGTCCGACTACCCAGTGCTGCTGGGCGCCTCGGATCTCATCGGGCAGCTCGCCGATCCCAACTACATGCGCAAGGGGCCGGCGCTGTTCATGGAGTTCGCGGAGACGGGGATGAGCGCCGAGCTCGGCTACGAGACGGCGGCGCAGCTGCGCGCCGACTACCCGAAGTTCTTCTGGTCGGCCGTGAGCCCGCATATCGGCGACGCGCTCGCCAACCTGCGGATGACGCAGGAGGGAAAGCAGTGGGTCGCGAATCTCTACGCCCACGTCTTCGCCGAGGAGCATCAGCTGCCGACCCTGGGCGCCGAGCGGCGGCACGGATGACGCCCGGGCCGCCCGTCACTGCTCGAGGGTGAGCGAGATCCCCGCGGCAGCGAACTTCAGGTTGACGCCCCCGGTCGAAGACGTCAATTCAACCACCACGCCGTTTCCGTTCTTCATGATCACCGCCTCACCGCCGCCGAACACGGTCCCTCCCGCGCCTCCGGCGGCGTAGGTGCCGGAGAAATCCTCGAGCTTCCTGAGGCCGAACACCGTGCCCTTCGCGTTGGCCCACGTGAAGCCCACTTCGCCGAGCGACAGTCCCCAGACCCTGACGGGGTACTTTCGTCCCAGGTAGGTCAACGTTCCGGAACCCCAGCTGAATCCGATGCCGGCCGCCACGGAGCCCTGCGACAGCTCCAGGGTGGCCGCGGGCACCCAGTCCTGCGCTCGTGCCGGCCCCACCATCGACACGAGGCCACCCAGCACCAGGGCGATCACCAGCCGACGCATCACGGTCTCCTCCTTTTCACACGCGCGCGAGTCCGGACTACCCGGGAAGCTCGTCGTAGTGGTGCCAGTTGCCGATCACGCGGTCGGCGTAGAGCTTCGCGATCTCGTCCTCCGAGTACCCGAGCAGGCCCAGCACCTCCTCGTTGTGCTCGCCGACCTTCGGGGTCGATCCCACGACGGCCGGCGTGCGGCTGAAATGCCAGAAGTCGCCCGACACGGCGATGGTCCCGGCCAGGAAGTCGGGGACCTCGACCATGGCGCGGCGCTCCCACGGGTGGGAGTCCCGGGCGGCCTGCGGGATCGTGTTGACCGGCGCGGCGACCACGTCGTGCTTGGTGAAGTGGGCGATGGCCTCCGCCATGGTCATGGAGGCCATGAGCTCGCGCAGCGCCTCGTTCACGGCCGCCGCGTTCTTGCTCCGATCGTGACGGGTGCCGAAACGCGGATCCGCCTGCCACTCGGGCTTGCCAAGCGCGCTGCAGACCCGGCCCCAGTGATGCTGATCGCCGGCGGAGATCAGCACCCAGCCGTCCTGACACGGATACATCCCGCTCGGCGGCGCCTCGGACTTGCCGCGCCTGGGCTCGGTGCCGGCGCCGTGGTAGGCGGTGATCGGGATCTCGGTGAGGCTGTACCCGGAGTCCGCGAGGCAGACGTCGATGCTCTGCCCCTGGCCGGAGATGCTGCGCTCGAGCAGCGCGGCCAGCGTGCCGATGGCGGAGTGCAGCGCGGTCGTGCGGTCGATGATGGGCACGCCCGCGCGAATGGGCGGCATGCCCTCATCGCCGGTGACCATGGCGATGCCGGACATCGTCTGGCCGATGGGGTCGTAGCCGATCTGGTCGCGATAGGGGCCGAACTGACCGTACGCGGAGACGTTGACCATGATGAGGCGCGGGTTCAGCGCCCTGAGCGCCTCCCAGCCGAAGCCCATCTCCTCGATGGTCCCGGGACGGAAGTTCTGCACGAGCACGTCCGACACGCGGATCAGCTTGCGGAGGGCCGCCTTGCCCTCCTCCTTGCGCAGGTCCATGCTCACGCTCTTCTTGCCGCTGTTGTACTGGACCCAGTAGGCGCTCTGCTTGCGCACCCACGGCGCGTGATACCGTGTCTCCTCGCCGCCCAGGCGCTCGATCTTGATGACCTCGGCCCCGAGCCGCGCAAGGACCTGCGCACACCTCGGCCCGGCCTGATGCCGCCCCAGATCGATCACCCGGATCCCGTGCAGCGGGCCCTTGCCGTCGGTCATGGCTCCCTCCTCACGGTCGACTTCCCTGTGCGGGGGCAGGATAGGGGATCGGCACGAAGGTTCGCAACCTGGAGATCATGAAGCCGAACGCCGTACGCCCGCCTGGGGGCTTCAGAAGCTCCGCGCCGCGGTCCTGAACCCCGCAAAGATGTTCCGGCGGTGATGCTTGTAGAAGTTGCGCCAGGTTGCCCGGATGAGGCGCGAGCGGGTCGTCCACGCCCCGCCCTTGAGGACCTTCTTCTGGCCGAAGTACGGCTGCGAGTACTCGCGGTAGGGATCGCAGGCGAAGCCCGGATACGGCTGGAACGTGTCCTCGACCCACTCCCACGTGTTGCCGATCATCTGGCGGCAGCCGAGCGCGCTGTCCCCGGCGGGAAGGGCGCGCACGTCGATCGTGCCGCCCGCGCGGTAGTCGAGATTGGCCCGATCGGGGGTCGGCGGCTCGTCGCCCCACGGGAAACGCCGCTTGCGTCCCGTGAGTGGATCGAAGCTGGCGGCCATCTCCCACTCCGCCTCGCTGGGGAGCCGGCGCCCCGCCCAGCGGCAGTACGCCTCTGCCTCGTGCCAGTTGACGTGAACGACGGGATGCCACGGGTCGAGCGGGGCGGGGCACCCGAATCGGCACTCGTGCCAGCGCGAATCGTCCCCGCGGACCCAGAACAGCGGCCCGTCGGCTCCTTCCCGCCGCCGCCAATCCCAGCCCCGCCGTCCCCACAGCTCGCGCCGACGATAGCCTCCGTCCTCGACGAAGGCCTCGTACTCGGCGTTCGTCACGGGCGTGGACGAGATCCGGAAGGGCGCCACCTCCACCGGGTGCGCCCACTTTTCGTTGTCGAAGACGAAAGGCTCATCGGGAGAGGCGCCCAGCAGGAGGGTACCGCCACGCACCTCGATGTCGCGGGTTCGGTAGGCCGGATCGATCGGCGGCGCGGCGGCCGTGGGATCGACGCTCGACAGGATGGGCCGGGGATAGCCGAGCGTCTGGCGGATCAGCGTCAGGTTCTCCGCGTGCATGTCCTCATGGAGGGCCGCCAGCGTGTAGAAATACGCCTCCGCCGGACCGGGCTCGCGTGAGGCGAGCCGGTCGAGGCTTCGCCTGAGGACCTCCGCGATGTACGCGAGCGTCTCCTCCCGGGACGGGAACTGATGCTCCCATCGACGGGTGTAGGAGACGTTGAACGAGTCGTAGATTCCGTCCGACCCCGGCAGGAGCGGCGGCGCGCCGTCGAGATGCCGCAGAATCCAGTATTCCTGGAACCAGCCGACGTGGCCGATCTCCCAGATCGGCGGCTCGACGAAATGCCGTCTCTTCCCCAGCATTTGAGCCTCCGAGAGCCCCTCGGCGAGCTCGAGCTCGACGCGGCGGGCATCCAGGAGCATGCAGCGGAGGGACTCGGTGGTCGCGAAGGGGCGTGGAAGGTCGGTCATCATCGTCTTCGCCGATGGCCGGAGTATACGCCCATAGGCGGAAGACGTGGCCATCGACCGGCGTCCGACCCCGATCTCTGGGCATTACCGAG
>Ga0335071_10006532_pt1 | contig 12029 bp, 9 predicted proteins | sample Lox_Sample_15_FD_206724 | JGI IMG/M metagenome (GOLD analysis project Ga0335071, IMG submission 206724) | Soil microbial communities from Loxahatchee National Wildlife Refuge, Florida, United States - Lox_Sample_1.5 | ecosystem: Environmental > Terrestrial > Soil > Wetlands | place: USA: Florida...
AGGGCGTGCAATATGCGACCAACACGCCCAACCCGAATGGGAACATTTATTATAAAGTCCAGTCGAATGATACCTGCCTGCGGATTGAATATCTTTATGGAATCAGTGAAGTTCAACTCCGCCAGCTTAATCCGAAGCTGGATTCGAACTGCACACTGAGCGTGGGTGACTTGCTCCTGATGGGGGTTGGCGCATCCATTAATCCAACCTCCACGCTGGGCCCATCCCCCACGCCTTTGCCTGCCACCATCACTCCCACGCCCTTCAACGGCACCACGCAGATTTGCATTTCACTCTTCAATGATCTCAATGGCGATGGAATTCATGAAACCACCGAACCCTTGATTCCGGGCGGCGCGATCAGTGTCACCGAAAAGAGCGGGAAGTATTCCAAAACGCTTCCGACCCTGGCCGGAACGGATCCGATTTGCTTTATGGACCTGCCCGAAGGCGATTACAACATCAGCGTGGCCATCCCCGATAGTTACAACCCGACCATGGCGTTGACCTACACAGTGCACGTCAGCGCAGGGCAGAGCGCCTACATTGATTTCGGCGCGCAATCCAAAAACACCACCATTGCCCAGCCGGAAAACCAGACAAACACATCACCGCTTTTGGGGATCTTCGGCGGTGCGTTGCTGCTTGCCGGCCTTGGACTTGGATGGTACGGGCTCCGGCTGCGCCGGCCGGCCAGCAAGCTCAAAGATAGCGATCTGTTGAAGAAATAAATATTTTGAATATCACGGTAGCGGAGGCACAGCGTCGCCGTGCCCCTGCTATTTTTCATCCCATGGGATGTCTCATGCTCTGACCTCCGATGAGGTGCATGTGCAGATGATATATGGTCTGCCCGCCGTGGGGGCCGGTATTGACGATGATGCGATAACCGCCCTGATGAATTCTTTGCTGTGCTGCGATCTGACGCCCAATCATGAACATATGACCGACCAGGGCTTCGTCCCCGGCCTGCAGCTGGTTGACCGATTCGATGTGCCTGTTCGGGATGATCAGGATATGGGTCGGTGCGACCGGATGAACATCGCGGAACGCCGTCACCTGCTCATCGCGATAAACGATGGAGGCCTTGACTTCGTCGTTGACAATTTTACAGAAGACACAGTCGCTCACGGGATCGGCCCATCCTTCGAGGCGCAGACGATGTTGTAGTACTGCACTTCAACCGCCTTGTTTTGTTGAGCATATGCTGCGGCGGCGTTGCCAATGACCCGGATTGCATCCAGGTGAGAGCGTGCGTCGGTGTCCCACATGCGCGGCAAGGTCATCAACGGATCTCCGGCGGGACCTTCGGCGATAAGAAGGGGTCGCTGGGAATCAACCTGATCGGCAAGCGGCACCCAGTTGAACATCACCGGACCGCGCGGGTTGACGGTGAAGCCCAGCTTATACCCGGCCTGGCGGGCCACCAGCACCGCCTTTGGGGTAAAGCCTCCACCGGGCCAGATATAAGCGATGGGTGCCTTGCCGAAGTTCTGGGTGATGGCCTGCATGGAACCGTACAATTCGCTGTGAATATAATCATCGTCCGAACTGTTGGAGATGGGGATATTGTGGATGACGCCGTGAGCCTGGTAGTCCACCACCCCCTGCTTGGATAGTGCCACATTGCCCGGCAGGTTTTGCTGGCCGATGGAGTCGTTCAAACTAATCCAGCCATTGACAACGGGCCAGCCCCATTTTTGGTAGTACGGGAGGAAATGATCGGTGAAGTTCTGGGCGGCATGGCGATCATCCTGGACGAGAAGGACGGAACGCTGTGGAATTTTTGCGTTGTTATAAAGGAAATCGGCCAGTTGTTGGGTATTGATGGCCTGGAAACTCATGCCATGCAGGTCGTTCATCAGGTTCTGGAAGTCCTGGTTGCCAATCTCGTTTGGAGTGCTCGCCAGGCTTTTGCTGATGGTGTGGAACATGATCACCATCACGACCGTGCCGGGGGCGGCGTCCGTCGAAGCCCATTTGGCTTTGAGGTACTGGCATTCGTCATTGATATAGGTATGCGGCGTGTCCAGCGGATTGAGGGCGGTGGTGGTGAATGTGGCCGGCAGGGCCGGAGGAGTGAGTGGAAGAGTCGGGGACGGAACCGGGGTCCTGGTGGAGGTTGCGGTGGGTTTCGTTTGCTGGATGGATGCGAACGCGGTTTGAACCGCCTGGGTCATGATCATGTTCGGATCGACGGTGGGCGTCTGAGGCTGGCAGGCGCTCAACAAAACGGCGAATAGACTCAAGACCAGGGCGTGGAGGCGGAGTGAAAAAGTTTGTTTATTCATAGCGTATCTTGGGTGGTAATGATAACAGAAAAGGCGCATCGTCCTGATGCGCCTTTTCAAAAATATGCGGCAGTCCCATCAAGAGACGGTCACATTCATCATTCGTTTGCATCACCCTTGATGTACGCTTCCACCATATCGCGGCAGAGGCTATCGCGGAACTGTTTGGGCGGCGTCTTGAAAAAATAGGAGGAGGGGCCGACGATCGGCCCGCTGAGGCCGCGGTCCAGCGCAATCTTTGCACAGCGAATCGCATCGATCATCACGCCGGCCGAATTGGGGCTGTCCCACACTTCAAGCTTGGCTTCGAGGTTGAGCGGTACATCGCCGAAGGTGGTGCCTTCCATTTTGATGTAGCAGAACTTGCGGTCGGTCAGCCAGGGCACATAATCGGACGGCCCGACGTGCACATTGTCCTTGCCGATGTCATAGGGGATCATGCTGGTCACCGCGCCGGTCTTGGAAATCTTCTTGCTTTCGAGCCGCTCGCGCTCGAGCATGTTCAGGAAGTCGGTATTGCCGCCGAAGTTGAGCTGGTAGGTGCGGTCGATGCGGACGCCGCGATCCACGAACAGGGTCGTGAGGACGCGGTGAAGGATCGTTGCGCCAACCTGGGATTTGATGTCATCCCCCAGCACCGGCAGCTTGGCTTCGCGGAAACGGTCGCCCCAGTATTTTTGGGAGGCGATGAAAACGGGGATGCCGTTGACGAACGCGCAACCCGCCCGGATGACCTGCTCGACGTACCACTTGGTGGCTTCCTCGGAACCGACCGGCAGGAAGTTCACCACCACATCCGTTTTGGTCTCCTTGAGGAGGCCGGCGATATCCGCGGTGGGCCCGGCGGCCTTCTCGATCACCTGGGAGAGATACTTGCCCAGACCGTCATGGGTCATGCCGCGCACCACAGGCACGTTCAGTTTGGGCACATTGCAGAACTTGTAGGTGTTATTCGGCTCGGCAAAGATGGCATCGGCGAGATCCTCCTCCACCTTGGTCGCATTGATGTCAATCCCCATCGTAAATTCGATATCGCGGACATGGTAGCCACCGAGATTGACATGCATCAACCCGGGGACGGTGGCATCGTCGGGGGTATCCTTGTAGAAGTGCACGCCTTGTATCAATGACGAGGCGCAATTGCCAACGCCGATGACCGCCACGCGCACTTTTTTCTTGGCCATACTTTTCTCCTTATAAATTATATATAGCGAAGTATAATCTTATTGCCTATGGAAAGCGAATGGATGACGCGCCTCGAGCGCCTTTTGGAAATCACACGCAACCTCAGCACGGCACTCGATCTGGAGCCGTTTCTGAAGACCATCATTTCTGAAGCCTGCGCCCTCACCGACAGTGAGGCCGCCTCCATTCTTGGGTATGACCAAACCAATAACGAATTGGAATTCCTGGCCGTACCCTGGCATTACCGGGATGCCCTGCGAGGCGTGAAGCTTCCGTTTAAAGGAAGTGCGGCGGGCTGGGTCTATCAAGAGGCAAAACCGCTTCACGTTCCGGATTGCAAAGCGAATCCAAAACTTTTCAGTGCGCTGGATTTCGCGTCAGCCTTCGAAACACGATCCATCCTGGCCGTTCCGATGATCGTCAAAGGCCGGCCGATCGGCGTGCTGGAAGCTGTCAATAAAATAGGCGACGCCCATTATACCGAAGATGACATCACAATCCTAGAGACGCTGGCTGCGCTGGCGGCCCTTTCGGCCTACAGTGCGGACCTGCAGAACCGAATCGATGCCGGTAATTCTGAAATTGCAGAGCTCGACCGGCTTAAAAGCGATTTTATTGCGATCACCTCGCATGAGCTGCGCACTCCGCTGGGCCTGATCCTGGGCCATGCCACCTTTCTGCGCGAACTGCTTGGGGAGGAACACCACGAGCAAGTCGATGTCATCATCAAGAACGCTTCTAGGCTGAAGGAAATCATCGAGAGCCTGTCCAGCGTGGACAATTTCCAGAGCGGGGCGGCGCGCATTCGTCAACGGGCGGTCTCGATGACGAGCGTCATTCAGGATGTGGTCGCCTCCTTCGCCGAGATGGCTGCCCAGCGGGAGGTCACCCTGAAGGCTGAGCCGTGCCAGGACGAGCTGCTGGTCGAGGCGGACGGCGGGAAGATTGCGATTGCCCTGAGCAATCTGGTCAAGAACGCCATCATGTTCACCGATCAAGGCGGCCATGTTTTTGTGAACGGTGAATTGGTGCCGGGCTATGTGAAGGTCTCGGTGATCGACGACGGCATCGGCATTCCCGCCAAGGACGTACCGTTCATCTTCGACCGGTTCTTTCAAGTGGAATCCCATCTGACACGGCGGCACGGCGGCATGGGACTGGGTCTTTCGGTTGCCAAAGTGATGATCGAGATGCACGGCGGACGTATCTGGGCCGAAAGCATGGAAGGCAAGGGCAGCAATTTCATATTCCTTCTGCCGGTTAATCCGGTACAAGCCGAAGCCGGGTCACGGGTCTTCACCTCCTGATAATTCACCACAAAGCACATTCAGAAATAAATGAGGGAGAGATGCCTCCTGCCGGCCGGGAAAAGCCTGAGAACTGCGGTCGTCACCCTAGTCGGTTGTAAAGGAAGCGTCTAGATTGAACCTGATAAGTGCAAATGCAATGGGAACCTGCAGCATTCCCAAGTTCAGGTCAGTCCCCTTCGAGGAATGCCGATGGATACAAGCCGGGAGGACCGGGCGTTGCACGTGCTTGTGAAATTGTTATCAATTGCTTAGGATGTGTATAGGATATGGCTCCGGAGCAGCCGACCCTGATAGAACACAAGGCTTCAGCGGCATGGGGCTGCTTCGGCTAGCGAAGGATGTACGAAGGATGTACGAATGAAGTACGACCGAAGTGTGAGAGATGAAGGTCTTACTTCGGAGCCCAATGGCTCCGAAGCAGCCGATAGCGGCTTGCGGCCGCTTCGGCCAGCGAATGAAGTGCGAAGGAAGCCCCACCCCACCCCATCCTTGCTGCGCAGGATGGAGAGGAGAAAGCTTACCTGTGCGAAAGCTGCCATGGCTAGCGAAGGAAGAGTCTGTCATGAAAGCGATGAAGGCCATCAATCCACTGCAATTGGTCCGAAACTGGTGAGAGGGTGAGGTCATATTCATTTGAATTTTGGGACCCCGGCAATGGAAAACCGGCGATCTTCACCTGAACCACCCCGGATATACTGATGATGAATTAATCTTATGCCCCCCCCTTTTGTCATTGTTGGACGGATCGCACGCGAGTTCATCCTGCCCTCGGCAGGCCAGCCGCTGTTGGACTATGCCGGCGGAAGCGCACTGTATGCGGCGGGCGGGCTGATGGTCTGGGAGCGGGAAATCGGGCTGTTGGGGCGCGTCGGCGAGGATTACCCGAGGGCACGGCTAAAGGAGCTGGAGGCGCGCGGCATCAACATTCAGGGTCTCCGTATTTTGCCGCAGAGCATCGATTTGCGCAGTTTCATCGCCTACGACGACAAGTTCTCGATCACACATGCCAATGCCGTCCTGCAGTTCGCACGGCGCGAACTTCCCTTCCCGAAGAGCCTGCTCGGATATCAGAGTCCGCCTGAAGTGCAGGGGGATGCGAGGAAACCCGATCCGCTTGCCCCGCTGCCGGTCGAGATCCCGCGCGATTACCTGGAGACGGGGGCGGTCCATCTCTGCCCGTTCGACTTTATGAGCCATAACCAGCTGGCCCATGTTTTCAAAACGTCTTCGGTCAACACGGTCACGCTCGATCCTTCACCGGGGTACATGAATCCGTCCTTTTATAAGGACCTGCGCGCGGTCCTTTCCGGGTTGACGGCCTTCCTGCCATCGGAGGAGGAATTGCGGGCCCTCTTCTGGGGGGAGACGAATGACCTGTGGGAAATGGCCGAGTCGCTTGGGGAATACGGATGCGAGATCATCGTGGTGAAACGCGGCGGGCGCGGACAGATGGTGTACGACGTGCCGGGCAAGCAGAAGTGGGAAGTGCCCGCGTATTCATCGCGCGTGGACGACCCGACTGGTGCCGGCGACGCGTTCTGCGGCGGGTTCCTGGCGGGTTACAAGAAAACATACGATGCATTGCAGGCCGCTTTATATGGAAATGTTTCCGCTTCATTGAAGCTCGAGGGAAGCGGCGCGTTCTATCCCCTGGAGGTTCTATCCGGCCTGGCAGAGGCACGTTTGAATGCGCTGAAGGATTTGGTGAGGAAGGTGTGATGACCGTTCACGAGTGAGCTTCCCTCACCCCTACCCCTCTCCCTGAGGCGACTTGACACCATGCTTCGCGAGGAGAGGGAAGGGATGATTTGAAGGAAGGAACGTGTAATTATGGAAAATTTTATCGACCGTCTGCTCGAGCTGGCAATTCAAATCCAGCAGGTCCCCGCGCCGACCTTTGAGGAAAAGCGGCGCGCCGAATTTGTGCGCGAGAAATTCATCCAGGAGGGGTTGAAGGATGTCTCGATGGACCCGGTGAATAACGTCTATGGGCGGTGGGCGATTGACCGTGAACCGAAGCAGAAAGCGAAGCCGTTGATCGTCAGCGCACATCTCGACACGGTCTTTCCGGCCGAGACCAGCCTGCATGCGACGCGCGAGGATGAGCGGGTGTACGGGCCGGGCATCGGCGATAACTCACTGGGCGTGGCGGCGTTGTTCGGGTTGATCTGGATGCTGCGTGAGCGCAAAATCAAATTACAGAACGAGGTCTGGTTCGTGGCCAATGTTTGCGAGGAGGGGCTGGGCGATCTGCGCGGCATGAAGGCAGTGGTGGACAAGTTCGGTGAAAATATAAAAGCCTACCTGGTCATCGAGGGCCTGTCCTTTGGACATGTATACCATCGCGCCATCGGCGTGAAGCGGTACCGGGTCACGATCAGCACCGCGGGCGGACATTCCTGGTCGGATTACGGGCAGCCGTCGGCGGTGCATGAGGCCGCCAAGCTGGTGACGGAGATTGCCTCCCTGTCCGTGCCGGTGATGCCGCGCACCACGCTGAACATCGGAAAGATCTCCGGCGGGACGGGCATCAATGTGCTGGCCTCCGAGGCGATGTTCGAGCTGGACCTGCGCTCCGAGAGCACGGAGATATTGAACGCGCTGGTCTCGCAGGTGGAGAAACTGATCCGCAATGCGAACAAGGAGGGCGTGAAAGTCGAATCGGCGGTGATCGGCCAGCGGCCGGCAGGCGAGGTCGCAGCGGATCACCCGTTGGTCAAGCTTGCGGTGGAGTGCCTGCGCGAGCAGGGCATCAAGGCGGAACTGACCTGCGGTTCGACGGATGCCAATATCCCGTTGAGCCGCGGACTCCCGGCCACGGTGCTGGGGGTCACGACCGGCGACGGGGCGCATACCGTGCATGAATTCATCGATGTGGGGCACGTGGAAAAGGGGATGGAGCAGCTGGTGAGGTTCGTGGAGAGGGCTAGTAACCAGTAACCAGTAACCAGTAATCAGTAATCAGTGACCAGTAATCAGTGAGTAGTGGGCGATGGCAGTTGTTGAGAGGAGGGAAATTGCAATGAATACAAAATTGGTCGTGAGGCGATATTGGGGAATCGTCATGGCTGCCGTTTTTGAATAATGTTGATCAGCTACTTCAGCCCCAGCACCTTATACATATCGATCGGCTGCGTCCTTCCTTTAATATTACACAAACATTGCCAGAGAAACCTTGAGTCGCTTTTGGCTAATGGTTTTGATCATGCCACTGCGCGGCTATTCGATTATTGAACTATACAACTATCGGACTATCCAACTACCAAACTACTTCAACCCCATTACCTCATATACATCGATCGGCTGGGTCTTGCCCTTGACGGTCAGCGGCGCATAGGGCCTGCCGTTGACCTGGTCCTTGACGCGCTCATAGGCGGCCCGGCTGATCAGAATCTGTTCCTTGGAGGAGTTCTCCTGGATGCGCTTGGTGGTGTTGACGCTGTCGCCGATGGCGGTGTATTCAAGGCGCTTCTCGGTGCCGATCCAGCCCAGCACGGCCTCGCCGTAATTGATCCCGATGCCAAAATCGAGGTGGGCCTGTGGGGGCAGTTCCTTATGTAACTTTACTATCGCCTCACGAATGGAAAGCGCAGTCTTGACGGCGCGCAGGGTGTGATCGGGCTGCGGCAGGGGTGCGTTGTACCAGGCCATGACCGCGTCGCCGAGGAATTTGTCCACGGTGCCTTCGTGCGCCAGGACGGCTTCCGCCGCCGCGGCAAGATAACGGTTCAGGACCGCCACCAACTCTTCAGGCGTCTGGGTTTCGCTGTAGCTGGTGAAGCCGCGGATATCGGCGAACAGGCAGGTGATATCCACCTTCTTGCCGCCGATCTGGAAACTATTGGGGTTGATCTGGTCCAGCACGGCGGGCGAGACCATGCGCTCGAGCAACCTTCGTTGCGCTTCGAGTTTCTTGCGCTCGGTCATATCGTCGAGGACAATGGTGACGCCCTGGGTCTGCTGGCGGGCGTCCTTGAGCGGGGAAAGGTTCAGGCGCCAATCCACATCGCCGCGGGTCGGGAAGTTGTGGCTGATCTCGAGGTCGATCACGGGCTTGTCGGTCTGGCGGACTTCGTTCAGGCGCGGCTTCAATTCATTGGAGATGGGAGCCAGCACCGTATCCAGGGGGTGGCCGACGATGTCGTTGATGGCAAAACCGAGGATGTCCTCTGCGGCGCGGTTGGCCAGAGTGATTTGATTGCGTATGTCGGCCGTGATCACGCCGCTGGCGATGGACGCAAACACGTTGTCCATCAGGTTCTTGAGCTCGGTGACCTCCGCCAGTGTTTTGCGTAGCGATGAGAACAGACGGGCATTTTCGATGGCCACGGCAGCCTGGTTCGAGAAGGCGACCAACAGGTCCTTTTCCGTTTCGGCGAAGATGCCGGTGCGGACGCGGTTATCGGCGTAGATGACGCCGATCAATTCATTCTTGACCTTGAGCGGCACGCACAGGATCGAACGCAGGTTCAGGGCGACGATGCTCTCCTGTCCGCTGAAGCGCCGGTCCTCCTGGGCGTTGGTGGTGATGATCGGCTCGCCCGAGTCGATCACGCGCTGGACGATGGTGCGGCTGGTGGCCTCGCTCGACTTGATCGATTCCTGTTCCCAGTTGCGTGCCACGCGTGTGACCATTTCACCATTTTCGTTGCGCAGCATCAGGAAGCCGCGTTCGGCGCGCGTCAGGTGAACGATGTTGTCCATCACGATGCGCAGCACCTCGTCCAATTCGAGGGACGAATTGATCACCTGTCCGATATCGGCCAGCGCCAGCAGGTTTCCATGCTGTTCTTCGAAGGATTCCATCTGCAGGCCGATCTTGCTCAAGGAAAGGGCCAGGCTGTTCAAATTTTCGACGGCATTGGCCGGCAAATCATGGATTTTTTTCTTTTGAAGCTCGTCACGCAGCTTTCCCGCCTGAAGCGCGAGCGTGTTAATATGATCGTGAACGGTTGTGGGACGGGTCTTGTCGGAGGTCATAGTCATCCTGAGTATACATCACCGTTGAAAATTGCGTTCCAAAATTTCAATACCGTAAAGCGGAGCGTGTGAAGAAGAATCATCAAGCCGGCGTGCCGGGCATGCGGTGAACCGGCGGAGTGCCTTGCAAAGAGGGCGGATTGATGTTCCGAGGATACTGCTTCGATATATTTCCTTGCGTCCGGCAATGATTTAATCAATTCTGCCGTGCGTTCGGCGGCCGTGGCGTAGATCGGCTGCGGCTTTCCCAGCCAGCGCAGACTCAGGTTGACGCTGGTGAAGGAGCGTTCCACCGGCGACATTTGATTCCAAGAGATCCAGGCGCCGAGCCAGGACGGCGTCGACATGCCGAGCTGTTCCAGACCACCCGACAGATAGAAGGGCGCCTGATCCAGGACGCGATAGCACCGGAATGAAAAGGCCATCAAACCAATGAGCAGGAGCGAAATGCCGATCCATGCAGCGTTGTTCGCCAACCAGGCCAGTGTGACCGACCGGGCCGGTGTCCCTGGACCGGAGGTTCCCCGGGCTTGATTTGGGCCGGCATTCGACGAGGGGCTGCCGCTTTCCCCCTGCGCAACCTGCGCTTTCGTGGCGGGACGCACAATGGGATCCTGGCTGACGGTCGGTTCGAATATCACCCAGCCGATCCCCGGAAAATAGACTTCGGGCCAGGCGTGTGCATCGCGGTTGAGAACCGTGAAGGTGGTATTGGCGTTGCCGAGGCGCTCGATCGGAGTGTTGTTGCCTTCGCCCTCGGCGAAGCCCACTGCCATGCGCGCCGGAACCCCGATGGAACGCAGCATCAATACCTCGGCACTGGCATAATAATTGCAGAATCCCTTTTTGTAATCGAACAGCATCCAGATCGTCGGATCTTCACCCGGCGGCGGGGCAGGGATCGCGGTCGAATATTTTATGGTGTTGCGCAGGTAATCGGTGACCGCTTCGGCCTGGTCATATGGCGTCGACCGATCCCTGGTGACCTGTCCGGCAAGCGTCTGAAGAGTGGTTTGAATATTTTGCGGGACCTCGAGATAATGGTCCCGGACCCATGCCGGGTAATCCGTTCCCGCCGCCTTTAATTCCGCAACCGCGGGGTCGGCGATCTCAGCACGGACTTGGTAACGGCCTCCCTTTGCAATCGGTGGATCTGCAAACCATGCCAGCAGGTCGTTTTGCCCGTTCCCGGCAGGCAGCACGGATACGCTGCCGGTTTGATCCACCCAGACCGGTTCAGCCGGCGCATACAACAACCCCTGCCCGGGCAGTTGCATCGTAAACTGGAATTGCGCCTCGGGACGGTTTTGAGCGTCAGCAATGTTCAAGGTTTGACCTGCCGGTTGAAAATCCAGGCTGGACGAGTTGAAATTGCTCCATTGCCCATTGGTATAAAAATCATAGACGCGGCCGCGCCAATAATAGGGCATGGTCGAAGCCCCCGCAGACAAAACCTTTACAGTGAATACAAGCTGACTGCCCTGGGCGGCGTTGCGGCCTAGCGTCAGGCTGTTGCTGTAAAAGTCGGTTCCACCGTTGCTATAGGGGGATTGAAGCGACACGACCGCGTTGGAAAGCCGGTTTTGAACCGGGTTGGATATCTTGTTCCAGGCCTCGGAGGCGGCCTGCAGGCTGGAAAGCGAAGTGGGAAAGATCCAGGCGATTGAGATGACGATCAAGGCAATGGGAGTCAGGCCGTTCAGGATGTCCAGCCATGCGTCTTCAGAGACCGCCACATTCTGTTTCTTCCATTCGATGCGGCTCCGCAGGAAATACCTGCGCCCGATCAAAAGGAAGACGAGGAACAGGTACGCGGCCAGCCACCATGAGCGCAGCGAAAAATAGTTGTCGTAAACCTGGACGATGACCATCACGAGCGCTGACGGGATAACAGTCACCAGCAGGTTGTCGTGGCGTGCCAGTCCGTACCCGGCTGCCAGGCTGATGACCCACATCACCAGGGATATGAAAGCAACAAACAGGAATGAATCGTTGACCGGTGCGCGCTGGATGAATTGCACAAAATCGAGGGCCAGTCGGGATGTAACGAGATGCAGTTGATCGCCCATGCCGGTACTGGAACTTCGAACTGCAGCCGTCCACTGCCACAACAGCACGGTGACTGTATAGCCCGTGGCGATCCATATCACCGTCCGGCGTTTAAAGCGGCTGGCTCCCAGGGCGAGGCCAAGAACAGTTCCAAGCGCGGCAAGGGTTTCGGCGAAGTAGAGGAAAGGCGCCCAATTGGCAATGACCAATCGTC
>Ga0335071_10006533_pt1 | contig 12024 bp, 17 predicted proteins | sample Lox_Sample_15_FD_206724 | JGI IMG/M metagenome (GOLD analysis project Ga0335071, IMG submission 206724) | Soil microbial communities from Loxahatchee National Wildlife Refuge, Florida, United States - Lox_Sample_1.5 | ecosystem: Environmental > Terrestrial > Soil > Wetlands | place: USA...
GGGCGACTGAGCCACACCTTGATGCCATAACAGGGACTTCCTGAATCCCAGGGGCCCTCTAAAGGATAGGCGTTAGGTACCTCCACGAGGGACCGTCGCTGTTGATGGTGATCTGGTGTCGGCGTTCGCAGGGCCACGGTGTCGTGGTAACTGCCGGAGATGATGCGGTGGCCGTCGGGGCTAGACGAGGCCTTCTTGGTCCTCAAGCGCGATCGTCACCAAACGCTTGAGATGCTCGTCGGTGAACGGAGCGTGGCTCCGTTCACAGCATCGGCCCTGTGCCGCCACACATCAGCGTAGGAGGTTGGCCGGTTGACATTCTGGAATCCGACGACAGCTTCGTACTCTGTGGACATGACTCCGAGGAGGTTACCGTGAAGATCCGGCCAAGGCCCGTCACACCTGCCGCCGGGCAGGAGACCGTGTGGGACTACCCCCGCCCGCCACGCTTAGAGCCCTTCCTCGGCTCGATCACCGTGGAGTTGGGCGGCAAGACCATCGCATTGACCAACCATGCATGGCGGGTGCTGGAGACCAGCCATCCGCCGACGTATTACCTGCCCCGCGACGCCTGTTCGCCGAGGGGGTGCTGCGCGAGACGTCGGGTTCGTCGTGGTGCACTGAGCCCTGCCCCCTTCGGGGAGGCTCGCTACTCCTGGAGCGCCGCCTTCACCTCGTCGCCGTTCACGAGCAGGTCGAAGAACTTCGACGAGAACAAGGCCGCCAGCCGCCCGCCGAGGCTGCGGAAGGTCTCGAGGAACCACACGACGAGGTGGTTCACCGGGAAGAGATAATCGGGCACGCAGATCCACCTGCTCCGGGCGACCTGATTGAGCGCCGTGCGTACGATGCGCTCGGGCTTCATCGAGCCGCCGATGAGCTTCGCGACATAGCGGCTCGTGGGTGAAAGCTTCTTCTCGTAGCTCTCCGAGCCCTCGATGCCGTTCACCAGCACGGTCGACACCTGCACGCCGTATCGCCGGTACTCGAGCCATAGGCTCTCCGCGAAGATGCGCAGGAAGGCCTTGGTCCCCTGGAAGACACCATCGATGTCGATGGGGGAGAGGCTGTTGAGGACATTGACGAAGACGATGCCACCCTTCTTCCGCTCGACCATGAGGGCACCGAAACGGTCGGCGAGGAGCATCGGCACCTCGACGTTCATCCGGAGCATCTGGAGCTTGGTCCGGCGATCCATCCGGTGAGAGAGGTTCACCTTGTGGAGGTTGGCGTTGATAACCAGGAGTCCCACCTCCACATCGCTGGTCGCCTCCCCGAGGCGCTCGACAGCGTCATCCGTGCCGACGTCCATCCCGATCACGCGGGCCTCGACCCCGTGTGCCACGCGAATCTCGCCCGCGATCCGCTCGAGGAGTTCCTTCCGGCGGGCCACCAGGATGACGTTCATCCCACGCGCCGCGAGCTGACGAGCGAACTGTTCGCCGATGGTGGTGCTCGCCCCGACGACCAGAGCGTGCTGGCCGAAGTGCTGGCTGAAGTCCATTTGTCCTGTTCTCCCGAGTGTCCCAACGAGAGCCAACCATCGGCACACTACCTACGTCACCTAGTTGCCGCAGTTCATTTGCCCCCTCGGAGGCCGTTGTTTCCTGGCAAGTCTCCCACGGAGCAGAGCCCAACCCAGGCCCCCACCGGGGGCAGAGTATGACAAGCCCACGGCCAGCGCCCATCGACACCGGGCTGGCGTCCGGTCCTACCGACAGCGCCCGTCCGGACGAGCTTGACTGCGACACATTCACGACTGGGCTTGACCCCGTTTAGTGGACACAGGGTCAGGCGGCTTGTGCCGTCTGAGTGAGTCGATCTTCGAATTCGACCGGCCTCATCATAGCGAGGGCCGAGTGGCGTCCAGGTGCACCTCCGACCGGGGCAGCGCGCTAGTCGGCCAAGCCGCCTCGCGCGATGTTGAACTGATCGGTTGACGATGCTGTCGACTGTCTTGGTACGTGATTGTCGAGTGGCGCGCGCGCCGGGATAAGCGGTCGCCGCTCCACGCTCTCCTGGAACTCCCGCAAGATGCGGGCGAAGTGCGCAATCGTCCAGGTATGCCAGTACTCTGTTCCAGTCGTGCGATGACTTGAGAAGCTCGCGTACACGCTTCTGTCCGGCAGATCGTGTGCCAGTGCACCGGCGCTGGCATTGACAGCAAAACGGGGCTAGATCGATACGTACTCGACCATGGGTTCTGAGTCCACGTGGCCGCCGGGAGAGATGATGTTCAGCACGGTGGGCCGCACCTCACGGCGCGTGCCGTCGGCTGGGTTGGTGACATCAAACCCGCCGGAGGTGCGGACAGCGTTCGCCAGTTCGATACTGGCCCCGTCGCTCACGCGAACAGCGCGGTAGTAATAGTTCGCAGGGCCAGCTTGGCAGACCACCACTAAAGATTTGGTGGTCCGGGCCATTAGCGCCGCAGGATTTCCGGGGTTGCAGCGAGCGTAGGACTCCGCAAAACCCTGCCCGTCGGTTCCTGGCAGCCGAGGATTGTGTGCGGTGCTTCCTGGGATGGGATGCGTAGTGCTGACAAGTTTGGCGTAGCAATGATCGTCATCTAGACGATGGCTGCTGCACCACCACAGCGCACCGGCGGAGTCGGGGAAGGTGACGCCCGCGATCGTGATCCAGAAGTCTGGCGCATTGAATGTTGACCAGTCGCCCGACCAAAGGAGCCTGACCCCGGGATACTGCTGGCGTAGCCGGAGATGTTCCTGCAACGTCAGCGCGTTATTCCACACGACGCCCTCATCGACGACCCCAGGGCGCTTGGAACTGAGTTGGGGAACCCAGCGGTCGGCGAGCTGAGCGCTTACGAACGGGCGGTCATCGGAGGCGATTTGCCGCAACTGCTGATACGCCACGGCCTCGGGATCTTGGGGTGGAGGTGTGGCCGTGCTCGGACTAGTGACTGGCATCGTTGGCGTCGGGCTGATCGATGGTTGCGGACTCCCCGTCGGCTGATTGTTGATAATGATCCACCGGATCGAGAAAAACAGGGCAACGCCGAGCAATATGAGTGCCGATACGACGATCGCCGTGCGCATCCATGCCTGAGAACCCTCGGTCACCGCGCTGACCTGAGCGGCGGCCACTGATGCCGTGGCGCACAGGACCACAGCGGAGATGGCGACCAGCCACAAGCCCCATTCGACCTGAAGTCCGACAAATTGGTGGCTGTTCGATGTCACGTTGACGATGCTGATGATCGCGATGAGAAGACACACAAGCGCTGCGACCGGCGCGATCCATGCGAGTGGGGCTAGCCACCGCGTGCCAGACCCGGTTCTCGCGCGGTTCAGCAGGGTGAACAACGCAATACCAGCAACTGCCCCAAGGATCAAAGTGGTCTTTCCCTGCCACCAGGCGCTGGCGGTGGCGCCGTTCGCGGTGGCCCAAGCAAGGCTTGCCCAAGGGCCGACGCTGCCGACAACGATGCCCACACTCGCGGCGATGGCCGCGACCACATTCGGGAGGTAGTATGGTGCGGCGCTCAGCGGCGGCGGAGACGGCGGGTACTCCGGGTGCTGAACGGACTCCTGGGGGCTCCTGCCCGGCGCGTAGATGTCGTAATCCGTGTTTTGTTCATAGTGTTCAGGAGCGGACATGCGCACTCCTCGGCAGCATATGGGGCGAAAACCCTTATATTCCGGTGCCAACACCACTGCGGACAGGGCAGTACGGCATCGGCCATTGCCCCATAAGTCGCTAATCATGAGGGCCAAAGGTCCCAACACGGCGGGATGACACAAGCCCGCCACTCGCCACGGTGATGGCACCGGATCGCGACGCGCCTGTGAAGTCCGCCTGAGCGAAGTTGGGGAGCGAATCCACGCCCTCGACATCCAGCGGGCCTCATCCAAGAGGCACTCGCCTTCCGGCCAGGCGTCACGCGCAACGTGCTAGTGCCGGGCGGCGAGGTCAGCGAGCAGCTCGGCGAGACTCGCTCATGTGCCGATTGTGCCCTCATTTGTGTCCCAAACGCCACCTCTTGCTCGCCGCTGGCTCGGACTGCTACGTCGCCCGGATGGCCAGCGAAATGGGCGTCTCTGATTCCCGGCAGGGCGCGGATGGTGGGTTGTTCTGCCATGGCCGACCGCCAGTGGGCTGGCGAACCCCTTGTTTGATAGATCAGGGCACTGAGACTCGTCCCGAAGGGCCCAAGTGCTCTGTTGGTCGATCGCGCGCCAGAGCAACGTAGAGGACTGGCGGCATATGTAATCGCCCAAGGACTGAGTGCAATGACCTATTTCTGCCCAACCTATCCACCACCACCGGTCCGGCGCCAGCCGAACTACGCCAAGTGGATCGCCATTGCGGCGATGCTGGTGTTGGCGGTCGTCGCTGTCATCACGGTGAGCGTTGCAGGGGCGCTTCTCAAGTCGCGTAGCGCTGACGTGGTGGCCACTTCTGCACCGGTTGCGGCTGTGTGCCAGTCGGGTTCTTATCAGCACAAAAGTGGACGGGATGCACCCCACTTCCAGGAGGCGACTGAGGTAGCGGTCTGCACCGCAAAAATAGCGTGGACCTCGGAGGCTCCCGTTAAGCCCGGTGAACAATACGGCCCGATATGGATCGTTCAGTTCTCGTCGACTGGCGCAGCGCGTCATGAAGCAGCAAGAGAGACGTTGATGGGTTCCACGACGGTGATCACTATTAATGGGAAGCCCGTGCTCTTCGAAGCCGTGATGGATTTGACCGGAGTTCTGCAACCCTTGGCACAGTTCGGCGCCATCATCACGCCGATGAATGAGCATGGGATCAACCCGTGGTATGGGTACGACTACTGGCAAGACAACTGGCAAGGATAAACGAGACACACCAAACGACAATGCCCACAAGCAAGATTCGTTGCTGCTTCGGCGCCGAACCCACTACCAGCGATGTCGCGGACACTCGCGGCCCAACTAAGCGTTCGCTTCACAGCACTCCCTTTTCATGAACATCTGGTCCGGCGTCTATCAGCCCAGCTGGTATGACTGCTTGGATAACTCGAAGAAGTGGCCTGTGCTGGCGTCCCGACAGGTGACGCCAGCGACTTCGCTGATTTCGCAGGTGATTGTCCCGGCGGACAAGGGCGTGTCGTAGTTCTGGGTGGGTAGTTGGCCGAGGAAGCTGCCCCAGTGGCAACCGAAAAACGCTGGCCCGCCGCCGTGATCGAACGCGACACGGTCGCCCCAAGCGTGATCGCAGTTCTGCGGTCGCAGCGGCGGTGCATAGTGGTACTGACCGATATCGCAGGCGGCCCCGGTCTCGCTCATGTGGCAGGCGATGTTCCCGGTGGGAGATTGAAACACCCAAGGTGCAGCGTTAGAGGGTGGAGGTGGCGCAAAGGAGACAGCAGCTCCGAAGACGACGGCACTGAGAACTGCGAACTTGATCATGAAATTCTCCAGCCACGACGGGTTTCAGAAGGGTGCAACGTTCTCGACGCTGACGAACAAACCGTGCCCGGTGCCGTCGTTGGTGAAGCGGGTGCCGTTGCTGCTCGACAGGATCGTCCATCCCAAGACGTGATACGTCTGCCCGTAATTGAGGACGAGGTCATTCTGAGGCGTGCCGCCGCCGCCAATGTGGCCATCGTTCCAGTTGAAGCCGCCTGAAGCCGTAACCTCGGCCAGATCAAAGTGAATACCACCCGGGCATGGTGAGTACCCGCATTGCGATTCGGGCATTGAAATGGGCGCTTGCGGAAAGCCCGTGCTCCCCCGGTCCACTCGCCTCACAAGCGACTTTTTCCGGCTGCACAATGCACCCGTACCCGGCCAGATTCAGTCCTGACGTATTGGAAACTGGGAGCCGCACTCACGTACGGAACTGTTGCGGCAGCGATCACGAAGATCCCCAACGCCGTAACCAGCATGCCGATAATTCGACGCTGAGCAACCCGCTGAAGGTGGTAAGTCGTCATGTCACTGTGGACAGGGAAACTGGCTCGGGAACCTGATACACAACGGTGGCATGGGCCGATTAGGGCCGACGCCGTCTCGGTGCAAGTGGCTCATGCTAGGCCGGAGGCAAATCGGTGGTGTATGCCTGCCAGGCGCTTCCATGGCATGGCAAATCGGTGGTGTATGCCTGCCAGGCGCTTCCATGGCAAATCGGTGGTGTATGCCTGCCAGGCGCTTCCATGGCAAAGCAGCGGAAGACCGTCGGGCGACTGAGCCACAGCTTGATTGCCATAACAGGGAGTTCCTGCCTCCCGGACCCCGACCAAAGGGGGTGCCTGCCCCCAGTAGCCTTGTGCCGGGTTTGTGGGGTCCGCCAGACATATCAGGGTGTTGCCGTTGGCGTCCACACCGAACGGAAAATGCCGACGAGGTACGCACGGTGCCAGGTCGACGGCGTTCGTTCTCACGTTCGGTACGCAGCTTGGGCCGTCGCACGGCGATCCCGAGGCATCTGTCACGGGCGCGATGACCGCCGTGGCGATGAGACCGGAGCTCATTGCAGCACCGGCCACGAGACTGCTCAGGGTTCGTGTAACGAGCCTGGCGGCGGTCAGTGGTGCGGACATCAGGGGTAGCCAACTTCAGGGCATATGCGGTCTATAGCCACGTGCACCAAGGTGCCAACCTCAGCGTTCGAGGAAACCACACCTTGGCGATCCAAGCTTTGCCAGACGGCTGTCTTCGCATCGTCTGTCGAAGCTCCATTTCGGCGCACACTGCAAGTCAGGTTGCCTAGTTCGACTAGTCGTGCGGGCTTAACACTGGGATGTACATACTGGTAAAGATCGGCCAAGAACTGCTGCTCGGCCGGGGTGAAGCCAGGGTCTGCATCAGCTGGAGCAGCGGTTGCGCCGCCAATATATGTCGCACAGAGCAACACGTAAATGGCACCCGCTCGCTGTCCCCACACTCCCTGTTCAATCCCCCTTGAACCTTTCCCGGTCCTCGAACATAACCAACAGGCTGTATCTCTTGGCCTCACTTCAAAAGGGTCTTTTGGCACCCAGTACGTGGGATGTAGGCTTAAAGTTCTGCCTCAGCCGTCGGCGCGCAAAGCGTCCTTCGGCCTCACGGATGTGCCCCGATCTCTAGCGGAAGCTCTGGCTAGCGAGGGATGACTTACGGCAAAGGCAGTAGAGCCGTAGGACCCTCGTCAGGTGCCGCTCCGGGGAGAAAGATCGCAGTCACTTCATTCCTCGGCGAAACGGTTAAATTTGTCAAACTAGGGTTGAACATGATTCGAGCATCACTCACCGCAGTAGCTATTGCTGCTGCCATTGGTGTAACTCCAGCGGCGGGCGCATACCCAACACACCAAGTGAGTACCACCATCGAGTGGGTTGGGCCTCAGCAATGGATCGCGTTCAACTACGCCTACTTCACCGATCGAAGACACCTCGTGGTGGGAAAGGTCTACGGCAATGGAAGAGTAGATCTTGTAGACACCGTTCAGCCGGGAGATTATTACGGTGCCGATCCGATCATTGGAGATAACAGCTACGTCTCCTGCCGAGTGGTGGTCGACGGTGTCGAGGTATTGCGAGATGAGGCATACAGGGGCGACGGGCACGACTGCAATTGCCTACGGACCATGTCGTAATTCATCTTGATTTGCCAGCCGCCGTAGCAGTGACGAACATGCAGCCTCCACCAGCACATGCTGCTAGCTCGGCGCGTCGCTGGGAGTCACTTTTACCAAGGAGGTGCGGGGTCGAGCATCGAGACATGCTCGACCTGCCACTGATAGCGCACAGTGGTGATTGGCCCAGGGCACGCGGTGCAGACGTTTCTGCCGTCTTTGTAGTTAAGGGAGACGGTGTCGTCAGTTGTCTACCAAACGGGGAAAACCTTGGCATACATACCAGACTCCACAGCGGTGGCGTTAATGCGTCCTGGGCGTGGTCCTCACCGCTGTTTGGCGTGCAGCCTATCGGGGGCGAATGCCCGTCGTGGATGGGAGCCACCGCACGAGCACACCGGATGGGCGCTCATTAGTATGTGCCGAGGGCCGAGGCTGGGTTCCGGGCCTTGACACCTGGGTGAAGCCGAAGGGGCATATACGAAGATTAGAAAAACTGGATGCTGACGCTAACCGGAGTCTGGTTCAGTAGCATCCTGGGCGCATCGTCCACAGCCGCCGACCCCGACTTCACGCCTGCTGAAAACCAATACCTCTCTCATCCTGCTCTAGAGGTTATGGCCCACGGATCAATTCTTCGTACTTAATGCGGTTCTTTTGTGGCAACTTTGTAGGTGTTCTAGACCCCCTTATCCCCCAGGGCCTTCCTCACCTCCTTAATGATCCGGCCTCCTCCCCAGTACGCCGATATCCCGTCAAGGTCGAAATGCCGCCTGGCGTGGACCCATAAGGAGGAGTAGCTGACCTGGTCCCTCTTGTCACGGCCCACGTTGATCGACTGCAGGGTTCGCACGATGTCTGCGTAGGTCACAACGTGAGTCTTGCGACCCCCCAGAGGGATTGGGACGCCGCGCCAGTTCAAGAGACTATTAACTAGAAGTCGTATACTTTCGTCACGGCAGATTCGACAGCGTGGTTCCCTGCGCTCGAAGTCGAGCCACATGGGTTCACCCGCGCCGTTCCCGATCACGGTGGTCTTCCAGGACACAGTGCAGGCACATCCGGGAGTTAGGCCGGACCAACCCGGGCGTTTCGCAACGCACACAGGAGCCAGGGACGAGCATCCCAGGGAGGATTTCCTCTGGTTTCGGCATTTGGGGCGCCCGACACTCCTTACAGATTCCAGGGGGTCCGCTGACGTCGCGTTGAGCGCACACCGTGCACTTCATCCCCTGGTGGGTCATTTCTTCCTCGTCATCATGGTTGTGTACATCAAGTGAAGGATCTGATGGAACTGAAGGAAGTGAAGGATCCGACGATCTTCCCTCTGAGCTCCTGCTTTTTCCTTCCTCAGGCTCCGAGATGGTCTGAGGGCCGTCGGCACCAAATCCTTCACTTGTCGCAAATCCTTCACTTGCCGTTTCGAGGTGAGGCTTTGGGAAAAGCACCATGGCCTGTGTGTTTGCGCCAAATCTTTCAGTTCGTTCAGTTCCTTCACTTTGTGTTCGTCGGTGAGGCGCATAGACGCCGTGAGAAGGTTTGGCGATCCGGCCGGTCTCATACAGCCTGCGCAACAGCTGGTTGGCTTGTCGGCGATCCATACCGGAAACCGTCATCACATCATTCGCCGTCGTTTGGTATCGGGAGTTGACGAAGGCCAGCACTTCCAGGCTGCGTTCCCCGAGCCGAACCTGATCTCGTCGTTGTTCGGCTGTCCTGGTGGCCTCCGTTAAGTCCACCCCCGCCAATTTCCACAACACACCGTGATCGGCGTGTAGCGCGTACTCGCCCTCTTCGACGTCGCGGCCAGTCACGTCCAACGTGGCGTCATCGCTGTGGCGCTTGCGGTGCAGGACCATCACAAAATCGACCGAGCCCGCTATCCCCTGGGTTCCGGACACAGTGTCGACGAAATCCTCGGCAGCGGCTTTACGGCTGTGATGGACCACCAGGATCGAACAGCCAGGAGCAGTGTCGGCTATCTCTTTGAGTTTCACACCCATGGCGTAGTCGACCTGATAGGGCTCCTCACCGGGCCGCCTGGCCCGTTTCACCTTGCCGAGGGTGTCGAGGATCACGAAGGGCTTCTCGACCCGGTAACGATCCAGATACTCAGTGATCGCCTGGAATGCTTGCTCTGGCGAGGCATGGATGACGAGCGAGAGCGCTTTTGGGAGGGGTTGATCACCGTTCATTAACCGCAGACGTCGACGCAGTCGACCGTGGCTATCTTCCAGTGCCAAATAGAGCACCGGACGCTGGGCGACCCTGATGGCCCCCAAGGCGATGCCTCCCTGTGCCACGGCAAGCCCGAGGTTGCTGACCAAGAAGCTCTTGCCCTTCTTGGGCGGTCCGGCGAGTACCCCCACCCCTTCGGGGACCAGACGATCCACGACGTACTCCTGGGGTGTGAATTGTTGCGCATCCAGCCATTCGCCGTCGACGGACAGCCGGTCCAGAAGCCCGCCCCCGGTGCGTCCCATGGAATCGAGAATCTTGCCGGTCTCCCGGTGCAGGAAGTGTGTGGCCTCGTCAGGGTCGGACACAGAAGTCTTTGCAGCCTCAAACATCACTTTGTGCAGCTCATTGGCCGCGTAGAGGGTCTGGATGTGTTTGATGATCCAGCCTGTGTCTTCCTCGACGGCCTCGGGCAGCTCGATCCCGGGGAACTCAGTTTGGATGACTTGCAAGGTGGGCGGGCGCTTTGGCTCGGACTTGTCCCAGTACTCGACGATAAACCCGAACATGGCCGAGCAGACCGGTTCCTCGAAGACCTCAGCAGTGAGCTTCGCGTTGAGGACGAGAGCCAGGCCCTCCGGCGTGGTCATGTGGCTGATGAGGGCACGGTCGAACTTGCTCACGACGCCACCGCCGTGCCGGTGGCGGAGCAGAATTGTCGGCGTTCAGCGTTTTGCTTCACTACAGGGAGTCTCTGATCCTGGTAGAGATGGGTGGTCTTCAGCTGGTGGTGTGTGGGCGGTCTCAGTGACGGGGCCGCCCCCTTTTGTCTCAGTCATCGACACCACTCCGGTGCGCTTGGGCGCCATGGCCACGTCGGGGCTGCGCCCAGCACCGATACAGGCGGCCGGATTCGACGAGTCCGGCCGTGGCCGGATGCACGCAGTGGCGAGTTCTGTCGGCGTGGGAGCCCGCGCGGTGTCTGTCGAACGCTGCGACGGTGCTGAACGTGCAGTGGCAGGCGCGGCAATGGCACGTTTTGAGACCTGCCCAGCGGGCACCGCAGGCACATCCATGGGGCAGAGTCCCAATCGGGTCGCAGATTCCTGCGATCACAGCGGGACTCGCTGCCTGTGCGGCGTCGAGCAGCGCTACATCCGCTCGCCAATCCTCGGTAAGGTGAGGCCTGTCAGTGGTTTGGCTGCTGCTGGTGTTGGTGTCGGTTCCCCCGGGAGTCGTGCCCCGGGGGCCGACTTTTTCTTCAGGCCTCATTGGCGCCACCACCCTGGCGAATCAGCTCGGCGATGCGCTCACGTGCTTCGTCGGACAGCGGCACAGTTTCGAGGATTGTTGCAAGCGTTGCCTGCAGCGCCTTCTCCACGACCCGCGTCCGTTCCTGCCTGGCGGCGGCCATTGCGGCGGCCTCACGGCGCGTTCTGGAACTGTTCGTATTGTGTGTGAATTGCCCCGCGATTGGCTGGTCTCGACCGGGGCATTCTTTTCCGGGCATCAGTGATCACCCCGGCGCATCCGTCGAGCGGTCGTCCTCGTGATCGAAGTCGACTGTGGGACATCGAAATTCGTGGTGTCGACGGACCACACAGCCTTGGGTTTGACTGCGCAGCGTCTGATGTTCTCAACGATGTCGTCCTCGGTGAGAACCCAAGTTCTGCCAATCTTGTGGCCAACAAACTCGCCAGATCGCAGCTTGTCGGCTAGCCAGCGCACATTGCATGGCAGCCGTGGCCCAGCGACTTGATCGAGGGTGTACACCTGAAGCGGTGGAGAAATGGAGTCTGCAGGCATAGGTGCGCGTTCCAGCGGGGATGGGAGGTCCGACTGTCGACCGGCGGTCAGTAGAAGTCGGGGGAGTTCGCGTAATTCGCCCTATCGGTCCCCGAACCAGACTCCACTTGCCGGGCACCGAGCTTCCGCGCTCGCGATGCGCACCTATTTGCGCGTCAGGCCTAAGTCAAAGAGTTTGTGTTGGTGTTTTTGGTATTCAAGGTAACTGGGTTGCCCTAGCGCGCCCTCTACATTACGCCTGGTTACGGGCCGCTGCTGGCACAGGACGAAATTTGTAGCAAACCTATAGCAACAATTCTCGGCGCCGCAGCTCAGCCATGGTTGCTGCGACTGCCATCTATGCGCTCTTGCGCTTGGTGGCAGCCTTCTTCGGCTTGAGCGCCTTACCGACCACATCGGCCACCACCCTTGACGACTTGCGGTCCAAATGGCCATAACGGTCGGAGGTGGTCTGGATCGACTCGTGGCCAAGGTGGCGCTGGATCACCGTCAGCGGGA
>Ga0335071_10006535_pt1 | contig 12023 bp, 5 predicted proteins | sample Lox_Sample_15_FD_206724 | JGI IMG/M metagenome (GOLD analysis project Ga0335071, IMG submission 206724) | Soil microbial communities from Loxahatchee National Wildlife Refuge, Florida, United States - Lox_Sample_1.5 | ecosystem: Environmental > Terrestrial > Soil > Wetlands | place: USA: Florida...
TAAGCTCCATTCGACTTCGTCCGATCAAGATGGCCTCCAAAGCTTCGGGGATGCCATGGCCCCGGATCTTGTCGGACCCGTAGCGGGCCATCAGTCCAATGATCAGTCCGCCTAGCGGAGGGATCAACACGACCCAAGGGCCTAAGATATGGTGAGACGGAGACGTGTCATGGAAGGCGAGGCGGAGCTGGAAGGCAAGGTTGGTCACCAGCGAGATCAGCTTCACGAGGGCGGCTGCGGAAATGGCGCTAAAGACCCCGATCGCCCCTGACATGAGAACCAGGAGAAGAACCCGGGTGTCACGAGTAAAATCTGCTAATTGATCACGGCCTGAAGCGGTCTCCACGCGTGTTTCCGCAACTATCCCGTCATTCATCGGAACGGCTTTTCCTCCAACCTCAGATTGCCCTGCTTCCAGTCCTCAGACCAGGATTCAAAGGTCAAGAATGCATCCAAGGCCCGACCCGGACAGACCCCATTGACCGAAACAATGATTATATATCGTAATACGATATGATGCAATTTTCCTGTGCACAAAAAGGCTATACTCATGGAATGATGTCGGCTCACGCCGTTGAGAACCAGGAGGCCTAAGATGGACAAACTGGAGTATGTTCTGCTCGCTTCGTTTCGTTATGCGTTGCGTCAGTTTCTGCGTTTCAGCGAGGAGGGAGCCAGAGCCGTCGGCCTTGAACCGCAACAGCATCAGGCGCTATTGGCCGTGAAGGGCTTTCCCGATCGGGACCACGTCACCATTGGCGAGCTGGCTGAGAGATTGCAGATTCGACATCACAGCGCCATAGGTCTGATTGATCGGCTGGTGACTAAAAAGCTCCTCTCGCGTCATACGGGTCGGGAGGATCGCCGAGAGGTCTGCGTCACCTTGACCTCTCGAGGGGAACTTTTGCTGGAACGGCTGTCTGCCACCCATCAAGAGGAGTTGCGACGCATGGGGCCTCAATTGATTTCGCTCTTGACGCTCATAGAGGGGGGCAGCAAGCGGCTGAGGAGGAAGATGGCGGGATCAACCTGACAAGAGCGATACAGGAACCCTAAAGCGAAAACATTGTGCGCTCGTGGACGGCCTTGTTCCTTTCCCCCATTGGGTCGACTGGATCTAGATTGTTCATCCACTTTTATAGAGATTGGCGGGTCTTCTGGTGTCCATTCACCCGGGGCGGGGCGGTGGGCTTTGGCCCCTACTTGCCTCGGGCCGAGGAGTCCGGAGTTTCATGCCTCTGAACGGTGTGGCTCGATCTCGCCTCGATTGAGGATGCGTATGCGGGTCCACCAGTGCTGGAGGCGGTCAAAATAGAGATACACGACCGGCGTTGTGTATAGCGTCAGCAACTGGCTCATGACCAGCCCTCCGATGATCGCAATCCCCAGCGGGCGGCGGAGCTCCGACCCTGTGCCGGTGCCAAGGGCCAACGGCAAAGCCCCCAGCATGGCCGCCATCGTAGTCATCAGGATTGGCCGGAAACGCAACAGGCTAGCCTCGTAGATCGAGTCCCGTGAGTTCTTACCTTCGTTCCGCTCAGCGGCAATTGCGAAGTCCACCATCAGAATACCGTTCTTCTTGACGAGGCCAATGAGCAGTATGATTCCAATGATGGCAATGATGCTCAGTTCGGTCCGGGTCAGCAGGAGCGCCAGCAGGGCGCCCACACCCGCTGAAGGGAGTGTGGAAAGAATGGTGACGGGATGAACGTAGCTCTCATAGAGGATGCCCAGCACGAGGTAAACGGTTACCAGCGCGGCCGCTATCAGCAGGGGTTCGCTGCCGAGGGAATCCTGATAGGCCTGTGCCGTTCCGGCAAAGCCGGTATGGATGGTGGAAGGAAGGCCAATCTCGCTGGCCGCTGAACTAATGGCGTCCACGGCATCCCCCAGTGCCACGCCGGGCTGCAGGTTGAAGGAGATTGTGACGGCCGGAAAGAGTCCCTGGTGGCTGACTGTCAGCGGAGCAGTGACAGGGGCATACCGGCTGAAAGCGCTCAGAGGTACTTGGTCTCCCTTGGGAGACCGCACATAAATCTGGCTCAGGAATTGCGGGTCTTGCCAGTACTGAGGCGCTGCCTCCATGACCACATGGTACTGATTCAGCGAGCCGAACATAGTTGACACTTGCCGCTGACCGAAAGCATCGTAGAGCGTGTTGTCGATCAGTTGTGGCGAAATGCCGAACCGGGCGGCCGTCTGGCGATCATACTGGACAAAAGCTTGCAGGCCCCGGTCCTGCTGATCGCTGTTGACGTCAGCGATGATTGGAATGGCCCGGAGCCGCCGGTACATCCGGGGAGCAAAGTCAGTCAGATCCTGTAAATTGTCGCCCCGCATCGTGAATTGGTAAAGGGCCCCGCCGAATCGTCCACCCACTCGAACGTCTTGAGACGCTTGCATATAAAGCGAAGCGCCCGGTACCCTGGCCAGCTTCGGTCGCAATCGGGCAATGATCTGGTCGGCACTGATTTTCCTTTCCGCGGGCGGCTTCAGAGAGATGAACATCCGCGCCGAGTTCAGCTGCCCTCCAAACAAGAAGCCATTGGCCGTGTCGACAGCCGGGTCGGCTTGGACGATCTTGATCATCTGCAATAGAATCCGGTCCATGGCCTGAAACGAAGTATCCTGGTCAGCCAGGATCATACCCATCATCCGCCCGTTATCTTGTTGCGGGAAGAACCCCTTGGGGACAGAAACGTAAAGATATATGTTGAGCGCGATAGTGGCCAACAACACAAACAGCGTAATTGCCGGATAGCGAAGGACTCCGGCGAGCGTTTTCCCGTAAGCTCTTACGACCCGGTTGAACGCTTTTTCACTGGTTCGGTAAAGCCAGCCATGGGACTCGTGTTCTCTCAGCAGGTGAGCGCACATCATCGGAGTTGCCGTGAGCGAGACTACCATGGAGACCAGGATGGCAATAGCGAGCGTCACGGCAAACTCGCGGAAAAGTCGGCCCACGATTCCTCCCATCAACAATATGGGAATGAACACCGCCACCAGCGAAATACTGATCGTCAACACCGTGAAACCGATTTCCTTGGCTCCCTTCAACGCGGCCTGAAACGGATGCAGGCCTTTTTCCAGGTAGCGGGAGATATTTTCGATCACGACAATCGCATCATCGACGACAAAACCGGTGGAGATGGTAAGCGCCATCAGTGACAAATTGTCGAGGCTGTATCCCAGCAAATACATGACGCCAAAAGTTCCGATGAGCGATACGGGAACCGCAATGCTGGGGATGAAGGTTGTCCTTACGTTTCTCAGGAAAAAGAAGACGACCAGAATCACCAGCATTACGGAGACAACCAAAGTTTCCTCGACATTTTTCACCGAGGCACGAATCGTCAAAGTCTGATCCATGGCCACCCGCGAGTCGATCGATTGCGGAATGGCCGCTTTCAGTTGGGGCAGTGCCGCCCGAATTCCATCCACAGTGTCGATGATGTTGGCGCCGGGTTGCCGGAAGATCACGAGCATTACCGCAGGCTTGCCATTGGAGTAACCACCGGTGCGAATGTCCTCCGGGGCGTCTTTTACCTCACCCACATCGGAAATTCGCACCGCCGCCCCGTTGCGGTATGCTACAATCAAGGGTTCATAGCCTTTGGCTTTGAATAGCTGATCATTGGCCCCCACTTCCCACATGTGGTGGCCATCTGAAAAATGGCCCTTGGGGGTGTTGGCATTGGCACTGTTCAGGATTCCCCGGACTTGCTCCAGGCCGATGCCGTATTTGTTCAGAGCAGTCGGGTTCAGCTCGACGCGAACACCCGGCAGTGCGCCTCCGCCGACAAATACCTGGCCCACGCCGCTGACCTGCGCCAGCTTCTGAGCGAGTATTGTCGAAGCGGCATCATATATCTGACTTTTGCCCATCACGTCGGAGGTGAGCGCAAGGATAAAGATCGGAGAATCGGCCGGATTCACTTTTCGATACGTCGGATTATTGGGCAGGTTAGTGGGCAGGTAGCCGCGTGCCGCGTTAATGGCAGCCTGAACATCGCGCGCCGCGGCGTTAATATCCCGATTCAGGTCAAATTGCAGGGTAATGCCTGTGGAACCGAGACTGCTGGAAGAGGTCATCTCGGTGACCGAAGCGATCCGGCTGAATTGGCGCTCCAGTGGGGTTGCCACCGACGAGGCCATGGTTTCCGGACTGGCGCCCGGCAAGCCAGCCCCCACAGAGATGGTGGGAAAATCCACCTGGGGCAGGGGAGACACCGGCAGGAGCCGGAAGGCCACCACTCCGGCCAGTGTAATGGCAACCACGAGGAGCGTTGTGCCAATCGGCCGTTGAATGAATGGTTGTGAGATGTTCATGCCTTACTCTGCCGGAACCGGCTCTGAACCAGGGTTGATTGTTCGTTCGCGAGAAAATCGTCTTGCTAGGCGATCGAACCAAAGATAAATGACCGGGGTGGTATAGAGGGTCAACAATTGGCTGAGGAGAAGCCCGCCGACCATGGTGATGCCCAGAGGCCGGCGTAATTCAGAGCCGGTGCCGGTGCCCAATGCCAGGGGTACGCCGGCCAGCAGCGCCGCCATCGTCGTCATCATGATTGGGCGGAAGCGTAGCAGGCAGGCTTGATAGATGGCGTTGACGGGGGTCATCCCCTCCTTGCGCTCGGCGTCTAAGGCGAAGTCAATCATCATAATGCCGTTCTTCTTCACGATGCCGATCAGCAGGACAATGCCGATCAAGGCGATTACACTGAAGTCGCTACGGCAGACCATGAGAGAGAGCAATGCGCCCACCCCTGCCGAAGGCAGTGTGGACAGGATAGTCACCGGGTGGATGTAGCTCTCGTACAAGACTCCCAGGACAATGTAGACGGTAATGATGGCGGCCAGGATCAGCAGAGGTTCGTTGGCCAGCGAGGCCTGAAACGAGGCCGCGGCACCCTGGAAAGCCCCCTGGATGCTCGCCGGCATGCCGATGAGCCCATCTTTCACCGCATTCACTGCCTGGATGGCTTCCCCCAACGACGCATTTGGGGCCAAATTGAAGGAAATGGTCACCACGGGGAATTGGCCTTGATGGTTCACAGTAATCGGGGCATTCGTTGGTTCCAGACGGGCAAAAGTAGCGAGTGCCACCTGTCCCCCCGTTGGAAATGCCGAGGAGGAGGCAACTGGCCCCCCTCCGAAGGCACTGCTCGAGGCGATGGTGGATACACTGCTGGATGACGTCGTTGAGGACAGGCTGGAATTGGCGGCCGTTAACGAACTCGATGGCCCAAATAGCTGGGTTCCCGCCGACCCCCCCGAAACCAATCCGGAGGAGGCATTAAAGCCGGTCCGGATGTACAGATGACGCAAGTCCAGCGGGTTCCTGAGAAAATCGGGCTGCACTTCCAGAATCACGTGATACTGGTTCAACTGCGTGAAGATAGTAGACACCTGGCGCTGTCCGTAGGCGTCATACAGCATCTGGTCAATCGAGGAAGCTGTAATTCCGAGACGATAGGCGGTTTCCCGGTCAAACACCAGCCTGGCCTGCAGGCCACCAACCTGGTGATCACTGGCCACGTCCCGCAGCTCAGGCCGCTTCTGCAGTTCGGCGATCATTTTGGGGGCCCATTCATTTAACTCGTCTGCGTGGGGATCCTCGAGTGTGTATTGGAACTGCGTCCGGCTCACGCGGTCTTCCACTGTGATATCTTGCACCGGCTGCATAAAGAGAGTGATGCCTGGTACGTTGGCCAGCTCCGGCTGCAACCGGCGGATGATATCACTGGCGCTTATCTTCCGTTCCTCGAGCGGTTTCAAGTTGATGAGAATACGTCCGCTGTTGAGGGTCGTATTAATACCGTCGATCCCGATGAACGAGGAAAGACTTTCGACGGCAGGATCAGCCAGGATGATCTTAGCCAGTTCCTGTTGCTGGCTGGACATCTTCTGGAATGAGACCGTCTGGGCGGATTCGGAGACGCCCTGAATGACGCCCGTATCCTGAATGGGGAAGAATCCCTTGGGGATGTAGATATAGAGGACTACCGTCAAAATCAGAGTAGCGATCGCGACCAACAACGTCGCCGTCTGATGCCGAAGGACCCACTGCAGCGTCTTGTCATAAAAAGCAATGGTGCCACTCCACATGCGTTCCGACTCGCGATAAAACCTCCCTTGATCCTCAACGCGCCGGTGCTTCAATATCTTGGAGCACATCATCGGGGTCAGAGTGAGCGACACGACGGCCGAGACCAGTATGGTTACGCTCAACGTTACCGCAAACTCACGGAAAAGCCGGCCGACGATATCACCCATGAACAACAAGGGAATGAGAACGGCAATCAAAGAAATAGTTAAGGAGACGATCGTGAAGCCGATTTGTGCAGATCCTTTCAGGGCTGCTTGAAGCGGCGATTCGCCTTCTTCAAGATAGCGGGTAATGTTCTCGATCATCACGATCGCGTCATCGACGACGAAGCCGGTTGAAATGGTCAGAGCCATTAAGCTCAAGTTATTCAAGCTGTAACCCAGCATGTACATCACGCCGAAGGTGCCAACCAAAGACAGCGGGACGGCGATACTGGGGATGACAGTAGCGGAAAAGTTGCGCAGGAAAAGGAAGATCACCATCACGACCAACGCCACTGTCAGCATCAGTTCAAATTGCACATCTTTCACCGATGCCCGGATGGTGATGGTCCTATCCGTTAAGATGTTGACCCGCACCGACGACGGCATCGAGCGGGTGAGTTGCGGCAGTAGCGCCTTGATGCGATCGACCACGGTAATAATGTTGGCCCCCGGTTGCCGCTGAATGTTGACTATGACGGCGGGCACTTCGTTCATCCAGGCCGCCTGGCGGATGTTCTCGACGTCGTCGGTGACTGTGGCCACATCGGTCAGCTTCACCGGGGAACCGTTCCGGTAGGCGATGATGAGCGGAGAATAGTCACGGCTCGAAAGCAACTGGTCATTGGCGCCAATCTGGTACGACTGATGCAGACCGTCAAAATTGCCTTTGGCCTGGTTGACGTTGGCAGCCACAATAGTACTGCGGAGGTCTTCGAGGTTGAGGCCGTAAGAGGCCAGTACTGTGGGGTTCGCTCGAATCCGGACTGCCGGCTTCTGTCCACCGCTAATGCTGACCAAGCCGACTCCCGGCAGCTGCGAGATCTTAGGCGCCAGCCTGGTGTCGGCCAGGTCTTCAACCTTGGAAAGCGGAAGTTCCTGCGATGTCAGTGCCAATGTCAGGATGGGGGCATCGGCCGGATTGCTCTTGCTGTAGATGGGGGGTGTTGGGAGGTCCGGGGGGAGATAGGTTCCGGAAGCATTAATGGACTGTTGCACTTCCTGTTCGGCCACATCGATGTTCAAGCTAAGATTGAATTGCAGCGTGATGACCGAGCAACCGTCTGAACTGGTAGAGGTCATCTGCTGAAGCCCCGGTACCTGGCCAAATTGCCGCTCCAGTGGAGCGGTGACCGAAGACGCCATCACCTCCGGACTGGCACCCGGATAAAACGTGATCACCTGGATCGTGGGGTAGTCTACCTCCGGTAGGGCCGATACCGGCAATTGCTTGTAGGCCACCGCGCCTGCCAGTAGAATTCCCACCATCAACAGGGACGTTCCTACGGGCCGCAAAATGAACGTCCGTGAGGGGTTCATTCACTTCCCCTCCGGCTCTTCTCGTCGCCAATTTGGGCGGTCACTTTGGCTCCCTCCTGCAGCTTGTCCACACCGGTCATGACCAGAACCTCGCCCGGACTCAGGCCGGCTGTGATTTCCGCCTCATCACCCTCTGTTGTCCCGACCGTTACCGGTTTCACGGCAACGGTTGAGTCGGGCTTCACCACATAGACGTAAGTCATTTGCGAGTTGCGCTGAATCACAGCGGTGGGGGCGAGAGTCACCTCGCGCTTCTCCTCTACCAGCAAGCGCACATTGACAAACTGGTTCGGGAACAAGACATTGTTCGAATTATCGAATGTGGCCCGCAGACGGAGCATGCCTGTGCTGGGGTCGATCTGATTGTCGATCGTCGTCAACCAGCCTGTTGCCAGCTTCGCCGCCTTGCTTTTGTCGTAGGCGTCCACCTTCAACCGATGGCCGGCCCTGAGTCTCTGGCGGACGATGGGGAGTTGATCTTCGCCGAGGGTGAAGATCACGCTGATGGGCTGAATCTGGGTAATAACCAAGAGTGCATTTGAATCGTTGGCATGTACGATGTTCCCAGGATCCACCAGGCGCAGACCCACCTGGCCAGTGATGGGGGCCGTGATCTGACAATAAACGAGATTCAGCTTGGCGTCGTCAATTTGCCCCTGGTCAGTTTTCAAGGCCCCTTCATATTGCGAGACTAGCGCCTTTTGTGTTGCCAGTTGTTGCTCCGGTACCGCCTCCTGAGCCAACAAGGTTTGATAGCGGTCCAAGTCGATCCGAGCATTACTGAGGAGTGCCTGGTCTTTGATGAATTGGCCTTCGGCCTGAGTCAACTGAACCTGGTAAGGCCGCGGGTCAATTTCCACCAAAAGGTCACCCTCGTGGACAAGGTCGCCCTCCTTGTAATGAATCTTCATCATCTGCCCATCAACCCGGCTCTTTACCGCGACCGTGTAAATTGGAGTCACCGTGCCCAGGGCGGGGAAATAAACACCTATGGTGCCCCTCTGTGCTCTGGCTGCGACCACCGGAATGGCACCAAAGCCTCTGGCTCTCGCACTTGCAGTTTCCGAAGGGCTTCCCCCTACCTTCCCCTCGTTCTTTTTCATGTTCTTATTGAGAAAAAAGACAGCACAAGCAAGCAGAACAAGCGTCAACAACCAGACCCAGCGCCGGTGAGGCCGAGGTGTTTTCACGTCCGGCACATCCTTTGAAAGAGGTACGTCTTCGAGGACGGAAGTAGAGTGCTTCTGATCCATAGGATTCATTTACTTTCGAGCTAATTGAGGTTTTGACATAACTATCCCCACGAGCAGAAATCCAGCCAAAGAGATGGACGTGTCCGGACGGGGTTAGGTTTCGTCAAGTTACGATTTGGCTGACCGTCTGAAGGCGTCTTTCGGGGCGAGGGTATCATGTAGGAACTCTCACTTAAAGAATCTACCATAGCCCATTGGAATGGTCAACGAGGGGCACAATCAAGATAGCAGGCAGAAAGAGTTATGGGAGCAACGGTCCTGTGGGCAGGAACCGTCCTGCGGCGCCTGTCCCTGCAGTTTGGATATTCTTGCGGCCGTATCGCGGTTGCTTGACTTTAGGCCGGTCTCAATTCAGACGGCCGCTCCGGGGCCCCAGACCGCAACCGCTCTGCGGGAATCGGCGAAATCCGCGGAATACAAAGAAAGCACTTGGCTAAATGATCTTGGGCAACGTAGCATAGCAGGGGGGGGACTTGATTTCCGGGAGTGCTATTCTCCGGCAAAGCCAACTCAGTTTGGCTGAGGCTGCATCTCAGACATGATTGCTCAACGAGGCTATCTTGACCGATATGAGTAATGCGGTTAATTTGGAATCGTGAAACGGAGAGGAACGATGAGGGGTCTTAAAAGTGTGATCGCCGTCTGCATAAAGCACCAGCTTGGTTGTGTGGCAGGAATCCTGGCTCTCCTGATTCTTATGAACGCATGTATGGTTGGCCCCAAGTACACTAAGCCGGTAGCAGAGGTACCCCCCGCCTACAAGGAACAGCCCCCCGGACCATCCACTGGTGAATGGAAACAGGCCCAGCCAAGCGACCAGCAATCGAAGGGCAAATGGTGGGAGATTTACAGCGATTCGCAACTCAATGCACTGGAGGAACGCGTCAGCGTTTCCAATCAGAACTTGAAGGTCTCTGAGGCACTGTTCCGACAGGCCCGTGCGGTGGTTCGTGCCAATCGGTCAGGGTATTACCCGACCGTGAGTGGGACGGTTTCCATAACGGCTTCCCATCCTTCTGCGAACCGGTCTCTTACGACGGCGGCCAGTAGCCCCACATTCGGTGACTACCTCTTGTCTGCTGACATGTCTTACGAGCTGGATGTCTGGGGAAGGATTCACCGCCTGGTGGAAGGAAGCGTAGCCAATGCCCAGGCCAGCGATGCCGATCTTGAGACCATTCGCTTGAGTATCCAGTCCGAACTGGCGACCGACTATTTCCAATTGCGTGCTTTTGACTCCGAGAGACAACTGTTGGACTCGACCGTAACGGCCTACACGAAGGCGCTGGAACTCACCACGAACCGTTACAAGGGTGGAGTTGCTTCGAAGGTAGAGGTTGCCCAGGCAGAAACTCAACTGGAGACGACACGGGCCGAAGCGATTGATGTCGGGGTCCAGCGCGCCCAGTTGGAACATGCGATCGCACTGCTGGTTGGTGCGCCCGCATCCACCTTTTCAATTCCGCCCCAGCCCCTCACAGTTTCTCCCCCGAAGATTCCTGCCGGCTTGCCCTCTGAACTCCTGGAACGTCGTCCCGACATTGCCGCCGCCGAACGCAGGGTTGCCGCAGCCAACGCACAAATCGGCATCGCAAAAGCCGCCTACTATCCGGTGTTGAGCATTGCAGCCTCGGTCGGTTTTGAGACCACTCAGATCAGCAATTGGTTCTCTTGGCCCAGCCACCTTTGGGCTGTTGGGCCCGCACTGGCCCAAACCTTGTTCGATGCGGGACGAAGGCGCGCAGTGTCAGACCAGGCCCAAGCGGCTTATGATGCGACGGTTGGGACCTATCGCCAAAGCGTGCTTACCGCGTTTCAGGAGGTGGAAGATAATCTGGCCGCGCTGCGCATCCTTGGAGAGGAAGCCGGGGTCCAAGACTCTGCCGTCAAGGCATCCGAACGATCCCTCGAATTGTCTATGAATCGGTACAAGGGAGGAGTAGTCAGCTATCTCGAAGTGACCACCGCCCAAAGTGCGGCGCTGACAAATGAAAGGACGGCAGTGGACATTCTGGGTCGCGAAATGGTTGCCAGTGTGCTTCTGGTCAAGGCCCTGGGCGGAGGATGGGACGCCTCGAGCTTGCCCTCGACCCAGGAGATCGAATCTTCAGTGCCGAAGGCGAGCACGAACGCAATCGCCGCCGCCGAGCGCAAGATTGATTAGCGAGGATTTTTCACCACAAAGACGCCAAGGCACCGAGACGGACCCGGGTGAGTCATGTAGGGGCCTATTGCACGGCGGTCACTTTGTTCCTGCCGCTCTGCTTGGAAATGTAAAGGGCCTTGTCAGCCAGCGCGATGACATGGGCCTTTTCCGCGACGCGAGCACCCTGGATGTAGCCGGTGATTCCCAGGCTTACTGTGACCTTTACTCTGATACCCCTGGCAATAATCTCCAGCTTCTCAACAGCTTCCCTCACCCGTTCGGCCAAGATAGTTGCTCCTTCTATATCAGTCTCGGGCAGGATAATGGCGAATTCTTCTCCTCCATAGCGGGCTACGACGTCACTGGTTCTCACCAGGTTCCCGACAGTCTTGCTCAAACATCTCAAGACTTCATCCCCGCAGGGATGGCCATAAGTGTCGTTAATCTTCTTGAATAGATCGATATCGAACATCACCAATGCGAAGGGGCGTCCGTATCGTCGTGCCCGGGCAATCTCCTGAGTCAGAGCCTCCTGAAAAAAACGGTGGTTGTAGAGCCCGGTGAGCCCGTCTCGGGACGCCAACTCCCGAAGTTTCTCATTCGCGTCTTTGAGGTCATGCGCAAGCCTTTCCGCCTTCTCCTTGGCCTGCTTGAGTTCAAGCATGAGATATACATTGGATATGCTTAAGTTGGAGAGTTCTTCGTTGGTCTCCTGAAGGATCTGGGAAAATGGCTTCATATTGCCGGGGTGGATTTCAAAGGAAGAAATGATCTCAATGCTCTTGTCGGCAACGGCATCGATGAGGCTATCGACATCGCCGGCCTTTTTGCCAAAACTCCTCTCGAGAATTTCCTTGATTTCGTGAATTCTTCCCACGGTCCTGGTTCCATGGTAAACCGAGGAGAGCTTGTCCGAGAGTAGGAGTATTTCCTTCTGAACCCTGTACTCAGCAGGGACGCCGTCTCTCGAATGGTGAAACCGAATGGGCACGTGG
>Ga0335071_10006537_pt1 | contig 12022 bp, 12 predicted proteins | sample Lox_Sample_15_FD_206724 | JGI IMG/M metagenome (GOLD analysis project Ga0335071, IMG submission 206724) | Soil microbial communities from Loxahatchee National Wildlife Refuge, Florida, United States - Lox_Sample_1.5 | ecosystem: Environmental > Terrestrial > Soil > Wetlands | place: USA...
TCGGTATTGAAACTGAGCTGCCGATAGACGATATCGCCCGAGGTACAGTTGGTGCTGCCTGACTGATCGAGCGTGCATCCGCCGCCGTGGATAATCACCGTCGGGTTCGGAAAGTAGCGATACCAGACGTCGGCCAGGATCTTCCATCCTTTGTGTGGCTCGCTCGGAATCGGGAAGGGATAACCTCCCTGATAGTTCGAGAGAGTCAGACCACCGTCCGGCAATTCCTCTAGCTTCACCTGGCCCGAATATTTCTCAGTTGCCTCGATAAAGGTTTTCGGCGGCGGGTTGATTCGCGTTCTTCCGACGAAGACTTCGGCCTCTGCAGGAATCTTCCAGAGGTACTTGCCCTGGAACAGCGCTTGTAAGCCGTCGGACATGAAGTTGCGATATTGTTGCCAGTTGCCGGTAGTGATCCGTGTTCCCGGGCCTAGCGTAGCGGCCGCCGGGGTGGAGTCATCGACAGGCGAAGCGAAGGTTCCGGTCGAGGAACCACTCGATTGGGCCGATGCAGCCATCGGAGACGCTGACGTTGCCGCAAGCGCTATCAGCATACCGAGCAGAACCGCTTTTAGAGACATAGGTTACCTTTACCAGGGGCGCTAAGCGCTCTGAGGTCGCGTGCGCCGAAGTTTCACCAAGCGTCGGAGTATCGCGAATTCGCTGTCCCCGGGCAAGTTTTGCCATCGGATGGCAACGAGAATGATCTTCTTTTCGCACCATCGGCTGACTAGAATCGCAGCGAATGAGCGGGTTGAGCGAAAAGAACATAGTTGTCGGGGTGAGCGGCGGAATTGCCGCCTACAAAGCGGCCGAACTGACGCGGCTACTGGTCTCCGCAGGTGCGAAGGTCCGCGTGATCATGACGCGGAACGCCCAGGAGTTTATCACTCCGCTGGCGCTCCAGACCCTGAGCCAGAATCCGGTCGCGACCGAGACTTTCAGCCTGACGCAGGAGTCCGAGATTGGACATATCCGGCTTGCCGACACCGCCGACGCAATCGTCGTTGCGCCTGCAACGGCCAACGTTATTGCCAAAGCGGCAACCGGAATCGCTGATGATCTCCTCACGACGGTCCTGCTCGCTGCGCGATGTCCTATCGCGTTTGCGCCCGCGATGAACGTGCACATGTATGAGCATCCGACGGTAGGCGAGAACCTGGCCAAGCTGCGCGAGCGAGGCGCGACGATTATCGAACCCGGTTCGGGTGCGTTGGCCTGTGGCTACGAAGGCAAGGGCCGTCTTGCCGATCCGGCGACAATCGTCGAAGAGCTGATGCGGATGCTTTCGGCGCGCGATCTTTGCGACGAACGGATTCTGGTTACTGCCGGGCCAACGCAGGAGCCGATCGATCCGGTGCGCTTCGTTTCGAACCGATCGACGGGGAAGATGGGCTTCGCGATCGCGCGTGCAGCCTGGCGCCGCGGTGCTCAGGTACGTCTGATCGCCGGTCCGTCGGGACTGCCAACGCCGCACGGCGTCGAACGTATCGATACCGTGACGGCGGGCGAGATGCTCGGTGAGACCTCGCGAAACTTTCCGTGGTCGACTACCCTGATTATGGCGGCAGCGGTTGCCGATTTCCGTCCCCGTCATCCGGCAGCCCATAAGCTCAAAAAGGACGCAAAGGGCATGATGCTTGACATGGGGCCGATTGCTGACGAGCTGCCCCATCTCGCAGCCAAGAAAGAAGATCGAATCATGATCGGGTTTGCTGCCGAGACGGAGGAACTTGAGACCAACGCGCTCGACAAGCTGCGCCGGAAAAAGCTGGATCTAATCGTCGGCAACGATGTGTCCCGCTCCGATGCGGGCTTCGCCGTCGATACGAATATCGTCACGATGCTCGGTGCGGACGGTCATGTCGAGACGACACCCAAGCTGCTGAAGGACGAAGTCGGCGACGTTATCCTGAATCGGCTGGTGAGCATTCGGACCGCTCAACTCGCCGGCAGTACCAGCAATTCAGCGCGGCGCAAGTGATCATACTGTTCGACGCATCCGAGACATTGAGTTGTGCCAACCGAACCTAAGACACCTGACCGCGCGATACTGCTGGCGTCACTGCGCGATTACATTGAGCAGATTCGCGAGGAGGGGCTCGAGGGTCTACCGGCACAGTTGAACGCTCGGCCACCCGCTGCGCCGCCAACTCAGCCCGCACCGCGCACGACTTCTGCCGCTCAATGTCCTATGCTACAAGGACCGATCGCTACTCCACCGCCCGCTGCCGCTGTCTCTTCTGCCGGACTTTTCGAGAAATATCCCGGGCTCAACAAGACTGCGGATCTTTCGGCGCTGCGCGAATTTATCGGTGACTGCGCGCGATGCAAGCTTGCGCCACTACGGACGAATCTGGTTTTCGGTGTCGGCGATCCCAAGGCCCAACTGATGTTTATCGGCGAGGCGCCAGGGGCCGACGAAGATGCGCGTGGCGAGCCGTTCGTGGGAAGGGCAGGGCAGTTGCTCACCGATATCATTGAACGCGGGATGGGCCTATCGCGCTCGCAGGTCTACATCTGCAACGTCATCAAATGCCGCCCGCCCGATAATCGAAATCCCGAACCAGACGAGGTCGCTACGTGCGAGCCGTTTCTCTTCCGTCAGATTGCGCTGGTTAAGCCAAGAGTGATCGTTGGATTGGGTACCTTTGCCGTGCAGGCGGTGCTCAAGGTTAAGACTCCGATTAGCAAGCTGCGTGGCACCTGGCAGGAGGTTCAGGGCGTAGCGATGATGCCGACGTTTCATCCGGCATACCTCCTGCGGAATCCGGCGGACAAGCGCCTCGTTTGGGCGGATATTCAGCAGGTGATGGCAAAGCTCGGTTTGGAGGTTCCGAATCGCAAACCAGGGCGCTAGGATGAGTTACGCGATCCGCTTCGCGCACACGTGAAACGAATCTTAATCCCGCTGCTCCTCGTTGTCGCTCTCATTATCGGAGCACGTGTGATCGTTGCGGCGGAGGCGATGCCAACTCCCGGTACAAACTTCTCGGATTCGGCAAGACCCGCAATCGACTTCATCGAAATTGACGGGGCGATCAATCCCGCCTCGGCCGACTTTATTCTCGACGCACTCAAGCGCGCGCGGGGCGACGGGGCGGCCGCACTCGTCATCGAACTCGACACTCCGGGCGGGTTGCTCGCGTCGGCTCGCCAAATCGTGAAAGCGCTGCTGAATGCCTCAGTCCCAGTAATCGTGTACGTAGCGCCAAGCGGCGCCAGCGCTGCGTCGGCTGGCACCTTTATCACCGAAGCGGCACACCTCGCGGCGATGGCTCCCGGCACGACGATCGGCGCGGCTCATCCGGTGGAAATGGGTGGTCAGGATGTGCCCGGTGCGATGGGCGAGAAGCTCGAGAACTTCACCGCATCATTTGCGAAAACGATCGCGAGAGAGCGCGGTCGCAACGAAGCATGGATCGAAGATGCGGTGCGTAAGAGTAGTGCGATCGGTGAAGCCGAAGCCCTGAAACTGCACGTTATAGATATTGTTGCGCCGGATTTGAACAGCCTCCTGAGTCAGGCGTCGGGCCGCACGATCAAATTATCGGATGGGACTGTCGTAAAGCTCGAACTTGCGAATGCGATGGTCCGACGCGGCGAAATGAGGCTCGGTGAACGCCTCCTGAACCATCTGGCGGATCCGAATCTGATGTATCTCCTGATGATTGCGGGTCTGGCCGGGCTCTACTTCGAGTTCGCTCATCCGGGAGTTTTTCTGCCGGGCGTGGTTGGCGCGATCTGCCTGTTACTTGCGCTGGCGTCCTTTCAGGTGATTCCGATCAATCTCGCGGGCCTGATGCTGATTATTCTCGGCACAGTTCTGCTCGCGTCCGAACTGTTCGTGACCAGTTACGGTGTGCTCGGGATGGGCGGCATCATAGCCTTTGTCATCGGCTCGTTTTTGCTGGTGGATCGTTCCGAGACCGATCTTGGTATCGACCGGGGCATCATTCTCGGAGCGGCGGTCGCGATGAGCGCGTTGATTCTGGGCGTTGGCTACGTCGCCCTTCGGGAGCGGCGCAGTCGCGCGAAGACCGGTCGGGAAGGTCTGATCGGTGAAGTCGGTGTCGTGCGTGATGCGATCGCGCCCGGCGTTCCGGGTCGTCTTTTCGTGCACGGCGAAATCTGGCGCGCGTCTTCATCGGCGATGATCGCGGTCGGCGCGCAAGCGCGAATTAATGCGGTACAGGGTCTCGAATTACAGGTCAGTCCAATCGAAACTTCCGGCGGCTGAGCCTCGACGAGGAGAAGAGCATGGGAACCGGGTTGGGTATCGTCATATTGTTAGGAATTATCTTCGTGCTCAGCGGCCTGAAGGTGCTGAACGAGTACGAGCGCGCGGTCGTCTTTCGCTTGGGCCGCCTGATGAACTATCGCGGACCCGGGGTTATCTTCATCATCCCGATTCTCGAGCGGCAGATTCGTGTCGACCTGCGTACGGTGACGCTCGAGATTCCCGCCCAGGACGTCATCACCAAGGACAACGTCACGGTTAAGGTAAGCGCGGTGCTCTATTTCCGTGTGCTCGATCCGTCGCGGGCCGTGACGGAGGTGCGCGACTATCTTTTCGCAACTTTGCAATTGGCGCAGACCACCCTGCGTTCGGTCGGTGGCCAGACCGACCTCGATGATCTGTTGAGTCAGCGCGACAAGCTCAATTCGAAGATTCAGGAGATCATCGATTCGCAGACCGAGCCATGGGGCATCAAGGTGATGCTCGTCGAACTCAAAAATATCGACCTGCCGCAGGATATGCAGCGTGCAATCGCGGCTCAGGCCGAAGCCGAGCGCGAGCGGCGAGCCAAGGTGATCGCGGCTGAGGGTGAGTATCAGGCGGCGCAGCGTCTGGCGGAAGCGGCCGAAATTATGGGTCATAATCCGATCACGCTGCAACTGCGCTATCTGCAGACGCTCGCCGAAATCGCTACGGAGAACAGTTCCACGACGATCTTCCCGCTGCCGATCGATCTGCTCGAACCCTTTCGCAAACTCGCTGCAGGCGTATCTCCCACAAAATCAGACGATACCAAAGGGTAAGACTCCTACCGCTAGCGTCGAGCTGTACTTGACTTGACCGGCTTCGCCAGACAGACCTAACCGGATGGCTGTTTCTGCAAAGCAGGAGGCGCCCATTCGCGCCATCGAGAAAACTACTCCCAACACGACGTCTGGAGCTAAGCTGCCCAGCATCACGATGCCGATTCCGGGCCCCAAATCGCGCGAGATTTTCGATCGCGAACAGAGCTTTATTGCACCGGGTCGCCAACGTATCTCGCTGCTCGCCGGTGTCGCCTTCGATCATGGTGAAGGCTCTACGCTCACCGACGCCGACGGCAACGTCTATCTGGATTTCTTCGCGGGCGTGGCGGTTGCGAGCCTTGGCCATGCTCATCCGGTTATGAGCGCGGCGATAGCCAGGCAGGCAGCCCGTCTCTCCGTCGGGACTTTTGCTACGGCCGAGCGCGCCGAGTGTTTTCAGTTGCTCGCTGAGGCAGCCCCTGCGGGCCTCCGTCGGGCGCATCTCTACAGCGGCGGTGCCGAAGCGGTTGAGGCGGCTCTTCGCCTCGCGCGATCCGTGACCAAGAAGCACGAAGTCGTAAGCTTCTGGGGTGGCTTCCACGGCAAGACCGGGGGCGTGCTGGGCCTGATTGGCGACGAATCCAAGCAAGGCTACGGACCGCTGCAGGGTGGGCAATACACCGTTCCGTATGCAGATTGCTATCGATGCCCGTTCAAGCTGAAGCATCCATCGTGCGGACTCGCCTGTGTCGATTTCGCGCGGCAACAGATCAAGAACGCTTCCGCCGGTGCGATCGCCGCGGTGATCGCCGAACCGATGCAAGGTACCAACGGCAACGTGATTCCGCCCGACGATTGGCTGCCTGCGATCAAGTCAGTCGCGCGCGATAACGGCGCGATGCTGATCGCGGACGAGATGATCACTGGCTTTGGCCGCACCGGGAAGATGTGGGGTGTTCAGCACAGCGGCGTCGAACCCGATATCGTTACGGTGGGAAAAGGGATGGGCTGTGGCTTTCCCGTCTCCGGCGTGTTGATGGGCGACGAGATCAGCAGAGCCGAACCCTTTGCAAAACCGAGCGCATCGTCTTCGAGCTACGGCGGGAATCCGCTGGCGGCGGTCGCAGTCTCGGAAACGCTCAAAGCGATTAAGCGTGAAAGTCTGGTGGATAACTCGCGTGAGGTTGGAGCCTTTTTGCTCGGCAAGCTCACGGCGCTAAAGGAGAAATATCCCTTTATAGGCGATGTGCGCGGGCGCGGGTTGATGATCGGTATCGATATGGTACGCGATCAGACGACGAAACAACCGCTGAATCGCAACGTAATGGAGCTTATCTTTAAGGAATCACTCAAGCGTGGTCTCCTGATGATGGGTTATTTTCCGCGCATCCGAATCAATCCGCCGTTAGTAATTAGCCGCGAACAAGCCGAGGTTGGCGCTACGATTCTCGACGAGGTTTTCGCCTACGTCGAGCGCGAGGTCGACTGGCGCGCCGACGGATAAGCGATGGCCGAGGACGCTGGCAACCTGGCAATCTTTTGTGATCTGGTCGGGACGCTGGTCGCGATGGATGAAACGCGTCAGCTTCCCGTCGACGCGGCCGGCAACGTCACTATCAAGCTGCTCCCCGGTGTGAGGGAAAAGCTGGTACCGATGAATAATCGGCTGATCTTCGTGGTGTCGAATCAGGCGGGGATCAAGCGAGGGCGCTATAAGGCCGAGAAGATAGAGGCGGCGATGGCGGAGCTCGATAGGCAACTCGAAGGTATCCTTACTGCGTGGCAGATATGTCCCCATGACGATGCCGACGGGTGCGAATGCCGCAAGCCCAAAGGCGGGATGATCAGGGATCTCGCGTGGGCTCATGGCGTTGATCTCGCCGGTTCGACGATGGTGGGCGATCAGGAGATAGATGCGGCTGCGGCGAGCGCTGCGGGGGTGGGGGAGTTTATTTACGCCAAGGATTTCTTCGGCGCTTGATTAAACCGACCAAAGCCAACGTGCTTAAACTGCGGCTGCATCAATTCGCGCCGCTTGCCGATCAAGAATCCGCGTCGCCCTTTTGCGTCAAAGTTCAGTACGCCCTTCGCTACAAGCAACTGCCCTTTACCGTCGCTAACGTCAAAACGCCCGGTGAATTGCGGCAACTCAATCCGCGCCGAAAGCTCCCGGTGCTCGATTACGACGGGGTTATGATCGCCGATTCGACCGAGATCATTCGCCATCTCGAAGCGAGCCATCCGGAGCCGCGTCTTTATCCCCTGGACGTCAAGAGCCGTAACCACGCCCTGATGATCGAAGACTGGGCCGACGAGTCTCTCTACTGGCATGTGGTGTATGAGCGCTGGATGGTCCGCGAGCAGTTCGGCCAGATCGCGGCAGAACTTTTTGCCGCGCTGCCGGCCCCGATTCGACCGGCGCTTCAGACAATGATCCGTCGGCAGGTTGAGCGTAATCTGCGTGCGCAGGGCCTCGGGCGACTCACGGTACATGAGCATCGCGAGAAGCTTCGCCAGGCGCTCGATTGGCTCAATAGCATCCTCAACGGGCGCTTCCTCTGCGGAGCAGACCTTTCTGTCGCTGACCTCGCGGTGGCCGCGCAGATAGCTGCGCTCACGATTCCACAGACGCCGGCCGTGGCTGCTGAGGTGCGGATGCGACCAAATCTCAGCGGCTGGCTCGATGGTGTTCGTGCGGCCGTGCTCTAATCCCAATCTGAGTCGCAGGCTCGACGTGTTCGATAAGTATTCACCAGAGCGCTTAGGAAGAGCGGAAGATGCGCCGATGCCGCGCTAGACAGCGATAGATTCGCTCGGAGGCGGCGGAAACTCTATCTGCCGAAGACGGGATTCTTTCCGAGCAGTGCAGCGCCGTGGCGCGTGAGCAAACCGTCTGAGACCCCGATATGTTGCGTTAGCGTATGGATATCGCGCAGATGCCGCTGGAGCGGTGACGCTTCATACACTGCGGTTCCCCCGGCGGCGCTGTAGCAGAAGTCAACGACGCTCGCCGCAGTCGTGGCGGCCCACACTGCAGTCGCGCTCGGCTCCGCGATCTGTTCAGGTGAGAGCTCTCGTCCCGAACACAGGGACGACCAGAATGACTCCGCGCAGGATTGCAGCACGCTCCGTGCGGCCCGCAGGCTACTGTCGGCTCGTCCCATGTCGTGTTGAAAGACCGGGCTGTCGATCATCGCATCAAGCGCGAAAAGCCTGCGCTTGAGAGTCTTGGCCAAGGCGATCGTATCGTCCAACGCATGCCGCGCTATCCCGATCGCAACCGACGCGATATGCAGACCAAATTGAGGGAGCAGCTGCTGGTAAAGAGGGCCGGTAATCGAGGTTTGCCCAAAGAGCGGATCGATAAGGTCGTCAGATTGAACCGACAGCCTCTCGACGACGAAATCGTTGCTTCCCGTCCCGCGCAAACCAAGGACCCGCCATGTATCTACCACTTGCGCCTGATCTCTTCGGACGACAGCCAAACGCGTTTCCGGTAGGCCGGAGGCCGAGTTCATGCGGGGCGCCCCGCTCACCGAAATGACGCAGTGTCCCAACAGCCATTCCGCGTGGAGACATCCGCTGGCGAAAGGCCATCGCCCGCTCACTTCGAAGCCGTTTTCGACGGCCTTGGCCTCGCCGCCCAAAGTGAACGAACCGGCGCTGATTACATCTGGAGTGTGAGCGAAAACGGTGTCGAAGCGATGCCGCGGAAGAAACGTCAGCAGCATCGTTCCTTCGACCGCGATCATCACGATCCACCCTGTGGAACCGTCAGCGCGGCCCAAGGCTTCCAGAATTGGCAGACTTGATGGCAGATCAAGTTCGAGACCGCCGTGGCTGCGCGGGGCGAACATGCGAAAGAAGCCCGCTGCCTTGATTTGATCGAGCAAATCACGAGATACCTCGCGCGCCGTCTCCGTTTCTTCGGCGCGCGAGGTAATTCTTGGCGCAAGCTCGAGGGCAGCTTGCAGAAGCGATGCCGCTACTCCAGCCATCAAATCGCCGTCGACCTGCAGAAGGGTTTTAGGCCCTACCGTAGACCGGCACAACGACGCCTGAGGTGACCTGATTCTGCTCCGAACTCAGGAACGCGAGCGTCTTGGCGATATCCGCCGGCTTCACCCAGTTCTCGTGCTTCGCCTTGGGCATCGCCTTGCGATTCGCATCCGTATCGATAGTGCTTGGCGCGATCGCATTGACCAGCACATTATCGTTGAGGACTTCTTCAGCGAGTGACGCCGTGAAGGTTTTGATGGCGCCCTTCGCGATCGCATACGCCGCGAATTCACCCGCTCCGGTGAGCCCGGTTCGCGAGCTGACGGAGACGACACGTCCGTACTTGTTCTTCTGCATGATCGGCACAACCGCGCGGCAGCAGAGGAAAGTGGGCTTGAGATTGAGATCGAACATCGTCTGCCATTCGGACAGCGTGGTCTCGGCGACTGTTTTGAAGCCCCAGAAGCCACCCACCAGGTTGATCAGGATATCTACTCGGCCGAAGCGCTTTTCGACATCGCCAGCGAATTTCCCGACCTCTTCTTCGCTGCCCAGATCGACTTTACTGAGCATGATGTTGGCTTCGGGGAAACGCCCGGCCATCTGCTGATTGAAAAGTGGGACCTCAGCTTCGACGATCCACGGTACGGCGACCTTGGCGCCGTTAGCCAGAAAATGCTCAGCGACGGCGCGACCCAATGCGCCAGTTCCCCCAGTGATTATCGCGACTCGATCTTTCAACAATTCCATCGAAATGGCCTCCAGTAGTTTGCGGCTGTTCTTACGTCGTGCACGCAGGTTAGGGAACTTCGATGGACCCGTCCAGCTTTCGCTCGCTGGATACGCTCTGACCCGTGATCCGGAGACGGGAGAATCGGCATGGCTTACGCGGACAAATCTCCACGAAGGATCCAGGCGAGGCCGTAGCCCGCCACGAAGAAGCGCACCAGCTCCTCGCCGTAGATAGCGAGCGTGGCTGCCCAGGCTGACTCGGCGGCGATTCGCGATAGCGCAGTGCTAATCAAGGGCGCCGCTGCTCCACCGACGGCCCCGGCGATCGCAAATGCCGCGAAGCCCGCTAGGACATAGCGGGAGGAACGGAGCAGGAGTCCGATCGCGACCGCACCAACAATACCCGTCGCAATCGCAGGCATCAGCAAAGTGAAATAGAAGCTGGTCACCATATCGAGCGTCGCGCCATCATAAGGGATGGCTCGGCCTGCTTGATACAGCCCTCGGGCGAGCCATGGATAGAAAATAAAGGCGAGGGCGAAGCGGCTACCTGCAGCGATACTCCGGAACATCAGGGTGCCGCCGATGAGCCCAATCAAAGCGAAAAGGAAAGGGTCGGAGAGCGCGTCGAGCCAAGCCGGCTCGCGATTATCGACGTGGAGAATAAACAGAAAGATTGCGATCGCCGCCGAAACGGCAGTCCCGAAGGCAAAGCCGGCTGCTGAGGCGAGAGGTGTCCTGACAGGCGATTCAGTAGGCATCGGCGTAGTATGCCAAAATCCGGCGGGGCTTAGGCAAGCGGGCTTCGTTGACAATGGTCGAAAGGGGCCGGACAATTGAGCGGTCATGGCAAGAATCACCGTAGAAGACTGTCTCGATAAGATTCCGAACCGCTTTGAGTTGGTTCTGGGCGCGGCGCGACGCGCCAAGTTGCTTCTGAAGGGCGCGCGTCCGCTCGTCGAATCCGATAACAAAGAAGTCGTTACTGCGCTGCGCGAGATCGCGGCAGGCAAAGTCTCGATCGCCGAGCCCGAGGCGCGGTAATTTTTCCCATCTGCGCGGCGGTTGCACCGAATGGCGCGCAAAGTTAATCGAAGCAAGGCGGCCAGTGTCTCGAAGGCGGGAGCGACCCCGGTTCGGCGTGTTGCTCCTGCGGATGTCGATCACGATGAAGATGTGGTCGAAGCCGAAGCGGTTCGTCTGGAGCCCGACGCTGAGGAACCGGTCGATGCCCCCACCGATCCCATCGAACTGAGTTCCTATCACGAGGAAGAAGAACCGCTGGACGAGGCTGTCGCTGAAAGCCGGCTTCCCGGAATTGACGAGGAAGGCGCAGCGAGCGGACCACTCGTTCCATATGATCCGCTCAATCGCTATCTGGCGGAAATCCGGCGTTTCCCGCTGCTCTCGCGCGAGGAAGAGACGGCGATCGCCCATCGATATGTTCAAAATCGCGACCCTAACGATGCCTATCGATTGGTGACTGCCAACTTACGGCTGGTAGTCAAAATCGCCAACGAGTTCGCTCGCGCCTCGCGCAACCTCCTCGATCTAATCCAGGAGGGTAATGTCGGCTTGATGGAGGCGGTGAAGAACTTCGATCCCTACCGCGGAATTCGCTTCCCGTCCTACGCCGTATGGTGGGTAAGGGCCTATATCTATCGCTACCTGATCAACAACTGGCGCCTGGTCAAAATCGGCACGACCCAAGCCCAGCGGAAGCTCTTTTTCAATTTGCGCAAGGAGACCGAGCGTCTCGAGGCCGAAGGCTTCACCGCCCAACCCAAACTGCTGGCCCAGCGTATGGGTGTGAAGGAGAGCGAGGTCCGGGAGATGCAGGATAGGATGGCGCAGAGCGAGGTCTCGCTCGATCAGCCAGCGAGTCCCGACGACGATACGCGCTTGATCGACGCGCTTCCGGACAACGCGCTTAACCCCGAAGAGGCAACCGCGCGGGCCCAATGGCGTAATTTCGCCCATGAGCAGGTCGAAGCCTTCGCCCAGCAGCTCAAGGACAAGGAGCTGGAGATTTTCCGCTCGCGCCTGATGGCCGAAGAGCCACCGACGCTGCAAGAAATCGGTGATCGCCTCGGCGTGAGCCGCGAACGAGTAAGGCAAATTGAAACGCGCCTAAAGCAAAGGCTGCGCGAATTTCTGCAAGAGCGCGCCGAAGATATCGACCACGCCGAGACCTGATAGCTCCAGCCGAATAAAACCCGAAGCACGCCGCTGGGGTACTATCGATCATTTTTCCACAGGGGCTTGT
>Ga0335071_10006538_pt1 | contig 12020 bp, 8 predicted proteins | sample Lox_Sample_15_FD_206724 | JGI IMG/M metagenome (GOLD analysis project Ga0335071, IMG submission 206724) | Soil microbial communities from Loxahatchee National Wildlife Refuge, Florida, United States - Lox_Sample_1.5 | ecosystem: Environmental > Terrestrial > Soil > Wetlands | place: USA: Florida...
TGAAACCGATCGCGCTGCCCCCGCCGCAGATGGCGGGCGGCATGCCGCTGCTCCAGGCGCTGCGCGAGCGCCAGTCCCGGCGCGAGTTCGCCCCCGACGCGCTGCCCCCACAGGTGCTCTCCAACCTGCTCTGGGCCGCGTGGGGCATCAGCCGGCCCGAGTCGGGCAAGCGCACCGCCCCTTCGGCCATGAACCGCCAGGAGATGGACGTGTATGTCGTCCTCGCCGGGGGCGCCTACCTCTACGAGCCGAAGGCCCACCAGCTCCTGCCGGTGGCGTCCGGTGATCTCCGCGCCGCCACCGGCACCCAGGGCTACGTCGCCGGCGCCCCGGTGAACCTCGTCTACGTCGCCCGCGGCGCGACGGGTTCGCCCGAGGACCAGCTCATCTTTGGCGGCGCCCACGCCGGTTTCATCAGCGAAAACGTCTATCTCTTCTGCGCCTCCGAGGGGCTGGCGACGGTGGTCCGGGCCAGCTTCAAGCGCGACGCCCTGGCGCAGGCCCTGAAGCTCGCGCCGGACCGGAAGATCATCCTCGCGCAGACCGTCGGCTACCCGGCGAAGAAGTGACGCCGCCCCCTCCGGGCCGCCCCGGCTCCCGGTCGCGACCATGAATCATTGTCAGCTATTAGTTGACACGTGGCCGGGGCGCCGGCCGGAACGGGGCCACACCTCCCCCGGCCGCAGACGCTGACAACGTGTCAACTAATGGTTGACAAGCGGACGGGGTGGCCGGCGGTGCCCAAGTGCCCGGCGGCCGCGGGCGTCAGGCCGCCGGATGCTCGCGGAACCAGGCCTCCGCGGCGGCGCGGTCGCGGGCGATCTGCGCGCGCAGCTCGTCGGGGCCGGAGAATTTCTGTTCGGGCCGGAGGAAATGCAGCCACTCCACCGTGATCTGTGCGCCGGGGCCGAACGGGCAGTCGCCGAGCACGTGGACCTCGAGCAGCGGACCCCCGCCGGCGGTGTTCACCGTGGGCCGCTGGCCGTAGTTGGCCACGCCCGGCCGCGCGGCGCCGCTCTCCCCGCCCGCCACCCGCACCACGTACACGCCGTGCCGCGGCTCCAGCTCCGGCTGCCAGGGCAGGTTCAGCGTCGGGAAGCCGAGCGTCCGACCCAGGCGCCGGCCCGGGGTCACCACGCCCTCGGCGAAATAGGAATATCCGAGCAGCAGGTTCGCCTGCCCGACGTCGCCGGCCGCCAGGCAGTCGCGCAGGCGCGTGCTGCTGATCGGCTCGCCGTTGCAGACGATGCGCGGGACGCTCACCACCGGCACCCCGTGTTGCGCGGCGCTGGCGAGCAACAGGCGCACGTCGCCCTTCCGCCCGGCGCCGAACCGCCAGTTCTCGCCCACGTAGACGCCGGCGAGCGACGGCAGCGCGCGGCGCAGGTGCGGCAGGAAGTCCTCGGCGGTGATCCGGGCGAACTCCCGCGTGAACGGCTGCGTGATGAGCACGTCGACGCCGAGCCGCCCCAGCACCCGGGCCTTCATCTCCGGGTTCATCAGCATCCGGGTGCGCTGGTCCGGGCGGAAGAGCGCGCTGGGGTGCGGCCAGAAGGTCAGCACGCCGGCGAGGCCGCCGCAGCGCCGCGCCGAGTGCACTGCCGACTCAATCACCGCCTGGTGGCCGAGGTGCACGCCGTCGAACATCCCGATGGCGAGGTGCAGGGGCCGCGCCGGCAGCTGCGCGGCCTCCAGCCCCCCGAACTGTGCCGGCGCGTTCACCCCACGAAGCTGGGCACCACCTCGTACACCGGCAGCAGCCGCTTCTCGATGTCCGGGACGGGCAGCGCCTCGATCTGGTCCAGCGGCAGGGCCGACTCGATGCGGAGCTTGTCCGTCGCCGTGCGCCGTAGGGCGCTGAGGTGCGCGCCGCAGCCGAGCTTCTGCCCGAGGTCGTGGGCCAGCGTGCGCACGTAGGTGCCCTTGCTGCAGCGCAGGCGGAAGTCCAGCTCCGGCAGGGCGAAGCGCGTGAGGTCGTAGGTGGCGACGCGGATGAACCGCGGCTCGCGCTCGACCTCCTCGCCCTTGCGCGCCCGTTTGTAGAGCGGCACGCCGTCGACCTTGATGGCCGAGAACATCGGCGGGGTCTGGTACTGGTCGCCAAGGAAGGTCTGCAGCGCCGCGCGCACCTCGGCCTCGGTGAACGCCGGCACGGGCCGCGTCTCCATCACCTCGCCGTCCGCGTCCTGCGAATTGGTGGTCACGCCCAGGCGGATCGTGCCCTCGTACTCCTTGTCGAGGCTGGTGAGGTACTGGGAGACGCGGGTGGCCTTGCCGATCAGCATGATGAGCAGGCCGGTGGCCATCGGGTCGAGGGTGCCGGCGTGGCCGATGCGCTTCATCGCCAGCTTGCGGCGCAGGCGCGACACGACGTCGTGCGACGTGCAGCCCTGCGGCTTGTCCACCAGCAGTACGCCTTCGATTTCCTTGGGCCTTCCGAGCATGGCCAAGGAGTAACGGCGGAAGGTAACAAGTGCCAAGTATCAAGTGACAAGACCCGGCTCTCCGGGACCCTCTTGATACTTGCTACTTGATCCTTGTTACTTGCGTGGCGGCGGCCCCGCGCGCAGCTGCTTCTCCAGCGCCGCCACCAGCCGCGGATAGAACGTCGCCAGGGTCTCGCCCTTGACCGTCAGCCCCGCGGCGCAGGCGTGGCCGCCACCGCCGAACTGGCCGGCGACGACGTCCAGCCGGTAAACCGGGTCCTTCGCCCGCAGGCTCGCCTTCACGCCGTCGGCCTGCTCCTCGATCAGCGCGCCGATGTCGACGCCGTCGATCGACCGCGTGTAGTCCACCATCCCCTCGGTGTCCTCCGGCGTCGCGCCGGTGGCGGCGAAGATGCCGGCCGGCAGCACGCCGACGCACACGCGGCCGCCGCCCTCGAGCTTGAGCGAGGCGAGGAAGCGCTGCAGGAGCTGCAGCTTGCCGACGGTCTCGCGCTCGTACAGCTCGTACCCGGCCTGCGTCGGGTTGGCGCCGCGGGCGAGCAGCTCGGCGGCGAGGCGGAAGCAGCGCCGCGAGGTCGAGTTGAAGCGGAACTGCCCGGTGTCGGTCAGGATGCCGACGTAGAGGCCCTGCGCCGTGCCGGCGTCGACCGGCAGGTCGTTGTCGAACAGCATCCCGGCGAGGATCTCCGCCGTGGCGGCCGAGGCCGGGTCGACGAAGCTGTGCCGGCCGAACCCGGCGCTGGAGAGGTGGTGATCGATGTTGCCGAAGGGCGCGGGAAAATCGGCCTTCAGCTTCTGGCCCGGCCGGTCGAGGTCGGCGCAGTCGACGTAGACGCCGAGGTGCCCGCGGGCCGTGAACGCCGCCGGGCGCAGGAAGGGCACGTCGCCGACGAGGAACTGCAGCCGGCGCGGCACGGGATCGGGGTTGAGGCACACGACCTCGTGGCCCCGGGCGCGGAGCACGCGCGCCAGCGCCACCTGGGAGCCGATGCAGTCGCCGTCGGGCCGCGCGTGGCCCAGCACCGCCACCGGCCGGCCGGCCAGTTCCTGCAGGAAGGCGGCGAACCGCGGCGCCAGGTCGGGATAGAACGCTTCCATCTCAGTCCTTTCCCGGGGGCTTCTTCGCCGCGAGCTCGTCGAGGATCTGGTTGATCCGGTCGCCGCGCTCGTTGGTCGCATCCAAAACGAAGGCCAGCAGCGGCACGTTCTTGAGCACGACGGTCCGGCCCACGATGTGGCGGATCTCCCCGGCCTTGGCCTTCAGCCAGCGGCCGCAGTCGCCGGCCGCGTCCGCCCCGCCCAGCACCGAGTAGTAGACGCGCCCCTCGCGCAGGTCGGGCGACACCTGGACGCCGGTGATCGTGATCCGCACCGCCTCGCTCTGGTAGCGCGTGTGGAGGTAGGCGCTGATCTCGCGCTGGATGAGCTCGCCAACCCGTAATGTGCGATTGCTCATGGCGATTGCGAGGATCGGGGATCGGCGATTTCGGATTGCGGATTGGTCAGAGCTGCAATCCCCGATCCGAAATCCCCGATCCGCGCTACAGGGACGCCCGGACCTTCTGGATCTCGACGACCTCGATGACGTCGCCTTCCTTGTAGTCGTCGAAGTCGTCGAGGCGGATGCCGCACTCCAGGCCGGCGCGCACCTCGTTGGCGTCGTCCTTGAAGCGCCGGAGCGTGCCCACCTTGCCCTCGAACACGCGTTCCTTGCCGCGGTGGACGCGGGCGGGGGCGTTGCGGGTGATCTTGCCCTCGGTGACGAGGCAGCCGGCGACGAAGCCCTTCGAGACGGGGAAGATCTGGCGCACCTCGGCGGCGCCGATCTTGACCTCGTGGAGCTCGGGCTCGAGCAGGTCGGCCATGATCTCACGCACCTTGTCGCCCAGCTCGTAGATGATGTCGAAGGTCTCGATGCGCACGCTGTGGTGCTTGGCGAGCGGGGTGACGCCCGGCTCGAGCTTGGTGTTGAAGCCGAGGATGACCGCGCCGGCGGCGCCGGCCATGAGCACGTCGTTCTTGCTCACGAGGCCGACCTCGCCGGACACGATCTCGAGCGTGACCTTCTGGCTCCTGATGCCGTCGAGGATGGTGCGCACGGCCTCGATCGACCCGAAGACGTCGCACTTGAGCACGACCCGCAGCATCTTCTGCTGGGCGGCGGCGATCTCGGCGAAGAGTTTCTCGACCGAGACCTCCTTGGGCTTCGAGTCGAACGTGACGACCTCGGTGCGGAGCCGCTGCTGCTCCTCCTCGGCCATGCGTTCGGCCTCGCGGGCGTTCTTGACCGCCAGGAAGGTCGCGCCGCTGTCGGGCGTGCCCGACCAGCCGATGATGCGCACCGGGGTCGAGGGCGCCGCCTCCTTCACGCTTTCGCCGCGGTCGTCGAACATGGCGCGGACGCGGGCGAAATGCGGGCCGCAGACGATGGCGTCGCCGACCTTGAGGGTGCCGCGCTGGACGATGACGGTGGCGGTCGGGCCGCGGCCGACGTCGATCTGCGACTCGATGATGACGCCGGCGGCCGGGGCCTTGGGGTTGGCCTTCAGCTCGAGGACGTCGGCCTGCAACAGGAGGTAGTCGAGCAGCTCGGTGATGCCCTGCTCCTTGACCGCCGCGACGGGCACGGTGATGGTCTGGCCGCCCCAGTCCTCGGGGGGGATGCCGCGCTCCTGCATCTGGGCCTTCACGCGGTCGAGATTGGCGCCCTTCATGTCCATCTTGTTGACCGCCACGACGAGCGCGACCTTGGCGTTCTGGACGTGCTTCAACGCCTCGTCGGTCTGCGGCATGAAGCCGTCGTCGGCGGCCACCACCAGCACGGCGATGTCGGTGACGCTGGCGCCGCGGGCGCGCATCTTGTTGAAGGCGGCGTGGCCCGGGGTGTCGAGGAAGGTGATCTTGCGGCCCTTGACCTCGACCTGGTAGGCGCCGATGTGCTGGGTGATGCCGCCGGCCTCGCCGGCGGCGACGTGGGCCTTGCGGATGGCGTCGAGCAGCGTGGTCTTGCCGTGGTCAACGTGGCCGAGGATGCAGACGACGGGCGGGCGGGGCTGGAGGTGCTTGGCCTCGTCCTCGGCGGCCGGGGCGGGCTTTTCCTTGGGCGCGACGGGCGCCACGGCTTCGCCGCGGTGCTTGATCTCCAGCAGGCAGCCGTGGCGCTCGGCGATCTTCATCGCCACGCTCTCCTCGATGCTCTGGTTCATCCCGGCGAAGATGCCCATCTCCATGAGCTCGCCGGTGAGCTTGAACGGCTTCAGCCCGAGCGCGGTCGCGAAGTCGCGGACGATGACCGGCGGCTTGAAATGGATGATCTTGATGTCCCCCGAGGCGGTGACGGTCACCGAGGGGGTGGTCGCGGCGATTGGCAGCGGCGGCGGCGCGGGCGGCCGCGTGCCTGGCGGCGGGGGCGGCGGCGAGCCGGCGCGGGGCGGGAGCGGCGGCGGCGGGAAGGGCGTGGCCGAGGGCGGCGGGGCCACGACGGGCGGCGGCGCCGCGGGCGCGAGCCGCGCGACCGGCGGGGGCAGCGGCGGGGCGGACAGCGGCGCCGGCCGGGCCGCGGGCGGCGGGGGCGGCACCGGGGCCGGCCGACTCACCGGCGGCGCCATCAGCGGCGGGCGGCTGGGCGCGGGCGGCGTCCGCATGATCGGCGGCGGCGCCGGGCGGGGCGCCGGGAAGACCACCTGCGGCCGGGTCGCGCGCGCGATTTCCTCCTTCTCGCGGGCGATGTCCTGCGCCGACCGGACGAAGACGCCGGCGGGCACGTGGGTGGTGAAAACGGGCGCGGCGGCCGGCGCCTCGGCATGGAGGACCGCCGTCTCCACGTCCTTCTCGGCGCCGTCGCCGACCGGCGCGGGCGCGGCCTCCGCCGCCTTCTTCGGCCCGAGCTCCTGCTCCAGCGCCTCGGCCGTGATCTTGTCGATCGTGCTCGACACCGTCTTGACCGGGTAGTCGCGCTGCTTCAACAAGGCCAGCAGGTCCTTGTTGTCCATGCCGATCTTTTTGGCGAGTTCGTGCAGGCGGATGCTCATTCGGGAGGGCGGCGGGACAAGGGGGCGGGTTATTTCGGCGCGGCGTGATAGGCGGCCACTTTCTTGAGAATCTCCTCGGCCTCCTCCGGCGTGAACCCGGCGCCGACCAGGTCCCCGCCCTCGACGCCGTCGAACAGCTCGACGGAGGCGAAGCCGGCGGCGACCAGGCGCTGCGCGGTGGGGTCGTCGATGCCCGGGATCTTGGCCAGCCCGGAGGCCGCCATGCCCTTCTTCTGCTCGAGGGTGGTGGCGACGACCTGCTGCTTCATGATGTCGAGCTTCCAGCCGATCAGGCGCGAGGTCAGGCGGGCGTTCTGGCCCTTCTTGCCGATGGCCACGGCGAGATCCTCCTCCGACACCACGATGCCGACGCGGCGGTTCTTCTCGTCGATGATGATGTTGCGGAGGATCGCCGGCTTGAGGGCCTCGGCCACCATCTCCCGCGGGTCGGCGAAATAGCGGACGATGTCGATCTTCTCCCCGCCGAGCTCGCGGACGATCGACTTGACCCGCGCGCCGCGGGCGCCGACGCACGCGCCCACCGGGTCGACCTTGGCGTCGACGGTGGAGACGGCGATCTTGGTGCGGTAGCCGGGCTCGCGGGCGAAGGCCTCGATCTTGACCGTGCCGTCGGCGATCTCGGTGACCTCGAGCTCGAACAGGCGGCGGACGAACTTCGGGCTGGCGCGGCTGAGGATGAGCTCCGGGCCGCGGCTGGTGTTCTCGATCTCGAGCAGGAGGCAGCGGATGCGCTCGCCGGGGGCGTAGTCCTCGCCGGGCACCTGCTCCTTGCCGGGCATCATGGCCTCGGCCTTGCCGAGGTCGATGAAGAGGTCGCTGCGCTCGCGGCGGCGGACGATGCCGGTCACGATGTCGCCCACCCGGTCCTTGAAGTCGTCGTAGATGCGCTCCTTCTCGAACTGCCGGAGCTTCTGCATGATGGCCTGCCGGGCCGTCTGGGCGGCGATGCGGCCGAGGTAGGCGGGATCGATCTCCTTTTCGAGCAGCTCGCCGAGCTGGACGCCCGGCTTGAGGACCTGGGCCTTCTCGAGGTGGATTTCGGTCTTCGGGTTGCTGATCGAGTCGACGACCTTGAGCAGGATCCAGGCATGCAGCTGGCCGTTCTTGGGATTGATCTCGATCTTCAGCTCCTGACCGGAGTTCACCCCCTTCTGGGCCGCCGCCTTGATGGCATTGACGATCGCGGCGATCATGTCGGCGCGACCGATCCCCTTTTCCTTTTCCATGTACTCGAGGACGGAAAGGATTTCGCTGCTCATAGGATTGAATTGGTGGGAAAAAAAAGGCGGGCCAAAGGCCCACCTTTTACAAAGTGAACTTGAGTTTGGTCAAGGGTGTTGCCGCCCCCATTTGATGTCAAGTCCCCCTCCCCGCCGATACTTGCGCAGGCCGGCGCGGACCGAAATCGGCGGCCCGCCACTCGCGTTTTGACATCGCCCGGCGCCGTCCTAGTGTGCCCGGCTTGCTCCGATGCAACAGCTTCATGCGTACTGGCGGATGAGTTATATCGAAGCGCCCAAATCACCGCAGGACGGCGAGCTGTTCCGCGAGCTGCCGGCCCTCGGCAACGACCGCGCCGCCTTCATCCTCCACCGGAGCCGCCACGCCTACCTGGTCCTGAACAAGTTTCCCTACAACCCCGGCCACCTCCTCGCCGTCCCCTTCCGTGCCGCCGTGACCCTGGCCGAGCTGACCCCGGCCGAGCGCGCCGACCTGATGGAGACGATCACCCTCGCCCAGGAGGTGCTGCACGCCGCCAGCCGGCCGGACGGGTTCAACATCGGCTTCAACTTTGGCTCGGCCGCCGGCAGCAGCATCCCGCACCTCCACGCCCACATCGTGCCGCGCTGGAACGGCGACACCAACTTCATGCCCGTGGTCGGCCAGACCCGCGTCCTCCCGCAGGCCCTGGCCGACACCTATGACCGGCTGGTCGCGGCCCTGCCGCGCGCCCGGGCGCAACTGCAATCCCGCCGGACCGGAACCCGGCGCCGCCGCGCCGCCGGCGCCCGCCGCTGAGCCGCCCGGCCCCGCGCCGCGGCCGCCCGCCGACCTCCCGTCCGTGTCCTCCAAGACGCTGTATTACCCGAATCCCCGCCACCTCCACCAGCTGTACTGCGGCCGGGCGGAGAACCTGCTGGCGGTGGAGTCGGCCTTCAACGTCAAGCTCGCCACCCGGGAGGACTGGCTGAAGATCGACGGCGCCGACGCCGACATCGCGCGCACCGAGGGCTTCTTCACCTTCCTCAACGAGGGCCGCCAGCAGGGCCTCGCCCTGCGCAACTCCGACTTCACCCAGCTGCTCGACAGCTTCGCCCGCGGCGACGGCGCGCAGTTGCGCACGCTCCTGGCGGAGCCGCTCGTCATCGCCACCAACCGCCGCAGCATCATCCCCAAGACCATCGGCCAGAAGCTCTACCTCCAGGCGATAACGAAGAATCCAATCGTCTTCGGCATCGGCCCGGCCGGCACCGGCAAGACCTACCTCGCGGTCGCCGCCGCCATCTCCGCCGTGCTCAAGAACCAGGTCCAGCGCGTCGTCCTCACCCGCCCGGCGGTCGAGGCCGGCGAGGCGCTCGGCTTCCTGCCCGGCGACCTGCGCGAGAAGATCCTCCCCTACCTCCGGCCGCTCTACGACGCGATGCACGACATGCTCGACGCCGAGGACGTCGCCCGCCTGGTGGAGAAGGGCGTGATCGAGATCGCCCCGCTCGCCTACATGCGCGGCCGCACCCTGTCCCACGCCTTCGTCATCCTCGACGAGGCGCAGAACACGACGCCCGAGCAGATGATGATGTTCCTCACCCGCCTGGGCGAGGAGTCGCGCATGGTCGTCACCGGCGACATCACCCAGATCGACCTGCCGCGGCCGAAGCAGTCGGGCCTGCTCCAGGTGAAGCACATCCTCCACGGCATCCCGGGGATCGAGTTCCACTACTTCACCGGGGCGGACGTGGTGCGCCCGCCACTGGTGCAGAAGATCATCGAGGCCTACGAGCGTTTCCGGCACCCGATCACCGCCGGGCGCGAGGACGAGGAGGAGGAGGACCGGGCCTGACCGGGCGCGCCATGCCGTTTTTCCCCCGATTCCGGCTCCTGCGCGGCGGCACCCCCGCCCCGCGCCGCCGGCGGAAGGCCAGCGCGGCCGCCGCCGCCGCCGGCTATTTCGACCGCAGCCGCACCGTGGCGATCCTCATTTTCGTCGCCACCGTCGCGGCGATCGTCGTCATCAGCTTCGTCGGGGTCTCGTCGGCCACGCTGCCGGTGCTGCCCAACCAGCTCGCGATGGTGCGGATCGTGGCCAGCGCGCCGTACACCTACGAGAGCAAGCTGAAGACCGAGCTCGCCCGCGACCAGCTGCGCAACCGGGTGCCGCCGGTCTACCGCCTCGAGTTCGGCCCGGAGGAGCAGTTCGAGGCCAGCTTCCGCGACCTCCTCGCCGCCCTCGACAAGCTGGAGCAGGACTATCCCGCCACCGCCGTGGCCGCCTCCGGCATGCAGGGCGCCTTTTCCCCCTCGGCCCGGCGCACCGCCGAGCTCAACCGGATCGTCGAGGCGTTCGACGCCAAGGGTCCCTACCAGGCGTCGACCGACGACGTGGCGGCGTTCCTCGCCCTGGGCGACGCCAAGGCGCGCTTTGCCATCGCCGAGAACGGCCTCGCCGCCCTGCGCGAGATCTACCGCGGCGGCGTCTACAGCGGCGGCACGCTCGCCACCGGCGGCAGCGACAGCATCTCGGTCTTCCGCATCCGCCGGCCCACCGGCGAGATCGCCCCCATGCGGGTGCAGTCCCTCGAGCAGGCCCTCACCGACCTGCGCATCAACCTCGGCGCCGAGGGCGTGAGCCGCGACGCCATGCTCGCGCTCTTCCGCATCTTCCGCAACGGCGTCACCCCCGACCTCGTCTACGACCGCGAGGCCACCGAGCGCCTCCAGCAGCAGGCGCTGGCCGACCTCAAGCCGGTGATGGTGTCGGTCGAGCGCGGCCAGACCATCATCGAGCCCGGCACGCGCGTCTCGCCCGAGGAGTACGAGATGCTGGCGGCGCACCGCGACTACCTGCTGCACAACGGCGACGTGGCGGTGGACAACGGCCTGCAGCTCTTCGGCCGCATCCTGCTCGTGCTGGCGATGGTCATGGCCTCGGTGCTGTACATCCGCCTGGAGGATCCGGAGACGATGAGCAGCAACGGCCGGCTGGCCCTGCTCGCGCTCGTCGTCGTCCTCAACCTCGGCCTGGTGCGCGCCACCTACTGGCTCGGCCAGCAGCCGTTCTTCCTCGAAAACACCGACGCGGCCTCGCTCCTGCCCTACATCGCGCCGACTGCGGTGGCGCCGCTGGTCGTCGCCATCCTGATCGACGCCGGCTCGGCGATCTTCATGGCGCTGTTCGTCTCGATCTTCACCAGCGTCATCTACGGCAACCGGCTCGACCTGCTGGTCCTGACCTTCCTCGCCTCGATGGTCGGCATCTTCGCCTGCCGCGCGATCCGCCAGCGCAGCCGGGTGGTGCGCGCCGCGGGCCTGGGCGGCCTCACCGTCGCCTGCTTCGCCCTCCTGATCGGCTTCTCCGACCAGCTCCCGGCCGGCACCGTCCTCCGCCAGATGGCCGCGGGGCTGGGCACCGGCGTGCTCACCGGCGTGGTCGTCGCCGGCCTGCTTCCCCTGCTCGAGGGCGTGTTCAAGCGCACGACCGACATCACGCTGCTCGAGCTGACGGACTACAACCACCCGCTGCTCCACGCCATGCAGATGGAGGCGCCCGGCACCTACCACCACAGCCTGGTGGTGGCCAACCTCGCCGAGAACGCCGCCAACGCCGTCGGCGCCAACCCGCTGCTCTGCCGCGTCTGCTCGCTGTTCCACGACATCGGCAAGATGACCAAGCCCGAGTTCTTCGCCGAGAACCAGCGCGAGGGCGCCAACCCGCACGACGAGCACAACCCGTCGTTCTCGGCGCTCGTCATCAAGAGCCACGTCAAGAACGGCGTCGACCTCGCGCTCAAGCACCGGCTGCCGGGGGCGGTGGTCGACGTCATCCAGCAGCACCACGGCACGACCCTGATCCAGTATTTCTACCAGCGCGCCCGCAGCGCCGAGGGCCGGGGCGCCCCCGCGCGGCTGGGCGGCGGCAGCGCCCCGCCCGTGGCCGCCGGCGCCCCGCCCGTGGCCGCCGGCGCCTCGCGCGAGCCGTTCCCGCCCCGCGCCGAGCCGCCGGTGAGCGAGACCACCTACCGCTACGACGGCCCGAAGCCGCAGTCCAAGGAGAGCGCGATCATCATGCTGGCCGACGGCGTTGAGGCCGCCACCCGCTCGCTGCGGCGTGTCACGCCCCAGCACCTCGGCGAACTGATCGACCAGATCTTCCGCAGCCGCGCCGAGGACGGGCAGCTGGACGAGGCGCCCGTGACCCTCGCCGAGCTGAGCCAGATCAAGAGCAGCTTCACCTTCACCCTGCTGAACATGCTCCACGCGCGCGTCGCCTATCCGCCGGTGGCGGAGGCGGCCGAGGCTCGCCATG
>Ga0335071_10006539_pt1 | contig 12019 bp, 6 predicted proteins | sample Lox_Sample_15_FD_206724 | JGI IMG/M metagenome (GOLD analysis project Ga0335071, IMG submission 206724) | Soil microbial communities from Loxahatchee National Wildlife Refuge, Florida, United States - Lox_Sample_1.5 | ecosystem: Environmental > Terrestrial > Soil > Wetlands | place: USA: Florida...
TCTACGCGACATTACTGTGCCTTTGACCGCGGGTGACCGAATTGCCTTCAGGACTCGAATCAGAAAACCCACAAACAGAGGCAATCCCGGAGAGTACGATTGGGAGACAGATTGTAAGCACAACAGCATATTGTGGACAGCTTCGGTCCTAGGACCGGACTCGGTGGTGGTATTGAAGCGGGGAAGCGGGCTTGATCCACGTGCCGTCCTGTTTCGAACACGGCAAGCTATGTCAAATTTCTTGGATGACCACTCAGGCCGGTATTTGAATCATTTTGTGGGCAAAGAATCCGTATCCGACGTGCGGGCAATACTCAAGGGGCTTGTCTTAGGGGACCTGGGTGAAATCACTCCATCGGTGTACAAGAATTTTGTCGATTCAGGTTTGGTCCATGCTTTGTCAGCCTCGGGAGTTCATGTCGCCATTGTCGTCGTCTTCGTCCTCGCGATGGTGAAGGTGATTACGTGGAGCGCACCCGGCATCCTTTTATGGCTCCCCTTTAAGAAAGTAGGTGCACTTGCAGCTATACCCGCCACAATTATGTATTGTCTTCTCGTCGGTTCCAGGGTACCGGCCATCCGGTCCACCATTATGGCGGTGGTCGTCTGTGCAGCCATACTGATGGATAGAAAGTGGCATTCCCCCAATTCCTTGGCAATAGCCGCCATCGCAATTCTGCTTCTGTATCCCCTCTCATTCTTCACAATCAGTTTTCAGCTCTCCTTTGCAGCGGTGGCGGGCATATTTTTGCTGGTACCTCCAATGTACAAACATATTTACGGGCGCTCCCCCGAAAAAGTTAAGGAGTCAACCGAGCAAAGCGGAAAGACAAAGGTCCAGGACTTTCGGAATAAGGTCTTGCGTTCGCTCACATTGGTTGCGTTAACTTCTCTGGGTGCGACCCTTGCTGTGACCCCTTTTCTATTTCACACATTCCATTCGTTTCCGGTATATACGATCCTTGCAAACCTGCTGACTGACGCGATGATGACCGGGGCGCTCGGTCTTGGTTTGCTGGCCTCAATTATTGGGCTGTTCTGGACGGGCCTTGCGGCGCTCATCCTGGCGCCTGCAGACTTACTCACTCACATGATTGTGAAGGTGGCCCAAGTTTTTGCAAATCTTCCTCTAAGCACAATTCGAATCAGTCACATGGGCACCACAGGGTTCGTTCTCTTGTGCGTTTGTGTTGTCTGTATTTTATGGACGATGCAAAAACCTTCTCGCCATACGGTTTTCATTTTGTGTCTCAATGTAGCGTGCATGGCGGGAACGCTGGTTTGTTACTCCCTGTTTTTCAAAGGCGACGCGGATTTCAAGGTAACATTCTTGAACGTTGGAAAAGCTGATGCCTCATTTATTCAACCTCCGGGTTCCAAGGGTGTGCTGATAGACGGCGGTCTGGCTAATATGTACTTCGATTCAGGACGCAGCATACTGGTTCCTTTCTTGCAATGGAGCGGCACGTGTCGCTTGGACGGGATAATAATGACACATCCTGAGATGGACCACATGGGCGGTCTGTTGGCGGTTATGTCCCAAGTCCCGTCAATGACGTTCTGGTGGAACCCTGTTGGAGTGCGGTCGGCCCACCTGGACAAAATTATGGCAGCAGCCGCAGCGTCACGGACGGCAATTCGAGCGGCGGATCGTAACTGTAGGCCTGTCAAATTCGGATCAGCCACGCTGCGCTTTTTAAACCCGACCCCATCAGCGGAGACAGGGGGTCAGCCACACCGGAGCCTGAACAACCACTCAGTGGTATGTAAGTTCGAATGCGGGGCCAAATCGTTCTTGTTCATGGGAGATCTCGAGCGCGAGGGTGAGGATGAGCTACTGGCCACGGGCATTCCACTGGTTGCTTCGGTGCTGAAGATAGGACATCACGGTGGAAAGAATGCGACTTCAATGCGTTTCTTGGAAGCAGTTCGTCCGGAAGTAGCAGTAATTACAACTGAGTACCCTAGGACCCGAGGAAGCCCGAGTCAGGAAGTTATGGACCGGCTTGAATCCGCGGGAGTGCGCGTATACTGGACAGGAAGAGACGGGGCAATAATCATGAACACTAACGGATCGAATTTGTCAATTAAAACGGGACGAAATCCAAACCATGTAGAGAATATGAGCTTAAACAGGCCCGGTGCCTGAACAAGATCGCTGTGCATATGATGCCTTGGATTCCCTTTGCGTGAGGAGCGGCGCGATATGGAAGTATTTTACATTCTCCTGGTTCTCATCGCCGGCGCTTGCGCGCCAACGCAGGCCGGCGTAAATTCGCAGTTGCTACGATTTTGGGCCGGCGATCCCGTGCCGGCAGCGATGATCTCCTTTGCAGTAGGCACACTCGCTCTTTTCGTCGTGACGATAGTGATGCGAATTCCGTTTCCTAGTATGAGCAAAGCGGCCCATCTGCCCTGGTGGATATGGACCGGCGGGTTAATGGGAGCTTTCCTGGTTGCGGTTACCATCGTCATTGCGCCTATTCTCGGCGCTGCCACTATGATAGGGTTTTTTGTTGCAGGCCAAATGGTCGCCAGTCTTTGCCTGGATCACTGGGGGCTCGTGGGCTATTCAGTTCACCCAATCAATCTGCCACGAATTATAGGCACGGTACTGTTGATCATTGGGGTCATCATAATAAGAAAATTCTGATTTGCTCGGAGGTGCGTGATGAAAAGATCGATCGGTGCCAGAACCATATTATATCCTCTCCCGGTTCTTGTGGTGGGAACGTACGACAAACAGGGCAAACCCAACGTCATGACCGCGGCCTGGGGAGGCATCTGTTGCTCCAGTCCTCCGTGTGTAGCCGTCGCTCTGCGGAAGGCCACATACACTTACGGCAACATGGTTGAACAAAAGGAATTCACAATCAGCATTCCTTCGGAGGTTCATGTCAGAGAGGCGGATTACTTCGGCAGTGCCTCGGGAAGATCGGAGGACAAGTTTGCGCAGGCAAAGCTTACCGCGGTGAAGAGCGAATCGGTTAAAGCTCCTTACGTAGGCGAATTTCCTATGGTTCTTGAATGCAAGGTCATCCATACCATTGAAATAGGTTTGCACACCCAGTTCATAGGGGAGATCTTGGACGTGAAAGTGGATGAGGAGTTTCTGACCGAAAGAGGTTATCCTGACATAGAAAAGATCAAACCCTTCTCATTCGCGGTTGAATCCAGCGCCTATTATGGTCTGGGGGCCTACCTTGGGCAGGCGTTCTCTGTAGGCAGGGAAGTCCGGAAGAAATCGTGAAATAGATCTCTCAAGATGTTCCAAATTGTATGTGGTCAATCACGTAGCCGGTTTTTACCAGAAATATCCTACCGCATACTGTAAACCCACACCGGTGATCAAGATCGCGAGTGCAGGCCGAATAACCGCCGCGCGCACATATTTTTGAGCCGCGGCGCCCAGGTACATTCCTACAGCTCCGCCTATACCGAAGAGAAAACCAAGGGCCCAATCGGGGGAAACGGACTCGCCCAAAGCGGCAAAATGAGGGCCTATCAGTGAATAGAAGATCACTCCGAAGATGGATGTCACACACGTTCCCATGAGTGCGGCGCCGGCAATCGTGTGAACCGGAAGGTGGAAGAAAGTGACAATGAAGGGGACTATCATGGCTCCTCCACCTATGCCGTAAATGCCTCCAATCAGGCCGACCACCAGGGAGAGAAAAAAGAGTCCTGTAGTATGGAAACTGAAGCGTTCTCCGAAGAATTCATACTCAGTCCGTGAGAGGGACCAACTCAGTGTGCACATGGCAGGGGACCTTGATGCAACTGCGTCTTTTCTCTTAGCACATTCGGCAGCTTTCTCTCTCATTCTTGCTTCCGCGATTTTTGCGGCCGATTCCTGGCCGCCTCCTCCCACAATAATCTGATGCAGCATCCTGACGCCTATGTAGAGCAGCACCAGTCCGGCGAAAAGCTTAAAAGGTCGCGGATCAGGCAAATACACAATCCGTATGATCATCCCGAGGAATAAACCGGGGAAGGTCCCAGCAGCGATATTCCAAGCCAGCGGCCAGTTCATCCGGCCCTCGCTAAAGTAGCGGTACACACCACTCGGAATGCCGACGATATTGAAAACGAGATTCGTGGGTGTTACGGCCGGAGAAGTGAAACCGAGCACACTGACCTGGAAAGGCAGGATCAGGAAAGCTCCTGAGAGGCCGCCCATGGAGGTGAAAAAGGAGATGATCAGCCCTACTAACGGTGGAACCCAGAAAGCTGTTTCAACGCCTGATACGGAGAAAGTCATTGCAACCTCTTAAGCTTTAGAATCGGTGTCGGCGGACCTTCCTTACCGGGTCTTGGTCTCACCTTCAGCCGTCTTTTTCCTGCTGGCGGCATGCAAGGGCGCCTCGGTTTGCTCGACGACTCCTGCCGGAAAACTTTTTCTGTCAAAAGCCCCCTGTTGCACCTGAAACGATGCTGCGCGATGCTTCCCGGTTGCTCTTAGAGGTCAGTCCTCATACGGGTACTCACCTGGTGAAGTTTTCTCTGCATGGTAGCTGGGCATCAGAGTCAGGACGACTGACACAAGAATTACAAACGAGACCACTAGGCGAGAAACGCATACAGCACAATGTTAATCAAGATCCGCATCTCACGACCTCCTTTGGCTTAGAGCACGTTTAAGCCACATTCTGGATCACAGAGAAGTGACACGTTTTAATCAGCTTTCGTGTCTCTAATCACATGCTAAGAATTTCTCGGAGATCTTGTCAAGTTTTTTCTCGGTGCCGATTATTGGTGGGAAAAATCGGATGTGGTAAGGTTAGTAGTCAAAACGTGGACGAACTGAGAAAAGAATAAATCATGCCCCGGAAAAAAGTCGGAAGCCTCCAATACAACCATCTTCCTAGCTCCCATACCGGTTCAGATCGAGTAAACCCCGGCAGCATCTATATAGTTCCTGAAAAGACGCCCCACCTTGATCCAACTCAGTTGGCCAAACTGGAGCAATCTTTCCGTTCTTGGTCAGAGATGCCCTCGCGTCATGACGTTCGAGCTTCCAGGAATCGCATTCTATTGATATTTCTTCTAATCCGTTATACTGGAGCTCGTCTCAACGAGGTATTGGCCCTGGATCTCAGCAAACACATTGATATCGCCAAAGGCGTGGTCCGATATGGCAATGCGGTCGGGACTGACCGTTCCTCTCAGCGCGAGGTTCAGATTTCGTCCGAACTCGCCTCGGAAATTCAAAAGACGTCCTCCGACCTGGCTTTTGCCGGGACCTTGGGTTCACGGCTCATGGTGGATGAAGGACATGTTCGACGGAAATTCTACGAACGTGCTCTTTCCTGTGGTTTTGCACAACGTCTCGGTTCGCCTAACGCCATTCGGAGAGCCAGGGCCATAGAGTTGATGCAGAGCAACGTGCCGTTGCCCGTGGTCCAAAGGATTCTCGGCCAGTCCACCCCGAACCTTACAGCATCTTTGGTAGCGTTTTCCGACGAAGACATCCGTCAGGTGGAACGACATTTTGTCGAAAAAGAAAGAGGAAGAAAAACCAGTGCCCGCAACACGTTTTTCGGAAAAATCGGCGCCATAAGGAAAGGAGACATTCAATCCCAAATCGAACTTGTTACCGTGGGCGGAGATATCGTCACGACAGTAATCACAAACACGAGCCTGAAAAGGCTGAGACTGAAACCAGGCTGGTTGCTTACCGCTGAGGTGAAGGCCCCCTGGGTTATAGTGCAGAAATCCGGTAGCGAACCATCATGCACCGCGGAGAATTTGTTTCAAGGGAAAGTGACCGAGATACTGCGTGGAAGACTCATCACAGAAGTCATTGTTCGCATCCAGGACGGAACGGAATTGTGCTCTGTTGTGACCGAGCAGAGCAGGCGCAAGCTCGATCTCAAGAGAGGGGACGATGCGTGGGTGATGTTCAATAGCTCCGCCGTGATCTTACGTGTTGATTAGTGCAAGTGCCATAGATCCGCCGGATTGCTACTCCACATCTTTATGCAGAGTCGAGGATCCTGCAACTTTGCAGGAAGCCATTTCATCCCTTCAACTTGGCTGAGAATTAATTTCCGGCTTCTCCCGCGTAAAGATCAAGTAGATACAGGGCATAAGAACCAGGGCTACCGGAATCAACATGAGCAAGCCGCCGATAGCTCCCACCGCCATGGGCTGAAGCATGTCACCTCCCTCCTCAATGTTGAGGGCCAGCGGTATCAGGCCCAGGATTATCGGAACTGTGGTCATGAGCCGAGGGCGCAGTCTGATCTTCGCAGCGGCAATCACCGCATCGAAAGCCGTCAGTTTATCTCGGACGCGTAGCTCTTCGGCAAAGGTCATGAGCAATACCCCTTCAGTTACCGTGGCTGCAACCACCACCAGAGCGCCGATTATCACAGTGGCTCCAATTGGAAGGCCGGTAATCAAAAACGCCAACACAAGACCTGCCATACAAAACGGAACACATCCCAGAATAAGGGCCGGAAGCTTAAGACTGTTAAATTGTACCGCCAGGACAACAAAAGAAAAGAAAAGGGCAAATGCCAGAATCCCTAATGCAACACTCTTCATTTCCCCCATCATCTGGGCCTGTCCGCCGTAACGGAACTCATAGCCCACCGGAAGGTCGACTTTTTGAATTTCTCCCTGGAGTTCTGAAAGGGCCTGTCCTACGCTCACTCCGGCAGCGTCCCCACGCACAACGACTTGCTTGACCTGGTCCTCTCGATCAATCTCGACCGGACCCACGGCCTGGTTCACTTTAGCCACGTCCTTGACCCTTAAATAACCTCCCTGGGCGCACTGGAGAATCAGCCTTTCAACGTCTTGCTTGGAGGTGACATCCTTTTCAGGGACGATGACCCTGATGTTATAGTACCTGTCCCCGTCCCTGTATCGAGAGGCCACCGCACCGGTAAGCAGTGACCGCAGTGTAGTGGCTACGTCGGCAATGGAAACCCCTAGGTCCGAGGCAAGTTGGCGATCCACCTCCACCTGATATTCAGGTTTGGTAATATCCAATGATACGTAAACATTTGTGAAGTGAGCCAATCGGTTCATTGCTGCCGCAGTTTGTTGAGCCAACTCAAACAGCTTGGGGATCTCCTCACCCTTTATCTTGACCTCAATATCTGCGTCCCCAAGTCTTCTAATCCCCTTGACCTGTGGTACGATCACCATGGCCATACCGCCCGGGATGGAAACCTTGCTCACTAAAGGCCGCAGCCGGTTCATGTACGCCTTGGTGCTGAGTTTTCGCTTGTTCCTCGGGATAAGTTGTATGTTGATTTCCCCCTCATTGGCGATAAGGTACGTGTAAATTCCCCATACTTTGCCGCCTGCAAGCGTGAAGTATGATTCGATCAGAGGATCATCCGCTATCAATTTCTCGATCCGACGAAGAGCGTCGTCCGTTTGCCAAACCGAAGCTCCGGTGGGCAGGCGGACTTTTACCATCACCCTCCCATCGTCCATCTGAGGTAGAAACTCGCTGCCAAGTCTCTGAATTGTGAGGGCCGTCCCGATCAACAAGACAAAGGCTACAGCGACAACCCTCCATCGGTGGTTCAAGGCCCGGCTCAGAAAGGCGGCGTATTCTTCTGTAAATCGAGTAAATAAACGCTGGAAGCGAGTTTCTTTCGTTTCGGTCTCTTTTCCGTGCCCCAAGAGGACGGCGGTGAGCATGGGTGTGAGGGTGATAGCCGTCAGCAGGCTTATGAGGACCACACCCGCAATAATCAAGATTAGCTCTCTAAATAGGAGGCTGGTAAGTCCTGGGACCAACAGGAATGGAACGAAAATCGCCATGAAAGAAAGGGTGGCCGCAACAATCGCGGGCCCCACTTCGGACGTCGCGGAAATGGTTATTTCGTCCGTAGGGACATCCGGGTTCTTGTGTTTCAGACGAGTTATATTTTCGATGACCACAATGGAATTATCGAGCACCACGCTGATGGCTACAACCAGTCCCCCCAAAGAAAAAATATTCAGCGAGAACCCGGCCAGTTTCATGAAACCGAAGTTGACCACCATCGTGACGGGCAACGCTACGAACATTACTATCACTTGGCGCCAGCTTCCCAGGAGGAGATAGATTATGAGAATGACTAGAATGGCCCCCTCAATGGCTGCATTACGAACACCCGCGATTGACGCTTCGACGTAATCAGCCTGATTCTCCACCATTCCCAGTTTTATACCCGCCGGAATAGACGGGTTTAACTCCTGAATTCTTCGAGTTACTGCCTTGGCAACCTCAACTGTGTTAGCATCCGCCTGCTTGAGCACGCTCAACTTGACGCACGGTTTGCCGTCAAGCCGGGTTATGACCCGAACCTCCTCGTTTGAGTCCTCAACCTTGGCCACGTCCCGCACATAGACCTTGCCCTCATCCTTTTGGGCTAGAACGACCGATCTGATATCCTGCAGCGAACGATATTCACCCGTGGTCCTGGCGATGATTTCACGAGGCCCCACCGTAACGCGGCCGCCGAATTGCTCGATATTCTCGTCACGGAGCCTCTTGACCACGCCGGCAAGAGACAACTGGTGCTTTTCCAATGCGTTTGCATCCAGGTTTACCCGTATCTCCCTCTTGAGGCCGCCTACAATATCCGTTCCCGCGACACCCTGCACAGCCATAAGTCGGTCCTGAAGCCAATCTTCCGTCCAGGTTCGCAGCTTAACGAGATCTAATTGCTCCGAGCTGATGGTGAGCTGAACTACTGGGAGCTGAGAAGGGTCTGCCTTGATCATGAATGGCGCTTCAATGTCTTTGGGCAGATTCTTGGAGGCCCTTGCCAACGCGGCCAGACAATCCTGGTACGCAACGTTCACATCGACGCCGTACTTGAAATTCACCAGGGCCGTGTACAGTCCTTCAATGGAAGAGGATTCCAGATAGTCCAGGCCATCCACGGCTGCCAACTGGCGTTCTATGGGATCGGCCAGGTCTTTATCAATCTCTTCAGGAGTTGCGCCCGGCCATGAAATGTACAGCCGGATCAAAGGGTATGTAATGTTGGGCACAAAATTGACAGGGAGGCGCCACAGCCCATACACCCCCAGGACCACAAGGGCGATCACGATGACGCTGGTTGCCATACGGCGTTTGACGGCAGATTCTGTTATCTTCATCGTGCTGCGGCTCCCTTGTCTTTGCCTGCTTGAAGTTTAGGTTTTTCAGGCTCCTGTTTTTCACCTCCTGGGAGTCGAATCTCAATGCCGTCTTTCAGCTTTTCATTGCCTGCCACAACGATCCGGTCACCCGCGTTAATCCCGGAAAGGATTTGTATTTTGCCGTCCCCTTCAATGCCTGTTGTAATCTTGCGTTCCTTGGCCTTCCCATCCTCGACCACATAAGCCACACGTAATCCTTTTGGCGTGACAATCACGGCGTCTGAAGGAAGCGCTATTGTGTCCTTTTCAGACCTCAAGGTCAGCTTCAGTCTGGCGAACATGCCGGGTGCTAGGTCAACCGGGTCCACTACTTCTACCTCTGCTGTGCGTGTCCTCATTCGCCGGTCCAACTCAGGATAAATGCGGGCGAGCTTTCCCCGAAACATCTTGCCATTGTAAGCATCCAGTTTCACGGCCACGGCCATGCCCAACTGGAGTTCCTGACTTTGGGCTTCCGGCACGGCTGACCGAACAACCAAAGATTTGGGATCAAAGATCTCAACCATCACAGTTCTCGGAACGACATAGTTACCATCCGCAACCATCACCTTGGAAATTATGCCGTCCCACGGGGCTGTAACTTCATAGTCGTCCGAGCTTTCCTTGACCTTTTCTCGTTGAGCCATGGCACGATGATATTTGGTCCGGGCCAGATCTAATTGATCCTGGGGAATTGCTCCGCTTTCCACCAATTGTTCAATCCGGGACAATTCCAACTGTTCGGCTTTTTCCTCCTGTTTCGCGGACAGCAACAAGGCTTCCGTAGCCTTTTTTCTTCCGATGCTGAGGACCTTCTCCCCTTCTTTCACAGGGTCGCCTTCCCGCAGGTTGCAATTACAGACAGGGCCTTCGGCCGGAGATGCAAGTCGCGCCACTCTGGTCGCCTCAACTGAGCCGGTCAGTTCAATAGAGCTGGAAATTTCGCCAAGCTTGACCTCTTCCGTCACTACAAGCGGTTTAGGCTTCGCTCGTTGGCCCTTTGTGGCTGAATCCTTGAATGCAGTTATCCTCAGAATCCCCCACGCAGCGAAGAAAAGTATAATCACACCAACACAGATCAATGTCCGGTGCTTCATAAATGCATCCTCCAAGCTTGCGTTAATCGGCAAGCGTTATTTCGTGTATTCACTTCCAACGCGTCTTTCCTGGCCATTTTGACTAAGCGATCAAAGATCCCACAACTCATTACAACTTTGAATGAGCAGACCGACGGGAGGAAGTGTGGGCAGCAGGTGTCTTACTGAAATGCCGCTGGTCATGCAGGTCCCTGAATTCTTTGATTAAACATCGACGTCACGGCCACCTAAAAATCTTCATCGCTTCTCCCCGGTCGCCAGGCCGAGTTGAGCCAGCGCGATGTTGTATTCAGCAAGAGCCCGGTAGTAATTTGTCTGAGCATCGAGCATGGCACCTTGGGCATCAAGCACGTCCGTTATGGACCCTTTACCAAGATCGTACTTCTGACTTTCGATACGGAAGCTTTCTTCCGATTGTTCAATAGCCTTCTGAGTGTCTCGGACCCTTTGTCGAGCAGAATCGACGTTGAGGAGGGCGGTCTCCACATCCAGCCTTATCTGAAGTTCGAGCTTTCTGAGATTCTCCTGAGCTGATGCAAGTCTTGCCTCCTGTTCGCGAATCTGGGCAGTAATTCTGCCCCCATCAAAAATCGCGTAATCGGCAACTATCCCTATGTTTCCCACCGGCAGCGAGTTGGATACTCCGGGGGAGCGGTAATCTTTCTGGGCCGGCGGCAAATTAGGATTAGCGGCTTGAGGATAGGTACCTATCTGCCTGTCTATAAAGTTTGCGCCATTGTCCGTGATCCCTGCGGCATATCTTGTGCCCCCGGTCCCTGCCAGTGACAGAGAGGGCCATCGGGCAGCGCGGGCCACATTCACCCGAGCCGCTTGAGCTTCCAAAGAGGCCCTTGCAGCTCGATAGTCCCCTCGCTCGGCATAAGCCATTGCAATGGCTCCTTGAAGGTCCGGTGCGCTCCGGTTGAGCCTCAGCTCACCTTGCGCATTAACGGGCCGACTATCGTCTCCTATTCCCATGAGAGTACCGAGTAGACGGCGTTGTATTTCGAGGGTAGTCCGCTCTCTCACCAGGCGCTGGTCGAGGTCGGAAAGCCTTACCTCCGTGCGTAACACATCCACCTTGGCGGCCTTGCCGACCCTCATCATGTCAAGGACACGCTGCCGCTGCTTGTTCAACACCTGAGTGGAAAACTGCAAAGATTCGATCAGCGGGCGCTGACCCAAAATTGTGTAAAAAGTACTGGAGATATTGAAAAGCAGCTCTTCCCAGGTGCGGGCAAGGCGATGCTGTGCCGCTTGCGTCAGGAGATTCGCGGCATTGATCCCATTCGTGATGCGTCCACCAGTGAAAAGCGGTAGTGAGAGAATTATGTCCCCTGCCAAAAGGCTCGTGCTGAACATGCCTGGATCGTTGTTTTTCCGGACAGGGACAATTCTCTGATTTTGCACATAGGTGTTGTAACTTCCTGTGCCGCGGAAATTCGGCCACCTTTCGGATGCGGCAATGTTCCACTGGGCGAGGGCAACCTGGACGTCCCATTGACCGGCCGCAAGGGATGGATTGTTTGCCCGTGCAACCTCAATGCACTGTTCCAGCGTCAATGACGCCACGGCGGTGTTGGGTTTGCCTCGGGCCACCGATGATTGAGGAGCGCATACAGCAGGCGCAACCGGGGCCGGAAGGCTCCGGCGCATACACAGGCAACTTGACAAAGTCATAGATAGTGACAGCATGATCGCCACGAATCCTGCAGCCCTCATTGTTCCTCCCGAATCCAGGGGCAAGCCCTGGAATGCCTTACAGGCAAAGGGAAACCGGACCAGTT
>Ga0335071_10006540_pt1 | contig 12019 bp, 6 predicted proteins | sample Lox_Sample_15_FD_206724 | JGI IMG/M metagenome (GOLD analysis project Ga0335071, IMG submission 206724) | Soil microbial communities from Loxahatchee National Wildlife Refuge, Florida, United States - Lox_Sample_1.5 | ecosystem: Environmental > Terrestrial > Soil > Wetlands | place: USA: Florida...
TCCGGCCCTTCGTACCACCAGTGGCCGTAAAGCTCCGCATCGTACGGGGAAACGATTATCGGTTTCTTCCCCAGCCAGTCGTAAAGGTGCTCGACCTGTTTTTCGCGGTTGAACATGAAGTTGCCGGCGTGCGAGGCCGCGGTATCGAGCGCGCGCTGCGGATCGTACGGCTCCTTGTGGTCGGAACGGCCAGTGATGCGGTAATACTTGATACCGGTATTGATACGGATGCCGTCGGAATGGATGTACGGTTTTATATATTCGAAATCGAGATCGAACCCGACGTCGCGGTAAAAATCGCGGTAGTTGTAATCACCTGGATAACCCTCCTCCGCCGACCACACCGCCTTGCTCGATTCCATGTCGCGGCCGAACGCCGCCACCCCGCTCTTGCAGTAGACCGGCGCGAACACGCCGTACTTGGGCCGGGGTGAGCCGTGAAGGATGCCGTGGGTGTCGGTAAGAAAGTACCGGATCCCCTCTTCCCTCAGCGACTGGTCGTCGCCCGGCTGGTAACCGCATTCCGGCAGCCAGATCCCGCGCGGCCTCCGGCCGAAGATCTTCTCGTAATGAGCTGCCGCCACCTTTATTTGCGCGCGCACCGCGTTGCGATTGATCTCCATCAGCGGCAGGAACCCGTGGGTAGCGCCGCAGGTAATGATGTCCAGCTTCCCCATGTCCTGGAACTTCTTGAACCCTTCGCACAGGTTGCGATGGTAACGTTCGACAAAGGCCACCCTCGCCTCTATGAATTTCCGGTTGTACATGTGCGCCAGATGATTGAACGCCGGCTCCCAGCGGGTCCGTTCGATCTCTTTATAAGAAAGTTCGATCAGGCTTTCGATGTGGTTGATATAACGGTTTTGCAGCAGTTCGTCGGTCAGCATGGAAGCAAGCGTGGGAGTAACGGACATAGTGAGGCGGAAATCGGCGCCATCGCGGACCAGGCCTTCGAACATGTTCAGCAACGGGATATAGGTCTCGGTTATCGCCTCAAAGAGCCAGTCCTCCTCCAGAAATTCGTCGAATTCCGGATGGCGGACGTAGGGCAGGTGCGCGTGCAGGACTAAAGCCAGATATCCCTTTTCCATCAGCCCGATTATATCACAAAAATAATTGTCGCGGGGCGCTTACCGATCAGCCCGGTCGAAACCTTTTTTCCTCAATAAACAGCTGTCGCAGGTTCCGCAAGGCTCGCTTCCTCCGGCGTAGCACGACCAGGTGATGTCGATCGGGGCTCCTAATTTTCTCCCTAATTTAATGATCTGTTCTTTTGTGAGTTTTATCAACGGTGCAACGATCCTGATCCCGCCTTTTTTAGTCCCTTTCTCCGCCACTTTCTGGAACGCCTTAATGAACGCGGGGCGGCAGTCGGGATAGCCGGAATAGTCGATCGCGTTGGCGCCGATAAATATCGCGCGGGCGCCGATCGCTTCGGCATATGAAAGCGCGAAACTTAAAAAAATAGTGTTCCTGGCTGGAACATAGGTCGAAGGGACGCCAGCGAGCTTCCGCCGGGACGGCACCTTCATCTTTTTATCAAGAAGCGAGCTCCCTTTCCAAGGCAACGAGATCCTAAGTATCCGATACGGGACTTTGGCCCGTTTCGCCACCGCCACCGCCGAACGCAATTCACGACGATGCCGCTGGCCGTAATCGAACATCAATGCGTGACAGGCGTAGCCTTTCTTTATCGCGTAATATAATGTGGTGGTGGAGTCCAATCCTCCGGATAACAAAACGACCGCTTTTCTCATGCCTGTGTTATAAACCCGCAGGTTCGATCATAAAGGTATTATCTGGCCGCGCTCCGCCCCTACCGATACCATCGACATTTTCGCCTCCGCGATCTCTTCCAGCCGATCGAGATATTTTTTCGCTCTGGCGGGCAGTTGTTTATAGCTCTTGATCTTGGTGATGTCTTCCCGCCAGCCTTTGACCGTAGTGTAGACCGGTTTGCATTTGGCCAGACGGTTGATGTCGGTCGGGAAGTCCTTTATCTTTTTTCCCTCGTACTCGTAAGCCGTGCAGATGCTGATGTCGGCGAACGAATCGAGCACGTCCATCTTGGTGATCGCCAGGTGCGTCAGCCCGTTTATCTTCGATGCGTGCCGCATCACCACGCCGTCGAACCAGCCGCAGCGGCGCGGGCGGCCGGTGGTGGCCCCGTATTCCCCGCCTTTCTCGCGCAGCATGTCGCCGACCCCGCCGGTGATCTCGGTCGGGAACGGTCCTCCGCCCACGCGGGTAACGTACGCTTTGACCACTCCCAGCACCCGGTCCACCTTTTCCGGACCGAATCCGGCGCCGATGCACGCCCCTCCGGCGATCGGGTTTGACGAGGTGACGAAAGGATAGGTCCCGTGGTCGACGTCCAGCATCGTCCCTTGCGCCCCTTCCATCAATATGTTCTTCTTGCGGTCGATCGCGGAATTGACCAGGGAACTTGATTCTTCGACCACCAGTTTCTCTATCTTATTGAAATAACCGAGGTATTCGGCCATGATCTTGTCGATATCGTATTTAACCTTGCGGCCGTACATGCTCTCAAGGATGATCGATTTTTCCTTTAAGTTCCATTCCAGCTTTTCACGGAACACCTTGCCGTCGTAAAGGTCGGCCACGCGGATGCCGCGGCGGTTGAATTTGTCCACGTAACAGGGACCGATGCCACGGTTGGTGGTGCCGATACGGCCCGCTTCGTGCACCTGCTCCTGGGCCGCGTCCATATCGCGGTGATATTGGAATATAAGGTGCGCCTGGGAAGATATTTTTAGATTGTCCGCGTTATGGCCGCTCCGTTTCAGGGTCTCGATCTCCTCTATCAGCACCGCGGGGTCGATCACCACTCCGTTGCCGATGACGCAGGCCACTTTTTTATAAAAGATGCCGGAAGGGATCAAATGCAGTTTGAAAGTCTTATCGCCGATGACAACGGTGTGCCCGGCGTTGTTGCCGCCCTGGTAGCGCACCACCATGTCCATGTCCCGCGCCAGCAGATCGGTTATTTTCCCTTTACCCTCGTCCCCCCACTGCGTCCCTACTATTACCGTAACGGTCATCTTGTCTTTCTCTCCTTTGCTTAATTAAACGGTCGAACGGATATGGATATCCTTGAGTTGTTGAGGATCGACCGTATCCGGGGCTCCGGTCAGCGGACAAAGCGCGGATTGCGTCTTGGGGAACGCGATCACGTCGCGGATCGAATCCATTCCCGCCAGCATCATTACCAGCCGGTCCAACCCCAGCGCCACTCCGCCATGCGGCGGCGCGCCGTATTCCAGCGCTTCGATCAGGAACCCGAAACGGCGGTGAATCTCATCTTCCCCGATGCCGAGGATCTTGAACAGCTTGTGCTGGATATCGGAACGGTGGATACGGATCGAGCCCCCGCCCACTTCGATACCATTAAGCACCAGGTCGTACGCCTGAGCCTTGATCTTCCCCGGCTCTTTGAGGAATTTCTCCTCGATCTCGTCCAGGTTCCCCTGGGGGGAAGTGAACGGATGGTGGCGCGAGACCCAGCGCTTTTCCGTCGCCGAATATTCGAACAGCGGGAAATCGATCACCCAGGTGAAGTGGAAGCTGTTGCTGTTGTAATCGATCAGCTGCAGCTTTTTGCCCAGTTCCAGCCGTATCTCGCCCAGAACGTTACAAGCGATATCGAAGAAATCGGCGACGAACAGCAATATGTCGCCGGTCTCGCATTTGGTACGGGTATAGATCAGCGCCAGTTCCTCCTCACGGAAGAACTTGGCGATCGGAGATTTTGGTCCCTCGGCCGTCAGCACCAGCCAGGCCAGCCCTTTCGCTCCCAGCTTTTTGGCGGTCTCTTCCAGCCGTTCCAGCTCCGCGCGTGACAGCTTTTTCTCCCCGCCTTTAACGTTGATGCACTTCACCACCCCGCCCCCCGCCACCGTTTTCTTGAAGATCGTGCAGTCCGTGTCTCGCACCAGATCGGAAACATCGACCAGTTCCAGCGAGAACCGGAGATCGGGTTTATCGGAGCCGAAACGGTTCATCGCCTCGTCCCAGGTGAGCCGCGGGAACGGCAGTTCGATCAGCGGGATCCGCTTGCCGCGGTACTGGTCGATATCCTTTTCCAGTTCCGCCAGAGTATGCTTGAGCGTCCATTCGATCACGTCGATCACATCATCGCGGGTAACGAACGACATTTCAAGGTCGAGCTGGGTGAATTCCGGCTGACGGTCGGCGCGCAGGTCCTCGTCGCGGAAACAGCGCACTACCTGGAAATATTTTTCCATCCCCGATACCATCAGCAGCTGTTTGAACAATTGGGGCGACTGCGGTAGCGCGTAGAACTTTCCCGGGTTGACCCGGCTGGGGACCAGGTAGTCGCGCGCCCCTTCCGGCGTCGATTTGGTCAGGAACGGGGTCTCGATCTCCAGGAATCCCTGCCGGTCAAGGTAGTCGGTCATCGCCTTGATCAGCTTATGGCGGAAGACCAGATTCTCCCTCATCTTGTTCTTTCTTAGGTCAAGATAACGATAACGGAGGCGGACCATTTCGTCCGGTTCGGTGGTCGCGTCGGCGATCTCGATCGGCGGGGTCTTGGACGTGTTGAGGATCTCGAGACGGTCGCATTTGATCTCGATCTCGCCGGTCTTTATCTGGGAGTTCACGGTCTCGGGAGAGCGCCGCACCGCTTTTCCGCCGAATTGCACCACATATTCGATGCGAAGCTTTTCCGCCTCGGTGAACAGTTTGGCGTCCTCTCCGGAAATGACGACCTGCACGATCCCGGTCCGGTCGCGGAGATCGATGAATATCAATCCGCCGTGATCCCGGCGGCGGTGCACCCAGCCTAAAAGGTAAACCTCGCGGTCGATGTCCTTTACGCCCACTTCGCCACAGTAATGGGTTCTTTTCATGATGTACATTATATCAGATATCGATCAGTTTGTAATTTGGGAGATGCTACACCAGCTTTTCGTAGATGGTCACCGGCAGGCAGGCCTCCGTTTCCAGTTTCCGGAAGCCGTACCGGAGAGCTATGTCCTCGTACACCAGCGGTCCTGAGCAATTAAGCTGGAAAACCAGCCCGCCGGGCCGCAGCCGGGCAAAGATCGATGCCAATTCTTCGTCCTTGATCGCGTGGTTCATCGGGAACCAGCCGATCACCGCGTCCGCCTCCTCGATCCGGGCGTTATCGTGGCCGGCGCGGATATCGCCCTGATAGAACCGGGTGGGACCGACCTCGTGACCGAGCCGGTTCTGTAAATACTGCCGGATGCGGTAGGACCAGCTCACAAGCAGCGGATCGAACTCGATCCCCGACATTCTCGCGCCGCTGGATATGAATTGCGACAGGGCAAAGCTTATGATCCCCAACCCACTCCCCAGGTCGATCACATGTTTAAGTCCGCTGATGCGGTCCGAAAGCGGGTTGGTAACGGTGGTCAGGTAATGGAATACCTGATAAGTGAAGAAAGGATCCGACCCGAAATAGATCGCGTGGGGAAATGTCCGGGAACGGTAACCGGCCTGTCCGTTCCGCAGTTCCGTTTCCACATCGGCCTTGATCCGGTCCAGGTCGTACGGAAGGAAGATCGAAGGATAACGGTGGTGTAGTTCCACGCTTTCCGGCAGTACTCCGTCCTCTATTTCTTCCGGGGAAGCGACCCGCACCCGGTCGATGAACGGAGAATCCAGCGAACCAAGCTTCACACTCGTCTCGGTCGTGATGGCGCAAATATCGCGTCCTCCGGACGAATACAGATATACGGTGTTTTCTTTGAGATCGTACAACCGGTTATGCAGCAGGGCCTGCGGGTTCTGCTCGATCGCCCTGGCCCCGGCATCGGTCAGCCAGTATTCGCGGCTAACGCAGCCGGTCGAAGGCGCCCCGGTCATGCGGTTCAGGTTCGGGCAGACCTTCGGTTTAAAATTCGCGGCCGGATAAAAAGCGGCCAGGCTTAACAGCGTCATATACCGATTTATCTGTTTTTTGTGAGGATAATTTCAGGGGATCAGGCGGTCACAACAAGGAGAAAAGCGCGATCAGTTCCGTTTCGGTCACTTCTTTTTGAGCGGCGGTCTTCATGTCTTTTAAAAGATAGCGCCCGTTCTTTATTTCATTATCACCTATGATGAGCGCGTTCCCCGCCCCCGCCCGGTCCGCCGCCTTCATCTGCGCTTTCAGGCCGCGGCCGGCATAGTCCAGGTCGGCGGAGACCCCCGCTTTGCGTGCTTTGGACACTATTTGGAACGCGATCTTTTTAGCTTCGTCCCCCAGCGCGGCGACGAACAATTCAATCCCTTTCTCGCCTGAAGGCAATACGTTCTTTACGATCTCGACCAGCCGCTCCAGGCCGATCGCGAACCCGATCGCCGGGGTCGGGCCGCCGCCCAATTCCTCCACCAGCGTATCATATCGTCCTCCGCCGCAAACCGCGTTCTGCGCTCCCAGTTGCCGGGAGATCACTTCAAAAGTGGTACGGGTGTAATAATCCAGGCCTCGCACCAGCCGGTGATTGACGCGATATTTTATTCCCGAAAGCTCCAACCCTTTGATTACGCGCTCAAAATGATCGCGGCATTCCGGACAGAGCGAATCGCCGGTGGACGGCGCCTTTTCTATGTATTTCTGGCAGACCGCTTCCTTGCAATCGAGTATCCTCAACGGATTTGCCTCGAACCGTTTGCGGCAATCGTCGCACATATTGTTCAAGTTCTGCTTGAAATAGTCTTTAAGCTTTTCGATGTATCCCGGACGGCAAGCGGCGCAGCCGACCGAATTGACGTCTATCTCCAGTTCCTTCAGCCCGAGCCGGTCGAAGAGCTGCCCGGCGAGCGATATCACTTCAACGTCGAGCATCGGATCGGCGGAACCGAACGCCTCCACTCCCGCCTGGTGGAACTGGCGCTGGCGCCCCGCCTGGGGCCGCTCGTAGCGGAACATGGGGCCGAGGTAATAAAGTTTGACCACATTTTCTTTTACGATCAGCCCGTGTTCGATCGCCGCCCGCACCACCGGCGCCGTCTCTTCCGGGCGCAGTGTCAGGCTCCTCCCCTTGCGGTCGAGGAAGGTGTACATCTCTTTGCTCACGATGTCGGTGGAAGAGCCGATGGAGCGGCTGAAAAGATCGGTCTGTTCGAAGATGGGAGTGCGTATTTCCTTATAATCGAAAAGTTCGAACGTCCGGCGGGCGCTCTTTTCGATCGCATGCCAGACGCCGATCTCGGAAGGAAGGATATCCCGGGTGCCACGCTGCGCGGTGTACTTCACGGCTTTATTTTAACACAGGGCCGGGTCTTTACGCTATCCAATAATTGAGGAGCGGGCGGAGATCGTCCGCCAGGTGGGGCTTGTTTAAATTATTTTCGTTATATCCGCGCAAAAATCCCAAAAAATATGCGGGCAAATACTATTGATTTCCCTCTGAATAGGTATATAATCATTACACCTTTATTACATCTAAATACGGGGGAATGTAAATGAAAAAACTATTAGCTTGTCTGTTGTTTGTTTTGCTGTCCTCTTCCGTCCTCGCGCTTTCCCGTACCGTTTCCGGTCATATTTCAGCTTCACCCACCCCCTCTCGCCAGTGGGGCGCTGATGGCATCATCCTTAACAACACCCCTTCCACCTCCAACCAGATGAACCCGGCCAGCATCTATTCTTCCGACGGCAAGATCATCGTCGTCTGGATGGATAGTTTTTATACAGGCAACAATTATTACATGGACATCATGGTACAAAAGTTCGACCTTTCCGGTTCTCCGGTCTGGGCGAACCCGGTCCGTCTAACCAACGGTAGGGCCTATTACAACAGCAGTAACCCTCCCCTCATTGTTTCGGACGGTGCGGGCGGGGCGATCATCTCGTGGGAAGATGGGAGCTACTGGCTGCCGGTCGCTCAGCGCGTGAATTCCAGCGGTAGTCCGCTATGGAACCAATACGATACCGGTCATCTCAACTACTTTTCCGGCGGGGTATATGTTTTTACCAGTACTGCCGGTTATAACGCGCTCAAGGCCGCGTCCGACGGCGCGGGCGGGGCTTACTTTACCTGGACCGATTACCGCAATTATTCCAATCCTAGCTATCTTACCGATATTTATGCCCAAAGGCTGGACAGCAACGGCACCGGCTGGGCCGCAGACCTTCAGGTCGCATCCGCCGCTGACGGACGGAACCACTATTTAACCAACAACCCTCAGTGCGTTCAGATCGTGCTTAACAAAAGCACCGGCGGGGCGATCATCGCCGCTTACAATCAGTCGCCTTATCAATATCTCAATCCTTACGGGTACGGATACAACACCTGGATCAGCACTTACTGGATAAAATCGGACGGCACGCAGGTGTTAACGGACAAGACCTGTGATTCTTCCGATATCAGCAGCCGTTATAACCCTTCCATCGCCGCCAACGATTCGGGCGAATGTTTCGTGACCTGGCAGGACGGGCGGAACGCAAACGGAAGCGCCTATCAGTCGGATAATATCTATTGTCAGAAATATTCCTCCGGCCGTGCCCCGCTCTGGACCGCCAACGGCGTCAAAGTCAACCAGACCGTTACCAATTTCTATACCGTGACCCCGGCGATCCTAGCGGACAACGCGGGCGGCGCTTACATTACCTGGGGAGATAACCGCAACAGTTATAATCCCGTTTACGCGCAGCGAGTGACCAGCCAGGGAGTCGCGTCCTGGGCCGCTGATTCCCAGCTTTCCAACAGCTATGACAGCTTCGATCTGCCGATGAACATCATTTCCGACGGCTCCGGCGGCGCGTTGGTCTGCTGGAACAGTTATGACAATAATAAAGGCATTTATGTCGATTACGCTCAGCGGGTCGGCGGCGACGGCCAGGTTGGAGGCAACGATTGGCCGGCTTACGGCGTTAATTTGAACGCCAGCGCGAACGATACTTACGGATATTACAATCCGATCGTTCCGGACGGATCGCACGGCGCGTTGATCGCCTGGGGCGATTTCCGTGCGGGTGTCAACGGCGATATTTACGGTCAAAGGATATCCGCCAATGGCGATATTTCCTGGGCGTCCGGAGGGACCGCGCTGGCGATAGAGTCCGCTGAATCAATTTCGATGTGGGCCGCATCGGTCCCCGACGGATCCGGCGGCGCGGTAGTTACCTGGTTCGACAATCGTCTCAGCTATAATTCAATATTCGCCCAGAGGTTCGATCCCAACGGCAATCCCTTATGGGGAAAGGACGGCGTAGCGGTCGACCCCGACAGTTCATCGGATAACCCGTCGATCCTGCCGGCTATCTGCCATACCGCCAACAATTTCATCATTACCTGGTCGCGAGGCGGTTCCGGCGGCGGTGACGATAACGTCAATAACAAGTCCAGTTCATTAACTTCCAGCTCTAATCCGTCATTCTCCAAAGCCCCCGGATTTGCCCGTAACGTCAGCCCCGGCCGCTCGACCGCCAGCTCCAATACCATATCCGCGTCCAAAATATCCCGTTCGTATGGCAGACCCGGCGTTTGGGCGCAAATGTTAGACCTGAACGGCAACCCGATCTGGAACGTAATTGCCTATTCCGATGGGACGTTCAAGGTAGGAAAGTTCGTTAAAGGCATCGACAACGTGGCGCATCCCGCCCCCGTCGATCTGGACGATACTTCCGATTATGCGTTTCCCGCCATCACCGCCGATGACGCTTCCGGTGGCGCGGTGATCGCTTTTCTCGCCATGGGGTCGGGAGGTTCAGGAGGGCCGGAGAACAGTCAAACCCTAAAGCTGGGCGCCGCGAATACCGCGGGCAAGCCGGCCGGCATGAATTTTTTCCGCTTCTTCAACCGTCCCAATCCGGCCGCGTTTAAAAAGACGAATGATTCCGGATCCCGCTACCGGTCGCACGGCCGTGCACTGCCCGGCCAGACCTCAGCAATGAGACCGTCGCAATTAATTGGAGGATACTATATCTTCGCCAAGAAGATCCTTTCCTCGGGCCAGCTAGATTCGAATTGGGGCATCTACAACTATGATCCGTACGACACCGGTATACAGGTTTCCTACGGCGGCTACGACGCTTTCCCCTCCGTCTGCAAGCTGGACGACGGTTCCTGCATGGTCGCCTGGGATTATTACAATAACGATTCAGACACCTACAGCATCATGGGACAAAAGATCAAGCTCGCGGACGGCAGCCTGGTCTGGCCCAACGAGCTCCCCATCCAGTCGCTGGATAACGGCTGGTCCACTCTTCCCACCATTGTAAAGACCGGATCTCAGGAAATACTCGCCGTCTGGGCCGACTGGAAACAAGGAACTGACGATGGTTACGGTCATTATGACATCTACGGACAAAAGTGTACCGTCAACGACAGTTACATCCATGAAGCCAAGAAGCCCGCATCCGCAAAAGCGTCGGACATCGTCCCGCTCTGGAGCGCCGGCGGCAATCTCATCAGCATCACTTCCCATCCCGGCACCAATCCCAATGGTGATCCTTCCCCGTACGACAATTATTTGCCGAGGGTCACCATCCTTCCCAACGGCAATGCTTGCGTCGCCTGGTTCTCAACTTACGCCTGGGATTTGGGACCGTTCAATCACGATTGGCCCTCTTATCCCTATACCGGCCATATTTATCTTCAGACCGTTGACATGAACGGAAATCCCATGCTTTCAAGTGATTTTCCGGTCGCCCAGGAATCAAAAAATTCAGGCAAGCAAGTACCTTTCGTCGCCAATACGTCGCAGCCGAACGAGGTCTACGTGACCTGGGACTACAATACCAGCACGCAGGTAAAGCCAAAATGCATTTACGGGCAGAAGATCTCGTTCCCTTCCTCCCCTTCGTCCATTGAGGCGCCCACCAATGTCTCCGGCAGCGCCCTCTCCACATCTTCCATCCGCTGGTCATGGTCCCATGACGGCCGCAACATCTCCAACTTCATCGTCTTTGCGGATTCCGGCACCGCCGTGGCCACCCTTTCCGCCTCCACCTTGAGCTACGACGAGTCCGGCCTGGCTCCCAACTCGCTACAGCGCCGCTATGTCATGGCCTTCAACAGCTCTCTCGGCATCGGCGCCTCTTCCGCCGTCGCTTCCGCCTATTCCCTGGCCGATGTCCCCACCGGCATCACCACCACCGCCGCCTCTTCCTCCTCCCTTTCACTTACCTGGAACGGGGACGGCTCCAAATATTCCATCGAAAGGGCTCCCGCCTCTTCCGGCCCCTGGTCCTATCTCGCCGGCGACTCTTTTGCCGACGCTATCTCTTCCGCTTCCTTCATCGATACCGGCCTGGCCTCTTCCACCAACTACTGGTATCGCGTTTCCGCTTTCAACGGCGACGGCATCCGGTCCGCTCCCTCCGCGGCCGCTTCCTTCTCCACCACTTCCGGCGGCTCAACCAATAATCCCGTCGTCAACAGCGTCTCGCCCGGCACCCGCCTCCTTGCCACCGAGACCAGCGGCGCCTTCTCCCTTACCGGCTTCAACTTTAAGCCCGGCGCCACCGTCATCCTCCGCAAGGCCGGCCAGCCCGACATCACCGGCGGCAATGTCACCGTCAGCGCTGACGGCACGCTCGCTAATTTCTCCGCCTCACTTCCCGGCAAGTCCAACACCATGGCCGTCGGTTACTGGGACATCATCGTCACTAACCCGGACGGCGGAACCTACACCCTCCCCAAGGGTTTCCTCTTCGAATATCCCGAGGGTCAGGTCTTCTTCTATCCTTCCCAGTTCTCCACTATCGGCATCAGGGCTTCCGATACTTCCACCCAGCCCCGTATCGCTTACACCCTCTCCGCCGATAAGCCGGTCGATGTCTTCGTCTACGACGTCCGCGACATGAAGGTCGTCTTCCACCGCCAGTTCGCTTCCGGCCAGACCGGCGGCAAGTTCGGCTACAACGAGATCTTCTGGAACGCCAGGTCCGATTTTGGCGGCACCCTTGCCAACGGCTCTTACGTCCTCCAGGCCTACACCCGCGGCGTTCTCATCGGCCAGACCTACTTTACGGTGAAAAATTAATTTAAAGGAAAAGATTAGCGTTAAGTCGTAAAAT
>Ga0335071_10006541_pt1 | contig 12018 bp, 10 predicted proteins | sample Lox_Sample_15_FD_206724 | JGI IMG/M metagenome (GOLD analysis project Ga0335071, IMG submission 206724) | Soil microbial communities from Loxahatchee National Wildlife Refuge, Florida, United States - Lox_Sample_1.5 | ecosystem: Environmental > Terrestrial > Soil > Wetlands | place: USA...
CGGCCAGCCGCCGACGGCCAAGCAGGTGCGCATGGGCCTGTCGCCGCAGCTGACGCTGGAAGCCGCGATCCTTCGCGAAGGCGGCTTTCCCAACATCCCGGGCGGCGGCTCGGTCGGCGAGCTGGTCTACGTTCGCCTGTCCGGCAACAACCCGCCCGGAGAAGAGCGCAGCCTCGAACTGAAGATCAGGCCGGGCGACACGCCGCAGCCGCCCGACCAGGCCGCGAATTATGCCCGCGAGCAGCTCGAGATTCTCATTCGCAAGTTCGAGGATGAGAACGAGCCCTATCGCTCGCTGAACCTGCCGATGTGGAGCAACCGCTACGGCACCTATGACGATCTCGCCCGCATCAAGGAGTGGTCGGCAGCCGGCGGACTGGGGATCGAGGAATGGTGAAGGCGCCGCGTCCCATCCCCGATGCGGTCCGTGCTGCGCAGAAGCGCGCCTCGGACCCGGAAGCCTCGGCCTTCGTCTCGGCCAATGCCGGCTCGGGCAAGACCCATGTTCTGGTGCAGCGGGTGATCCGCCTGCTGTTGTCGGGCGTGGCACCGGAAAAGATCCTCTGCATCACCTTCACCAAGGCCGCCGCGGCCAACATGGCCGAGCGCGTATTCTCGACGCTCGGCCATTGGGTGACGCTGGACGATGCCGCGCTCGACGCCGCGATCCGCGAGGCCGGCATTGCCCATCCCAATCCGCGGCTGCGCAATACCGCCCGCAAATTGTTCGCAAGCGCCCTGGAAACGCCGGGCGGGTTGAAGGTGCAGACCATTCATGCGCTCTGCACCCGCTTGTTGCAGCAGTTCCCGTTCGAGGCCAATGTGCCGGCGCGCTTTGCCGTGCTCGACGACCGCGACCAGGCCGAGATGATGGAGCGCGCCAATCTTGCCGTGTTCCTGGACGCCTCCCGCGATCCCGCAAGTCCCACCGGCCGCGCGCTCCTGACCGCGATGGCGAGCGCGGCCGACGTCACCTTCAAGGACGTGGTGCGCGAGGCCTGTCTGTCGCGCGATCATTTCATGCGCTGGACCGACGCGGCCGGCAGCGCGGAAGCGGCGGCCGCACAGGTCGCTGCGGCGCTCGGCGTGACGACAGACGACACGCTTGAGGCGGTCGAACGCGAGATTCTCGATCGGTCCTATCTGCCGCGCCGGCGCTGGGGGGACATCGCCAATGTGCTCGATACCGGCAGCAAGGCCGACCAGAAGCAGGCGGCCCAGCTGCGCGAGGCCCTGAAATTCACCGGCGCTACGCAGGTCGACGAATATCTCTGCGTGTTCCTGACCGACGAGCGCGCGCCACGCGCCTCCGTCATCACCAGGAAATTCGCCGATGCCAATCCAAGCGTTGCGCGCCTGTTCGAGGCCGAGGTGCAGCGCTTGCCGCCCTTGATCGAAAAGCGCCGGGCGATCGTGACGCGCGACCGCACCACCGCGCTGCTGCATATCGCGACCGCGGCGGCGGCACATTACCGCCGCGAGAAGGACGAGCGCGGCCTGTTGGATTACGAGGACCTGATCGACAAGACGCTCGCGATGCTTGGTCGGTTCTCGGCCGGGTGGGTGCACTACAAGCTCGACCGCGGCGTCGATCACGTGCTGATCGACGAAGCGCAGGATACCAGTCCCAAGCAATGGGACATTGTCGCGCATCTGATCGACGAGTTCACGTCCGGGGCCGGTGCGCGCGGGAACCTCACGCGCACCATCTTCGCGGTCGGCGACGAGAAGCAGTCGATCTTCTCGTTCCAGGGCGCGGCACCCCGCGAGTTCGCCGAGCGCCGGCGCGAGCTGAGGAAGAAGTTCGAGAATGCCGGGCTGAAATTCGATCCGGTGTCCTTCACCTATTCGTTCCGCTCCGGGCCTGCGATCCTGCAATCCGTCGACCACGTGTTCCGCGATCCCCAGATCTATGGCAGCATTCATGCCGAGAACGCCTATCCGGTGCATGAATCGCTTGGCGATGCCGGCCCGAGCCTGATCGAGTTCTGGGATCTGGCCGAGGCCGACAAGCGCAACGAGATCGAAGGCTGGCGCGCGCCGTTCGACGGCGTCTCGGCCACGAGCCCGGAGGTGAAGCTCTCGCGCCGCATCCAGGCCGAGATCAAGCGGCTGATCGAGAGCGGCGCGCTTACGGGACACGAGGGCGCGCGGCGGCCGCTGCGCTATGGCGATGTGCTGATCCTGGTGCGCCGGCGCGGCAACATTTTTGATGCGGTGATCCAGGCGCTCAAGCACGCCAATATTCCCGTCGCCGGCGCCGATCGGCTGAAGCTGACCGAGCATATCGCGATCATCGACCTGATGAACCTCGCCGACGCGCTGCTCCTGCCGCAGGACGATCTGGCACTTGCGGTCGCGCTGAAAAGCCCGCTGTTCGGGCTTGATGATGACGACCTGTTCGCGCTCGCCCATGAGCGCAAGGGATCGCTGCGACACGCGCTGGCGCAGCACGCAGCGGACAACGCCAGATTCGAGGAGGCGCTGGCGCGGCTCGAGCATTGCGAGCGGCGCTTTGTGCAGGACACTCCGTTCGCCTTCTATGCCTGGCTACTCGGCGGCGATGGCGGCCGCAAGCGTTTCCTGCAGCGACTCGGCCACGAGGCCAACGACGCACTCGATGAGTTCCTCGAGCTCGCGCTGAATTATGAGCGCAAGGCGCCGGCCTCGCTGCAGGGCTTTGTGGCGTGGCTGCGCGCCGCCGACACCGAGGTGAAGCGCGACATGGAAATCTCGCGCGACGAGGTGCGCGTCATGACCGTGCACGGCGCCAAGGGGCTGGAGGCGAGTGTCGTTTTCCTGGTCGACACCACCTCCTCGCCAGCTGATGCGCTAAGGCTGCGGCTCATTCCGCTGCCGGATGGCAGGGGCGGCAAGGTCGTGGTCTGGGCCGGCCGCAAGGCCGAGGATCCTGCGCCGGTTGCGGAGGCGCGCCAGGCGATGCTCGCGGACACCGAGGACGAATATCGCCGCCTGCTCTATGTCGCCATGACCCGCGCGGCCGACCGCTTGATCGTCGGCGGCTGCAAGCCCGGCAACGCGAACAATGTACGCCTGCACTCCTGGTACGACCTGATCGACAAGGGGCTCGGTCAATCCGGCCTGAAGGAAGAAACGATCGAGACGCCGGATGGTCCGGCCAAGCGGTTCTCCCGCGCCGCTGATGAGTTGCCGGAGAGCGGCACGCCGGCGGCCACGGCGCGGACGCAGCCGAGCGCGTTGCCGGATTGGCTGGCGACGCCGCTGCCCGCCGCCCCTGCCGCCAGCGACCTGTTGCGCCCATCGGATGCGGGTGGTGCAGGCCGCAGCGTCAGGTCGGGCGAATCGGTGCTGGAGCGATCGCGCGCCATGCAGCGCGGCACCCTGGTGCATCGCCTGCTGCAATCCCTGCCCGACCTCGCGGCCAGCAGGCGCCGCGACGCCGCGCGCGGCTATCTCGCCCGCAACGCCATGGGCTGGAGCGAAGCCGAGCGCGACGAGCTGGCCGGGGACGTGCTGGCGCTGATCGTGGATCCGCGTTTTGCAGCCGTGTTCGCATCCGGCAGCCGGGCCGAGGTCTCGATCGTCGGCCGCCTGAACCTGCCGGGCCGGCCGCTCGTCTCGGGCCAGATCGACCGGCTGGTGGTGACGGAGAGAGAGGTCCTGATCGTCGACTTCAAGACCAACCATACCCCGCCGGGCAACGTGGCCGACGCGCCGTCGGCGTATGTCCGTCAATTGGCGCTTTACCGGGCCGTTCTGCAGAAGCTTTATCCCCAGCGGGCGGTCCGGGCGGCGCTGCTTTGGACCGAAACGACTGATTTCATGGAGATTCCTGCTCCCGCGCTGGACGCGGCACTGGCATCCCTGGAACGCGGTGGGCAGCCCGCTTGACCCGGCAACACCCCGTTCATAGGTTTTAGCCCATGATCCCGGGCGCGATTCTTCCTTCCCAAACGCCCTCTCTCCAACTGAACGAGGTATTGCCATGGCCGTTGGTAAAGTTTCTGACGCCGATTTCGAAAGTGAAGTGCTGAAGGCGTCCGGCCCGGTGGTTGTCGATTTCTGGGCCGAATGGTGCGGCCCCTGTCGCATGATCGCACCCGCGCTCGATGAGATCGCCGGCGCCATGGGCGACAAGGTCAAGATCGTGAAGCTCAATGTCGACGAGAGCCCGAAGACGGCATCGAAATATGGCGTGATGTCGATCCCGACCCTGATGATCTTCAAGGGCGGCGAGATGGCTTCCCGCCAGGTCGGCGCCGCGCCGAAGGCGAAGCTGCAGCAGTGGATTTCCGGCGCGGTGTGAGTCCCACGTCGAAGCTGCAATAAATTCGAACAACGGCCGGCGAACAGCCGGCCGTTTGCGTTGAAGGGACAGGTCTCGCCTTTCAAAGAGTTCCGTCCTTGGCCCTCGCCCGCCGCAAAACCTCTCTGCCGCAAGCCGTCCATGAGGCGATGGAGGCCCGTTCCGTGGACGCGATCCCGAAAGGCAGCGATTGGCAATACGAGCCGAAATGGGACGGCTCCCGCTGCCTGCTCTCTCGTGACGCCGAGACGGTCGAGCTCTGCTCCAAATCCGGCGAGACGCTGACGCGCTATTTCCCGGAGCTGGTGGCGGCGACATTGCGGCTGAAGCCGACCTCGTTCCGGCTCGATGGCGAGATCGTCGTGCCGCTTGGCAAGAGCTTTTCGTTCGACGACCTGTTGCAGCGGATTCATCCTGCCGCCAGCCGGGTGAAAAAGTTGTCGCAGGAAACGCCGGCGCTGTTCGTCGCCTTTGACCTGCTCGCCAACGGCAAAGAGGACATCGCGGCGTTACCCCTGGGCGAGCGGCGGGCTTTGCTGGAGGCGTTCGCCAAGGCAAATTTGAAGGGCAACGACAATTTCCGCCTGTCGCCCGCCACCACAAGCTACGCCACCGCGCAAAAATGGCTGGCGAATTCCGGCAACGGCTTTGATGGCGTGATCGCCAAGCGCCGCGACCTGCCCTATCAGGCTGGGAAGCGCGACGGCATGCAGAAGATCAAGAAATTCCGCAGCGCCGATTGTGTGGTCGGCGGCTTCCGCTATGCGACCAACAAGGTCGGAGCCAGGAAGGTCGTAGGCTCGCTGCTGCTCGGCCTCTATGACGAGGCCGGCCTGCTCCACCATGTCGGCTTCACCTCCGCTATCAAGCGCGACGAGAAGCTCGCGCTGACGGACAGGCTCGAGGCGCTGATCGGCCCACCTGGCTTCACCGGCAATGCACCGGGCGGACCGAGCCGCTGGTCGACCGATCGCTCCGCGCAATGGTGCCCGCTCAAGCCCAAGCTCGTGATCGAAGTCTGCTACGACCATTTCTCCGGCGAGCGCTTCCGCCACGGCACCTCCATCCTGCGCTGGCGCCCCGACAAGGCGCCGAAGCAATGCACCTTCGAGCAGCTGAAGCAGAAGGCCGCCGACCCGATGAAGCTGCTGGCCGCCTGATCCTGTCTGTCACCCAGCGCAAATGACCCTGCCATCCAACCGCCGAATGCATCCGCGACAACGTTCCTCAAGGGGACGGCAATAGGAACCAACGTGGACCGCTCGGATTGAAGCCGCATATAGCGACAACCGCTCGACGCCCCGCTCGACGCGTCGAGAACATCAATGCGGAGCTGTTCCATGTCTACTCGGAAATTGCGCGGTTCGGATGTGTTGAAGGGTGCGGCGGCTTGCGCCGTTTGTATCGGCTTGAGCCTTTCGGCGTCAGTTGCGGCGCGGCACGGGCAATCAAGCAGCAAGGACCAGACGTTCATGACCGAGGCGATCCAGGGCGATCTTGCCGAGGTCAATATGGGCAAGCTCGCCCAGCAGAAGGGCCAGTCCGACCGCGTCAAGCAGTTCGGCCAGATGCTCGAGCAAGACCACTCCGAACACCTGCAGAAGGCGCAGCAGGTCGCGAGCCAGAACGGGCTCAAGGCCCCGAAAGAGCCGAACGCAATGCAACAGAGCATGTACCAGAAGCTCAACAGCATGCCGGCCGACAAGTTCGACGCGGCCTTCGCCCGCGACATGGTCCGCGATCACGAGAAGGACATCGGCAAGTATCGCAAGGAGGCGCAATCCGGTTCGCCCCTCGCCGACTTCGCCAAGCAGACCGTGCCGGTGCTGCAAAAGCATCTGCAGAGCGCCGAAGCCCTGACATCGAACCGCGCCGCCAGCAAGTAGAACCGGCGCACCAACGGGCCGGCTTGGATCATTTCACGCCGGCGGCGTGCCGTTGATCGCGAGCACAGGCCCGGCGAGATAGAGCGAGCCGGTGATCAGGATTCGCGGCGGCACCTCATAGGCGAGGCGGGCGATCGCGCGGAGTGCGGCCTCCACCCCGTCGGCGATATCGACGCGCATGCCGAGGGCTCGCGCCGCATCCGCGAGTCTTTCCGGCGGCATTGCATTGTCCTGGTCGGGGATCGGCACCGCGATGATGTGCCGCGTCAACCCGGCGAAATTGGCGAGAAACGCGCCAGCATCCTTGTTTGCCATCATGCCTGCGATCACCACCAGCGGGCGCGAGACCCGCTCCTCGAGATCGCCGAGTGCAGCTGCCGCGACGCGGCCACCTTCGGCATTGTGGCCGCCGTCGAGCCAGATCTCCGAGCCTTGCGGCCCGAGCGCGACCAGCGCGCCCGAGGACAGGCGCTGCATCCGTGCCGGCCATTCGGCACTGACGACACCGGCCTCGAACGCGCGATGCGGGATTTTCAGGTGATCGATCGCCCGGAGCGTGGCGATCGCAAGCCCGGCGTTGTCGAACTGATGGCGGCCGAACAGTTTTGGCGCGGCGAGGTCCATCAACCCGCGATCGTCCTGATAGACCAGCCGGCCATGCTCGACCCCGACATGCCATTGCTGGCCGGCGGCGTATATCGGGGCGCGCATCCGCCGCACCTCTTTTTCGATCACAGCCATCGCGTCCGACGCTTGCTCGGCACAGGCGACCGGCACACCGCGCTTGATGATGGCGGCCTTCTCGCCGGCGATCGATGTCAAGGTCGGCCCCAGGAAATCCATGTGGTCCATGCTGATCGGCGTCAGCACGGAGGCAAGCGGCTGGGCGATGACATTGGTCGCGTCCAGCCGGCCGCCGAGCCCGACCTCCAGCAGCACCACGTCGGCCGGATGCTGCGCGAAGAGATGGAAAGCGACCGCGGTCTTGGCCTCGAAAAAGGTGATGGGCGCGCCGGCATTGACGGCCTCGCAATGCGCAAAGGCCGCGCACAGCTCGTCATCCGTGGCGAGCCGGCCGCCGCCGACCTGGCCAATGCGAAAGCTTTCGTTGATCCGCACCAGGTAGGGCGACGTGTAGGTGTGGACGCGCAGTCCGGCGGCCTCGAGAATCGCGCGCAAATAGGCGACCGTCGAGCCCTTGCCGTTGGTGCCGGCGACATGGATCACCGGGGCGAGCTTCTGTTCGGGATGATCGAGCCGCGCGAGCAGCCCCTCGATGCGACCGAGGGTGAGATCGATCTTCCTGGGATGCAGCGCAGAGAGCCGCGCGATCAATTCGCCAAGCGCCGGCTGCGGTGGTTCGGCGGCCCGATTCACGCGTCGTCGTCGGCCGGCGCCACATCCGGTGCCGCCACAATGGTCGCCGGCTCCGGAACCAGCGGCGCGGCCTTGGGCGCCGTCGGCACCGCCGGCGACTTGGTGAGCACGCGAAGCAGCCGCGCCAGCGTCGGCCGCAAATCATGGCGATGCACGACCATGTCGACCATGCCGTGGTCCTTCAAATATTCGGCGCGCTGGAAGCCTTCCGGCAGCTTCTCGCGGATGGTCTGCTCGATCACGCGCGCGCCGGCAAAGCCGATCAGCGCGCCGGGCTCGGCGATCTGAACATCGCCCAGCATGGCGTAGGACGCGGTGACGCCGCCGGTGGTCGGATTGGTGAGCACGACGATATAGGGCAACCGCGCCTCGCGCAGCATCTGCACGGCGACCGTGGTGCGCGGCATCTGCATCAGCGACAGGATGCCCTCCTGCATCCGCGCGCCGCCGGAGGCGGCAAACACGATGAAGGGCGATTTCTTCTCGACCGCGAGCTCCATGCCGCGAACGATCGCCTCGCCGGCGGCCATGCCGAGCGAGCCGCCCATGAAATCGAAGTCCTGCACCGCGATGACGACGGCTGCGCCTTCCAGCTTGCCGTAACCGACTTTCACGGCGTCGTTCAGATTGGTGCGGGCGCGCGCATCCCTGATGCGATCGGCGTAGCGCTTCTCGTCGCGGAATTTGAGCGGATCAGGCGTCACCTCGGGCAGCGCGACATCGAACCAGGTCTGATTGTCGAAGATCGATTTCAAGCGCGCCACCGCGCCCATGCGCATGTGGTAATTCGAGCCGGGGATGACGAACTGGTTGGCCTCGACGTCCTTGTAGAACACGAGCTGCCCGGAATCGGGGCACTTGATCCACAAATTCTCCGGCGTCTCCCGCCGCAGCATGTTGCGGATCTTTGGCCGGACCACATTGGTGAGCCAGTTCATGTCTTGCTCCGGTTGGCGATTCGGGGGCGATCGCCCTTGAATATATGGCCGCCGGGTTCAAGCCCGGCAAGCCGTGGCTAGGACAGGATTGTGGCTTATTCTGCGGCCTGTTGCGCGCCCTTGACGCCCTGGGCTAGCGCCGCCGCCAGCTCGGCCACCGCGCCGACGGTCCTCGCCGTTGCGCGGCCCTCGGCATCGAGGCTGCCACGCAGCGCATCGACGAGCGCGGTACCGACCACCGCACCATCGGCGCGCTCGGCAATGGCCTTGGCGGCCTGCGGCGTGCGGATGCCAAATCCGACACAGACCGGCAGGCGCGTGTGACGCTTGATTCGCGCCACCGCCTCGCCGACCGACTTGGAATCGGCCGCCGCAGCACCGGTGATGCCGGTGATCGAGACGTAGTAGACGAAGCCGGATGTGTTGGCGAGCACGGCCGGAAGCCGCTTGTCGTCGGTGGTCGGCGTCGCCAGGCGAATGAAATTGAGGCCGGCCTTCAGAGCGGGCACGCACAGTTCGGTGTCTTCCTCGGGCGGCAGGTCGACGATGATCAGGCCGTCGACGCCGGCGGTCTTGGCATCGGCCAGGAACTTGTCGACGCCATAGATGTAGATCGGGTTGTAGTAGCCCATCAGCACCAGCGGCGTCGCGTCGTCGCCCTTGCGGAAGGCGCGCACCAGCTCGAGCGTCTTCTTCAGCGTCATGCCGGCGTTCAGCGCACGCAAGCCCGCAGCCTGGATGGACGGGCCGTCGGCCATCGGATCGGTGAAGGGGATCCCGAGCTCGATAATATCCGCGCCCGCCCTCGGCAGCGCCTTGATGAGCCCAAGCGACGTCTCCGGATCAGGATCGCCGGCCATCAGGTAGGTCACGAAAGCCGCCCGGCCCTCGCGCTTGAGCTTCTCGAAGCATGCATCGATACGGGTGGCCATCACTTCTTCCCCCGCAGGATGTCACCGACTTGCGGGACGTCCTTGTCGCCGCGGCCGGACAGATTGACCACCATCAGATGATCTTTCGGCCGCTTGGGCGCGAGCTCCAACACTTTGGCGATCGCATGCGCCGGCTCCAGTGCCGGGATGATGCCTTCGAGGCGTGACAACAGCTGGAACGCCGCAAGCGCCTCATCATCGGTGGCGGAGAGATAGTTCACCCGGCCGACCTCGTGCAGCCAGGAATGCTCCGGGCCAATGCCGGGATAATCCAGACCGGCCGAGATCGAATGCGCGTCCTGGATCTGGCCGTCGTCGTTCATCAGGAGATAGGTGCGATTGCCGTGCAGCACGCCAGGTCGGCCGCCGGCGATCGAGGCCGCGTGCAATTGCGTCAGGCCATGGCCGGCCGCCTCGACGCCGAAGATCTCGACCGCGGGATCGTCCAGGAAGGGATGAAACAGCCCCATCGCATTGGAGCCGCCGCCGATGCAGGCGACCAGCGAATCCGGCAACCGTCCCTCGGCCTCCTGCATCTGCTTTCTGGTCTCGATGCCGATCACCGACTGGAAATCGCGCACCATCATCGGATAGGGATGAGGACCGGCGACGGTCCCGATGCAGTAGAATGTATTCTCGACATTGGTAACCCAATCGCGCAGCGCCTCGTTCATGGCGTCTTTCAGCGTCTTGGTACCCGACTGCACCGGCACCACCTTGGCGCCCAGCATCTCCATGCGGATCACGTTGGGCTGCTGCCGCGCCACGTCGACGGCGCCCATATAGACGATGCATTCAAGCCCGAAGCGCGCGCACAGCGTCGCGGTGGCGACGCCGTGCTGGCCGGCGCCGGTCTCGGCGATGATGCGCTTCTTGCCCATGCGCCGCGCCAGCATGATCTGGCCGAGCACGTTGTTCACCTTGTGCGAGCCGGTGTGGTTGAGCTCCTCGCGCTTCAGATAGATCCTGGCGCCGTGGAGATGGGAGGTCAGCCGCTCGGCGAAATAGAGCGGCGAGGGCCGGCCGACATAGTGGCTGAGATAGCCGTTCATCTCGGCCTGGAAGGCCGGATCGGCCTTGGCCTCGGCATAGGCCTTCTCGAGCTCCAGGATCAGCGGCATCAGGGTTTCCGCGACAAAGCGGCCGCCGAAAATGCCGAAATGGCCGCGCTCGTCGGGACCGCTGCGGAAGGAGTTTGGTTTTGCCAGTGTCGTCATCGGATGGCGAGCTCTTGTGGTGTGTCCTGGGTGGCGCGCGCGGCGCGGACGAAGCGCACGATCATGTCGGGATCCTTCACACCGGGCGCGCGCTCGACTCCGGAGGAGACATCGACGCCGCCGGCACGGGTGACGCGCAGCGCCTCAGCGACATTAACGATCGAGAGCCCGCCGGAGACCATATAGGGCCGCGTCAATTCGAGATTTTCCAGCACATGCCAGTCGAAGGTCGCGCCCAGCCCGCCCGGCCGGGTGGCGTCTTTGGGCGGGCGCGCATCGAACAGGATGCGGTCGGAGACCGCGGCATAGTCCGGCAGGCTCGCAAGATCGGCTGAACTCTCGACGGACAGCGCCTTCATCACCTCGAGGCCGAATCGCTGCTTCAGCTCAACGATCCGGCTCACGCTCTCATGGCCATGGAGCTGCAGGATGTCAGGCTTGAGCGCTGCGACGATCGCCGCAAAGGTGGCGTCGTCGGCATCGACCGTCAGCGCGACCTTCTTGGCCCGGCCGTTGACGCCTGCGGCGAGCTCCCGGGCGGTCTCGAACGAGACATGCCGCGGCGAGGGCGGGAAGAACACGAATCCCACCATGTCCGCGCCCGCGCCGAGCGCCGCGTCGAGCGTCTCGCGCGTGGACAGGCCGCAAATCTTCACGTCTAGGGACATGGCTCGGGTCAGCTCGGGTGTTGTGAAAACGGGGTGGAAGCCAAGGCTTGTATTTTGGCTTCCGTTCGGGGCTTCTACAACGTCGCGCCCTGCTTGTCTCGCCCGGAAGCCCCGTAAAATCCGCCATTTGCGGGAGCCGGAAGCCGGCCCGCGCCGGCCCGCGCGGTGCTGGCCCGATAGTCGGCCAGCTCGGCCCTGGCGGCCCTGGCGTCGGCCTCATGCCGGCGTGCGGCCCGTCGCCAATGCCGCTGTCCCCACCAGGTGGCGAGCCCGCCGACGATCACCCCGGCCGCCACGGCGGCGATGATCAGCAGGAAGAGCGGCATGTCGGTCGAGAGCGCGGGATCGGTGGAATTGAAGGGGTCGAACGACATCGTGACGGGATGCCGGTTCGCCACGGCAAAGGCGGTCAGGATGACGAACAGGGACACGACGACGAGGTAGGTGAGGAATTTTCGCATCAGACGCGCTCATAGTCGATCGCCACCGGCGTACGCATAGCATGCGCGTACCTCCAAGGCAGTCCTGAAAGCAATCCCTAAAAACAGACTTAACAAGCCGCCTCGCCCGCGAGGCTGGGGCGAAATCAGTCGTCGTCGCCCTCGTCGGCTTCGGCCGCGTCGGGATTGTCGCGGTTCAGCCGCTCGCGCATTTCCTTGCCGGTCTTGAAGAAGGGCACGTTCTTCTGGTCGACCGGCACATGGGCGCCGGT
>Ga0335071_10006542_pt1 | contig 12014 bp, 9 predicted proteins | sample Lox_Sample_15_FD_206724 | JGI IMG/M metagenome (GOLD analysis project Ga0335071, IMG submission 206724) | Soil microbial communities from Loxahatchee National Wildlife Refuge, Florida, United States - Lox_Sample_1.5 | ecosystem: Environmental > Terrestrial > Soil > Wetlands | place: USA: Florida...
GCTGTCGGTCACCCGGCAGATGTCCGTCCGTGACGTGCTGCAGGTGATCGTGCGGTCGGCCCGGTCCCTGGTCGGCGCGCGCTACGCCGCGCTCGGGGTGCCCGACCAGGGCGACTCGTTCGCCGAGTTCGTGGTGGACGGGATCAGCGGCGCCGAGTGGGCGGCGATCGGCCCGCTGCCGCGGCGGCACGGGATGCTCGCCGTGCTGCTCAACCAGGGCAAACCGGAGCGGCTCCCGGACATCCGCAAGGACCCCAGGTTCGAGGGCTGGCCCGCCGCCCATCCGCAGATGTCGCACTTCCTCGGGGTGCCGGTCCGGGACGGGGATCAGGTCCTCGGCATCATCTTCGCGGCCAACAAGGTCTCCGCGGCCGCCGAGAAGAGCGGTTTCACCGAACGCGACCAGGAGATCCTCTCCCTGTTCGCCGCGCACGCCGCGATCGCGCTGACCAACGCCCGGCTGTACGAGCGCAGCCGCGAGCTGTCCGTCATGCAGGAACGGTCGAGGCTGGCCCGCGACCTGCACGACGCGGTCACGCAGAAGCTGTTCAGCCTCCGGGCGCACGCCCGGGCCGCCGCGGTGCTGGCCGCCCGCGAGCCACCGGATGCGGCCCGGATACAGGCCGAGATCGAGGTCGTCGGGGAGCTCGGCGCCGAGGCCCACGCCGAGCTCCGCGCGGTCATCGACGGCCTGGCCCCGCCGGACCTGGAGGCCGCCGGCCTGGCCGAATCCCTGCGCCGCTACGCCGTCCTGGCTGGCCGGGCGCACGGTGTCCCGGTCGCGTTCACCGCCGCCTGCCTCCCGCCGCTGAGCGAGCAGGCGGAGGCCGCGCTCTACCGGGTCGCGCAGGAGGCGCTGCACAACGCGCTGCGGCACGGCGGCGCGTCGCGCATCACGGTCACCCTGGCCAAGACGGCACGCTCAAAGACGGGGCGCCAGGTCGTGCTCGAGGTGTCCGATAACGGCCACGGGTTCGACGCGCAAGCGCCGTCCGGCGGCCTCGGGCTGGCCTCGATGCGGGAGCGCGCGGCGTCGGCGGGAGGCGCACTGGCCATCAGGTCTACCACGAAAGGAACCACGGTACTGATGACCGTCCCGGGGAAGGCGAGCGGATGACGGAACCCATCTCGGTGCTGATCGTGGACGACCACCCGGTGGTCCGGCGTGGCCTGCGGGTATTGCTTGAGGTGCAGGACGGGATCGAGGTAGCCGGCGAGGCCGGCGACGGCGCCACCGCGCTCGCCCTGACCGCCGAACTCACCCCGGACGTCGTCCTGCTCGACCTCAAGCTGCCCGGCATGGACGGGGTGGCCGTGCTGACCGAGCTGAAGGCCGCCGGCCGCAAGGCCCGGGTGCTCGTGCTCACCAGCGCCACCGAACCCGCCTCGGCCAGCCTGGCCCTGCGCTCGGGCGCGGCCGGGGTGGTCTACAAGGACGTCGACCCGGACGCGCTGGTCCGGGCGATCCGCTCGGTGCACGACGGGCACCTGCTGCTCGCGCCGGAGGCGGCGGGCTCCCTGGTCCGCACCACCTCGGGCTGGAACCCGGCCGCCGGCCTGGACGCGCTCACCAGCCGGGAGCGCGAGGTGCTCGCCGAGATCGCCAAGGGCCGGTCCAACCGGGAGATCGCCCGGGCGCTGACCGTCTCGGAGAAGACGGTGAAGGCCCACGTGAGTTCGGTGCTGGCCAAGCTCGGCGTGCAGGACCGCACCCAGGCTGCCCTGGTCGCGGTCAGGCACGAGCGCGGCGGCTAACTCCCGGCCGGCACTAGGTGCGCGTACACGATGATGTTGTCCAGATAGTGGCCGGTGGCCTGGTCGAACGGGCCGCCGCACGTGATCAGCCGCAGGCTGGGGTAACCGGCCGCGCCGTACGTCGTATCGCCGTTCCACCCGGTCTGTGTCTACCTCGCGAAGCGCTCATAAACCGCCAGGCGTTACACAATCCAACAAATTGCTCTGTCACCAGGCAGAATCATCCAAAGGGTCACATCACGGGCCGGCCGAACCGTCGATCTGGCTGGGCTGAGGGGGTGCGGTGGCATAGGTTCGGTCTCGGCGGTGGGTGCGGAGAAAGGGAGCCTGCATGTCCGACGAGGTGCTGCGGCTGCGGGGCGTCGAGGTCCGGCGGGACGCGGCGGTCCTGCTGCGCAACGTGGACTGGACGGCGCACGGGGACGAGCGCTGGATCCTGATCGGGCCGAACGGGGCGGGCAAGACCACCTTGCTCCAGGTGGCCGCCACCCTGATGTTCCCCACCGAGGGCACCGTGGAGGTGCTCGGCGAACGCCTCGGCGAAGTCGACATCTTCGAGCTGCGGCCGCGGATCGGGCTGACCAGCGCCGCCGTCGCCGAGCAGGTCCCGCCCGGGGAGAAGGTCATCGACCTGGTGCTCACCGCGTCCTACGCCATCCTGGGCCGGTGGAAGGAGGAATACGACTCCGCCGACGTCACCCGGGCCGTCGAGATCCTCGACGCGCTCGGCTGCGCGCACCTGATCAGGCGCAGGTTCGCCACCTTGTCCGAGGGTGAGCGCAAGCGGGTGCAGATCGCCCGGGCGCTGATGCCCGACCCGGAGCTGCTGCTGCTCGACGAGCCGGCCGCCGGGCTCGACCTGGGCGGCCGCGAGGACCTGCTGCGGCGGCTCACCACGCTGGCCCGCGATCCCAAGGCGCCGATGATGGTGCTGGTCACCCACCACGTCGAGGAAGTGCCCGACGGCTTCACCCACGCCATGCTGCTGCGCCGGGGCTCGGTGCTCGCCGCCGGGCCGATCGAGCAGGTCTTCACCCAGCGGAACCTGTCCCGCTGCTTCGGCGTCCAGCTGGAGGTCGAGCACCGGCAGTCGCGCTGGACGGCCCGTGCACGCTGACGCTCAGTTAGCCACCCTGCCAGCGACCTCAGGGGTCTCAGGGCCGGGGCCGGAGCTCAATGCGCCCACTGGCCGTCACGCGAGTCTCGAAGGATGGCTGCCGGGCGGTCGCGGGCCCGTGCACGACGGTGCCGTCGGCGATTACGAACGTGGATCCGTGCCAGGGACAGGCGACGCAGGCCGCGCCCCGCTCCACCACGATCCGGCCCTGGTGGAGGGGTCCTCCGAGATGGGAGCAACGGTCTGACAGCACGCTGACCTCGCTGCCCTGCCGGTACACCAGCAGGGACAGGTAGCCGAGCTGGCGCCGCACCGGGCGACGGTCCGGCAGTTCGCTGAGGTCGCACAGGTCGTGCCAGCCCAGCCCGGACAGGTGGCTGACCTGCTCGGCGTGGCTGGTGCCCGCGCCGAGCCGCAGCGCCAGGTGCCCGCCGAAGTAGGCCCCGACGCTGGCCAGGGCGAGCCCGGACGCGGACAGCGCCCGGCCGGCTCCGGTCCGGCCGCCGGCCCGGGCGGCCAGCGAGCCGAGGAACAGGGTGGCCGCCCCGGCCTGGCAGATGGCGTGCACCAGGCCGACCCGCTGCTGGTCCTGGTGCAGCGCCGACCAGTCGGCCAGGCCGGTGGCCGCCGCGGGCGCGGTGCCGGCGACGCCGGCCGCGATCAGCACCGCGGAGGCGCGCTCGGTGCCCCGGAACAAGTCGAGCAGGACCGCGGAGGTCCAGCAGCCGAGCGGCAGCCGGACCAGCGCGGGGTGCGCCGGCTGGCCGAACGGCACGCCGTGCAGGGCGTCGGTACGCGGCCCGGCCGGCAGCGCGCGGACGACGGAGTCGGACAGGCTATGCACGACCGGGTCGAGGGAGTGGGCGCGCTCGATGCGCTCGGCCAGGACGGACGGCCGGGCCAGGGCCTTGCGCCCCTTGCCCGCACGCCGGGAGGGGGGGAGGAGGGATTGCCGCACGTTTATTGCGTACCCGCCCCCGCGCGGCCTATCCCCGGGTCCCGCTGGCGAGATCGCCGCGCAGCCTGGCGAGCTGGCTGCGCACGATCTCCTCGAACCGCCGCTGGAAGTCCAGGAGCAGCCCCAGCTCCTCGTCCGAGTAGCTGGCCGCGGCGGCGCGCCACGCCTTGACCAGCGGTCCGAAGGTAGGGCCGATCTCCCGCAGCCCGGGCCCCGGGTTCAGGTTGACGATCACCCGGCGCCGGTCCCTGGGGTCACGCTCCCGCCGGACGAAGCCGCCCTCCTCGAGCCGGTCCAGTACCCCGGTGATCGACGCCGTGGTCAGCCCGGTCTGCCGGGCCAGCTCGCCCGCCGTCATCGGCCCGGTCAGCGCCACGATGTTCAGGCAGTTCAGGTCGGTGACGTTGATCCCGATCCGCTCGGCGGCCACCTGTCCGAGCAGCTGCATGATCGACCCGTTCCGCCGCACCGCCAGCAGGAACTCCGCCTCCAGCCGCTGCCGCTCCGCACTGATCCCCGCCGCGGGCTCTCCCCATACCCCCTGCTCCGGCATGACCCGGTCTTCGCCATCAGGCATTGTGCGCCTCCTACTAGCCCCTGCCCCGCCCGGCTCCTGCCCCGGTGCTGCTCCAGCATGGTACGCCCGCCGCCACCAAGTCCGTTAGGAGTCCTGATATCTAATTAACTTAGACAATAGCTTAACGAGATGATAGCCTTCCTAGATGTAATCCGGCGACCTGACACGGTCACAACACGGGAGCGCATTCCGTCTCAGAGCCCGGTGAACAACGACGAGGGATCATCACCATGACCACTACGGGGGACAACGCCCGTCGGCTGCTAACTACGGAGGGAAACCGATGAGCACGCAGAACCTGCCCGGCACCGACGCCGCCTGGCACGGCGCCGGCGACGCCGACCTGACCATCATGCTGGCCGCGCACGACGCGTTCCGCCGCGACCTGACCAGGCTGGTCCGCGCGGCGGCCGCGGCCGACATGTCCGACCCGGCCAGGCGCCAGTCGGTCGCGGCCGGCTGGGAGCTGTTCAAGCACCAGCTGCACCTGCACCACACCGCCGAAGACGCGATCATCTGGCCGGCGCTGCGGCCGCGGCTGGCGCACAGCGAGCACGCCCTGTCGGTGCTGGACGAGATGGAGGCGGAGCACGAGCTCATCGACCCGCTGCTGGCCGCGGTGGACGCCGGGTTCGCGCAGCGCGATGAGGACTCCCAGGCCGACGTCATCGACGCCCTCGTCAGCAGCCTGACCGGGCACCTCGCGCACGAGGAGCGGGACGGCCTGCCGCTGATCGGCGTGGCGCTGACCGCGGCCGAATGGCGCAGCGTCGGCTTCAAGATCGCACGCAGGAACGGCCTGTCCGAGGGCGGCGAGATGTTCGCCTGGATACTCGACGGCGCCGATGGCGCCAACGCCGCCACCCTGCGCGCGCTGCCCCCGCCGCTGCGCCTGCTCTACAAGGGCGTCTGGAAGCCCCGCTTCAACAAGACCCCGCGCTGGTAGCCACCGCTATGGCGTGAACCGGTAGCCCATGCCGGACTCGGTGAGCAGGTAGCGGGGCCGCGACGGTTCCGGCTCGAGTTTGCGGCGTAGCTGGGCCAGGTAGACCCGCAGGTAGTTGCTCTCTGTCTCATACGAGGGGCCCCAGACCTCCCGCAGCAGCTGCCGCTGGGTGACCAGGCGGCCGCTGTTGCGCACCAGGATCTCCAGCACCTGCCACTCGGTCGGGGTGAGCCGGACCGCGGACCCGTCCGGCCGCAGCACCTGCTTGGCCGCCAGGTCCACGGTGAAGTCCGCCGTGGCCACCACCGGCGCCTCCGGCGCGGGCGCCGCGCGGCGGACCGCGGCCCGCAGCCGGGCCAGCAGTTCGTCCATGCCGAACGGCTTGGTCACGTAGTCGTCGGCGCCCGCGTCCAGCGCGGCCACCTTCTGGCTCTCCTGCCCCCAGGCGGACAGCACGATGATCGGGATCGAGGTCCAGCCGCGGACGCCGACGATCACCTCGGTGCCGTCCATGTCCGGCAGCCCCAGGTCCAGGATGATCACGTCGGGCCGGTCGCGGGCCACGGCGGCCAGCCCGGTGCTGCCGTCGACGGCCGTGCTGACGTCGTACTCGCGCGCGGCCAGGTTGATCCGCAGCGCGCGCAGGATGGACGGCTCGTCGTCGACGACGAGCACCCGGGTCATGAGCCAGCCGGACGCGGAGCGTCGAGCTCGGACCGGTCCTGGGTCGCCGCCTGCAGCGTGAGGCGCACCGTCAGCCCGCCGCCGGGGGTGTCGAACGCGCCGATCTGCCCGCCCATCGCCTCGGCGAACCCGCGTGCCACCGCGAGCCCGAGCCCGACGCCGGGGTGCCGGTCACCGGCCCGCTCGAACGGCTCGAAGATGCGCTCCTTCAGCTCGTCCGGCACGCCGGGCCCGTGATCGGCGACCTCGAGCCGCACCGTGCCGCCATCCAGCACGGCGTGCAGCTCGGGCGGCCGCCCGGCCGGCGAGTACCGCAGCGCGTTGGAGAACAGGTTGGCCAGCACCCGCTCGAGCAGGCCGGGGTCGGCCAGCACCAGCGGGAAGCCGTCCGGCACCGCCATCTCCAGCCGCAGCGACCCGTCCAGCCCGACCGCGGCTGCCGGCGCCACCTCGTCGACCGCGACCGGGCGCAGGAACGGCTGCAGCGACCCGGTGTGCAGGCGGCTCATGTCGAGCAGGTTGCCGATCAGCGCGTCGAGCCGGTCCGCGTTCTGCTCGATGGTGGCCAGCAGGTCGGCCTCGTCGGCCGCCGACCAGGCCACGTCGGTCTGCCGCAAGCTGCTGACCGAGGCCTTGACCGCGGCCAGCGGGGTGCGCAGGTCGTGGCTGACCGCGGCCAGCAGCGCGGTCCGCATCCGGTTGCCTTCGGCCAGCGCCTCAGCCTGGGCCGCCTGGGTCCGCAGCCGCTCCCGGTCCAGCGCGGCCGCCGCCTGGGCCGCGTACCCGGCCAGCAGGGCCGGCGTGGCCGACCGGTCCTGCCCGGTGACCAGCAGGGCCAGATCCGGGCGGATGCCGGTGCGCTGCGCCGCGCGCAGACCGCCGTCCACCCCGCTGGAGGCGGCCCGGACCCACCGGCCGCCCACCCGCTCCTGTAGTTCGGCCTGGCCCCCGTGAGCCCGGGTGAGGTGCTCCAGCACGGCCGCGGGGGAGTCGGCGCCGCCCAGCACGGTCTGCGCCAGCTCGAGCAGCGAGGCCGCCTCCTCCCGGGCCCGGGCGGCCTGAACGGCGCGCCGGGCGGCCAGGTGGACCACGCTGCTGACGGCAACCGCGACCGTCACGAACAGCAGCAGGGCCAGCAACTCGCGCGGCTGGGCGATGGTGAACGTGTGGACCGGCGCCGTGAAGTACCAGTTCAGCAGCAGGCTCGCCGCGACCGCGGCGAGCACCGCGGGCCAGAACCCGCCGATCACCGTGATGGCCACCACCGCGACCAGGTAGACCAAGACGAAGTCGGCCAGGTTCAGGTGCGCCCGGCCGGCCGCCAGGACCACGGTCAGCAACGGCAGGGCCGCGGCTGCGAGGGCGAAACCCGCAGCACGCCGGCCCACGCTGATGCCGCTCGGCGGGCTCGCGGTCTCGCCGGGCAGTTCAGCCGCGGGCGCAGTACCGGCATCCAGGGCGCCTTTAGGAGCGGTCAGACGGGCTCGCGTGACGGCATAGGTTCGGGTGCTCAGAAGTGTGAGCCGCCGCCAGTACCAGCGGAACACCCAACCCATCCCGGCTCCGGCTAGGGCGGTAACGCCGAGGACAACGGCCGCATGGGCGGCGACAGGGCCTGTCGGCCGCAGCTGCGCGTAGGGCGGCCGGGAGAACCCGGCCACGGTGAGCCAGCCGATGCCAGCCAGCAGCACCGCCGCGACCGGCTCGGCCGCGAACGAGGCGACCCCGGCGACCGCGGCGCAGGCGACCAGCACCCCGGCGGCGGTCAGGCGGCCGTGCAGCGCGGCGGCCGCCGTGCCCACGGCCAGGAACATGGCGAAGCCCGCCGGCAGCACATAGGGCGCCGGCACCGCACGCTGTCCCAGATGATGAGTCATCACTTGCTATTTCAGCCTCGGTCCAGCGTGATACCAGCGGTCCTAACAGATCCTTAACGCCCAGCCCGGGAATCTTGACGACGCACATACGGCGGCGCGCACCCGGCGCTAATAGCGTCGTGAGACATGATCAGCAACCGAGCGCCGCAGAGGGAGCTCGAGGCCTAGTGGCCGTGCGCAGAGCGGCCGGCCTGCTCAGCAACGGCCAGGCGGACGAGCTCCCGGAGACCTTCTGGTACTCCGTCAAGCGCCGCATGCTCGGCCCGCCCCTGATCACCGAGCAGCTCAAAGAGGAGAGGCTGTCCAAGCCGCTCGCGCTGGGCGTGCTGTCCTGCGACGGGATCTCGTCCGCGAACTACGGCTCCGAGCTGATCCTGTACGAGTTGCTGCCGTTCTTTGGCCTGACCGCGTTCACCCTGCTGCTGCCGCTGACCGGGGTGGTCCTGCTCGGCATCTTCCTGGTCGTGCTGTCCTACCGCGAGGTCGTCTCGGTCTACACCCGGGCCGGCGGCTCCTACGTGGTGGCCCGGGAAAACTTCGGCCCGCGGGTCGCCCAGATCGCGGCCGTGGCGCTGATGGTGGACTACGTGGTCACGGTCGCGGTGCAGAACTCCGCCGGCAGCGCCGCGATCCTGTCCACCTTCCCGGCGCTGGCCAAGCCGCTAGGCGACACCGCGACCCTGCTGCTGATCACGGTCGCGGCCACGCTCCTCATGGCCTACGTGAACCTGCGCGGCGTCCGGGAGAACGGCAAGACGTTCGCGCTGCCGACCTACCTGTTCTCCGCCTCGGTCGGCCTGATGATCATCGTCGGGCTGGCCCGCGAGTTCTTCGGCGGCGGCCTGGGGCACGTCACCTGGCACACCGGGACCGTCCCGATCGGGCACAACACCGGTACCCTGATCAGCTTCGCCGCCATCTTGATCCTGGCCCGCGCATTCGCCAACGGCGGGTCCTCGCTGACCGGGATCGAGGCGGTGTCCAACGCGGTCAGCGCGCTGCGCCCGCCCGAGGGCCGCAACGCCCGGCAGATCCTGGTGGCCCAGGGCTCCATCGTGATGTTCCTGATCGCCGGCATCTCCTGGATCGCCCACATCACCCACGCGGTCCCGTACGTCAGCGGCGTCCCCACCGTGGTCTCCCAGGAGGCCGACCTGGTCTTCGGGAACTCCGCCGCCGGGCGGATCCTGTTCTACCTGGTACAGGCCGGCGCCATCACCATCTTGTTCACCGGCGGCAACACCAGCTTCAGCGGCTTCCCGTTCCTGACCAGCTTCGTCGCCGAGGACTCGTTCCTGCCCCGCTGGCTGAGCAAGCGCGGCCACCGGCTGGTGTTCTCCAACGGCATCATCGTGCTCACCATCCTGGCGCTCGCCCTGCTGTTCGCGGTCGGCGCGAGTACCTCCAAGCTGGTCGCGCTCTACGCGATCGGCGTGTTCACCGGCTTCTCGATGGCCGGCTTCGGCATGGTCCGCTACCACCTGAGGCAGCGGGAGCCGGGCTGGCGCCGCAAGCTGGTCATCAACCTCACCGGCGGCATCTACACCGCGCTGGTGGTCCTGATCTTCGCGACCGTGAAGTTCCGCGAAGGCGCCTGGCTGGTCGTCATCATCTTCCCGATCGGCGTATTCGCGTTCATCCGGCTGAACCGGCAGTACCGGCACGAGGCCCGGGCCCTGGAGAACATCGGCGAGCGCCGCGCGGCCGGCGAGGCACCCAGGCAGCCCAACTACACCCGGCGGGTGGTCATCGTCTTCGTCGACGACTTCGACCTGTCCACCATCGCCGCGATCCGCTACGCCAAGAGCCTGCGCCCCACGATCGTGCGAGCGGTGCACTTCGTCATCGACACCGAACGGGCGGAAAAGCTGCGGGCCGCATGGCTGCCCGACCGCAGCGTCTCGCTGGAGTTCGTGGACTGCCCCGACCGCAGGGTGGCCCGGGCCGCCGCCGACCTGGTCCGGCACGAGGCGGAACCACCAGGCACCCAGGTGACCGCGATCCTGCCCCGGCGCAGCTTCTCGCCGCTGCTCGGCCGGCTGCTGCACGACCGCACCGCGGACAAGATCGCCGGCGTGGTCAGCCGGGTACCGAACGCCGCCGCCACGATCATCCCGTTCGACGTGCAGAACCGGCTGCACGTGCTGCAGCGACGCCAGGCCGAACGCGACGGGACGGCGCCCGCCAGCCTGACCCCGGTGCCCGGGCCGCCCGCCGATGGCGCGACCGCCGAGCACCAGCACCTCAAAGCCGCGCTCGCAGCCGCTACCCCGGCCGAGGCCAAACCTGATCCGCTGCCCGGCGCCGGCGGCTACGACCGGCCGGTCCCGCCGCCCGGCGTCACCCCCATCGGCGCGATCAACCAGCCGGGCAAGGTCAAAGTCGAAGGCCGCGTCCGCGTGGTCGAGATCAGGTCGGTGGAGCGGAACTCGGTGCTGGCCTGCGAGATCTCCGATTCCACCGGGGACCTGACCGCGCTGTTCTACGGCCGGTCCCGGATCGCCGGCCTGATGTGCGGATCCCGGGTCCGGTTCCGCGGCCAAGTCGGCATCAAGCACGGCGCCCCGGTCATGGTCAACCCGGCCTACGAACTTATCGTCCCCCCCGCGACCGGCAAACCTTCCAAAGACGGCCAGTCGACCTGAATCCGCGCGGTCAACTGGCACCTTCGTGTTCTATCACCTGGTCCGCAAGCGCCCCGGCGCGGCGGACACTGCCAGGGACATCACCGCCGTGCCGGTCAGCACTGGACCGGATAATTCCCGACCTGATAGCTCGGGTTCGATCCCGTCAGACATCAGACGCTCCGAATCTCGAATCCACAGTTCAAGCAGCCTACTCACGGTCATCAGCCTTGCCCCGCGAGACGCCTGATTGCTGACCGCGTGCCCTATGCGTGCCTGGGCTCCTACAGACAATCACCGGGCCTGAACGAGTACCGCCTGTGGCGCGAGTCCATCGCCGACATCGTCGTCAGCGGCGAGGACGCCGACGGCCACATCGACCTGGCCGACCTGGAATCCCAGCTGGCCCGGTACGCGTACCGCCCGCTGCTGTTCGGCAGCTTCTCGGCCTGTGCCGTGCCAGAACTCGCGTAATAGCTCTGAGCTGGTATTTTCTCTGCTCGTCAGGCCGCGCTCCGATACTCGTTGATCGATGCGTGGACGACCTGCCTGCGCCTGATCTGGCCGGCGATGTCGACCGGCTGGCCGGGCTCATGCAGCGGAGGTCGTTGTTTCCGCGACTGGTGGGGGCGATGTTCGTTGTAATGCCGCGCGTACTCGGCGAGGATCCGCCGGAGGTGTCTTTCACTGTAGATCAGCAGGTGGTCGAGGCACTCGCGCCGTAGCGTCCCCGCATAACGTTCCGCGAATGAGTTCGCCCTGGGGGAGCGGACCGGAGTCTTGATGATCCGCATACCGCTGCCAGCGAACACCTCATCGAACACGGAGGTGAACTTCCTGTCGCGATCGCGGATCAGGAATCTGAACTGGCCGGCGCGTTCGCCGAGATCCATCAGGAGGTTGCGGGCCTGCTGGGCGGTCCAAGAGCCGGTGGGGTGCGCGGTGACGCCCAGGATATGCACCCGCCGGGTGCCGATCTCCATCACGAAGAACATGTACAGGCGCCTGAGGAACACGGTGTCAACATGCAGGAAGTCACACGCCAGGATCCCGGATGCCTGTGAGGCAAGGAACTGCCGCCAGGTCGGCGACGCCCGGCGCGGCGCGGGCGTGAGCCCGGCCGCGGCCAGGATCCGCCGGATCGTTCCCGCGCCGATCCGGTATCCGAGGCCGAGGAGCTCACCCTGGATGCGGCGGTGTCCCCAGCTCGGGTTCTGCCTGGCCAGCCGCCGGACCAGCTCCCGGACCTCCTCCGGAACCGGCGGGCGCCCGGTGACGTCCGGATAGGTCCACTTGTTCTTGATCAGGCGCCGGTGCCAGGCGAGCAGGGTGCCGGGTGTCACGATCCGGTGCAGCCGCAGGTGGGAGGGCAGCAGCCGCGCCAGCGCGGCGATCACCGCGCGGTCAGCCCAGTCCGGCTTGGGGCGGGCGACCTGGCGGCGAAGAACCGCGACCTCGTGCCGCAGGACCAGGATC
>Ga0335071_10006543_pt1 | contig 12013 bp, 9 predicted proteins | sample Lox_Sample_15_FD_206724 | JGI IMG/M metagenome (GOLD analysis project Ga0335071, IMG submission 206724) | Soil microbial communities from Loxahatchee National Wildlife Refuge, Florida, United States - Lox_Sample_1.5 | ecosystem: Environmental > Terrestrial > Soil > Wetlands | place: USA: Florida...
TCTACTGGCTTCAAGGTTTCCCAGAGAATACTCCAGGACGCCGCACATGCTAATTTCTGAAAGAATCGGCCCTGCGCTGCGAATTATCTGGTAGAGGGGCCGGATTGGGCTCCTGAAAGGCAAAAAATATGAAGAATTGGGCTCTAGTTGTCGCGGGTCTGTATGGCCTGATCTTGGTGGCCCTGACGGTCCCCATTACTTCCTTGGCTTTCGTGCCGAAACTGACAGTTTCGCTCTTATCCTTCGGTCCGGCAGTGTTCTTTTTGTACGTAAACCGTTGGCGCCGGCTGCATCCAAACGCGGCGTCGCCTGCAATCGATCAATAACCAGCAATCAAAGGACAAAAATGAAAAAATCACCGTGCCTCATCGCCGTCGCCGCCGCAGCCGTGCTCACCGGCTGCGTTGTGACCTCAGTCTATCCCTACTACACCGCTAAGGATCTCTCGTTCGATCCGGCCCTGGCTGGAAGCTGGACCAAGATCGACGATGCCGACGAACAATGGAAGTTCGAGGCCGACGGAACAAACGCCTACCGGTTAACCTGCACCTCGAAGTCGGAAACCAACCTCATGCAGGCGCACCTCTTTAAGCTCGGCCCGGAGCGCTTCCTCGACCTGTTCACGACTGACGAAATGAAAGATATCCAGCCCCCGCCGATTCCCTCCCATCTCGTCCTGCGGGTTTTCCAGATGACCCCGAGCCTTCGGATGGCCGCGATGAATTATGAATGGCTGGGTGAGACCTTGACCAATAACCCCCATGCCGTGCGGCACCTCATCATCAAAGAGGGAAACGAGGGCGACGGTGGTCGCATCGTCCTCACCGCGGACACGGCGGAACTCCAGAAATTCCTCCTCCGGAACCTCAAAGTGGAAAAGGCGTGGAAGGATGTGATCGAGCTGAACCGCGGCCCAGCCGCGGGTAAATGACGGTCCCGCTCCCTCGCCTCATCGGATGGGATTTCGCGCTTTGCCGCCCTGAACCTCCCTTCCCGCCAAAGACTTTCGCGAGGTCGCGCCAGCGTTTTGGAGTGCGGCAGTCCTCTCTGCGCCTTATACGGATCTTTCACATAATCGAAGCTCCATGCACGGTCTCGGTAAACCCCGCTGGGGGTGTCCTGTTTATGAACTCCAACTGCAGCACGTTTCCCAAACCCCGTCAGGGGTGACCTTCGGTTCATCCCCGTCGCTCCTCGCTCGCCCCTCATTTCTCTCTCCCTACCTTTATGTCTCCCATGATCCCGTGCCGCAGCGTGAGCATTGCCGCGGTCTCTCAGTGCCTGCGCAGTATCAGCCGGTGATCCACCCGTTTGGTTTGAAAATACTCCAGCGGCGGCAGCTCCGTCAGGGTAGGGGAGCTCGTCTCGTTGAGGATCGTCCTCGCCATCGCCTGCAAGGCGCGCCAGCGTCGCCACTCCAGGTCCGGCGCGTGCGCGATCTGTCGGAGCAGACTGCGCCACTCGATGATCACTCGGTCGATGTCCCCGGCGCCCAGTAGATCCGAGATCCATCCCTGTTTAGCCACGATTTGCTCCGCGCCCGCGCCATACTTGAGCGGCACCCCGTTTTCCAGATACCCCGGCACAGATTGCAAACCATACTTTTCGTGGCACACATTCGCCAGCCGGCCGCCCCACCGGTTGATGTCCTCGCCCGCGAATCGAAAACCGGCATCCAGGTTCGCCAGGTCATAAATCAAATCGTCCAGCGGATAGCTCTCCTCCTCCAACGCGGCCGCTATCGCCAGCCCGTCGCCCTGGGTAAAAATGCTCACCACCCGCCCTCTAAGCGTCGGCGCTCCCGCCGCATCGACGAGCCCCAGCCGGCGCCAGAGCAGCGCGACACCAGTCGCCGTAGGCAGTCGGCGGCAGACCGGCACCAGTGCGCACCCGGCACAATCCCCCGGCAAAACCTCGCGCTCAGTCGGTTTCCAGATCGCCACACCCTGGCTGTCCACCGGCACGCGCAACGCGAGCTCCGCGATGCTCACCCGCGCCACGATCCGTTGCGCCTCATTTTGAAAATCAATCACCGGCGTCTTCTGTTCCGCCAGCCTCTGCTCCACCAGCGGAACGATCTTTTCCGACCAGACCGCCAGCGGGACCTGACGCCCGTTCCAGTTCGTCAGCCGCCGAATCCACTTCGCCAGTAGCACCCGCTCGGACCCGAGCCGGTCCGCGACGGTCAGGGCGCGACCGTAGATTCTTCCCTCTGTGCTCTCCGAAAGCAGGCAAAGCGTTCCCAGGCCGACCTTCTCCAGCGCCGCTGGTTCCGAAAGCGCCGAACGGAACACCGCCGGGCAGAACTCGTTGTGTTCTTTGCCTTCTTTGTGGTCATCCCCCGCTCCCCGCAGTCCGTCATCGTAAACGCGGATGTCTTTGACCGGCACCGGAACCGACGCAGGGTAAGGCTCCCAGCCGCCCTGGCTGTTGAGCATCTCTCGTACCCGCCTGCGCACATGGCGAGCCCGCTCGGCGTCCGTGCGCAGGCCACACGGCGCTTGCGGATGCCGGAGCGACTCCTCGACACCCAGAAAAATCGGCTTCGTTGTAAACAGCCGTTCCTGCGTGCGAACCGCTTCGTAAAATGGGTCTTTCCCATGTTGCGCCGCCGCCGTCATCAATCCCAGCAAGGCCGACCAGTCCACGGCCCCGCTGCGCGAGAGGTGGCATGGGTGGGCATCCAATAACCGTAACTCGTTTGGCGTGATCAGGACAAACCCGGTCTCATCCAGTCCCCGCCGCCCGGCCCTGCCGAACATCTGCAAAATCTCGTCCGGCTTCAGCAATTGTTCCGCCTCGTCGCGCCGATAGGACTCGCCCGCCAGTGCGACACTGCGCAGCGAAAAGTTGATGCCCGCCGCCAGGCCCATCGTGGCCACCACCACCCGCAACTGACCCGCCTTCGCCAGCGGTTCGATGACTCCTGCCCGCGCCCCGTAGCTCAACCCGCTGTGATGATACGTGACCCTCGTTTTGAGCAATTTCCCCAGGTGCTCCCCCGCGAGTGATTTTTGTTCCGCGCTGAGCTGGAGCGGATTGGGCGTCGGCAATTGCCGCGACAGCTCCGTCGCCATCGATTCCGCCGCCTGGCGCCGCGGCGCGAAGATCAGGATTGGTCCCAGGTCTTCCGCCAGCGCCTTCGCGACCAGCCGCGGCCAGTACCCCCGAATTTCACTCGGCACGTGATAGCTCAAGTTGGCGGCGTGAACCTCCTCCAGCGGCACGGGCCGGTGGTCGTTCCGGATCAACACCGCCTTCCGCCCGAGCCGTCGCAGCCATTTCACGACATCTTGCGGGTTCCCCACGCTCCCGCTGAGCAACAAAAGCTGCGTCTGGGGCGGAGCCAGCGCGATGGCCAGTTCGTAATTCAAACCCCGGTCGGAGTCGCTGAGCATCTGGTACTCATCCACCACCAGCAATGTCGGCCCCTCGCCTTGGATCAGCCGGTTCTTTTGCGTTTCCAGCGTGGCCACCAGCACCGGCGCCTCAAGGTTCTCCGCCAAGTCCCCCGTCGCGATGCCCACATCCCACCCGCGAGCCCGCCATTCGGCCAGCTTGTCATTCGCCAACGCCCGGGTTGGGACCGTGTAAATGGCCTGCCCGCGGTTCTTTCCCTGGTTTGACCAAAGCTCAAATATGAGAGTTTTGCCGGCGCCTGTTGGGGCCTGCACCACGACATCCTGTCCCTCGCGTAAGGCGCTGACCGCTTGCTGTTGCCAAAGATCCGGCACCGTGACCTGATTGAGGGCTGGCAACTCGGCCAGTTGGGAAGCAAACGTCGTCACGCTGAGAAGATACCCGCTTTTCACAAAGCGCAAGCCGTGAAAATGCCCCGCCTCGTCGCTTCCAGCCGTGCCCGTCCCCAGCGACTCCCTCCTCATTTTTCTGTCTTCCATGGTCCCGCGTATGCCCCCGCCGCCCGCCCCAAAGGTAGCGGATATTCGCCCCGAACAAACATTGATCCATCGAATCGCGGAGGGTCCGGTCGCTCACTGACGGGTCAGAAATCTTTACGGTTTGCGAGGCCATCCCTGTGCCCATGTGTTAGATTACAGGCAGATGAACCGCTCTTACCATCCCCGAAAGCCGGCCTCGAGGACCCCGGCCCAAAGCCCGCATCCCGGCAAACCCGGACGGGCTAAAGCCCCGGACCGCCGCCCACAGCCGGCTTCCGAAAGACAAGAAGTTTGACTTGAAGAAATTGCAACCTTAGACTTCGGCCACATGTTTGCCGCTGATCCAAAAGTGGTCCCTGCTCCGGTTTCTGACAGCTCCAACGCAGAGTCAGTGTATTCCTGGAGGCAGATCATCGACCCCGTCGAGCCTTTTCTCGAGGCGGTCGGCGATCGGCTGGCTCAACAGGTTGAGGAGTTTGACCCGGAAATTGTCCGCTACGCGGATTACGCTTTGAACGGCCAGGGCAAACATCTTCGCGCCGCCCTTGTCGCGTTAACGGCCAATGCTCTCGGCGAAGCCAACGATTCCCATGTCACCGCCGCCGTCATCATCGAAATGGTCCACCTCGCCACCCTCGTTCATGACGATGTCATCGATGAGGCCGAGATCCGCCGCGGCCGCCTCACGCTCGCGGCAAATTGGAGCAACGAAATCGCCGTTCTGTTCGGCGATTGCCTTTTCGCCCACGCCCTCAAACTCGCGGCCAGTTTCCCAACCCCGGATGTGTGCCGCGCCGTCGCCATGGCCACCAACACCGTCTGCTCCGGCGAAATCCTCCAGACCCAGCATCGGCGCGACTTCCATTTCACCCGCGACCGCTATTTCAAAGTCATCGAGATGAAAACCGCTGAGCTGTTCGCCTTGTCCTGCGACCTCAGCGCAAGTCTCAGCGGCGCCACCGGCGAAGCCCGCGCCGCCCTCCGCCAGTTCGGTCTGGCCTTCGGCACCGCCTACCAGGTGTACGACGACTGCGTCGATCTTTTTGGCTCCGAGATCGCCGCCGGCAAGTCCCTCGGCACCGACTTGGCCAAGGGGAAACTCACCTTGCCCGTCCTGCTCCTTTGGGAACGCGCCGACGAACCGGTTCGTGCCCGCCTGCAGGAATTGGTCGCCGAATGGCAGGCCGACTCCATCAAGCCCATCGGCGTCCTCCTGCGCAAACACCATACCTTGGGCGGTTCCCTCGAAATCATTCATCAATACCTTGAAAGCGGACGCCAACTCCTCCGGCTCCTGCCCGCTTCTAATGGCCGCGCCGGCTTGTTTCAACTCACCGATTACCTGGCTCGCCAGACCGAGGCGCTCGGCTCCGCGCCGGACAGCGCCCTATGATTATGGCTGAGCCAGTCAGTCACAAGGCAGCCAAACCTCCCGAACCCGCCCCCGGAGACAATCCCCCTCCGCTCCCGGAAGAATCCGACCTCGTCAAGCGCGCCCGCCGCGGTGACTTGGCCGCCTACGATGACCTCGTTAAACGCTATCAGGAGCGCATCTACGCCACCGTCTATCACATGACCTCCAACCACGAGGACGCCAACGACCTCGCCCAGGAGGCCTTCATCAAGGCCTTTCACGCGCTCAAATCCTTCAAAGGCGGCTCCAGCTTTTACACTTGGGTCTATCGCATCGCCGTCAATAAGACCATCAACTTCCTCAAACAGCGAAAAAATAAGACCCAAATGAGCCTCGACGACCTCGACTTCAACGTCGAGCACGATCCGGACCTCGTCGCCCTCATCTCGGACAAGACCCCCCGCCGCGAGGTCGGCCTTACCGAACTCCAGGAAAAATTGAACGCTGCCTTGCAACGCCTGTCTGAACCCCATAGATTAGTCGTCACATTGCATGACGTGCAGGGCCTCTCGCATGAGGAAATCGCGAAGATTATGGACTGCAATATCGGGACGGTGCGGTCCCGCCTGTTTTACGCGCGTCAGCAATTGCAGGCATACTTGTCCGATTATCTGAAATAATAGAGTATGAGCCAGGATACCGAAAACTTTGAATCGTTGCAGCGACTCCTCACCCTTAAGCGTCACGAACAGCCTCCCCCCGGTTATTTCGACTCCTTTTCCCGCGACGTCATCCTCCGCATTAAGGCCGGCGACCGCGGCGAAGACGCCTATGGCTATTTCTGGCAACTCCCCTGGCTCCAACGGATATGGTCCGCCCTCGAAGCACGACCTGTTATCGCCGGCGGCTTCGGCCTCGCAGCCTGCTCGCTACTGGTCCTCGGTGTCGTCAACGCCGATACCGACAGGATGGACGTCCAGCCTGTGGCTGCGGCTCCTCAAGCAGTCGCCACCATCCAGGTCGCCAACAACTTTGCCTCGGACCAGCCCCTGCTGGCTCGCCCCGCCGCCATGGAGATTTCCGAGAGCAGCCCCATCGCCACGGTCGCAAAAGACGGTCAGCCCTCAATCTTCGATCTGGTTCCCCGGCCTCAAGCCCAGACCATCAGCCTTAACCTGAGTCCGGCCGGGAGCCCGTAACCGAACGGCCCGTCCGTCAGTACCGTCAGAAAACGGGGGAGACACGATTCTCACCCCTTCGCACGAACCATTCGTGGAAATTAGTGAATAGTGAAGTTCGTGTCAGCGTTGCGCCTCCGCCCTCAATCCTCCCTTTCAAACACCATGCTCACCCCTTCACCGGTGATCGTCATCCGGTCGCCATCCACCGCTGCCGCCAAGTCCCCTCCGCCGGAGAGCGAGAGTTGATACTTCCCATCCAGGTTCTTCCACTGCCCTTCGAGGGTCTGGGTCCCCGGGGCTGGAGCCCCCGCGTCTGCTCCTGCCTTTAGTTGCGGGGCATTCTTTAGCGTTACCTGGTGGTCCGTCCTCGCCACCAGGGTGGTCTTCGAGAACGCCATCACGAACCATCTCTTCTTCTTCTGCATGTCGCTTGATGCCGTGTTGGGATGCGCCCGCAGATAAATCCCCACCGCCGCGTTCAGGTCGAAATTCCAGCGGCCCAGGATTGCCTCGGCGCTGTACTTCGGCGATTTCCCCGTCGCCAGGTACTTTGGCAGATCGGTCAAATCCGGTTGCAGCGTGGACCAGAGCGTCCGCAGCAGGTCCGGGTTGCTAAGAATCGCCTGGGTCCTGGGAGAATCGTAGATGTCCTTGATTGGCGGGTGCTTTAGCCGCATCTCGGTTTCGCTGGCCAGGTCCTGAATTTCCGGCCGGTCCGCCAGGCCAAGGAACCCCGGGTAACGAGCCAGTCGCGCTTCAAGCAGCGGATTACTGTACATCAGGCCCACTAGGTCGGCCGTCTGGTACCACGCCTCCGGCATCGGGTCCACCGCCCGCGCCACTTTGGCGAATCCCGTCCCTTGCAGGTCTTGGCCCAGCCGGTTGACGAGCCTCAGGCTCTTCGGATCCGAGTCATCTGTCGCCAGTTGAGTTGTCCAATAGCTCGCGTCGTAAATGACGAACGAGATCAGGATCAAATAAAGCGCCCCCATCAGCAGGCCCAGGCACAGCCCGAGTCGCTCATTCAACCGTTCCCAAAGCGCTAGCCGCAGGTCCCCCGCCTTGTACTTGAAATAAACATCGACTTTGCGGTGAACCATCAGCCCGGCCACCTGGAACGCGATCACAATCAGCACGAAAACGAGAAACGGTGCCAGCACCCATGACAACGTCGGGTTCTTGATCCCCACCAGCGCGAGCACGGGTCGGACGAGCCTCCCAATCGGGCCGGCCAGCAAAACCCCGAACAGAATCCCTGCCACCCCGGACGCCGTCCGCACGGCCCCTTGCTGATGGCCCACTCCAGCCAGCGCCGCCAATAATAGCAATGCTACGAGCCAAATCGTCATGACCTCAGTTAAGGGCTTTCCTCCCCGGAACGCACGCAGAAAATGCGTGCCTTTGCGCGGAACCTGAGCTATCGGTGAGTCATCTCAATTGTATGATTGTTCCGGACCCCGTTCGTCCGCCGCCTGACCGGCGCGATTTCCTGAAGAAGATCCTCGCCGGCTGTATCGGTGCGCTCGCCGCCCTGATTCCCGTCGCCGCGGGTTTCACTGTTTTCGTCGATCCCCTGCGGCGGCACTCCTCCACCCGCGGCGCCATCTTGGTCACCGCCCTGGAAGCTCTCCCGGACGACGCCATCCCCCGCAAATTCCCCGTTCTGGCTACGCGCGTCGATGCCTGGAACAAGTTCACCCAGGTGCCCATCGGCGCCGTGTATCTCCGCCGCACCGGCGGCGACCGGGTCCAGGCCTTCAATGTTGTCTGCCCCCACGCCGGCTGCTTCGTCGATTTCCTCCCCGAACGCATGCAGTACCTCTGCCCCTGCCACAAGGCCACCTACACCGTTGAGGGCCGCATCGCCGACCGCGCCAGCCCCGCGCCGCGCGGCCTCGATTCGCTCGAAGTCGAAATCCGCGGCGGCAAAGAAGTCTGGGTCAAATTCCAAAACTTCCAGGCCGGCCACGCCGAAAAACTCCCCGTCGCTTGAACCGCCGTCACCCGCGACTCCTGTCACCCGTGTAACCGATTGAACCCACTAGACTTCCTCATCCATAACCCCTTCGCTCCGTAGCTCCCATGGCCTCTCCCTCTGACTGGCTCGACCGCCGGACCGGCTTCCGCAAAATCCTCCACGCCGCCCTGTACGAGAACGTACCCGGTGGTGCGCGCTGGCGTTATGTCTGGGGAAGCACGCTGACTTTCGCCCTCGTGTCCCAGTTCATCACCGGGATCTTTCTTTGGATGGCCTACAGCCCCAGTTCGCAGACCGCCTGGGAAAGTGTTTATTACATCCAGGACCAGATGCGCGGCGGGTGGCTTCTGCGGGGGCTGCATCATTATACCGCCCATGTCATGACCGTCCTGCTCGTGCTGCATCTCATGCAGGTCCTCATCGACGGCGCTTACAAAGCCCCGCGTGAAGTCAATTTCTGGTTCGGCCTCATCCTCCTCCAACTTGTCCTGGCCCTTTCCCTCACCGGCTATCTCCTCCCATGGGATCAAAAAGGCTTTTGGGCTAGCAAAGTCGCCACGAACCTCATGGGGGTTGTTCCCATCGTCGGCCCCATCTTCCAGCGGATCATCATCGGCGGGCCCGAGTACGGGCATCACACGCTGACCCGCTTCTTCGCCCTGCACGCAGGCGTCCTGCCGGCGACGGTCACCGCCCTCGTCGTCGGTCATGTCTATCTCTTCCGGCGCCATGGCCTCACGGCTAAAGAGCCCCGGCGAAGGCCCGATGCGCCCTTCTGGCCAGACCAGCTTTTGAAGGATGCCGTCGCCTGCCTCGCCGTCCTCGCGGTTGTCCTTTTCCTCATCGTCCGCCATCGGCTCATGTCCGTCCACGGGCACCTGGGTGCTGAGCTCGGCCCCCCCGCCGATCCTTCCGAACCCTATTCCGCAGCCCGCCCGGACTGGTATTTCCTCTGTTTCTTCCAGTTCCTGAAATTGTTCCGAGGCGACAACGAAGTCTGGGGCGCCATCTTCATCCCGGGACTGCTCCTGCTCGTCGTGTTCCTGATGCCCTGGATCGGCCGCTGGCGCCTCGGTCATCGGTTTAACCTCGGCTTCCTCGGCTGTGTGCTGGCCGGCGCGGGGCTGTTGACCTGGCTCGCCGTCGCCGACGACCGCGCGAACCCTACCTACCAGGCCGCCGTTCGGGCTGCCGATGCCGAGGGTGATCGCGTCCGCGCCCTGGCCACCTCTCCGGCGGGCATCCCCAGCGCCGGCGCCGTTACCCTCTTGCGCGATGATCCGTTGACGCAGGGGCCGAAACTCTTCTCTCAGAAATGCGCCACCTGCCATCGCTACGATGGTCACGATGGCCTCGGCGTTGTCCCCAAAGACCCCCAGGCCGCTTCCGATCTCAAGGGCTTCGCCTCGCGTGAATGGCTGGCCGGCCTTCTCGATCCCGCCCGAATCGTCACCACCAACTACTTCGGCGCCACCCGCTTCGCCGAGGGCAAGATGGTCAAGTTCGTCACCAAAGACGTTGCCCATTTCTCCCCCGGCCAGCAGCAGCAGCTCCGCGACGCCCTCGCCGCTCTCTCGGCCGAAGCCCAGCTCAAGTCCCAGCTCGCCGCCGATCAGCGTGACTCGGCTGTGATCGCCCAGGCTCGCCTTCTCATCCGCGACACTCTCCGCTGCACCGACTGCCACCCCTTCCGCAAGCCCGATGAAGACGCCACCGCCCCCGACCTGACCGGCTACGGCTCCCGCAAATGGCTGATCAACTTCATCAGCAACCCTGCTCACCCCGACTTCTACGGCAAACGCAACGACCGCATGCCGGCCTTCGGCGCCGACCAGATCCTTAGCGAACAGGCCATTGGTCTCATTGCTGATTGGCTCCGCGGCTCATGGTACGAACCGCTGGCTTCGGCCCAGGAATAATCGGCGGCGTAACACGATCGCCTTTACAGAGCCGCTCGATGCCCGTCCGCTCGCCTCTGGAGGCGCGCGGTAAGGGAGTGGAGGCGCTCCCTATTTCGATCCGGCCGGTGTCGGTAACCCGTGTCGCGCCCGAACGCTCAGGCTTTCCACACTTGGCCCGGCCGGGTCTTGATCTCCGCCATCGCGTTGCGCGTATCGACGATTGCCGGCGACCATTCGGCAAGCTCCTCATAGTTTACGGATGAGTGGTTCGTGGCAATCAAAACCAAATCGAAACGGCTGATAGTCTTGCGATCCCATTTCACCGACTTCGTGCCGGCCCAGTGCGCATGTTCGCGCGTCGGCCGGATGACCGGCACATAGGGATCGTAATAAGCGACTTTCGCTCCACGCGCGCTTAGCGCTTCCATGAGAAAATAGCTGGGAGACTCGCGCTCGTCGTCCACGTTGGGCTTGTAAGCCAGGCCCAGCACCAGGACAGAGCTGCCTTTGACTGCCTTTTGGCGGTCGTTCAGCGCTTCGGCGACTCGATTGACGACATACGAGGGCATGGCTGTGTTGACTTCGCCCGCCAGTTCGATGAACCGCGTATGCTGCCCGAATTCCCGCGCCTTCCACGTCAGGTAAAACGGATCGATCGGAATGCAGTGACCACCAAGGCCCGGCCCCGGATAAAACGCCATGAAGCCAAACGGTTTCGTTTTGGCCGCGGCGATCACCTCCCAAACGTCAATGCCCATGGCGCTATAGACGATCTTCAGTTCGTTCACCAACGCGATGTTGATGCTGCGGAATGTGTTTTCGAGAATCTTGGCCGCCTCCGCCACTCGGCAGGAGGAGACCGGTACGACCGTCTTTACCGCTTTGGAATAGAGCTGAACGGCCTTGTCGAGGCACGCCGGCGTAAACCCTCCCACCACCTTGGGAATTGCCGCGACCTTGCTGTCCGGATTGCCCGGGTCCTCGCGTTCGGGCGAGAACGCTAGGTGAAAATCCCGGCCCGCCTCGAGTTTCGAGCCGGCCTCCAAAACCCCGCGCAGGTCTTCGTCGGTTGTTCCCGGATAGGTCGTGGATTCCAATACCACCAGCATTCCCTTGCGCAGGTGCGGGGCAATGCTCCTGCCCGTGTCCAGGATGTACGAGATGTCCGGCTCGCGGTTCTTGTTCAGCGGCGTCGGCACGCAGATGATGATCGCGTTGACTTCCTTGATGCGGCTGAATTCCGTCGAAGCCGAGAATGCTCCCGATTTGTGGGCCTCCGCGACGGCTGCTGCCGGAATGTGCTTGATGTAGCTCTTCCCCCGGTTCAAGGCCTCGACTTTCGCGGTGTCAATGTCCAGACCCAGCACGGTCACCCCGGATCGCGCGAACTGAAACGACAACGGAAGACCCACATAACCTAAGCCGACGATTGCAATTTTCATCTTTTTGAAATCTGCACTAGCACAAAGCGGACTGTTAATGACGATTTCCAGCCATTGTGACCGCGCTCCCTGCTCTTCGCCACCCTGTTTAATACGGAGTCACCATCGGAGATGCTACGGAGTTCGCGGGCTTGCCCAGCGGAGGGTGGACATTGAGTATTCTCAAGGGTTGGAGCCACAAGGTGGCTCAAAAGCGTCTGCCGGCACTGGTCCGAGCGGAAGCGGAATGAACTCGAATCAACTGGGATTAACTGGAAT
>Ga0335071_10006544_pt1 | contig 12012 bp, 13 predicted proteins | sample Lox_Sample_15_FD_206724 | JGI IMG/M metagenome (GOLD analysis project Ga0335071, IMG submission 206724) | Soil microbial communities from Loxahatchee National Wildlife Refuge, Florida, United States - Lox_Sample_1.5 | ecosystem: Environmental > Terrestrial > Soil > Wetlands | place: USA...
GGTCCGGGAGACGGCGGCGCTGACCGCGCGGCCGTTCTGCGGCAACCTGGTGCTCACCGAAGATCGTCACCGCCGCCTGGATGCGGCCCTTGAGGCCGGCTTGCGGATCGTGTCGTTTTTCCTGGGCGATCCCAGCGGCTACATTCAGCAGGTCCACGACGCCGGGGGAATTGTCATGCACACGGTCGGCACGGCCGAGGAGGCGCGGCGGGCAGTCGCGTCCGGCGTGGACGTGGTCGTCGCGCAGGGCTGGGAGGCCGGCGGGCACGTGTGGGGCACCGTCGCGACGCTGCCATTGGTGCCCGCTGTGGTGGACGCGGTGGCGCCGGTGCCGGTGATCGCGGCCGGCGGGATCGGCGACGGCCGGGGAGTCGCCGCGGTGCTCGCGCTGGGTGCCCAGGCCGCGTGGCTGGGCACGCGGTTCCTGCTGGCTGAGGAGATGCCGATCCACGAGGACTACCGGCGCCGGCTGATAGCCGCGGCCGAGACCGATCCGCAGCGGTACCCCAACCTGTACTCGGTCGGGTGGCCGGACTCTCCGCACCGCGCGCTCCGCAACTCGACCGCCGACGCGTGGCAGGCCGCAGGCCGCCCTCCGCTCGCGCAGCGGCCGGGAGCGGGCGAGGTGATCGCGCACTTCGCTTCCGGCGAAGCGATCGTTCGTTACGAGCCGGCACCGCCGATGGCCGGGACTACCGGTGACATCGAAGCGCTCTCGATGTGGGCCGGACAGGGCGTCGCACTCGCGACGAAGTCACAGCCAGCGGCGGACATCGTGACCGAGCTCACCTCCCGCCTGTAACCTGGGCCGAAGCCGCTCGCGCCGCGACCGCCGCCGCTCGTTCCCAGCCGCCAGCAGGCTCGTCAAACCTGACAATGGGCCCTCCTGCGCCGCCGAAACCGGCCCTCGGCTCGACGGTAACACCCGGAGGGCGTGAAGGACCGCACCCGCAACATGCAAACCTCGGTATGGGCCAGAATGGTTGTTCGGAGCGGTCGCTGAGGTGCCGTGGGCAGACTTGAGCTGTGGCTACGGGAAGTGCGATCCGTTCGAGCGTCTGCCGCGCCTGGACCCGGCCCGGGTCCAGGCGCGGCCCCGGCCGGACAGGCCAGCCGACGGCGGTTCGGGGTTCAGGCGTGGTCATTTTTGTTCCACAGCTGGTGAGTCAGGCCGCTGGGTGAGGTGACCGACTCGACGGTGAAGCGTTCTTCGAGGCCGCTTGATCCTTCCCACAGGGATACGCCGCGCCCGAGGGTTATCGGCACGATCACCAGGTGCATGAAGTCGACCAGGTCGGCCTGGAGGAACTGACGCACGGTCGACGGTCCTCCGCCGATGCGGACGTCGCGGCCACCCGCGGCCTCCTGGGCTAGGCGAAGCACCTCGTCCGGCGGCCCGTCCACGAACCGGAAGCTCGTCCCGTTGGGAAAGTCAATCGTGGGGTGCGGGTAGTGGCTCATGACGAACACGGGTGTCTGGAATGGCGGCTCGTCGCCCCACCAGCCCCGCCACCCGTCGTCGGGCCAATCGCCAGCCTGGGGACCGAACTTGCGGCGTCCCATGATCTCGGCGCCGATGCCCTGGCTCCACATGCTGGTCAGGGCGCGGTCCAGCGTGACGGGGGCATCCGCCTTATCGATGCCGTGGATAACCCGGCCGTCAAACCACTTGAACAGCCGCTCCGCGCCGCCGATCGGGGCGTCGAACGTCACGTGCTCGCCGGCAGCGTAGCCGTCGAGGGAGATGTTCATGTTGTGGACCCGGGTGCGGGGCATCACGACTCCTTCGGTGATCGGGCGCAGCGTTTGACATGCAGACCGACGGGACGGGCCGGCCTCATCGCCGGCGCTGACATCATGTTCGGCGGCCGAACCCCACACCGATATCACATGCGACCCGGCATGGTCACCCGGAGCGGGGACGGCAATCCTCACGGCAAGCCCTCCGCGTCGATACCGGGCAGGACGTTCTCCGCGCCACCCCAGGGGCCAAACTGCAGGAGCCGCCCTGACAACAGAACCGGCAGATAGGCATTCCACGTGCCATCGTCAGGCGCGGCGTTCTGCGATGTGTCATGATGTCGGCTTGGGGCGCAGGCCAGGGATGGATGCAGCGACGCTGAGGTGCCGCCGGAGGGAATCCCGCTGATGAGGGCCGTTGTGGTCAGTGAGTTCGGCGGCCCGGAGCAGCTGCGACCGGGCCAGGTTGCTGATCCGGTCGCCGGGCCCGGCCAGGTCCGGGTCGCCGTGCACGCGGCCGGGGTGAACCCGGTCGACGCGGGTAACCGGGCCGATGGCCGCTGGGCCGGGCTGCAGGTACCGTGCATACTTGGCTATGACATCGCCGGGGTCATCGACAGCGTGGGTCCCGGGGTCACCGGCCTGGCGCCCGGCGACCGGGTGATGGCGATGACCCATTTCCCGGACGGCGCGGGGGGATACGCCGAGCTCGCGGAAACCGGCGCCGCGCTGGCGGCGCCCATCGGCGCCGCGATCTCCTTTGCCGACGCGGCGGCCACGCCGCTGGCCGCGGGAACCGCATGCCTGGTACTGGCCCGGCTGGGCCTGCCGGCCGGAAGCCGGCTGCTCGTGCTTGGCGCCAGCGGCGGCGTCGGGTTGTTCCTGCTCCAACTGGCGGCGGCCGCGCGGATCTGGACGATCGGGGTCGGCCGCCACGCGATGCATGCTCGTATGACCGGTTCCGGCGCTGCGGCCTCCCCCCGGCAGCTGCCCTCAACGCCTGCGCCCACATGACGGCCACGCTGGTCGCCCGCGCCGACGACGAAACCAGACGGCACATGTCATTCGTCGACTACACCGACGCCGACGGCAACGCCCACCCGGTATCGGCGCTGTCGCTGGTGGTCCTGAGCGCGAGAAACTCCAGCCAGCTGCGCACGGCGCGCCTCGACGCGATCCAGGCTGGGCTGCCTCATGTTGACTTCACCGAAACGATGACCCAGGACACGTTCGTGGAGCAGATGGCCCGGACCCGGGCGACTCGGGAAGAGGATCTGGACTACTGGGGGCTGGGCGTGTTCGGTCCCAGGCAGGCCGTTGATCCGGTTACCCGCAAGTTCTCGCTATGGCGGATCTGAACGAAGTCCGACCTGATCCTCTGGCCACGCACCGTGGCTGATCCTCATCTGTGAGCGCCACGTAGGTCCTGGAATTGGGCGTGCCCGCCACGGTCCTTCCCCGCCGGAAAGGCCAGGGTAGTGGCCAGGGATGCCTACTGGCGCGACGCGCCCGCGCGAAGGACGATCGTGAGGCAGTACCACGCGTGAAAGGGCCCCTCATGACCTCACCGTCTGCCCCCGAAGGCCCCGGCTCGGTATCCGGGGCACCGAACCTGCCGGCCGGGTTCACCGACACGTTCACCAGCCGGTACGTCGATATCGGGAGCTGCGCCTGCACGCGGTCACCGGAGGTGAGGGCCCGCCGTCATCAGCCAATCCAGGGAGGTAGAGACTTATGGCCAGCGAAACTGAAATCCGTCCCTTCCGGGTCGACATGCCCGACGAGGCGATCGCCGACCTCAAGCGGCGCATCGCCGCGGCGCGTTTGCCCGGCAAGGAGCTCGTCGACGACCGGTCGCAGGGCGTGCAGCTCGCCACGATCCGGGAGCTCGCCCGTTACTGGGCGACCGAGTATGACTGGCGTGCGTGCCAGGCCAGGCTGAACGCGCTGCCGCAGTTCACCACCGAGATCGACGGGGTCGGCATCCACTTCATCCACGTGAGGTCGCCGCATGCGGACGCGCTGCCGCTGATCATGACGCACGGCTGGCCCGGCTCGGTCATCGAGCTGCTCGAGACCGTGGGCCCGCTGACCGACCCGGCCGCGCACGGCGGCTCGGCCGGGGACGCGTTCCACCTCGTCCTGCCGTCCATTCCCGGGTACGGCTTCTCCGCCGAGCCGGCCGAACTCGGCTGGTACGCCGGCCGCGTCGCGCAGGCGTGGGCGGAGCTGATGCGCCGCCTGGGCTATGCCCGCTACGTCGCCCAGGGTGGCGACCAGGGCGCCGCCATCACCGACGCGATGGGCCGCCAAGCACCCGAGGGGCTGGCCGGAATCCACATGAACTTGCTCGTGACAGCGCTGGGCGGCGGCGCCATGCCGGCCGGAACCGAGCAGGAACGCGCGGCGCTCGAGCAGACCAAGACATTCCGGGCGACCGGCTTCGGCTACTTCCTCGAGCAGGCCACCCGGCCGCAGACGATCGGCTACGCCCTGCTGGATTCACCCCTCGCCCTGGCGGCCTGGATGCTCGACCACGACACCGACGCCTACTACAAGATCTCCCGCGCCTTCGTCGACGAGCAGCCCTCCGGGAACCTCACCCGGGACCACATTCTCGACAACATCACGCTGTACTGGCTGACCGGCACCGGGGCCTCAGCGGCCCGGTCGTACTGGGAGAGCGGACGGGCCCAGGCCCTTGCGGCCGGGCAGGCTCCGCCGCCGGTCAAGCTCCCGGTCGGCTTCACCACGTTCCCCGGCGAGATCTTCCGGGCCCCGCGCAGCTGGGTCGAGCTGGGCTACCCCAACCTCACCTACTTCCATGAAGCCGAACGGGGCGGTCACTTCGCCGCCTGGGAAGAGCCCGAGGTGTTCGCGACCGAGATCCGGGCCGCGTTCAAGCCGCTGCGCTAACGACAACCTGCAGCTGGGAAGTGAGGGAGCCGGCTATCGAGCCAATCCAGAAGGCGCGAAATGAAAAAGGGCCTGGCGCATCCGGCGGCGATGCTCTCGCGACGGGCCACCTCAGGTGTCGAACAGTCCGGCCTGGTACGCAGTGATGACGAGCTGTACCCGGTCCCTGGCGCCCAGCTTTGCCAGCAGCCGGGCGACGTGGGTCTTGGCGGTGCCCGGGTGATGTACAGGGTGGCGGCGATCTCGGCGTTAGACATGCCCAGGCCCACCAGCCTGAGGACCTCGCGTTCGCGGTCGGTGATCCCGGTGAGCTCCCGGGCCTTGCGGTCTGAACGGGGCTGGCCGGCGAACTGCCCGATCAGGCGGCGGGTGACGCCCGGCGCGATGATAGCGTCGCCGGCCGCGACCACGCGGATCGCGGTCAGGATGTCCTCCAGCGCCGGGGCGCGGGCCGGCCGAGAAGTCGCCGCCGAGCAGCGCGACACGCTCTCCCATGCCGGTGATCCCGTAGCCGCTCCCGGCCACGCTGCCGCCGCGCCCGCTGTCGGTGACCTCGATCGACAGCTGCCCGTCCCGCTGGTCGATCACGACCCGGCACTCGCCCGTGCCGGCGTGGCGGACCACGTTGGTGACCGCCTCCTGGACGATGCGGAACGCCGACAGGTCGATGTCGGCCGGGAGCGGCTCCCAGGTGCCGCGCCAGTCCAGGTCGACCTTCACGCCCGCGTCGAGGGTCATGGCGGCCAGCCGGTTGACGTCGGCCAGGCCGGGCGCCGGGCCCAGCGGCGCCTGCCCGTCCTCCGGCTCTAGCTCGGCCCGGCGCAGCCCGGTCACCATCCGCCGCAGCCCGGACAGCGTCTCCCGGCTGGTGGCCTCGATGGCGGCCAAGGCGTCGCGCGCCTCGGCGGGACTTGTGTCGAAGACCCGATGGCCCGCGCCCGCCTGGATCGCGATGATGCCGACACTGTGCGCCACACTGTCGTGCAGTTCGCGGGCGATCCGCAGCCGCTCCGCCAGCGTGCTCTGGGCGCGGACCAGTTCGGCCCGGGCCTGTGCCTGCCGGATCGAGTTTCCGATGAGCCAGGCAATGATCATGGCAAGGGGTACGGCGATCGTGATAAGGGGTACGGGCGTGCCCGAGCGACCGTAGTTGTCCAAGAACTGAGGGTTTGGAGACGGCAGTACCAGGACCAGAATCGGCAGGCAGGCGCCGGCCATCGCTACCCCGGTTACCGAGACTTTGCGTGTGCGTGTCGCCGCCATGTAGCAGATCTCAAGACCCGCTGCGGAGGCGACCACGACCTGCAGGGCACTCGCCGGTATCTCTGTCTTCGGCGCCAGGCTGATGGCCACCAACCCGGCAAGCGTCACGGCCAGGGCCACGAGCGGCATGCGGCGCAGCAGGAGAGCGGAAGCCAGCAGGGCGCAGATAAACGCCGGGTCTCCCCACATAAACATCTAGACACCTCCGGCTCGCCGGGTCATGCCCACGACTGGGATCGTAACCGCCATGCCGGGCCATGTCGTCTGCCTGCAGGCATAGGCTCCCAGGGCTACGCGTGCGCCGAAGATGTGTCCGCGGTGCTCGCGCTCGCGATCGGCACCATCGTGCGGCGCAGCGCGCCGGCCGTTGCGATCGTGATCGTGGTGATCTTCGTCCCGTATCTGCTCGCCACCCAGCCGCAGCAAGATAACGGGAGCACCGCCGTGGAGGAGTGGCTGCTGCGGATCACTCCGGCCGCCGCCGCGTCCGTACAGCAGGCGATTCCCCGGTTCTATCAGCTCGTCGCCATCTACCGGGTGAATGACGGGTACTACCCGCTCGCGCCGTGGGCCGGGCTGGCGGTGGAGTGCGCGTGGGCCGCCGCCGCGCTGGCGCTGGCCTCCTTCCTGCTGCGCCGGAGGGACGCATGAGGCTTGCGGCCCGGGTCGCTCCGCCGCGTTATCTGCTGGGCCAGGCGCTGCACGCCGGCCTGGACGCCCAGGCCACGACCGGGGTGAACAGCCTGCCGCTCACCCCATGGCAGGGCCTCGGCGTCGTGGCCCTCTGGACCGCCGGCGCCCTCCTCCTCGGCGCACTCGCCCTGAAATCCCGCGACGCATGACGCCGGCCGTGAGACTGGCGGCGCGTTCACTTTCGGTAACGATCACTTTCACGTGCCAGGAGCAACCGGGGCGGGCTGTGGCAGGCGTCAGGCCTCGGAGGCACGCTCAGCGGTGTGGCTGGCGTACTTGTGCCCGGTCAGCGCCGTGCTTGCCGCTATCAGCTGGCCAGAACCATTGTGCCGTTTCCAGCCCGCCGGGACTGGCCCATCGGCTGGCCACAGGGCGCCGGTCAGTTCCGCGCCGGTGAACTTCGCGCTGGCCAAGTCCGCGTCGGCGAAGTCCGCGTCGGTGAGGTCAGCGCCGGTGAGATCGGCGCCATCGAGATTCGCGCCGGTAAGCCTGGCGCCGCCGAGGTCTGCGCCGGAAAGGTCCGCGCGGACGAGCGTGGCTGTGAGCAGATCCGCCCGAGCCAGGACCGCGCCGGTGAAAACAGCGGCGGTGAGATCCGCACCGGCCAGATCCGCGCCAGCCAGGTCAACAGGCTCCACGTCGCGCTCGGTCAGCCGGCGCCCCAGCACGGTGATGGCTGCCTGCACGTCGGGCCGCGGCGATCGCTGCCCTTCCTGGCCGCCAGGATCGGGCGGCGGCCAGTGCTTGCGTGAGCGCTCCCTGATGAAGGCGGCGAGCATCTCCATTACAGCGGGGTGGTGCCCGGGCGAGTCACGGGCGACGCGCTCCAGTGCGCGGATGCCGCCGATACGCACGTCGAGCTCTTCGCCGCCCAGCTGCTCCAGCGCCCCAGCGTAGCGGCCGGCCAGCTGCTCGGCGCGGGACCGCGCCCGGCTCCACGCGGTGACCACCAGGGCGCTGGTGGCGAGCAGCCCGGCGCCAAGTGCCAGCATCCGGCCGCGCGCGGCGTCCCGTGCCGCCGGGCCCGGCGTCCACCGCCAGCCCGGCTGCCAGCCAGCCCGCCGCTTCCTCACGGGCACGACGTTAGGGGAACACGGCCGCCCGCGCAGGCCCTTTCGCCGGCAACCCGGCACCCGGGGGCTGTCGAACAGCGAGATCGCCAGCCGCCTGATGGTCAGCGAAACCACTGTCAAGAGCCACATCAACCACCTGTTCGCCAAGATCGGCGTGCGCGACCGGCCCCAGTCAGTCACCTACGCCTACCAGCACGGGTTCACCTGAGATCCCCGCCATCGCCCGCCTGCATCGCGCTGACCGGCCCGTGCCGGCTATAGCATTTACAGGCCGAACGGACGTGGTTCCCAGCTTCCGGCATCTGGCGGCTGCACCTGATGCCTGAGCCGGCACCGGATCGTCCCGCGGGGCCCTACGTCGTCACCCGTAGCGGCGGCACGCCGTCACACGTAGCCCGCCCGGTAGGCCCGGTACAGCAGGTCAGCGTCGCGCTGGTCGGAGCCCAGCGCCTTGACGAACCACCGCAGGCGCGCAGATCAACATGGCTCACAGATGACGCGGCCGGGCTTGCTCAAAGCCCTGCGACTTGAAAAACGCGCCGGAGGCCGGGCGCCAGAGCAGCCACACCGCAGCCGCGCCGGCCAGCCAGGCCGCGATGAACACCACGGTAACGCCGTAGTACAGCACCGTCGCGGCGAACCCGGCAGGGCTGCCCTGTGGCTGCGGGTGGAGCACCTGCAGCGTCGCCAGGCCGAACAGCACCGTGGACAAGATGCGCGCCCAGTTCCGGCCCTGGCCGCTGGCCCGCGCCATCCATACCCACAGGGCAATCCCGGCTAGGCCGAAGACGATCCACACCGTGATGATGAGCGGTCTCATATGGGGCGCGGTGAGGCTGTGGCCCAGGAATTGCCCGCGGGCGGCGGCGTTGATGTCGATGACGATAAGGGCCAGCCCGATGACCAGCGCGGCGGCGCTGACGGCGGCGCCCGCGTATATGAGCTTGACCGCGGTCAGCACCGGCGCGGGAGCGGGAGACCGCAGCGGCCCGGCCGGCTGGCCGCTGGACGGATAGGGCTGGTACATGCTGACCTCGCAGTCTTGCCATAATCTATCGCGGTTAAGCAGCAGCGTGCCAGCGTGGCCTTAACCCACGATTAAGGCGTCATTGGGTAAACGTCCCCGTGCTCTGCGTCTCCGGGGAGAGACAGCCCGCACCCGGCGGGCCGCTGCCCGGCGGTTGGTCACGCCGAGTTTGGCGTAGATGTTATTGGTGCGAGTCCGCATGGTGTTCAGGGACACCATGAGCTCGCGGGCGATGGCCGGGCCGTCCATCTCGCTTCCGAGCAGCGGCAGCACGTCCAGTTCGCGTCCGCTGAGCGGCTCGATCAGGGCCTGCTCGGTGAGGCCGTTGTGCTCGGTCCCGCTCGCGGCGGCGAGGAGGCGGACATCCGCAGACGCTTCTACACTTACCCGGGTGGGGCTCATCCAGGCGCTGGCGTACGAGGTTCCCGAGCCAAACGCAGCGCAGCGCGCGATGTGGCATGTCTCGTCATCACGGCCAGGTGCCTGGTTGTTCGCCAAGTCCGGGCCGCATCTGGACAGGTTTCTGTTGCGGCTGAGCAAGGGCCAGGTCACGCTGGCGACGCTGGTCGCGGGCATTCCTGTCATCACCATTGTTACGACCGGCGCGCGCACCGGGCGGACCCGTACGACGCCATTGCTGGGCGTTCCCTTTGCCGGCGACCTTGCCGTCATCGGGACTCGCTTCGGACAGAAAGGCACGCCCGGCTGGTATTACAATCTCCGGGCCGACCCGGCGATCCAGGTTATCTACCAGAACAAGAGCACGGCGGCTGTTGCCCGCGAGGTGCAAGGAGAAGAGCGGCAGGCAATCTGGGAGCGAGCCCGCCAGATCTACGTCGGCTATGACGCGTACGCCCGGCGGATCAAGGACCGGCAGATCCATATCATGCTGCTCAGCATGCCGGTTACCTCAGCCAGCGGCACAGGATAGGGCTGGCCGGCACGCGGTGACGCATCCGCTCCGGCCGATCCACTGGAACGGGTCCCTTCGGTCCGAGCCGCTGGAGGTGAGCAGATCGGTACCTTCTGTCGCGTTGCCTGACCTTCTGGCAAATGCGCGGCTGTAGAGTCCGCTGCATGCCCACCTTCGTCCTGCGTCTCATCGCTCCGCGCCCGAACTTCGCCCAGACTATGACCGACGCGGAGCGGGAGATCATGAATCGCCATGCTGCCCACTGGCGCCCGTATCTCGAGCGTGGCGACATGGTCGTGTTCGGACCGATCCTCACTGACGACGACTCGTACGGCCTCGCGGTTGTCGAGACCGATGACGAGCAGGCCCTGCGCGACTTCGCCGCGCAGGACCCAGTCGTGACAACCGGCACCGCGGCATTCGAACTCGGGCGGATGGCCGGGGGGCACGTCCGCGGACGCTGACCGGCGCGTCGCAATATCGCGCCTGGCGCGAGTGGTGCTTGGTACGGGCCGATTGGGACGGTAATCTCGCACGACAATTATCCTGATCGCTCATCGAAGCGCGTCTGCGTGTCTCATCGCGTGCGAGCCTTCGACGTGTTCAGCTCCACAGCCTGCCGGATGAGTGCCCGCAACGCCGCTTCATTCACCACGTCCCCCTCACGGAGATCAACGGCGCGCACGGTGGCGCTGTCGAGCCGGGTGTTGAACACGTGCTCCGGGTCCTTCAACAGCGCGCCCTTGGGGAACGTCAGCCGCACCGCGCTCTTGAGTGCCTCACCGATACAGATGTTCCCATCGCGCGACCAGACGGGGACGCCTGGCCACGGGACGGCAGCAGGTTACTCGCCTTCTCCGGCAGCCGAAGGATGGTCGACCCGCCGATGGTGTACAGGGTCGCCTCGAAGCGCACTGCAGGCACGGCTTGGCGGGGCTCATGGCCAACATTCTCTCATCAGTCGAACACACCATCGTGATCGCGATCACGCCATGGCCGTACATGCCCTGACTGGGGGACGTGGCGTCGTAGTCCTTGAACGTGGCGGCGCTCACCGGCCCGTTGTGCACGTCGGCGGCCTGCGACAGCGCGAACCCGGACGGGGCCGGAACCATCGGCCGTCGATCCATTCGTGGAAGTAGATGGTGCTGTCGCCTAGTGCCCGGCGGCACGAGCGGGCGCGGCGGCCCAGGAAGCCGTGCCTGTGTAGCAGCGGCCGACTGTATCTAAACGTCCGCATCGGCCTCCGTATAGCTGGAGGAGAAACCCTCCCTCGCAACGTCAGGGTCATGGGATGCATCGTGGCACTTAACAAGGTTCAGGTGGTTGCTCGATGCGGTACTCAAACGCCAAAATGACCGGATCAGTTTCCCAGGCGGCTTCGGGCGCTGCCACCGTTGGCAGCAGGCCCGGGCTAAGCGGGGCCGTGTCCGACATCATTCTAGCCGTAACCGAGCGGCAGATTGCTCCAGGCGAGACGGCACGCTTTCCATTTGTCGCGCGTACCGCATACGGGATTCCATCCATTCATGAATTCAATGTCATCTCAGATAACCCGAACTTCAACCCGGAGTGGGTCCGCCTTGGCCAATCAGCTGGCGACAGTTACGGCCCGCACTACATCCTCGAGATCAGCCCCGGTGATATCGGGCGCTCTCAGTATGGCGCCTATCCGCTCCGTCTATCGTGGCGAGCAGCCGGGACGTACCGCCAGGCCGGAGGCCGGTGCACGCTCATCATAGGGCCATGCGTCCGTGCCGTCAGGGAACCGGCCGTGAAAATCTGGCCGACCGGTCAGGTCTGCCTGCTGCTGGAGAATTACGGCAGCACCGGTATAGATGTGTTGATCTCGATAAGGCACTGCGGCTCGGACTGGTCGAGGCAGTGGGAGTTCGACCTGCCGGCGAAGGACGACCCGTTCAGTTTTTCCGCGCTATTCGATCCGCCGCCCGGCAAGCGCAGCGGAGACTTTGACCTTGCCGTCAGCACGGCAGGCGTGCCCCTAGTCCGCCGGACCGTGCGCGCGAGACGCTCGCTGATTCCGGGCAGGCTCATTAGCGATATGCAGGTTAGCGCATAAGCTTACGAGAACCCGGGCCAGCAGCGCGATCGCTTCCACCGGTACGCCGCGGGCCGACAGCAGCGACACGAACGTATGCCGCATTTCCCGGCGCGAGACGTGGCCATGCCCGGGTGGCCAGCCAGCAGCCGCGGACTCTGCCAGCCAGGACAGACGCTGCCCTGCGCTTTCACGCCGCCGCCCAGATCGCCCACTGTAAACGTCATGAGGTGCTGAACGGCTTGGGTCGGCGTCCTGCCTTTCCCTGCCGTGCTCCGGCCGTTACCGGCGGCTGAGGGTGACGTGGGTGACGCCGTTGGGGCTGTTT
>Ga0335071_10006545_pt1 | contig 12011 bp, 12 predicted proteins | sample Lox_Sample_15_FD_206724 | JGI IMG/M metagenome (GOLD analysis project Ga0335071, IMG submission 206724) | Soil microbial communities from Loxahatchee National Wildlife Refuge, Florida, United States - Lox_Sample_1.5 | ecosystem: Environmental > Terrestrial > Soil > Wetlands | place: USA...
GCCGAGGCTGAAAGGGCCGACCTTGGCCGCCCACTGAGCGCCCGCGCCCAGCTGATTGTAGAGGATGATCGTCTGGAGTTCCGCGTCGATCGTGAAGCCCGCCCCGAGCCCGTGCCGGTAGTCGGTCGTGAACATGGGCGCAATCTGCCAAATACCGCCCACCGCCCAGCGATCCTTCCCCGCTCCGGGACCCTCCGGGTAGAAGATGAGACCGTGGTCCGGGTAGCCCCAGGCGGGCTTCGCCGCAGGCGCCGGCTCGAGCACGACCGTCGTCGTCCGCTCCTCGACGACCTTCTCCTGCACCACCGTCTGCGGGGCCGGCCCGGGCGCATCGGCCGCGGCCGGCCTCGCGACGAGGGCCGCCGCGAGAACCGCGGCGGCTCCGGCGAATCGCCTTCTCAGTTGGTCACGCGTCAAGAGGAGCTCGGGGTACCACGGAGTCGCCGTTCTGTAACCGACCCCCCACCGAGCGTCTATCCGAAACCGGCTTGTACCCATCTGGGACCACGGGTTGGTTCACTCGGGGTTGAAGCAGCGTGGCGCACCGCGTCGCTCCCGGGCGCGACGTGCGTGCGCAGATCCGCGAGAGCGGCGGGCTGACCCACACGGGGCACTACCCAGTGCGCGCGGTCTGGAGCACCGTCGCTTGCCGAGGAACCGGATCGGCAGGCAAGGGGACGACCACGTGATCGACCATTTCACTCTCAAGGTGAACGACTGCGAGAAGAGCAAGGCCTTCTACGCGGCGGCGCTCAAGCCGCTCGGGTACGCGGTGGCCATGGAGTTCGGCTCGTCCTGCGGGCTCGGGGTGGGCGGCAAGCCCGATCTGTGGCTCGCCGAGGACGCGGGCAACGTGCGCCCGACGCACTTCGCCTTCCACACCCGGAACCGGAAGGTGGTGGACGGCTTCTACGCCGCGGCGCTCTCGGCTGGCGCCCGCGACAACGGCCCGCCCGGCGTTCGCAAGGACTACCACCCGAGCTACTACGCGGCGTTCGTCCTCGATCCCGACGGCCACAACGTGGAGGTGGTGTGCCACGTGCCCCCGCGCCCGGCCCGCAAGCCCAAGCCGGCGAAGAAGCGGCCCCCGGCGCGCGCCAAGGGGAAGAGGCGGGCTCGCCGCTGACTACCCGCGGTCGCCGGGCCCTTCGGGGGGCTTCGCCGGCCGCTCCCCCGCGCCTTGCGGGGGCGCCGTCGCATCCGGCTCGTCGTCGTCCTGCAGCATCCGGTACTTCGGCCCCTCCGGGTCGTCGTACTGCCCGCTGCGCACCGCCCAGAGGAAGCCGAGCCAGGCGGCAGCGCCCAGCGCGAGCGAGATGGCGATGAGGAAGCCGAGCTCCAGACGTCACCTCCGCGGCGCCGGGATGGCCCGGCGAATCCGAAGCGAGTTCCCGACCACGAACGCCGAGCTCGCCGCCATCGCCGCCGCGGCCGCGATGGGGTGCAGGATGCCCGCCACCGCGAGCGGGACGGCCACGGCGTTGTAGAAGAACGCCCAGAAGAGGTTCTCGCGGATGATCCGGTAGGTCCGCCGCGCGAGGACGAGGAACTCGGGCAGGAGCCTCAGGTCGTCGCGCACGAGAACCGCCTGGGCGCTCTCCATGGTGACGTCGGTGCCGTGCCCCATCGCGACGCCGAGGTCCGCCTGGGTGAGCGCCGGCGCGTCGTTCACGCCGTCGCCGAGCACGAGGACGCGCCGCCCCTCCCGCTGCAGGGCGCTCACCCGCTCCCGCTTCTCTGGCGGCGCGAGCTCCGCGCCGGCGACCGCGATCCCCAGGCGCCCGGCCACCGCCTCGGTGGTCCGCCGGTTGTCTCCCGAGAGCAGCGAGGGCCGGACGCCCAGGCCGGCGAGCCGCTCGATCGCCTCTCCCGCCTCGGGCCGGAGCGCGTCGGAGACGACGAGGACGGCGACTGCGCGCGGCCCCGCCGCCAGGAACGCGACGGTGTCTCCCGCCTCCTCGAACACGCGCGCTCTCGCCTCGGCCGCGGGCGGCACCTCGATCCCGTGCTCCCTGAGGAGCAGCCGGCTCCCGACGCGGACCACCTCGCCCAAGACCTCGGCCTCGACGCCCCTGCCCGGGAGCGCCCGGAACCCGCTCGCCGGGACGGCGGCGCCCGGAAGGACCCGCGCCGCCTCGACCACGGCCCGGCCGAGGCTGTGCTCGGAGCGCCGCTCCACGGCCGCGGCGAGGCGCAGCGCGTCCGCGGGCGGCGAGCCGTCGAGCGGGATCACCTCGCGGAGCGAGGGCCGGCCGCGGGTCACCGTCCCGGTCTTGTCGAGGAGGACCTCGTCGACCCGGCTCGCGGCCTCGAACACGTCTCCCCCCCGGACGAGCAGCCCTCGGGCCGTCGCGACGCCGGTGGCGAGCAGAACGGCGAGCGGCGTGGCGAGCCCCAGCGCGCAGGGGCAGGCGATGACGAGCACCGAGACGCCGGTCATGATCGCCTGCTCCGCGGGGGCGCCGCGGAGGAGGTGGCCGGCGCTCGTCAGGACCGCGAGGGCCAGGATGGCGGGCACGAAGTACCCCACCACCCGGTCGGCGAGCGCCTGGATGCGCGGGCGCTCCGCCTGGGCCTCCTCGACCGCCCGGATGATGCCGGCGAGCACGGTGTCGGCCCCGGTGCGGGTGACCAAGAACACGAGCGAGCCGTGCAGGTTCACGGTGCCGCCGATGACCGGAGCGCCCGGCTCCTTGGCGACGGGGCGCGACTCGCCGGTGACGAGGGACTCGTCGACCTCGGAGCTCCCCTCGACGACGAGGCCGTCCACCGCGATCCGCTCCCCGGGCACCACCTCGATCCGGTCGCCGGCGCGGAGCTCGGACACGGGGACGCGGCGGGCGGCTCCGCCGCCCGGCTCAAGCCGGAGCGCCTCGCGCGGGAGGCGCGACACCGCCTCCGAGGCCCGCCCCTTCGCGGCCGCCTCCACGTACCGGCCGACGAGCACGAGCGTCACGATCATCGCGGCGGTGTCGAAGTAGACCTCCCCGCCTCGCGTCATCTGCCAGACGCTGTAGGCGAGCGCCGCGCCCGACCCGAGGGCGATGAGCGCGTCCATGTTGAAGCGGCCGTGCCGGAGACCGTTCCAGGTGTTCCGCAGGAAGGGCGCCCCCGAGTAGAGGTACACCGGCAGCGTGAGCCCGAGCGCCACCCACTCGAGGAGCCTCCGGGTGTCCCGGTCGATGCCCTGGAAGTAGCCGGCGTAGAGGGCGATGCTGAAGACCATCAGCTGGGAGGAAAGGAAGCCCGCCGTGCCGAGGCGAACGAGCAGGTCCCGGGTCTCGCGCCGCTGCAGCGCCTGGCGCTCGCTCTCCCCGTAGGGCTTGGGCAGGTAGCCCGCGGCGCGGACGCGCCCAAGCACCGCTTCGAGCCCGGCGACCGCCGGGTCCCAGCGGATGCGCGCCCGGTGGGTGGCGTAGTTGACGCGGGCGTAGCGCACGCCCGGGGTGCGCTTTAGCACGCGCTCGTTCAACCACACGCAGGAGGCGCAGCGGATGCCCTCCACGTAGACGTCGAGCTCGGAGAGGCCGCCCGGGAGCTCCTTCACGGCCGCCCGGAAGGCCTCGACCTCCACCGGGGCCTCCGGGGGCGCCGGGAGGCCGGCCTCGCCCCAGCGCCGTCCCGCGTAGAATGCCGCGAGCCCCTCCCCCTGGATGAGCAGGTAGATGGCGCGGCAGCCCGCGCAGCAGAACACCTTCTCGCCGGCCGCCGTGGCTTCCCGCACCGCCTCCCTCTCCGGGAACTCGAGCAGGCAGTGCTCACAGCGGAGCATGGACGTGCAGCCCCCTCAGCACGAACAGGACGCCGATGAGCGCGACGAGCACTCCGCCGGCGCGGTAGACGGCCCCTCGGGCGCGGGCCGAGAGGAGGCCGGCCGCCCATCCGGCCGCGAGCAGCGCGGGCAGGGTGCCCGCGCCGAAGGCCAGGGTGAAGAGGAGCCCCGCGGCGGGGCCGCCCGTCGCCGCCGCTCCCGAGAACGCCGAGTAGGACAGGCCGCACGGGAGCAGGCCCATGACGAGGCCCAGCGGGTAGGCCCGGCCGACCGCGTCCTCCACGAGGCCGCGGGCCGCGCGCACCACCGGACCCACAAGGCGCCCCTCGAGGGACCGCAGGCCGCCCGTGGCGGCTGCCGCGCCCACGCCGAGCGCCACCATCAGCGCGCCGGCGAGGACGGCCACGGCGTCCTGGAAGCCGGCGAGGCGGCCGGCGACGTTCACGAACGAGCCGGCGAGCCCCATCACGGCGCCCACGAGCCCGTAGGTCGTGATCCGCCCGGCGTGGTAGGCGAGCTGCGGGCGGAGCCCGCGCGCGGGAGCGTCCGGCGCGGCGAGGCCGAAGGCGAGGAGGAGCGGCCCGCACATGCCGACGCAGTGGCCGAAGCCCCCGAGGAAGCCGGTCCCGAACGCGAGGAAGAGCCCGGTGCCCGTCACTCGGAGGCCTCGAAGGGGAAGCGGGCCCGGGCCTCAAAGCCGGCCGGCAGCCGGGCGGCGACCTCCGCGACCCAGTCCCGCCGCCCGCTCGCGCAGCGCACGAGCACCGCCTTGCCCGCGTAGCGCCCTCCCCCGACCGGCCGGAGCGCCACGCGGTTGTCGCCCATGTACATCCCGGGCATCGAGAGCTCGAGCGAGACGGCCGCTCCGTCGAGGGGGGCGCCCCCGGACGACAGCTCCGCGGAGGCCTCGAGCTCGGTGAGCGGGCGGAGCGGCCGCGGGTAGAGCTCGAGCCGGATCGCGACGCCGCCCACCTCGATCGCGCAGGCGCCGCGGTTCAGGTCGCAGCCGCCCGGGCGCTCCCGCGAGCGGGGGCAGGCCGCGAGCGCGAGCAGGAGGCCCGCCCGAGCCCAGCGCCCGACCCTCACCGGCACCCTCTCACGGGGCGACCTGGACGCGCCGCTCGAAGGCCAGCCGGTCCGGGCCCCGCGAAGCGCGGATCTCCAGGTCCCAGATGCCGGCCGCGGGGAAGTTCACCGGGGCGGCGAACCTGCCCGGCCCGTCCGGCCGGGCGGCGACCGTCTGATCCTGCCAGGCGTTCCCGGGCCGGGACAGGCGGACGCGCGCTTCGGCGCCCTCGAGCGGCGCCCCGTCCCGGGAGGCGAGCGAGAAGCGCAGCGGCTGGGGGCCGACCCGGAGCGCGGCCGACTCGAGGGAGAGGGTCCAGCCGAGCGCTTCGGCGTGGTGGCGTGCCTCGTCGTAGTGGGTCGCGGCCTCGAAGGGGTCCGACACGACCGTTCCCTCGAACGTCCGCGTCCCCACGTAGATGGCCGCGCCCACCGCCCCGAGCGCGGCCACGGCCACGAGGATCAGGGAAGCCTTCAGGATCGCGCTCAAGGCTCCTCCGGAACGACGAGCGGGACGCGCGCCCGGACCGGCGCGTGTCCCGGAGCTTCTGCGGTAACCTCGGCGGATCCGATGCCCGGCTTCCCGCCGGTCACGGTGGCGACGACGGTGAGCGCGCGGTGCTCGCCCGGCGCGAGCGTGACCTCGTCGGGGCGCAGGTGTGCCTCGCGTCCCCCGGCGTCGAGCGTGAGGCGCACCGCGATCCGGTCCCGCCCCCGGTTCTCGAGCGCGGCGGCGTAGGCGTTCACGACGCGTCCGTCCTCGGTGCGGCGCGGCCGGTACTGGCTGGAGAGGGCGACCGAGAGGTCGAGCGAGCTCCGCCCCGTCTGGACCGCGGCGGCCACGGTGCCGGCGGCGGCGAGCACCGCCGCGGCCGCGAGCCCCGCGGCGGCCGGCCGCCAGCGCCGCCGCGGCGCGCCCGGTTCGCCGAAGAAGTAGTCGACGAGCGTCGGGCGCTTGCGCTTGGCCATGATCGGCAGGCAGGCGTCGACGCATGCGGCGCAGTGGATGCAGGCGGCCTGCAGACCGTCCCGGATGTCGATGCCGGTGGGACACACCCGCACGCAGGCGCCGCAGTCGATGCACTCGTCGTCCCGCCGCGCGTCGTAGGCCACGACCAGCGTGCTCGCGTCGAACAGCACGCCCTGGAGCTTCGCGTACGGGCACACCGAGGCGCAGAAGCTCCCGCGGACGAACGCGAGGTCGAGGAAGAGAAGCGCGCCGAGCACCGCCCACGACCAGGAGAGCACCGGCCCGAGCCGCCCGTCCGCGAGGCGCGCGAGGAACTCCCCGGGGGTGACGAAGTACCAGAGGGTCGCCGCGGAGAAGAGCGCGGAGACCGCGGCGACGAGCGCCCACGCCGCGGCGAGCCGAAGCGGCCTCTTCTTCCGGCGCGCCCGCTCGCTCGCGAGCGGCTGCGTCAGGTCGGCGAGGAGGGTCTGCGGGCAGCTCCAGCCGCACCAGACCCGTCCCCAGACGAGGGTGACGAGGAGGAAGGCGAAGACGAGGGCGAGCGTGCCGAGGAGCAGCACGAAGAACTCGCCCATCCACAGGGTGGCGCCGAAGAGGTGGAGCCGCAGGGTCGGGACGTCGAAGCGCAGCGCGCTCTCCCCGCGGATGCGGGCGAACGGGAGCGCCGCGAAGGCCAAGGCCTGCGCCGCCCCCGCCCACCGCCGCCACGGGCCGATTCGCCTAGTCGTCGTCATCGAGCATCTTGAACTTAGCCTCCTCGATGCTCTTTTTCCGCTTGCTCGAGTAGTAGTGGACGATCACCCACACCATCGCCGCGGCGAGGAGGAGCCCGAAGGCGAAGTAGACGACGTCTCCCGGCGGCAGGTGCACCGGTGCTCCCCTAGCTCCCCTTCGCGGCGCGCTTGCGGCTCACCGCGACGAGGAGCACGACGGCGACCGAGATGGCCGCCGCCGTGAAGAAGATGGTGGCGAAGATGTTCGTCCCGGTGGCGGCGGCGGCCTCCGCGGCCTTCTCGTAGGCCTCGGCCTGGGACCAGCGGGGCGGCGTGTAGGTCCAGGCGTAGTAGACGCCCCAGACGATCAGGCCGCAGACGAGCGCGAGCCAGCCCCAGGGCAGCCGCGTCGCCGTCTCCTTCGCCTCGAACGCGTGAATGTCGTCGAGTTCGTCGCGAGCCATGGAACCCTCCTACTTGTGCGCCTGCTTGGAGCGGATGAAGGCAATGACCGACCAGATGTCGTCCTTGGAGAGCTGGGTGCCGAAGGCGGTCATGCCGCCGCCCGGCTCGCCCTTGCGCCCGATGATGGTCTTCGCGTCGGAGCCACCGGAGATGAGCAGGTAGTAGGCCCCGTCGGCCATGTCGGGGTGCTCCTCCAGGAACTCGTCGGGCTCGACGAGGCTGGGGAAGGCGCCCGGGACGCCCTTCAGGTCGTCCTGGTGGCAGGGCGAGCAGTTGTCGGCGTAGATCTTCTGGCCGCGGGCGATGGCCTGGGGGTTCCCGCGGAGCGGGTCCACGGCGTCGATCGCCATCACCGCGCCTTCCTGCGTGCGCTTGACCGCGGTCCCCAGCTGCTGGACGTAGGCGACGACGGCGTCGAGCTCGGTCTTGTGGCCGAGCTCGGCGATCTGGTCGGCGGTGAAGGGCAGGTCGAGCGCCTCCATGTGCTGCCGCGTCGCGACCGCGTCCACCTTGGCGGCCTTGAGCCACGGGTAGGGCGGCATGTTGGAGCGCGGGACCATCGCCTGCGGGTTCTCGAAGTGGGCGAGGTGCCAGGCGTCCGGGCGCCTCCCGCCCTCGCGCGCGAGGTCGGGCCCGGTCCGCTTGGAGCCCCAGAGGAAGGGGTGGTCGTAGTAGAACTCGCCGGCCTTGGAGTAGTCGCCGTACCGCATGACCTCGCTCTTGAGCGGCCGGATGGTCTGCGTGTGGCAGCCGACGCAGCCCTCGCGCTGGTAGATGTCCCGGCCCGCGAGCTGGAGCGGCGTGAAAGGCTTCAGCGTCTCCAGCTTCGGGTGCATGTCGGGGCGCATCATCGGGTACGCCATCATCACGATGGACCCGACGAGCACGACGACCGCGACGACCAGCGAGAAGGCGATGGGCTTCCGTTCGATCTGGGCCATGGCTCGTCCCCCTCCCTAGGCCGCCGCCGGCTGCGCGGCCCGGGGGCCGGCCTCGAGCTGCCGGCCCTTCTTGATGGTCAAGAGCACGTTCGCGACGAACAGGAGCATGCCGACGATGAAGATGGTCCCCGCCAGGCTCCGCAGGTGCCAGTACGGGTAGTTCTTCACGAGGCCCTCCATGAAGGTGTACTGAAGCGTCCCCTCGGGCGTCGTCGCCTTCCACATCGCGCCCTGCTGGATGCCCGTGATCCACATGGTGATGGAGAACATGAGCTGCCCGACGAGCACCAGCCAGAAGTGGGCGTTCGCGAGCCTCTCGCTGTAGATCTCGGTGTCGTAGATCTTCGCGACCACGTAGTAGATCGAGGCGGTCACGGTGAGCGCCACCCAGCCCATCGTCCCCATGTGCACGTGGCCGGGCACCCAGTCGGTGAAGTGGATGAGCTGGGAGACCACCCGCAGCGCCTGGGTGGGCCCCTGCACGGTCTGCAGGCCGTAGAAGGTGATGCCCAGGACGAAGAACTTGGCGAGGTAGTTCGTCCTCATCTTCGACCAGTCCTCGCCGATGGTGAAGTAGCCGTTCACCACGGAGCCCCAGGAGGGCGCGATGAGGAAGAGCGTGAAGACGATGGCCACGGTCTGGATCCAGTCCGGCAGCGGCGTGTAGACGAGGTGGTGCGCGCCCGTCCACAGGTAGCCGAAGACGAGCGACCAGAACGCGATGATGGAGAGGCGGTGGCTGTAGATGGGCAGCCCCGTGGTCTTCGGCAGGAAGTAGTAGAACATCGCCAGGATGGGCATCGTGAAGACGAAGCCCACCACGTTGTGGCCGTACCACCACTCGACGTTCGCGGAGTTCACGCCCGCGAAGAGGTGGTAGCTCTTCAGCGGCCCGGCGATGATCGGCAGGTTGTTGACGATGTAGAGCACCGCGACGCCCACGATCGTCGAGATGATGTACCAGAGCGAGATGTACATCTGCTCCTCGCGGCGGACGATGATCGTGCCGATCACGTTCACCGCGAACATCACCCACAGGATCACGATGGCGATGTCGAGCGGCCACTCCATCTCGGCGTACTCGTTCGACTGCGTGTAGCCCATCATCAGCGTGACGAGCGCGGCGAAGATGCCGACGTTGAAGAGCCAGAGCTGCAGCCGCGCGAGCTTGGGGAAGAGGAGCGGACGCTTGGTGAGACGCATCGTGATGTAGTAGCTCAGCCCGAAGATCGCGCCGACGCCCAGCCCGAACCCGAGGATGTTCGTGTGCACCGGGCGCAGGCGCCCGAACGTCGTCGCGGGGCTGAAGTTGAAGGACGGCGCGAACATCTGGATGGAGATGAGCAAGCCGACGACGAGCCCCACCACGGCCCAGACGATCGCCGAGAGGATGTATCCCTCGACGGTCCTGTAGTCGTACCTGTATTCCTCGTGCATGGACCCTCCCGAGCCGCGCGCTCCGCCTCGCCGATCCCCTTGGGGGCAGAGCCCAGCGCACGCGGAGGATACAGGATGGTTTCCGCACCTGCACCGGTTCTGGAGGGCACGGAACGAGCCTTGATCGCGATCAACGGACGCAGGGATTGCGCTCCGCGCTTCGACTCCTCGGCACGGGACCGGTAGCCTTCCGGGCCGGCCATGTGGACCCGATTCGCGGAGGGAGCGGCGCTGGGCTTCGGGGCGGCCGCCGCGCCCGGCCCCTTCCAGGCGTTCCTCCTCTCCCGCTCGCTCCGCCTCGGCCTGCGGCGCGCCCTTCCCCTCGCGCTCGCGCCGGTCGCGAGCGACGGCCCGGTCGTGCTCCTCGTCCTCACCGCGCTCTCCCGCGCCCCGCCCGCGCTCCTGCGCGGCCTGCAGCTCGCGGGCGGGGCGTTCCTCCTGTGGCTCGCCTTCTCGACCTGGCGCGCGCCGTCGGCGCCGGCCCCGCCCGGGGCTCCGGCGAGCGCGGACCGCGGCCCGGAGTTCGTCCGGGCGATGCTCGTCAATGCGCTGGGGCCGGGCCCCTGGGTCTACTGGACGACCGTCGCCGGCCCCATCGTCGTGCGAGCCTACGGGGAGGGGCCGTCGAGCGCGTTCGGGTTCGTGGGCGGCTTCTACCTCCTGCTCGTCGCGGGCAACGCCGCCCTAGTCGTCCTCTTCGCGTTTGCCCGGCGGATGGGGGAGCGCGTCGCCCGCGGCCTCGGGCGGACCTCCGCGGCCGTGCTGCTCGCCTTCGGGTTGCTCCAGCTGTGGCGCGGCCTTTGGGGCTGAGCGCGGCCGCGCCCGCTCCGCCAGGCGCGGCCCGCCCAATCCGCGCCGGCGCAGCTGGGCGGGGTAGAGCGGCCAGCGCCGGGTGGCGACGAACGCGACCGCCACCGAGAGCATCATGGGAACGAGCAGGTCGTAGCTCCCGGCGAGCTCCGAGACGATGATGACCGCCGACAGCGGCGCGCGGGCGATGCCGCCGTAGAAGGTCCCCATTCCGACGAGCGCGAAGGCCGCCGGCTGGATCTGCCAGTGGGGCAGGAGCAGCGCCGCCGCCTGCCCGAAGGCGTCGCCGACCACCGCCCCCATGACGAGCGACGGGGCGAAGTCGCCCACCGGCATCCCCGAGCCCGCCGCGAGCGCCGTGGTCGCCATCTTGACGAGGAGGAGCACGGCGAGCAGCGCCACGATCCACCACCCGGAAGGCAGCGAGCCACCGCCGGTGAGCGACAGCTGCGCGAGGCCGTAGCCGCCCCCGAAGAGGCCCAGCCCGTTTCCCGGCACGCCGAGGGGAGGGCCGAGGACGGTCACGGCGAGCGTGGCGACGAGCCCCATCGCCAGGCCGCCCGCGGCCGGGCGCGCCCACGCCGGCCCGGGCATCCGCGCGACCGCGTCCCGGACCGCGTCCAGGAAGGCGACGAACCCCACCGACGCGAGAGCCACGGGGAGGGCGAGGAGCGCGAACAGGGGCAGTTGCCACGGGCGGAGCGGGAAGCGGGGCAGCACCCCGAAGAGCGTGGTCTCGCCGAACAGCGCGATGACGACGGCGTAGGCGGTCACGCTCGCCAGGATCGCCGGGACCAGCGCGTCCGACTCGAAGTCGTCCCGGTAGGGCATCTCGACCGCGAGCAGCGCGGCGCCCAGTGGGGTGCGGAACACCGCGGCGATCCCCGCCGCCACCCCGGCGAGGAGGAGGACCCGCCTCTCCCGCCGGGTGGCGGGGACGAGCCCGGAGAGGAGCGCGCCGAGCGCACCCCCGACCTGCATCGTCGGCCCCTCGCGGCCGCCGGAGCCGCCGGCGCCGAGCGCGACGACGGCGGCGAAGGCCTTGAGCGGGGCCACCCGGCGCCGGATGTGGCCGCCCCGGTGGAAGGCCTCGATGACGGCGTCCCCGCCGCCTCCCGAGATCTCGGGTGCGAGCCGCGCGAGGAGGCCGGCGGCGAGGCCGCCCAGCGCGGGCAGGAGCACCGCGAGCCAGGGCCGGAAGACGCGCCCGGCTTCGGGAGCGAGAAAGCGCTCGCCACGGGCCCGCATCAGGTCGACGCCGGCGATGCCCTCGATGAGCCAGCGCTGCGTGAACTCGAGCCCCGCGAAGAACAGCGCCCCGGCGACTCCCACGATCCCGCCGACGACGAGGGCGTGGAGGAGCGTTCGTCCGGTGAAGCGAAGATCGAGCGGGCGACGCCGCTGGGGCCGCTCGTCCGCGGGGTCCGTCGGCGGCTCGCCGCTCATCGGAGGGAGCGCTCCCGCGGGCCTCGGCCGGCGCCACGGCCGAATCCGCTCGCTCGCGGCGGGGCGACGGCGTGCATGGCGGTCATCTTGGCGGCGGGCGCCCCGGCCGGCAAGGCCCGCTGCGGTCCCTTGCCCCAACGAGGACGGGCCGGCGAGCGGCGGCGCCGCTATCGTCTCGCTGCGGCCGCCGGAGCGCGGGCCGCCCGCCGCGGCGGGAGGACGCCATGTGGAACCGGAACGACTTCACCCGCCTCGTCGGGATCGAGTGGCCCATCATCGTCGCCCCGATGGCCGGGGGCCCGTCGACGCCCGATCTCGTCGCCGCGGCGTCGAACGCGGGCGCGCTCGGCTCCTTCGCCGCCGGCTACCTCCCGCCGGACGCCGTGCGCGAC
>Ga0335071_10006547_pt1 | contig 12010 bp, 5 predicted proteins | sample Lox_Sample_15_FD_206724 | JGI IMG/M metagenome (GOLD analysis project Ga0335071, IMG submission 206724) | Soil microbial communities from Loxahatchee National Wildlife Refuge, Florida, United States - Lox_Sample_1.5 | ecosystem: Environmental > Terrestrial > Soil > Wetlands | place: USA: Florida...
ACCCGCACGTCAGGCTGGCCCGTGCGCTGCTGGCCGGCGGCCTCGGCGAGGCGGCCAGGGCGGAGGCGAAGCGGGCGACGGAGCTGGAGCCCCGCTCCGCCCTCGCCCACCAGACGCTGGGCTGGGTGCTGCAGCACGACGCCGTCGGCCGGCGGTTCGAGAAGGGCTTCGACCTGGCCGGCGCGGTGGCCGAGTACCGCCGCGCCCGGGAGCTGGACCCGCAGAACGCGATCGCCCGGGCCGACCTCGCCATCCTGCTCGAGCACGACGCCGAGGGGGTGCGTTACTCGCCGCGGGCGCGGCTGGCCGAGGCGGCGGCCGAGTACCGGGCGCTGCGCACCGAGCTGAAAGACCTGCGCTTCGACGACAACTGGCTGCTGTGCCTGGCCTGGGCGGGGGCGTTCGAGGAGCTGGCGCGCGAGGTACGGAGCGTCGAGGCCTCGCCGCTGCGCGACGGTCTGCGGGTGCTGTCGGCGGCGGCGACCGCCGGCGCGCCGGCGGCGTTGCAGGAGGCGGAGCGCTCGGTCAGCGAGGCCGAACCGCGCCGCAAGGCGATCGAGTGGGCCGGCTCCACGCTGGTGCAGCTGCGCCAGTACCCGCTGGCGGCGAAGCTGCTGCCGGAGGCCGCCAAGGGGGCGCCCAACGCGGCCGCGCTGCGCGGCCAGGCCGACCTGCTCGCCCGGGTGCGTCGATTCGAGGACCTGCGCTTCGACCCGGCGGATCCCTCGTCGCTGCCGCGCCGGCTCACCATCGCGGTGCTGGCGCCCGGCCGGTCGCGGTCGGAGATCGACGGTCTGATGTCGCGGCGGCTGCTGACGCCGAGCGGCCGTGACGAGGTGGCCGGCGTAACGCGGGTGCTGACGCGCCAGATCCGTGCGCAGAAGGTGCCGGTGGAGGTCGCCCTCGACGTCGGCCTGGCGATGACGCGCGTCGAGAAGGACGGCGACGACGCGGTCGGCTACCGCCTGCGCGTGATCAACGAGGGGCCACAGCCCACGAACAGCCGTCTCTTCGCGCTGCGGGAGGACGGGCAGGTGCGGGCGATCGGCTCCAGCCAGTCGCTGGGCGAGCCGGTGGCCGAGGGCCTCGCTCGGCTGGACGCCGGCGACCTCGCCGGCGCCCGGCGGTGGCTCGACTGGGTTCGCGAGGAGATCCCGTCGCCGGCCGGCACCGACCCGCTCGCCGGCTCGCCGTTCGCCCGGCTCTGGCAGGTCGGCCAGCAGGGCAGCGCCGCCGAGGTCCGGCGGGCCGCCGCCAGCCTGCTGGTGCTGCAGCCCGCACGGCGGGCCGCCGCGGCGGCCTGGCTGGCCGAGGCGCGAGGGCGGGCCGAGGACGACGCGGTGCGGCTGGCCTGCGACGACGCGCTGGCGCTGGGGAGCCTGTTCGCCGACGACTGGAAGGGGCTGCTCGCCGTGAGCGAGCGGCTGCCGGTCGGCGGCTCGCTCACCGCCTTCCGCTACCGCGCGGCGGCGCTGCGCAACCTCGGCCGCTGGGAAGAGCTGGAGCAGCTGGCGCGCCGTCGGCTGGCCGAGCGTCCCGGCGACGACGAGGCGCGGCGGACGCTGGCGCGCGTGGCCCACGGCCGCGGCGACCTGCTGGCCGCCAGCACCATCCGTCGGCAGCTCGAGTCCGAGGGCCGCGCCGATCCCGTCGACCTGAACGAGATCGCGTGGGACGCGCTCTTCCTGCGCGAACCGCTGGAGCCGGCGATCGCGGTGGCACGGAGGGCGGTCGACGCCACCCACCGGGGCGAGGCTGACGTCCTGCACACGCTCGCGACGCTCTACGCCGAGGCCGACCGCGCGGCCGAGGCGCTGGAGACGATCACCGAGGCGATCGGTCTCTCGCCCGACGGCCAGCCGCGCGCCGTCGACTGGTGGGTGTTCGGCCGGCTGGCCGAGAGCTACGGCGTTCCGGAAGAGGCGGCGTCGCTCTATCGTCGCGTCCAGGGCAGCGGTGCCGAGGCCACCGATGCCAGCTCTACCTGGCGCCTCGCCCAGCGCCGGCTGGCGTCGCTGCCGCCCGTCCGGCCGTGACGTCGCGAGCTAGGTTCCGGTGCCGAGGGCCGGCCGAGCGGTGACCCGCGTCGGCGCCAGCCGGCGGCGCAGGTCCCACCACAGCAGCGCGAGCGCCGTCCAGATGCAGAGGAAGGTGAGGGCGTGCGCGCGCGTGAACGGCTCGTGGTAGACGGCCAGAGCCAGCAGGAACTGGAGGGTCGGCGAGAGGTACTGGACGAAGCCGAGGGTGGACAGCGGCAGGGCCCGGGCGCCGTGGGCGAAGAGGGCCAGCGGCAGCGCGGTGACGGCGCCGCCCAGGACGAGGAGCGCCGTCGTGAGCGGCCGGGAGCCGAAGGCCCCGCTCCCGCGTGCCTGCAGGACCAGGAGCAGCGTCGAGGCCGCGGGCGCCAGCAGCGCCGTCTCCCAGAGCAGGCCGGAGACGGCGTCCGCGTCCACGGTCTTGCGCACCAGCCCGTAGAGGCCGAAGGTGCAGGCGAGGGCCAGGGCGATCCAGGGGAAGCGGCCGTAGCCGAGCGTCAGCACCGCCACCCCCGTGGCGGCCAGCGTCACCGCGAGCTTCTGGGCGCGGGTGAGGCCCTCGCGCAGGACGAGCACCCCCAGCAGCACGTTCACCAACGGGTTCACGTAGTAGCCGAGGCTGGCCTGGACCACGTGGTCGTGGATCACCGCCCAGACGTACAGCAGCCAGTTGAGAGCGATGAGGGACGCGCTCGTCGCCAGCACCAGCAGCGTCCGCGGTTGCGCCGCCACCGCCCGTGCCGCCGGCCAGCGCCCCTGGATCGTCACCCACGCCGCCACCGCGAGGAAGCCCCAGGCCGTGCGGTGGGCGACGATCTCCAGGGCCGGCACCGCCGAGAGATGCTTCCAGTAGAGGGGGAACAGGCCCCACATCAGGAAGGCGGCCGCGGCGCTGGCGAGCCCGGCGCGAGGGAGCCGGTCAGGCGCTTCGCTCACATCGACGCGTCCTGGACGATCTCCCAGCCCCGGCCGCGCGGCCGGAGCACCAGCAGCGTCAGCCCGCTGGCGTCCGGCTGCGGCGGCCGCTTCAGGGTCCAGCGGGCGACGACGCTCACCGACTGGACGCGACCGGGTACCGCGTCCCCGAGGAGCGACACCTCGGTGCCCCAGGCCGGTCGCGCCTCCTGGACCTCGAGGGTGAGGGTGCCCATGGCCTCGCGCCCGGGATAGCGGTGCCGGTAGCGCTCGAGCACCTGCTGCCGGCCGCGGGTGAGGCCCGTCGGCGACACGAAGACGGCGTCCTCGGCCCAGGCGGAGCAGAAGGCCTCGAGATCGCCGCGCGTCCACGCGGCCGCCTGCTCGTCCAGCAGGCGCGCGACCTGCAGCCGCGCGTCGCTTTCGCGCCGGACGGCACCCAGCCGGTCCCACAGCGAGAAGCCGTGGGTCGCCGGCAGGCGCGGAAGCTCGGCGAAGACGGGGTCGGCGAGGACCTCGTCCGCGCTCGCGAAGCGGTGGCCGGTCTGCTCCAGCCAGGCGAAGAGCGCGTCCCAGTTCGCCGAGCCCACCTCGTTCGCGTGCAGCAGCAGCACCTGAGGTGAGGTGCGACCGAGCAGGCGGTCGCCGTTGCCCTCGTGGTGGCGGACCATCAGCCGCAGCGCCGAGAGGTAGTCCTGGCTCACCGCCGCCGTCGCGGCGGCGTCCCCCTTGCGCCGGGCACCGACCCACGGCTCCTCGAACGACCAGTCCTGGTCGTCGATGGTGACCGTGAGGTTTCTCTGGCCGGTCCCTGAGAGCCACGCGCGGACCGCGTCCACCTTGGCCTCGGTGTCCCCCTCGCACAGGAAGGGGAAGCGGTAGAAGCGGAGCCTGTGCCCGCGGGCGGAAAGGAAGGCCGCGAGCCCGACGCGCGCCCGCTCGCCGTCGGCGATCCAGGTCGCGGCGTCGGTGGCGGTCAGGTCGAGGTGCCGATCGGAGTGGCTGCCCAGCTCGTGGCCGGCCTTCAGCCACAGGTCGAGCAGCGACTCGTCCGCGCCGTCGCGGACGTGGCTCCAGATGACGAAGCCGACGGCAGGGACGTGGTGCCTGGCCAGCGCGGCCAGCAGCCCCTCGGTGATCCGGCGTCGCTCGTCCGCGCCGGCGTGCAGGCTGCTGGCGACCGGCAGGTCGTCGACGGTCACCAGCAGCGGCCGGGCGGCGGCAGCTTCAGGCCCCGCGGCGGGCGCGATGGGAGCGACGAGAGTCGCCGCGGCGGCGAGGGACAAGCGGGCGAGGCGGGCGGTCTCGGCCATGGTGGCCAGGATCTCACGAGATCCGCCCGCCTCGCCGGTGCTCAGCCCTTCAGCACCGCCTCGATCTGGTCGACCGCCCAGTCGAGCTCGTCGCGGGTGATCACCAGCGGTGGAGCCAGGCGGATGGTGTGGGTGTGGGTGTCCTTGCAGAGCAGGCCGCGATCCTTGAGGGCGTGGCAGTACCCGCGGGCGCCGCCGGCCTCCGGCTTCAGCTCCACCCCGGCCCACAGGCCGATCGAGCGCGTCTCCTTCACCAGCGGTGAGCGGATCGCCGCGAGCCGGGCGGCGAGATGCCCGCCCAGCTCGGCCGCGCGCTCCACCAGCCTCTCCTCGACCAGCACGTCCAGGGCGGCGATGGCGACGGCGCAGGCGAGCGGGTTGCCGCCGAAGGTCGAGCCGTGGATGCCGGGAGTGAAGACCTCCATCACCTCGTCGCGGGCCAGGAACGCGGAGACCGGGTAGAAGCCGCCGGAGAGCGCCTTGCCCATGGTGACGCCGTCCGGCCGGATGCCCTCGTGCTCGAAGGCGAACAGCTTCCCGGTGCGGCCGAGGCCGGACTGGATCTCGTCGAGGACGAGCAGCACACGGTTGCGGTCGCAGACCTGGCGCAGGGCCTGCAGGTACCCCTTCGGCGGGATGATCACGCCGCCCTCGCCCTGGATCGGCTCGATCAGCATGGCGCAGGTCCGGGGCGTGACGGCCGCAGCCGCGGCCGCCGCGTCGCCGTAGCGGACCAGGCGGAAGCCCGGGGTGAACGGCCCGAAGCGCGAGGTGGAGTCGGGATCGGTCGAGAAGCCGACGATGGTCGTGGTGCGGCCGTGGAAGTTGCCCTCCGCCACGATGATCTCGGCCTCGGGGTAGGGGATGCCCTTCACGTCGTAGCCCCACTTGCGGCAGGCCTTGATCGCGGTCTCCACCGCCTCGGCTCCGCTGTTCATGGGCAGCGCCCGGTCGAACCCGGTCAGCCGGCACAGCTTCTCCAGCAGCAGCGGCAGCTTGTCGTTGCGGAAGGCGCGGGAGGTGAGCGCCAGCGTGCGCGCCTGGGCGATGAGCGCCTCGGCGATGCGCGGGTGGTTGTGGCCCTGGTTCACCGCCGAGTAGGCGGCCAGGAAATCCATGTAGCGCTTGCCGTCGACGTCCCACAGGAAGACGCCTTCGCCGCGCTCGCAGACGACGTCGAGCGGGTGGTAGTTGTGCGAGCCGTAGCGGGTCTCGGTGTCGATCAGGGCCTGGGCCCTGGACGAGGTGGCAACGGTCATCACGGAACCTTCGCGGTCTGGAAAGCTCCCGTCGGGGCGGACCGCGCTGCCACGGCCGACGGGCGGGGGAGCGGCGTCCGGTCGGCTAGAGGTCGTAGTACAGCTCGATCTCGTAGGGGTGCGGCCGGTCACGCACCGCCCGCTCCTCGCTCCGCTTGCGGGCGACCCAGCGCTCGATCATCTCCGCGCTGAAGACTCCGCCCTCGAGCAGGAAGCCGTGGTCGCGCTCCAGCGCCTCGAGGGCCTGCTCCAGCGAGGTGGGCAGCGCCTGGATGTGTGCGCGCTTCTCGGCGGGCCAGGAGAACACGTCTTCATCATAAGGCCCGAAGCCGAGCGCGGTGGGGTCCAGCCGCCGGCGCACGCCGTCGATACCCGCCATCAGCTGGGCGGCGACCGCCAGGTAGGGGTTGGTGGTGGCGTCGGGTGGACGGAACTCGAGCCGCGCGCTCTCCGGACGGTTCGCGTACTTGGGGATGCGGATGGCGGCGCTGCGGTTGCCGAGCGAGAAGATGGCGGAGACCGGCGCCTCGTACCCGGGCACCAGGCGACGGTAGGAGTTGGTGGAGGGGTTGGTGAGCGCCATGACCGCCGCCCCGTGGCTGAGCAGCCCGCCGATGTAGAAGCGGGCGGTCTCGCTCAGGCACCCGTAGCCGGGCCCGAAGAAGGCGTTCTCGCCGCCCTTCCACACCTGCTGGTGGAAGTGCAGGCCCGAGCCCGCCTCGCCGAAGAGCGGCTTCGGCATGAAGGTGGCAGTCATGCCCATGCCGCGCGCGCTCATGCGGGCCACGTACTTCGCGATCAGCGTGGCGTCGCCCGTGCGCACCATGGGCAGCAGGTGGGTCTCGATCTCGCACTGGCCCGGTCCGCCCACCTCGTGATGGTGGTACTTGATGGGGATGCCCATCGCCTCCAGCGTCCGGCAGATCCGGGTGCGGGCGTCGTAGAGGTGGTCCTGGGGCGGGATCGCGTGGTAGCCGCCGTGGCGGGGGATGGTGTAGCCGCCACCCAGCTCGTGGCTGTTCCAGTCGGCCTCCCTCGACTCCACCCGGTAGGCCGCCACGTTCATCCCGTTCTCGTAGCTCACCCCGTCGAAGAGGTAGAACTCGAACTCCGGTCCCCAGCGGCTCTCGTCGCCGATGCCGGTCGAGCGCAGGTAGTCCTCGGCGCGGGCGGCCAGCATCCGCGGGTCGTAGGGATAGGGCGCCTGGCTGTCGGCTTCCAGCGTGGCGCAGAGGAAGCTGAGCGTCGGCGTCTCCCAGAAGGGGTCGACGAAGCCGGTGCCGAGCTCGGGGACCAGCACGAGGTCGCCCGACTTGACCGTCGTCAGGCCCAACGCGGAGCCGTCGAACCCGACGCCCTGCTCCATCAGGGCGGGGCCAAAGCGCGTGGCGGGGAGGGTGACGTGGCGCCAGCGGCCCCACAGGTCGCAGAACTTGAGGTCGACCATGGCCACCTGGTTGTGGCCGATGTACTCGGTGGCGTCCTCGAGGGTCTGGAACATGGTGTCGCCTCCGAACCGGCAGCATAGCCCCGGGACCGAAGTGGCCGTATGGACCGGACGGCCCATGCGGCCCCGGGACCTCAGGCGGCGGCCGGGGCGGTCAAGGTGCAGCGGCCGCCGTCGCCGCTGGCTTCGGGTGGTAGTTCGGGTACGGCGGGCGCTTGTGCTGTGGCGGCGGGTTCTTCTCGAGCGCCGCGAGCGCCACCGCCACCGCCTTCTCCAGCTGCGCGTCGTGGCCCTGCCGCCACAGCTTCGGGTCGAGGTCGACGGTGACGTCCGGCGAGATGCCGACGTTCTCGACCTCCCACTGGCCCTCGGTGCCGTAGAGCGCGATCCGCGGCGCCGTGACGTGGCCGCCGTCGAGCAGCGACGGGTAGCCGCCGATCCCGACCAGACCGCCCCAGGTCCGGGTGCCGATCAGCGTGCCCAGCTTCGCCTTGCGGAAGTACCAGGGCAGGGCGTCGCCGCCGGAGCCGGCCGACTCGTTGATGATCATCACCTTGGGCCCGTCGATGGCCGCGGGCATCGAGAACACGGTGCCCTCCCGGGTCACCGCGTGGCTCGTCGTGGTGCGGCGCAGGAAGTCGATGATGTAGTCGGCGAGCAGGCCGCCGCCGTTCCAGCGCTCGTCGAGCACCACACCCTGCCGGTCGACCTGCGCGAAGAAGTAGCGGTTGAACGCGGTGTATCCGCCGCCTGCGGTGTCGGGCAGGTAGACGTAGGCGAGGCGGCCCTTCGACAGCTCGTCCACCCTGCGGCGGTTGCCCTCGATCCAGGCGAGTCGGCGCAGGCCCGACTCGTCGTCCACCGGGACGACCGTCACCTCGCGCGCGCCCTTGCCGTCCGGCGTAGGGCCGACGCGCAGCACCACCGCCTTGCCGGCGGTGGCCTCCAGCGGCTGGTACGGGCTCTTCGGCGGCCGCAGGTCCTCGCCGTTCACTGCCAGCAGGTACTCGCCGGCAACGACGTTCACGCCCGGCTGGGTGAGAGGCGCGCGCAGGTCGGGGTTCCAGCTCTCGCCGTCGTAGACGCGGGCGAAGCGATACCGGCCGTTCTCGACGGCGAAGTCGGCGCCCAGCAGCCCGCCCTTCACCTTCGGCGGCTCGGGCCCGTCGCCGCCGCCGACGAACACGTGGCCGAGCGTCAGCTCGCCCAGCATCTCCTGGAAGAGCTCGTTGAGGTCGGCACGGCTCGCCAGGCCGTCCACCCACGGCGAGTACTTCGCCTCGGCGGCGGCCAGGTCGAGGCCGTGGAAGTTCGGGTCGTAGAGGAAGTCGCGCTCGATCCTCCAGGTCTCGTGGTACATCTGGCGCCACTCCGCCTTCGGCTCCACCCAGACCTGTGCGTCCGCCACCTTGAGACCGCCCTCGCCGGCCTTCGCTGGCGCGTCCGTCCCGGCGATGAACCAGGCGTCGTCCTTCTTGTAGAGGTACTTCTCGCCGTTCGCCGCCAGGCTCAGGTCGCTGATTCCGGAGACGAGCGTCTCGGTCTTCCTCTTCTCGAGGTCGAACTTCACCAGCTCGAAGGTGGCCGGCCCGTCGAGAGGGAAGACGCGCGGCCCCTTCACCAGGAAAACCTGGCCGTCCTTGCCGGTCATGAGCGCGACGTAGTTGTCGGCGGGGATGGGAAGGGCCAGCGTGCGCTGGCTCATGCGGTCGAGGTCCACCCGCACGGCGGCGGGTTTCTGGTCCTTGCCGTCCGACTTGGCCGCCGCGGGCTTGCCGCCGTCCTTTTCCTTCCCCTTGTCCTTCTCTTCCGGTTTCTCCTCGTCGCTCTCGGGCGCGAGAGGCGAGGGCAGCGTCTTGTCGAGGACGATCGCGTACGCCGTGCGGGTGGTCGGCCGGTTCATCCCGGCCATGCTGATCGCCCCCGCCGCCGGGCCGACGTCGGTGCTGGCCGTGAAGTACAGGTACTTGCCCCCGTGGTCGAAGGCGGGGGAGCGCGTGTCGCTCATGCCGTCCGTCACCTGTGTCGCCCTGCCCGTCTCCAGCGAGTACACGAACACCGCGGCCAGGTTCGTGGGCAGCCCCTTGGCGTAGGCGAGCCACTTCGAGTCCGGCGACCAGACCGCATCAGGGGCGTCGAAGATCCCGACGAGGTCCTTGTCGACCTTGACCGGCGGCGTCGCCTTCTCGAGGTCGACGTACCAGAGGTTCTGTCGGGTGTCGCCGAGCGCGATCTTCCTGCCGTCCGGCGACCAGCGCGGGTGGTAGAAGAAGGACGGCGGCGTGCCGAGGCCGATCTTCTTCACCTCGCCCAGGCCGCCCTGGTCGCGGATGTGCAGGGCGTACTCGCCCGACTCGTCGGAGAACCACGCCAGCTTCTGGCCGTCAGGGGACCACGATGGCTCGCGTTCGGCGACCGCGGGCGAGCGGGTGAGGTTGCGGATGTCGCCCTTCTCGGCCGGGACCGTCAGGATCTCGCCGCGGGCCTCGAAGGCGACCCGCTTGCCGTTGGGCGACAGCGCCGGGGCGCTCAGCTTCTTGTCCACCTTGGCGAAGCGCGGGCGCACCTCCGGGAAGTCGCCGGCGAGACCGATCTGCAGGGCCTTGCTGGTCCCGGCGGCAGGGTCGTAGAGGAACAGCGCGCCGAACTGCTCGTAGGCGAGGACGTCGGGGCCGGCGGTCAGCCACTTGAAATCGAGCCCCTCGTTCTTCACCACCTGCGAGACCAGCTTCGTCTTGGTGTCGTAGGCGAAGAGCGACACCGGGCCGCTGCGGTCGGAGAGGAAGTAGACGCGGTCGCCCAGCCAGACCGGGAAGTTGTCGTTCGAGTTGTCGCGGGGGACCGCCTCGACCGAGGAGTCGGCGAGGTCGGCGATCCAGACGGGCGTCGTCTGCCCGCCGCGGTAGCGTTTCCAGGCACGCTGCCACTGGTTGACAGGCACGTAGGCGAGCCGCTTGCCATCGGGAGAGAACGAGGCGCGGACGCCGCGCGGCAGCGGCAGCTCCTGCGGCAGGCCGCCCGTCAGCGGGACCGTGTAGAGCTTGTCGAAGTAGTGGAAGCTGCCGCGACCCGAGTGGAACAGCACCGACTCGCCGTCCGGCGTCCAGCCGGTGACGTGGTCCTCCGCGGGATTCCAGGTGAGCCGCCGCGGCACGCCGCCCGAGGCCTCCACGACGTAGACGTCGACGTTGCCGTCGTACTCGCCGGTGAAGGCGACCAGCGAGCCGTCCGGAGAGAAGCAGGGCTCGGTCTCGCGTCCTACGCCGCTGGTGAGACGCCTCGCCTCACCGCCCTCGCGCCCGACGATCCACAGGTCGCCGGCGAACGAGAACGCCACCTGCGTGCGGCTCACGCTGGGCTTCTGCAGCAGCAGCGGCGCGCGCGGCGGCGCGGTGGCGGCGGACGGCGCCTCGGCCGCGAGGACGGTGATCGAGAGCGCGGCGCACGCGAGGGCTGCGATGGCACGCACGACGCGTCGGGCGTTCAACATGTTGGATCCTCCTTCCGGCATGAACGCGCCCACTCTACATGGCGGTCAGGTCCTGCGCTCACTCACGAGGCCGCGCAGTCTGCCGGCTCCGGCGGCGGTCAGGACCCGTCGTCGCCGGCGAGCTGGTCCGCCCTGCGGGCGCCCTGGATGGCGGTGAGCGCGGCCCGCGCCTCCGCCGCCACCTCCGGGTCGGGGTCCGCCAGCAGGGGCCGGACCGCGGGCTCGGCGAGACCGGGCGTGAACAGGGGCAGGAGATCGACGCCGGCGCGCCGGGCGAGCGGCTCCGCATCCTGCAGCAGGGCACCGGCGGCCGCCCAGCCCCGGGCGGGCTCGACGAGGCCGCGAGCCAGTCGCCGCTGCAGCGCCTGCGCCGCCGCGACCTTGGCGGGACCGCCGCCGGCCGCGATCTGCGTCGCGATGCACTCGTTCGCCCCCGCTGTCGTCAGCTGGCCGACGGCGAGAGCGGTGGTCGCGCGGACCTCCTCGCGGCCGTCGCCGAGCCGCGCGCACAGCGCCGGCAGCGTCGCCGCCGGCAGGCCGGCGAGCACGGAGGCGGCGTTGCGGCGCAGCCGTCGCGTCACCAGTCCGTCCTCGCCGGAAAGCGGGGCCCAGTCGAGCACGTCGCTGATGACGTCGGGGGTGCCGCGCGCGGCGAGGCAGGCGACGTCGTGCGCGTCCGGGTTGCCGCTGCGCAGCGCCTGCAGGTGGCGGTCGTACTCGTCGGCCGGGCAGCCGCGGGAGAACGCCGCGACGTCGATCAGCTCCCCGTCGCCGCGCAGGTTCGAGGCCAGCGACGACAGCCGCAGCTGCGGCGGCCGCCGGTGCCAGGAGAATTGATAGCTGACGAGGGCGGCGGCGAGGACCAGCGCGGCGAGCGTCACCCACTTCCACGGCACCCGCCGTGCCGCCCGTCCGGCCGCGCGGGTTGCCGCCCGGGGGATGGCCACGGGCGCGATCGCCGCCGTGCGCTGCAGGTCCTCGCGCAGCGGCAGGGGCCGCAGTGACGCCGCGGGGGGTGCCGCGCGGAGGGTCGGGGCGAGGCTGGGTGCCGTCGTCACCGCGGTCAGCGCCTCGGGCTCCGGGTCCCAGTCGAGGTGCCACACGCGCGCGAGGCGGTCCCCGCCCGCGCTCAGCAGCAGCGTACCGGAGGCGGCGAGGCACACGCCCAGGACGGCGTCGGGGTGCGCGAGCGGGCGCGGCGTGTCGTGGCCGCGCAGGTCCCAGGTGCGCACCGTCCGGTCGCGGCTCGCCGAGGCGAGGAAGCGCCCGTCCGGGGTGAACGCGAGCCCCGTCACCGCAGCCTCGTGGCCTTGCAGCACCCGCAGCATGCGGCCGGAGCGCGGCTCCAGCAGGCGGACGGCTCCGTCCTGCCCGGCGACGGCGAGCTGCCGGCTCCGCGGGTGCCAGGCCAGCGCCGTCGGGTCCTCCGGCCCCTGGAATGTCGCCAGGGGACGTCCGTCCCCCGCGTCCCACAGTCGGACCGTGCCGTCCCAGCCGGCGCTGGCCACGACGTGCCCGTCGGCGGAGAAGCGCACGGCGGCGACGTTTGC
>Ga0335071_10006549_pt1 | contig 12008 bp, 8 predicted proteins | sample Lox_Sample_15_FD_206724 | JGI IMG/M metagenome (GOLD analysis project Ga0335071, IMG submission 206724) | Soil microbial communities from Loxahatchee National Wildlife Refuge, Florida, United States - Lox_Sample_1.5 | ecosystem: Environmental > Terrestrial > Soil > Wetlands | place: USA: Florida...
TGAGCACCACGGGGACGTCCACGACGGTCAGCGGCCTGGTCGACGGCACCGCGTACACCTTCACCGTCGCGGCGCGCAACGTCGTCGGGCCCGGTGCCGCGTCGGCCCCGTCGGCGTCGGTCACGCCCCGGTCGGCGGGGACGTTGCGACTGGTGTCCCCGATCAGCGCGCTGTCGTCGCGCAGTCTCGCCTCGCACGCCACCGTGACGTTCGCGCTGCCCTCGACGGCGCCGTCGACCGCCACCGGCGCCGACCTCGAGGTGTCCGTCACCGCGGGCAGCTCGGCCGCGGCGGTGACGGCGTACGGGGCCGGGAGCACTCGCCCGTCGAGCCCCGACCTTCGTGCGGCGGCTGGCACGACGGCCTCCGGGCTCGTCGTCACGAGGGTCGGCAGTGGGCGGCAGGTCACGCTGTACAACGGCGCGACCACGGCCATCACGGTCAGTGCGGTGGTGAAGGGCTACCTCGTACCCGACCTCCTCGGGTCCACCGTGCACGCCGGTACGCCGGTGTCGGCGCTGGCGTCGCGCTCGGTGGCGGCGCACGCCACGGTGACCTTCGCCCTGCCCTCGTCCGTGCCCGCGTCGGCCTCAGGCGTTGACCTGGTCCTCAGCGCGGGTGGCTCGACGGCGGCGGGCACGCTGACCGTCTTCGCCGCCGGCAGCAGCCGGCCGTCCACACCGGACCTGCGCTACGCCAAGGGCACGACGAGCTCGGCACTCGTGCTCTCCCGCGTCGGTACGTCGCGCAGCGTCTCGATCTACAACTCCGGCTCCGCGGCCGTGACGGTCACCGCGGCCATGCCGGCGTACCTGACCCCCGACCTCTCCGGGGCGACCGAGCACCTGGCACCGCCGGCGACGGTGCTGCCGTCGACCGCGCTCGCCGGTGGATCCGCCGTCACCTTCACCCTGCCGACATCAGTGGGGCCCGGCGTGACGTCGGCCGACCTGGTCGTCGCCACTTCGGCCGCCACGGCCTCCGGCTACGTCACCCTGTATGCCGCCGGCACGACACGACCGGGCTCGGTCAGCGCGCGCTACGCGAAGTCCACCACCTCGACCGCGGCCGTGCTGAGCGCGGTGGGGGCCGGCCGGAAGGTCACCGTCTATAACGCCGGGACGGGCAGCGTCACGCTCACGGCCGTGCTGGTCGGCTCGGACACGTCGAGCTGATCGGCCCGCTCTGCTGGCTATCCGTCGCGGGTCGTCACGGCAACGCGGCGCGAGACCTCGGCGACGAGCTTCGGGTCGAGGTCCTCGCCCTCGTCGAGCAGGCGTCGCATCGCCTCGAGATGGCGGCCGAGCCGGCTGTCGAAGACCTGGCGGATGCTGACCCCGTGGTTGGGCCGGTGCACCACCTCGACGTCGTCGCCCGCGAGGACGTACCCCTCGCGCAGCACACGGAAGTAGGCACCCACGTCACCACGCTCGGTGAACCGCTTGACCCAGTGCGGCTCGTGCATCCACGCCTGGAACGTCGCGCAGGGCACGCGTGGTGAGCGCGCCTCGAGCACCGGCCCGATCCCGGCCTCCCCGACCTGCCAGCGTTCCCCCACGACGACGTCGGTGACGGCGAGGCCGAGAGTGCGCAGGTTCTCGCCGAAGCGGCCGGGTGCCACGTCATATCCGAGCTCCGCGGCCCACCGGTCGGCCTCCTCGGTCGCGTAGACGTACACCGCCTGGTCCACGCCGCCGTGATGCCGCTTGTCGTACTGGTCGTCGCCCTCCAGGCCGAGGGCACCGACGCGGACCGGTTCGGTGACGGGACGCTTGTCGATCGCGGTGAGCTCGAGCCCGTTCGGATTCGCGTCAGGGATGAGAGCGTTGACCACGCAGACGGCGTCGATGCGCCCGTGCGTCGGCTGGCTCACGTGCTCCTCCTCCTCCTCGGGCCGATCGCCCCGACCGTACGCGAGACCACGGCTGGTGGATCGGCCGGTGGAAAACCTGGACACCCGTATCGAACGCCTGTACGATGCTGGCATGCGGCCGGGGAGCATCCACAGCCAGGGCGGCGTTCCGCTCGTGGTGCTCCCCCGCATCCCCGCCCCGGTCATCCATGTCAGCGCGGCGCACGCCGATCCGCGGCAGAAGTGGGCATCCGAGCCCACCGGTGGCCAGCCGGTGGTGAGCCCGGTGGAGCCCGCGCTGGAGGACGCGCTGGCGCACCTCGAGCTGGTCCGGGAGTCGCTGGCCGAGCAAGCCGTCCGGGACGAGATCCCTTACCTCGACGAGTCCGAGCTGCTCGAGCGCCTGGAGCGGTACGAGGCCGGGGAGCGAGCCGCGCAGGCGGGCAAGTCCGCCGTGCTCGCGGAGCTGGCGGAGCGCTCCCGGGCGGGGGACCGGGTCGGCGACCGGGTCGGCGTCGTCCTCGGCATCCGCGGGCAGAGCGCGGACCGGCGCCTCGACGAGGCCGTCCGGGCCAACCGGGTCCACCCGTTGCTCGTCGACGTCCACGCCGCCGGCTTGGTGTCCTCCGCCGGAGTCTCCGCTCTTCTCGATGTCGTGTCCGGCCTGGACGAGGCCGCGACCCGACAGGTGATCGGCGCGGTGCTGGACCGCCTCGGGCGCACCGCGGTGCCCCGCAGCCTGCCCGCCCGGGCAGGCAGTGCGTCACGTCGGGAGCACCAGGCCCGGCGTCGCGCCCTCGCCGCACGTCCCCTGTCGAGGATGTCCCGGGAGGACCTGGCCGGAATCGACCGCGAGGAGCGGGCGCGGATGCGCGCCCACGCCACCCCCGGGCAGCTCCGACGGTGGGCCACGCTCGAGCTCGCGCGGCTCGACCCGGACAGCGTGCGGGAGAAGGCCGACGGGGACCAGACGAGCTACGTCGAGCTCGGGCCGAGCGGCGCCGACGGCAAGTCCGTCCTCGGGCTGTACACCGATGCGGCGATCAACCTCGCCGCGTTCACCCGCATCGACACCGTCGCCCGCCACCGGCAGGCCGAGCTCAAGGGCGAAGCCAGGGCGAGCGGGGACAAGACGGCAGTCGCCCCGCTCGACGTGCTGCGCGCCCAGGTCATGAGCGACCTGCTCCTCGGCCGCCTCACCCCCGAGGAGCAGGCCCTGGCCGGTTGGGACAGCAGCCACCCCGACGCGACGGGCAGCCGGGTGAACCTGACCGTTCTCCTCGACCGAGACGGGGCACCAACCCTCCCCCGCTACGGCCTCGCCTCCCCCGAAGTGCTCGTGGGCCTCGTGGAGCTGAGCCGGACGAGCGGCGGCCGGACGACCGTCCGGGTCGTGGAGGAGGTGCCCTGCCCCGGGGAGCACGTGAGCCGGGGGCACGAGGACCCTTACGAGCCTCCCGAGGCGTTGTCCCGCTGGATCCGCGTCCGTGACCAGACCTGCCGGTTCCCCGGCTGCGTGCGCCCCGCGCAGACGTGCGAGCAGGATCACACGATCCCCTGGCCGAACGGTCCGACCTGCGCCTGCAACCTCTCGTCCCTGTGCAAGCGCCACCACCTGTTCAAGCATCACCCGAACGGGTGGACGCTGACCAACCACGAGACGGGCCGGCTCACCTGGCACGCCCCCGGCGGCCTTGAGTTCCCGGTCGAACCTGACACCTGACGTCGATCTCTCCTCGTCGCGCCGGTCGCGCCGGTCATGGCTGGACGTCAGTTGATGTCGAACTCGTTGCCCTCCGGGTCCTTCATGCCCATCGCGAAGAGGGTCTGCCCGTCGTCGGACAGCGGGCCCGGTGATGCTGGCGCCCACGTCGGCCAGACGCGTTGCCTCGGCATCCACTCGCTGCTTGCGAAGCTCGTCCGGCGCCTGCCAGTCACCGCTGGCGTGAAGGTCCAGATGCAGCCGGTTCTTGACCACCTTGGGCTCGGCCACCCGGTGGAACCAGATGCTCGGCCCCTCACCGTGCGGGTCGCTGATGCGGTCGGCTCCGTCGATCAGGTCCTCGTCCGCAACGCCGAGCTCGCGGTAGTAGTCGTTCCACGTGGCGTAACCGGCCGGGCCGGTGCCAGCTCACAGCCCAGGGCAGCGGCCCAGAACCGGGCGAGCCGCTCCGGATCCGCGCAGTCGATGACGAGCTGGAAGCGAGCGCCCACCGTCGTCCTCTCCTCGCGCCTCGTCCTGCTGTCCTTGACCGGTCGAAGCTGACAGCTAGCGCTTGGCGACGTCCTCGGTGGTGGACAGTGCGGCGATGAAGGCCTCCTGCGGCACCTCCACGCGCCCGACCATCTTCATCCGCTTCTTGCCTTCCTTCTGCTTCTCCAGCAGCTTGCGCTTCCGGGTGATGTCGCCGCCGTAGCACTTGGCGAGGACGTCCTTGCGCATCGCCCGGATGTTCTCCCGCGCGATGACGCGGGCACCGATCGCGGCCTGGATCGGGACCTCGAACTGCTGGCGCGGGATGAGCTCCTTGAGCTTCGCGGTCATGAGAGTGCCGTATCCGTACGCCTTGTCGCGGTGCACGATCGCGCTGAACGCATCGACCGGCTCGCCCTGCAACAGGATGTCCACCTTCACCAGGTCGGAGGGCTGCTCGCCGGTCGGCTCGTAGTCGAGGGAGGCATAGCCGCGCGTGCGCGACTTCAGCGCGTCGAAGAAGTCGAACACGATCTCGGCGAGCGGGAGCGTGTAGCGCAGCTCGACCCGGTCCTCGGACAGGTAGTCCATGGCCAGCAGCTGGCCGCGCCGCGACTGGCAGAGGTCCATGATCGTGCCGACGTACTCGCTGGGCGCGATGACCGTGGCCCGCACCACCGGCTCCCAGATCGTCGCGATCTTGCCGGTGGGGAACTCGCTGGGGTTGGTGACGACGTGCTCCTTGCCGTCCTCCATGACCACGCGATAGACGACGTTGGGCGCGGTGGAGATCAGGTCGAGACCGGACTCGCGCTCCAATCGCTCGCGCACGATCTCGAGGTGCAACAGGCCGAGGAAGCCGCAACGGAACCCGAACCCGAGCGCGGCCGAGGTCTCCGGCTCGTAGACGAGCGCGGCGTCGTTGAGCTGCAGCTTCTCCAGGGCGTCGCGAAGGTCGGGGTAGTCGGAGCCGTCCATCGGATACAGGCCGGCGAAGACCATCGGCTTGGGGTTCTTGTAACCGGAGAGCGGCTCGCGGGCCCGCCGGGCCGCGCCGGTGACGGTGTCGCCGACGCGCGACTGGCGGACGTCCTTCACCCCGGTGATGAGGTAGCCGACCTCGCCCACGCCGAGCCCCCTGCTCGGGACCGGCTCGGGGCTGATCACGCCGATCTCCAACAGCTCGTGGGTGGCCCCGGTAGAAAGCATGAGGATTCGCTCGCGCGGGTCCAGGTGGCCGTCGACGACCCGGACGTAGGTGACCACGCCGCGGTAGGTGTCGTAGACCGAGTCGAAGATGAGCGCCCGCGCCGGCGCCGCCGCGTCCCCGGTGGGCGGCGGCAGGGTCGCGACGATCTCGTCGAGCAACGCCTCGACACCGGCGCCGGTCTTGCCGGACACGCGCAGGCATTCCTCGGGCGCGCAGCCGATCAGGCGGGCGAGCTCCGCGGCGTACTTGTCCGGCTGCGCGGCAGGCAGGTCGATCTTGTTGAGGACCGGGATGATGTGGAGGTCGTTCTCCAGGGCCAGGTAGAGGTTGGCCAGCGTCTGCGCCTCGATGCCCTGGGCGGCGTCCACGAGCAGGACGGCGCCCTCGCACGCCGCCAGCGACCGGCTCACCTCGTAGGTGAAGTCCACGTGGCCAGGCGTGTCGATCATGTTGAGCACGTACGTCCGCCCGTCCGGGCCCTCCCACGGCAGCCGTACCGCCTGGCTCTTGATGGTGATGCCGCGCTCGCGCTCGATGTCCATCCGGTCGAGGTACTGGTCACGCGCGTTGCGCGCCTCGACCACCCCGGTGATGCCGAGCATCCGGTCCGCCAGCGTCGACTTGCCGTGGTCGATATGGGCGATGATGCAGAAGTTGCGCAGCAGGTCGGGCGGGGTCGAGCCCGGGGCTGGGGCGTGGGTGGAGCGCGGCACGGGTGCCATGGTCCCATGCGCCGAAGCGGCGCCGGTTTGGGCGGCCCCGCGGCCCGCTGGTAGCCTCGGAGGCTGCGTCGGGAGCGCCGTACGGCGACGACGCGATCCCCGTACCACCTTCACGAACCCGCGAACGAGGCTGCTCAGTGGCGAACATCAAGTCCCAGATCAAGCGGATCCGGACCAACGAGGCGGCGCGCCTGCGCAACAAGAGCGTCCGGTCCTCGCTGAAGACGGCCATCCGCAGCTTCCGGGAGGCCGCTGCCGCCGGCGACGCCGCCAAGGCGCAGGAGCACTTCCGGTCCGCCTCACGCAAGCTCGACAAGGCCGTGAGCAAGGGCGTCATCCACAAGAACCAGGCCGCCAACAAGAAGTCGGCGATGGCCCGGACCGTCTCCTCGCTCTAGAGCTCGCTCGTCACGGCCCCACCTCAGCCAGCGCGCGCCTCGGTCACCGCCACCACCGCTCGCTCGAGAGCGTAGCCAGGGTCGCTCGCCGCGCCCTTGACGTCGGCGTCCGCCGTCGCCACGGCGCGGATGGCGTCCGAGAGCCCGTCCGGGGTCCAGCCGCGGAGCTGCCGCCGCACCACGTCGACCTTCCACGGCGGCAGCCCGGCCTGCCGGGCGAGGTCGGCCGCGGGCAGCCCGCGCGTGGCCGAGCCCACGAGCACCATCGAGCGCAGTGACGAGGCCAGCGCGCTGGTCACCAGCACGGGCGCGACGCCGGCACCGAGGGCGTAGCGCAGCATCTCCAGCGCCTCCGCGGCCCTGCCCTCGAGCGCACGGTCGGCCACCGCGAAGGACGTCACGTCGGCTCGGCCCTCGTAGTAGCGACGGACCTGCTCGACGTCGACGGATCCCGTGGTGTCCGAGATCAGCTGGCTGCACGCGGACGCCAGCTCACCCAGGTCCTCGCCGATGCTCTCGACGAGCGCGCGGGCGGCCGGCTCGGAGATCCGGCGCTTGGCGGCTCGGAACTCCCCCTGGACGAAGGCCAGCCGGTCGGCCAGCCGCTTCACCGGCTCGGCCGCGACCTGCTCCGCCCCGGCGCGACGGGCGGCCTCGAGAACGGCCTTGCCCCGGTTCGCTGCGCCCTCGTGGCAGACCACGACATGGATGTCCGGGGCGGAGTCGTCGCCCAGCACCTCGACCAGCTCCCGGCTGAGCTCCTCGGACAGCTCGTGCGCGCGGCGGACGACCAGCACGCTGCGCTCACCGAACAACGACGGGCTGGCCGCCTCACGCAGCACACCCGGCTCGAGGGAGCCCGGGTCCAGCCGCCGCACGTCGGTCTGCGGATCGACGGCGCGCGCCGCCTGGACCACCACCTCCACCGCCCGGTCGACGAGCACCTCTTCCGGGCCGACGACGAGGGTCACGCGGGGCGGCGGCTGGCTCATCGGGCCCAGCATGCCAGGCCGGTACGACGACTTCCGCTCAGGCGTCCGGCACGCTGTTGGCCGCGATGACCGCTGCGTAGAAGCGACCGGAGTCCTTGACCCGGCGCTGCTGGGTGTCGAAGTCCACGTGCACGATCCCGAAGCGCTGGGAGAGCCCCCAGGCCCACTCGAAGTTGTCGAGGAAGGACCAGAGGAAGTAGCCGCGGACGTCGGCTCCCGCGGCGAGCCCGTCCTGGACGGCGGACAGGTGCGCGCGCAGGTAGTCGACCCGTCCCTCGTCGTGGACCGCGCCGTCCGGGCCGACGACGTCGTCGAAGGCCGCTCCGTTCTCGGTGACGACGAGGGGCACGCCCGGGTAGTCACGGCTGAGCCGCAGCAACAGCTCGGTGAAGCCCTCGGGCTCGATCCGCCACCGCATCGCCGTGTACGGGCCGTCCTGCGGGACGGCGACGGCGAGGTCGGTGCCCGGCCACTCGGCGGTCTCGGCGGCGGAGTGCGGGTCGTTCAGCCAGCGGGCCGCCCCCGTCGCAGCCCCAGGTGGGGCCGCCGCGACTCGGGCGGGCTGGTAGTAGTTGACCCCGACCGCGTCGATCGGCGCGGCGATGACGGCGAGGTCGCCGTCACGGACGAAGGAGAAGTCCGTGATGTGCCGCAGGTCCTCGACCACGTCCGCCGGGTAGCGCCCGCGGGCCAGCGGGTCGAGGAAGATGCGGTTCGAGATGCCGTCCACGTGGCGGGCGGCGTCGAGGTCGGCCGCGGAGTCCGACGCCGCACGTACGACCGAGGGGTTGAGCGTGATCGCGACCGGCCTCGTCTCGCCCAGCACCGACCTGATCGCCTGCACCCCGAGCCCGTGGGCGAGCAGCAGGTGGTGGACGGCGGCGTAGGCGTCCGCCCGGGATCGACGACCGGGAGCGTGCAGACCACTGGCGTAGCCGAGGAAGGCCGAGCACCAGGGCTCGTTCAACGTCGTGATCATCTCTGCGCGGTCCCCGAGCCGCTCCGTGACGGCCCGCGCATAGTCCGCGAAGTACGACGCGGTGTCGCGGTTGGGCCACCCGCCCGCATCCTCCAAAGCTTGGGGGAGGTCCCAGTGATAGAGCGTCGGGTACGGCCTGATGCCGTGCGCGACCAGCTCGTCGACCAGCCGCGAGTAGAAGTCCAGACCCGCGGGGTTGAGCCGGCCACGACCGGTCGGGAAGACGCGCGGCCAGGAGATCGAGAAGCGGTACGCCGCAACGCCGAGCTCCGCCATCAACGCGACGTCCTCGCGGAAGCGGTGGTAGTGGTCCGCGGCGACGTCACCCGTGGTCGCATCGGCGATCTTGCCCGGGATGTGACTGAAGGTGTCCCATATCGACCGACCGCGGCCATCGGCGTCCGGTGCACCCTCGATCTGGTAGGCCGAGGTGGCCACACCCCACACGAAGGACTCGGGGAAGTGCCGCGGCGCCTGCTCCGCGAGACCGGCGCGAACCTGAGGGGTGCTCATCCCTTGACCGCTCCTTGCATGATTCCGCCGACGATCTGCTTGCCCAGAAGTGCGAAGACGATGAGGACGGGGATGGTCCCGTAGAGGGTGCCGGCCATGATGATCGACTGCTCCGGCGCGTATCCCGTCGCAAGCCCCTGGAAGGCCACCTGGATGGTCGGGTTCTGCGTGCTGAGCACGATGATCGGCCAGAAGAAGTCGTTCCACGCGGTCAGGAACGTCAGCATCGCGAGCACCGCGAGCGCAGGTCGGACCGCTGGGACGACGACGGACCAGAACACGCGGAAGGTTCCCGCGCCGTCCATGACGGCAGCCTCGATGAGCTCGTCCGGCACCCCGGCGTGGATGTACTGACGCATGAGGAAGACGCCGAAGGCCGTCACGATGGTCGGCAGGATCACCGCCGAGAGGTGGTTCGCCAGACCGAGACGCGCCATCAACATGTACAGCGGGACGATCCCCATCTGGGTGGGGACCATCATCGTGCCCACGATGAAGGCGAGGAAGAAGGGCCGCCCGCGGAAGTCGAGCTTGGCGAACGCGAAGCCGCCGAGCGTGCAGAAGGCGACCGTGCCTAGGGTGATGCAGCCGGCGACGACGAGGGAGTTGATGAGCCCCTTGTTGAGCGGGGCGAGCTGCAGGGCCGCCTTGACGTTGCTGAAGAAGCTCGCGTTCGGCAGGAACGGCGGGACCGGCTTGGCCATCTCGGCGTTGGTGTGCGACGCCATGACCAGCGTGTAGTACAGCGGGAACACCGACAGGAACGACACGACGATGAGCACGGCGTAGGTCTGCCAGTGCGGGTCGTTGGGGTTGCGTCGCCGCCGCCTCGTCGTCGGCTCGGCCCTGGGCAGTGTCGTGTCGGCGGTCGCGGCGCTCATCGGTCACCACCGGCCATCTCCGCCGTGGCCAGCGTCTCGATGCGTGCGCTGGGTGCGACCGCGTGCTCTCGACGTCTGGCGAGCCACAGGTTGAACGACACAGCCAGCAAGATGATCACGAACATGGTCCATGCGGTGGCGGCCGCCAGCCCGAGCCGGTCGTTGGTCCAGCCCTGCTGGTACATGAGCAGTCCGAGGGTCTGGTACTGGCCGGAGGTCCCTCCCGTCGGCTGCCCGTTGGGCGAGTACAGCAGCGGCTCACCGAAGAGCTGGGTGGCCCCGATGGTCGACACGACGACGGTGAACAGGATGGTCGGGCGCAGGCCCGGGAGGGTCACGTTGCGGAACTGCTGCCAGCGGTTGGCGCCGTCGATGGCGGCAGCCTCGTACAGGGAGTTGTCGATCGACTGCATGCCAGCGAGGTAGATGAGCGCGTTGTAGCCGACCCAGCGCCAGGTGACGATGGTCGACACCGCGATCTGGCTCGGCCACTTGTCGTTCTGCCAGTCGATGAGCGGCAGGTGCAGGATGTCGTGGAGGAACCAGTTGATCAGCCCGTAGTCGGTGCCGAACAGCTCGGCGAAGATGACCGTCGCCGCGGCGAGGCTCGTGGCGAACGGCATCAGCATGGAGACGCGGAAGAACGTGCGCCCACGCAGCCGGTAGTTGAGCAGGTGCGCGAGTCCCAGCGCGATGCACAGCTGGGGAACGGTCGAGATGATCCCGATCGTGATGGTGTTCTTGAAGGCGTTCCAGAAGAACGGGTTGGTGAAGAGGTTCTCGTAGTTGGCCAGCCCGACCCAGGTCTGCTGGCTGTACGTCGACAGGCGGACGTCGTGCAGCGATACCCACGCCGTGTCGATCCACGGGTAGAGCGAGAAGACCGCGAAGACGACGAAGAACGGCGCGATGTACAGATAGGCGGCGCGTCCCCCGAAGCGCCGGCGACGGCGCTGGGCAGCGGAGGCCGGCTTCTCGCTGGGCGGCGCCGTCGCCTGGGCGGCAGCCTGGTTGATGGTCATGTCCCCACTCTCGTCCCCGTGCCTGGGCAGGCTTGCCCAGGCACGGGGGTCGGCGCGACTGCTGGCTGGGTCAGCCAGTCACCTGCTTGATGGCGGCCAGGGCGGCGGCGAACGCCTTGTCAGGGGACGTGCCCTTGGTCTCCACGTTGGTCAGCTGCGTGGTGAACGCATTCTGGATCTGCGTGTCGTACGGGCTGATCTGCGGCAGCTTCAGCTTGCTCGCGATGGCGCCGAAGATCGCACCCACCGGGGCGTTGCTGAAGTAGGCGCTCGTCGCGCTCTGCACCGACGGGTCTGCCGCGGCGAGCTGGTTCGACGGCCAGTGACCGCCCTGGTTCGGCGAGGTCCACATGGTCACCTGCTGGTCCTTGTTGGTCAGCCACTCGGCCAGAGCGAGGGCCGCGGCCTGGTTCTTGGCCTTGACCGGGACACCGAGCCACGAACCGCCCCAGTTGGCCGCGCCGCCGGGAAGGACCGGCGCGACGTCCCACTTGCCGCTGTAGGACGGTCCGGCCTGGCCCTGGATGTAGCCCATCATCCAGGTCGGGCAGGCGATGGTGGCGAAGGCACCGGAGGAGAACGCCTTGTTCCACGCCGGGGTGAACTGCTGCAGCTTCGCGGTGATGCCCGCCTGTGCTGCCTCCGTCGCGTACTTCCACGCGGTCTGCACACCATCGCTGTTGGCGACGTCAGGCTGGCCCGAAGAGTTGGCGTAGGCCTCCTCGCCCTGGTACACGGCCGTCGAGAAGATGCTCGCCGCACTGTCGACGAAGCTCGAGCCCGACGGCTTCGTCTTGGACGCCTCGTACTGCTTGCCGAGGTTGATGAAGTCGTCCCATGTCTGGATCTTCGCGGCGAACGCCTGCGGGTTGCTCGGCAGCCCCGCGGCCTTCAGCAGGTCGGAGCGGTAGCAGATGGCCATCGGCCCCGAGTCCGTGCCGAGACCGACGGTGTCACTGCCGTCAGAGTTCGAGGCCTGCTCCCACTTCCAGGGATAGAACGAGGCCTTCAGGTCCGCCGCGTTGGGCAGGCTGTTGAAGTTCACGAACTGGTTCGCATGGTTCTTGACGACGTCGGAGACGAAGCCGACCTCGATGGCCTGGATGTCGTCGAGCCCGCTGCCCGCTGCGAGATGGGTCTTGAGCTTGGTCCAGTAGTCCGCCGACTGTTCGACGACGTCTTCCTTGATCGTGATGTTCGGGCAGATCTTCTTGTACGCGTCGTAGAGCCCGTTCTCCTTGTAGC
>Ga0335071_10006551_pt1 | contig 12007 bp, 8 predicted proteins | sample Lox_Sample_15_FD_206724 | JGI IMG/M metagenome (GOLD analysis project Ga0335071, IMG submission 206724) | Soil microbial communities from Loxahatchee National Wildlife Refuge, Florida, United States - Lox_Sample_1.5 | ecosystem: Environmental > Terrestrial > Soil > Wetlands | place: USA: Florida...
GGGCTGTTCCCGCTGCGCTGGTTCTTCTGGGATGACTACCGCGAGCTGGCCACCCGCCGCATCGGGGAGCGGAGCTTCCCGCCGCCCCGCGGCCGCACGCTCGCGGGAGCCCTGGCCGGCAAGGCCGTCTTCTACGGCTGGGCCGTCGTCCTGCCGCTCGCGCTCCACCCCACCTGGTGGCTCGTCCCCATCTGGCTCCTCGCCTCCTTCACGCTCGGGACGGTGCTGGCCTCCGTGTTCCAGTTGGCGCATTGCGTCGGCGCGGCCGACTTCCACGAGCCGCCGCAGGACGCGCGGATGACCACCGATTGGGCCGCCCACCAGGTCTCCACCACGGTCGACTTCGCGCCCGGGAACCGGCTCCTCTCCTGGTACGTGGGCGGGCTCAACTTCCAGGTCGAGCACCACCTGTTCCCCAGGGTGTGCCATGTCCACTACCTGGCGCTGGCGCCGATTGTCCGGGAGGTTTGCCGCGCCCATGGGGTGCGCTACCGGATGGAGCGCACCCTGAGGGGCGCCGTCGCCTCGAACATGCGCTGGCTCGAGCTGATGGGGAGCGGGCTGCTGGTGCGCAAGGGCGCACGACCCCGATGACCGCGATATCGATACGCGGCCGTGACGCTCGGCGCGCAGCGTCGAGATCCGCACGTGAACGTGCAGGCGCTGAAAGTGAAGCTCGCTGGGCACGCACCCAAGACGGTGAACAACGTCCTCACCGTTCTTTCGAAGCTCCTCCGAGTCGCAGTGCGGCTCAAGGTCATCTCCGCCATGCCGGTGGAGCGCTTCGACCTTCTCAAGGGACCCGAGGTAGCGGTCCCACCCTTCTACACGTTCGAGGAGTACGCGACCCTCCTCGCCGCCGCCGAGCGGCTCGACCCGCGCATTCTCGTCGCCGTCCTCCTGGGTGGTAACGCAGGCCTCCGCGCCGGTGAGGTCATGGCGCTGGAGCAAACCGACGTGAGCAGGGCGAACGACGTCATCACCATCGAGCGGCAAGTCTGGCGTGGAAAGGTGGACTCGCCCAAGAGCGGCAAGGGGCGTTCTGTTCCGATGACAACGACTCTGCGCAGAGCGTCGGCGGCGGTGCGCCATCTCCGGTCAGCGTTCGTACTCGTGCAAGACGATGGCACCATGCTCACCGCGAAGGTGCTGCGCAGGTGGATGAAGTCGGCGCAGCGGCTAAGTAGGCGGCCACCGCCAGGGGCACGAAGAGGATGTTGAGGCGGGCCTTTGTGTTCACAGGAGCCTCGAAAGCTGGCTACGCATCACTTGCAACACTTCGTAGCGCCCCGCCCGGGCTCGGGCCGCGGAATGGCAGGCCGTGCGGAAGCGCACGGGTTCATCGGATATTCACCCGCTGGGCTGGCACGCCGAGCCGCTGTGCGGTGACTGGGGCTCGATGGAGACCTGGATCGTGCCCCCAAGGGCGAGGTCACCGGATGCGCTCGCAGTCCCATCGGGCGGATCGACCCGGAGGAGTTCGATCGCGTGGAAGGGGCGCCTCAGGTGGCCTTCCGCTCAGGACCAGCCCGCGAGGTCGTCGATCGGCCGCGGCCCTGCCACGGCGATCCTGGGCAGAGCCAGGTCAGCGAGCCATGCCCGGACCCGAACCGAGCACCACCCGCCGGCCCCCACGACTGGCGCCGCCGAATTTCACACCGGAGGAGGCTCATGAACCGCTGGAGCATGAGCGACGCAGCGTCCGCGATGCAACATGTGCTGCACGGCCAGCGTGGCCAGGCGCGAGATCTCGAACGGATCGGCGCTGAGACGCGCGGCCGCGTCGAATGCCGCCGCCACCAGATCTCCGAGCAGCGCAGTCCTCCGAGCCAGCGACTTCATGGATGCCTCCTGGATTCGGTGAGCGCGGCAGGCCTCGTCCCAGCCACTGCGCACCGCAGCCGGCCGCCTTGCGCGGCGTCAGGCGAAGGCGAGCGGTGGGATCGCGTCCAGCGCTCTGCAGCACTCGCCGCGCATGGAACGTGGATACGCCACCCAGGTCACCGGGGTGTCACTGTCGGGGGCCAAGACGGGGCTTCGAAGAAGGGGCGGACGCGCGGCGCCGTCGCGGGTTGAACGTTCAGCGAAGGTCCGAGTTTAACTTACAGGCTCCGCTCGGCCGAGACGAGTTCTGAACAGGCGACCGGGGTTCGGGATCGTCACCATTGGCAGCGGCCCCATCCACCGGTCGAAGAGCTGCTTTGACTGCGGCTGGCCCGTGGCTACGGCCCCTCTGCCGGAGGGAGTGTGGAACGACGGGCTCCGCCGCCGCGAAGGGTGGAACGGTGAAACGCGCGGTCCGGGCGGCCAGCTGTCGCCTCTCTTGGCACCCTCTCCCTCACGCCCTTGCCACTCTCACGGGCGTCCGCAGTCCCGCGTCCACCATCCGCGCTGGCAGGTCCGGGGCGCTTGCCCTTCGCGTGCGGAACGGGCCGCTGAGCAACCGGAACAGGTCCCTCCACGCCATGTGGCGGCTGAAGGACCGCAACAGGACCCACGTGCGCAGCGGGCGGACCATGAGCCGGTGGAGCAGCAACGAGACGTATCCCTTCATCCGCAACCCGTTCACCTGGTCGTTCGGGACGGTGTCGGGATCGATGTCACAGCACTTGAACGTCTTGTCCCAGTCGCGATCTTCATCGAGAATTCCCTTCTCAACGTATGCTTCCCAGAGCGGCGTCCCGCGGTAGACGGCAAGGCGGTTGAACCCGAACGTATCGATTTCGAGCCGCGCGGCGAAGCGGAAGGTCTCCTTGATATCCTCGGCGGTCTCGCCGGGGCAGCCGATCACGAAGAAGCCGTGGACCCGGTCGATTCCATGCTTCTTGGCCTCGCCAACGGCGTGCTTCACCTGCGCCAGCGTCTGCCGCTTCCCGAGCCGGTCGAGAGTCGCCTGCGTCCCGGCCTCGACGCCGAACGCGAGCATGTCGCAGCGGGCCTCGCCGAGAAGCGGAAGCTGCTCGACGCCGACCGAGTCCACCCGCCCCTCGCAACCCCAGCGGAACTGGAGCTTCCGGTCGATGATGCCGTTGCAGATGTCCTTGATGCGCTGGCGCTTCAGCAGAAAGTGATCGTCGGTGAGGTAGATCGAGCGATAGCCTTGGTCGGAGAGCTCCTGCATCTCGCCCAGCACGTGCCCAGCCGAGCGGTGTCGCCACTGCCCCTCGGCCAGCGAGGGGATGTCGCAGTAGATGCAGGTGTACGGGCAGCCCCTCGAGGTCTGCATGGTGCAGAACGGATCGAGCGAGAGCACTGCAGGGACGTCGAGCGGCAGGGACTCGAGGTAGTCGACGGGGAGGCTCTTCCGGTCGGGGTACGGGAACTGGTCGAGGTCGCGGATCAGCGCGCGCGGCTGGTTCTGGACGACCGCGCCGCCCCGCCGCCAGAGGAGTCCATCCACCGCCCCGAGCTCGGTCAGGTGGTCGAGGTAGTCGAGCAGGAGTTCCTCCCCCTCCCCGACCCCGACGTGATCGACGTACAAACAATCGGGGAGGATCCGATCGCCGTTGATGGACGCAAAGGCGCCGCCCACGATGATGGGAATGTGCGGGTTGGCCAGCTTGACCGTCCGGGCCAGGGCCTTCATCGCGGGGTAGGCGGTCACCGAGAGGAAAGAGAGCCCGATGACGTCGGGCCAATCCTCGCGCGCGGCGTCGGCGACGTCCTGCGCGCGCATCTGCGGGTGGCAGGTGTCGAACATCCGCACCTGGTGGCCGGCCCGGCGCAGCACGGGCGCGAGGGTCTGGATGCCGAGCGGGGGGAAGGCCATCACCCGGACCCTGCCCTCGGCCGCGACATTGGATACGGCGGGGAGCAGGTGGGAATAGGCCGCGTCGCGGACGTAGACGAGGAAGATGTTCACCGCGGCACACTAGCAGAAAGCGAGATGCGGACTGAAACAGCTCAGCATTTCGTTGCCTACCCCGGCGCCCGCCGCTATGACTCCCTGCGTCGGAACCGCACCTGCCCCGGAGCGCTCCTGCTCCCTCGCCAGCCCGGTTCGAGGGAACTGAACATGGACGATCTTGTCCCGGTGAGCGTCATCCACTTCTACGACGTTCGCCTACGCGAGACACTCTGCGGGCTGCGCGGCTTCAAGCACCGCTCCACCAAGCACGCGCGCAGTGTCAACTGCCCGGCCTGCGTGGGCCTGCTGCAATCGCGACGCGCCGGCCCCGAACTCAGACGACGGGGTGACTCGGTCGCGATCGCCTGAGCTGCACCATCCGGTTCGGCGTGCAACGAGAGCCGGTCGGGTCCCTAGCTACAGCATGTCGGAAATTCGACGTCGTAGCGGCGGGTCGCCCGACGTTCGGCCCGTCTGCCGCGCTCAACCTTCTCCGCGCTCTAGCGATGCCCGTGGCGCTCGCGTCGAGCTTTCTCTCCCTGCGTCAGGCGACCACCTCCACGTTTCTCCGCATCGCCAGCCCGCGGACCAACTTGTTCAGGTTGAAGCCCAAGACTCCCGGCTGGCCCTGCCCGCCGATCATCCGTACAGAACGTGCCCGCGGCCGGTGGAAGCTGTACCGTCTGCTTATCACCGCTCCGATTCCGCCTTCGACCAGCGCCCGCTCTCTGACCAGCTTCTCCAGAAGCTGCTCAAGTGATACCCGAGAGCGCTGGTGGTGCTGGAAGTTGGAGTCCACTCGCGGTGGATCTCTGGCCTCGTTCGTGGCGCCGACCACCCAGCGATCGTTGCGAACGCACGCCTGGTGCAGCTCATTTACAAACGGAAGTCGAAGACGGACAGGTCCGACGCGTTGCTGCTCGCCAGGCTCGGGAGGTTCGACCCCGCGCTCCTGGCGCCGGTTCACCACCGGAGCAGGTCCGCGCAGCTCGACTTGGCTTGCCTCCGGGCAAGGGACGTGCTCGTCTCCGCGCGGACCGACTTGATCAACCACGTGCGGGGGATCTTGAAGCCGTTCGGACTTCGTGTCCCGGACTGCGGTTCCGGTGCATTCGTTCGCCACGCTGAGGAAGTCGTCCCCGCAGAGCTTACACCCGCGCTTGCACCAGTCCTGGCGTGCCTGCGTATCCTCGAGGCAGAGCTTCGCCACTACGAGAAACAGGTCGAACACCTTGCGACCGTGTCGTACCCGGAGACGGCGCGGCTCATCCAGGTGAGCGGCGTCGGGCCGATCACGGCGCTCGCATTCGTGCTCACGATCGAAGACGCTAGCCGCCTCACCGCGAGCCAGTCCGGGGAATCCGATCCGGAGAAGCACATCAGCAAGGAAGGCGACCCGTACCTGCGTCGGCTCCTGGTGCAGTGTGCCCACCTTATCCTGGGTCCGTTCGGCCAGGACAGCGACCTACAACGCTGGGGGCGGCGCCTCGCCGAGCGCGAAGGGAAAACGGCAAAGAAGAAGGCGATCGTCGCCGTCGCCCGGAAGCTCGCTGTGCTGCTACATCGGCCGTGGGTCTCCGGCAAGGCGTATCAACCCATCGGTTACGGATCCACGGCAGACCAATCCCTAACATAGACATCCGGTGATATTCACTATTAGATGGTTATTGATAATGACTGATACCTGATGTATAGTGATGGTATAAATTGAAAAGGAGGTCTTCCCTGAACTGCCCCCGCGTCCGGCGGCGACTGCGATGATCCGCTTGAGCCGTGCCGTTGATGGCTCCGAGCTCGTTTAGTAGATTGCAGCGCCCCTTTGCGGACCTGACGGACCCCAACGTGCAGCGCGGCCATGATGGCCCGACTGCGAATGGAAGCTTGGCAGGGTCCAGGGATGGCAGGGACGATGACCACGGGCGGCCTTCTCATGGAAGCGGATCAAGTCCTCGGCCTCCCGCCAGGTTATGTCTCGGGTGGCCTTCAGAATAGGCGCACCGATGAGGGCCGGAAGATGCGGCGGGCTGCCGGCTGCCGCGGCCCGGTTTCTTCGGCATGCTGGACCTCCTCGTAGGTCTAGCATCCAGGTGCCATAAACTCACAGTGCTGTCGATCCCAACGGCCAAGTGATCGACTCCAATGGGCTTTCCATCACACCCCTCGTCGCCTTTTGCGCAAGAAGGGGTGCGGGATTTCCGGACACGCTGCAGCTACGAGCGGGCGCGCCCCGCGCGTGGTGCTCGAGCGCGTGGCGGCCCTTCAACCACGGGGGCTGCCCAACGTGCCGGGAGGCCGAAGCGAGGCTTCTTCTGGCGAAGCTGAAGCGGATCGGAGAGAGCCAAATAGACTGTAACATCCGAGCATCGCCTACCGAGTCCTCTTGCCGACGGGGAGCACAGCGAGCACCTCCAGTGCCGGAGACAGGCCGAGGACCTTTCCTACTTCCTTCGGGTTGAAGCTGCCGATGAAGACGCTGCCGAGCCCCCGAGCGGTGGCCTGGAGGAAGAACCCCTGCGCAGCGCAGCCAGCCTCAGCCCACATGAACTCCGAGGCGCGCTCCTTCTCCTTAGACACGTCCCCCGACAGCACGAACACGGCGGGCGCCGTGTCGATGTGGTTCGACATCTGCATGACCGCGTGGTGGAGATCGGGGCGCATGTCGCGGGGCGCAGCCAGTTCGAGGACGTGCGAGTCCGAGTTGTAATGGTAGAAGCCAGTAGCTAAGCCGGTGACTGCTCCTGCTGCTACGTACAGCTCCAGGGGGTACACCCCGTGCGCCGACGGCGCCGTCCGGAGAAAGCTGTCCGGGTCGTTTTGGCCCTGGGCGGCCCAGCAGAGCTGGCTGATGTCGTCGAGCGCCAACGGGCTTGAGGCGTACGTCCGGATCGAGCGGCGCTTCTTGAGCGCGGTTTCGACCGAGACCTGCCCTTCGAGCTTCGGCTCGGGAAGCTGGATAGGGGCTGGCGCATCCGCCCATGAAGCAACTGGAAGGGTCAGCAGTCCGGCTCCTGCAACTGCGGCGGCGGATACCGCCATGAAATCCCGGCGCGTCCATTTGTCGTTACTCGTGCCCATCGTGTGCCCCTCCTCTGGAACGGTGAAACTACAGGGAGGCGTCGCGCAAGGAACCGAATCGGCGCGCCTGCTGGTGAACTCGTCTCTCGCGCCACGCGGCCCACGCGCCCCGTGGCGCTTGGCAAGCAGCGTGAGCCACGCGAGGCCTCGCGACGGCTGGCAGTTTGGGGCTGGACTGGCACGAGCCCCGAGCGGGGGCGAAAAGTCTGCGGGCTTCGACCATTGGTCGTCGCGTGCCCTCGGCGTCCTGGTTAGGCGACCGCAGCTATCCGTGCGGTGGGAGGCTAGGGCGCCGGTGACCCTCGACGCCGGGCTGATCAAGTCGCGCGTACTCCTTCTTGTCGCCTTACACTGACCGGACGACGTGGGTTGAGCGGCAGTTCAGGACGTGGGGCCTGTTCGTCGGACAAAGCCCCGCGCCCGCCTCGCCCGTCGTGCCCCGTCTAAGGACGCGCGAAATCCCGCCTTCGAGGGTCCAGAATACCCCGATTGCAGGCCCCCGCAACTTCTTTAGAGCGTACCTTCCGGCCACCTTGGGACACCAGGGCGGCCGGATCCATCTTCAGCGTCCTCTTCATCGTCCATTTCTCCTCGGTTGGGGTCAGCACGACCGGCGTGAAACGCGCCTTGAGGACTTGGTTTGCCAGGGCAGGGTCGGCGGACAGCAACTCCCCAAGCTCCGCGAATACCCCTCTGAGCTGGTCCGGCGACGGCATCGGGGGTTCCGCCCTCCGGGGAGCGCGCCCGCCCCGGGAGAAGGACTGGGATCGCAGCATCGTCTTCATCGCGAGCGGAGGCGTGTTCCGGGGCTCCTTCCAGATCGGGATCCTGGGAGCACTCTCGGCGATCGATCTCATGCCGGACCTCATCGTGGGTGCGTCCGTCGGTACGATCATGGGGGCGGCGCTCGCCAAGCTGGTCCACGCGGCCCCGGACCGGCGCACGGAGGTGCTGAAGCGGCTCGTCGAGCTCTTCTTGCACGTGGACCAGCGCGTAGCCAAGACCGACCGGCTCAAGCGAGCTCTCAAGGAGCTTTCGGCGAGGACACGCTCGGTGCGCATCTCCCCGAGAGATGTGAACCGCGCCTTCGAGTGGGGGATCAAGGCCGACCCCGGCTATGCGAGCCTCGGAGTGCCCTCCGTGCTCGTGGATGCGGTCGCGAGGGCGCTCGCGCTTCCCCGCGCAGCGCTCGCCAGGGCCGGCCGAACGTTCGGCCGGCGTGACACGGCGGGCGCGGCTCGTGCCCTGGGCGCGGCCCTGCAGCGGTACGGGCTACCCGCCTTGGGCATCGAGGACCCGATGATGGGCTCGGCGCTCCTCCAGAAAGAGCTCACGGAGGTCCTGAACGAAGTGGGCGGCGAGATCGGGCCCGGTCGCCAGCCCTTTCACGGGTGTGAGTTCTACGGAACGACCTCCCAGCTCGGCTCCGAGGAGCCGGTACTGCTCGGACAGGACGAGGTTCCAAACCCCGGCGCTCCCTACTCCGTGGTCGAAGGGTGCCTCGCCTCGAGCGCCTTCCCGGTGGTCTTCCGGCCGCGCAGGGCGTCCGACCTCTTCCCCGGCTACGGTCGGCCAGACGAGCGATACGGTGACGGGGGGATGTTCGACAATCTGCCCTTCATTCCGGCCATCGAGATCCTGGCGGATCGGCAGTGCACCTTCGGAAGCCGGAACACCGACGACGCGGTCTCGTTCCTGAAGAAGCGCCACGAGCGCCTCCACCTCTTCATCGTAGGGGCCTTCGATCCCGATCCCGCGCAGACGCCCTTCGAACCGGACTCGGGACTCGTCGAGATCTGGAACCGGTCCGCGGTTCTTCGCTCCAACATCAAGACCCGAGGGGTGGTGGATCAGTCGGAGAGGGTGCACAGCCAGATCGAGCGCCTGCTCCGCGGAACGCCAGCCGCGCTCGCTTCCGTTCCACGGAGGCACCTCGACCTGCTCTTGGACGGCGCAGTGCTTTCCATCTTCCCCTCGGACGAGGAGCACCTCAACCCCACCTTCGCGTTCTGCCGCACGATGGGGCTCGACCACGACCGCATTCTCCGCTCCATCGCCAACGGCTGCTTTCGGACGCTCGCGCGTATCGCGGAGGCGAGACAGGGAGATGGGCTCGTCGCGAAAGCGCTCCAGCTCGACGACGGCGCGATGGGCCGAAGGGTTGCGGAGGTCGCCTGGCGCAGCCAACGCGGGTCTGCGCCCGAGTGCCAGTACTTCACCCGTGACGGACGGCCCTTCGAGTGCCCTTTCATGCAGGCGGGGTCCGACGCCATCGAAGTACGAACGACTTGTGTCGAAGACCACCAACACGAGCGCGAGCGGCCGGCCACCAAGGCTTGACGGGTACCTGACTACAAGCAGGAGTGGTGGTGCAAACTTCCTGCTGCGACGACGAGAGGGCGGCTGGCAGCGCGGTGGCGCTGCCGCCGTGGTGGTGCTCGCGGTCGCGCTCGCCCGGATGCTCGAGCAGGCGGGGGAACGATGATCTTTCAGCGCCTCGAGGTGAAGAGCGAGCAGGAGACCAATCCCGCTGTTGCGTTCTCGCCCCGCGGATGCGCGTGGTGCCGCCTTTGGTGATCCACTCCTATGGCGGCAGCAAGGAAGAGGTCCTGGGGCTTGCTTCTCCGGCGTTTGCCCGATGCTTGCGAAGCGATACGATGCCTGGCTGCGGAGGGAGGCTCCATGACATCGAGAAGGCTGTCGGCCGCGTTCTTCGTCGCGCTCGCGCTGTCCGCCTGCGGGGGCAGGTCGAGCCCTCCCCCGAAGCCCGACCCGGCCTGGGCTCCGGACGTCGCAGCCCGCATGCACTCCCTCGCCTCCATCTCCATCGCCGCCACCGACGACTCCGATCTCGCCTTCCTCGACGAGGTCCTGGCAGGCCGGACGATCGTGGAGCTCGGCGAGGACGGCCACGGCATGGGCGAGTTTTCCCGGGCCAAGGTCCGGCTCGTGAAGTACCTCCACGAGAGGCTCGGGTTCGACGTCCTGGTGTTCGAGTCCTCCATCCTGAGCACCTATCTCGCGAACCGGGACGCCGGCCAGGCGCAGGTCGCGGCCAGCGACCTCGTCGAAGAGGGCATTCCGACGATCTGGCACACCGAGGACCTGGTCGACCTCCTGGCGTACGTGAAATCGACGCGGAGCACCGCCCGGCCGCTGGTCATCGCCGGGATGGACATGTCCTTCACGGGCGAGGTCGAGGCCACGCAGCGGCCGGCGATCTTCCGCGAGGTCGTGGCCCACATCGACCCCGCCTACGCAAGCGAGGTGGAGGCCATGGACACGGCGCTCGCGCAGTCGCGCTGGGGTTCGTGGCGCACGGGGGGGCAGGTCAGCCAGGAGCAGTCCACGTGGCTCTGGAACCACCATGACGAGGTGCGGCGATTCTATCAGGAACTCTCCGACTTCCTCGGCGCGCACATGGCGGAGCTCGAGGCCGCCTACGCGAGCGAGCCGCTGCTGCCCCGCGTCGTGCAGCAGGCGGCGTTCCTGACCACCATCTATTCGTACTACAATCCGGAGTTCGGGCCTCACCGCGACGCGGCGATGGCCGACACGTTCGAGCTCATCGCCAACGAGCTGTACCCAGGCGAGAAGTACCTGGTCTGGGCGGCCGACGCCCACCTCTACAAGGCCGGGGTGCGCATCACCGGACCGCGCCCCTCGAATCTCGGCCCCAACGACACGGGCCAGCTCATCTTTGAGCGGCACGGCGCCGCCGTCTACATGATCTCGCTCCTCATGTACCGTGGTTCGATCGTCCTGGCCGACCGCTCGCCATGGAGGGTCGAGCCTGCCCCGGACTGGAGCATCGAGGGGCTCTTCCACGTGGCCGGAGCTTCCGTTGCCTTCCTGGATATCGCCGGCGCCCGCCCGGCGCCCGAGCGGGCCTGGATGGACCAGGAGTTCGTCCTGCGCGAGTGGGGCGTCAACGAGATCCACCTCGTCCCGCGAGAACAGATGGACGGGGTGCTCTTCTTCGACACGATCAACCCACCGGTCTTTATCGATCCGTGAGCCCTCGCCGGGCTCGCTCGGTGGAGGCCGCGCGTCACCGGGTAAAGCAGCGCACCCAGCCCAACCGGCGCGCGGCCCTCGACAACCGGGTCCGACGGGGTCTGCTGGCCATCAAGCCAACCGCCACAAGCAGGGGCCCAGTAAGGAGACCGAGCGTGAGAACACCCAGCCCGCGAAAGGGCCGGAGTTCTCCTGCTACCCACGCGCCCATTTGCCGTCGCCTCTTCTCGAACTGGGCATTCTTCATGCAGGCTCCATCGCCATCACGCGAGTCGAAGAGCACCCTGGTACCGGAAGCGAGCGTGGTCCGGTCATCCAAGACGCGGTGCTCGCACGAAGCGACGACGCCTCTCTCAGCGCGGACGAACTGAAGCAGAAGACTCGCCGCGACCACGAAGGGCATCCAGAGTCCGAGATTCAATCCGAACCCGACCAGTATCCAAGTGTGGCTGCCGAGAACTCCATCCGCAGAATCGCCTTGAGCCCCAGCGCGATCCAAGGGTACGGTCGGGTCGTGTGGACTGTCGCCAGGGCCGTGCTCGGAGCGATTCGGGCTCTCTTCCGGACCCAGCGGGAACTCGCTCTCGAGAATCTGGCCCTGCGCCAGCAGGTTGCAGTCTTGCTTCGCACACGCGGAGTTCGGCGTGTGCGACTCGGGGTGTGGGACCGCCTCTTCTGGGTGATGCTGTCACGCACCTGGAATCGCTGGAAGCACGCCTTGGCGATCGTCGAGCCGGCCACGGTGGTCCGATGGCATCGTGAGTACTTTCGGGGATTCTGGAGGCGGAGGAGTCAGAGTCGGCTCGGGCGCCCTGGTCTCGACCAAGAAGTCGTGAAGCTCATCCGGAGGATGGCGCGGGCGAACGTGACATGGGGCGCCCCTCGGATCCGCAACGAACTCGCCATGCTGGGAATCGAGGTCGCCGTCTCCATCGTGGCGAGGTACATGCCGGCGAGACGTAAACCGCCCTCCCCGACATGGCGCGCCTTCCTGGACAACGTCTCAAGGACCTCGTGGCGATCGACTTCTTCGTCGTCCCCACGGCCACCTTCCGCATCCTGTTCGGC
>Ga0335071_10006552_pt1 | contig 12007 bp, 12 predicted proteins | sample Lox_Sample_15_FD_206724 | JGI IMG/M metagenome (GOLD analysis project Ga0335071, IMG submission 206724) | Soil microbial communities from Loxahatchee National Wildlife Refuge, Florida, United States - Lox_Sample_1.5 | ecosystem: Environmental > Terrestrial > Soil > Wetlands | place: USA...
TTGAGGCCCAGCTGCGCGACCTGAGGGCAAAGATCACCGAAGCCGAGCGCCGCGGTGATGGCGAGGCGCTGACCACCTTGACCCAGCAAAAGCTGGACCTGGACCGTGGTTTAAGGCAATTGCAGAGCCACCAGGCGGAGAAATGAGCGCTTTGGGAGTGAAATTCTGCCATGCCCGAAGCGCCCTAAGTCTGAGTCGCAAAGGGGGTTTGCGGCGTCTAAATGAGTGGGAGCAGGAGTGACAGCTCAGCGGAGCCTGGCTTGACCGCGGAACGGACTTGGTGGGCTGAATCTTTCCGCCGAATTTATGCTGGCGCAGGCAAGAGAATTTGTGGTAATCTATTGATCTCAGTGAGGATGCGCGCCCCTTTGCCCCACATATGAGCTGCGGCTCGCGGGCGACCCAGGCGAAGCCTGAAGCGCTGTCATCCTGTTCCGAGGAAAAATTCTTCACCGCTTGGGCGGGAGGCGTGGTGGTGTCCACGCAGTGGGACTTTGATTTGAAGTCCCGTTTTCGTGCGTCTAGAGGCAGGTTATGGGGCCTGATCGCGCGATGCCGAGCGCACGAGGGGTCGCGATCGCGGCGAGCAATGCGGCCAAGCAAGCCGCATGTGCGGCGAAGACAGAGATGATATCGAGCGGCACGCATCGCGCGGGTGCATGCCGCCGAAGAGAGCGGGATTGAATTGGCAATAGACGAGAACAAATTCGAAGAGGATGTTCAGGGGCTGATCGAAACCGGCAAGGAGAAGGGCTACCTGACGTATGGCGACGTAAACGACGTGCTGCCCGATGAGATTGGGTCGCCCGACGATCTCGACGACCTAATCACCACCATCGGTACCCAGGGTATCGATCTGCTCGACGCGCCCAAGTTTCCCGGCGATAAGGATTTCGAGCTGGAAGAGGGCGAAGACGTTGAGTTAGACCTGACGCCGGGGACGTTGGAAAAGACCAATGACCCGGTTCGCATGTATCTGCGCGAGATGGGCACGGTTCCTCTGCTCACCCGCGAAGGCGAAGTGGAAATCGCCAAGCGTATAGAGCGCGGGCAGATGCGCGTGCTCAAGGCGATTTCGCGTTCGCCCATCGTGATCCGCGAGATTGCGGCGCTCGGCGAGGACCTGAAACGCGGCGTGCGCAATGTGAAAGAGGTCGTGATCTTCGACGAGGAGGAGCTGACCGAGGAAGTGGTGCAGGCCCGCGTGAAGGTGACCGTAACGCGGACCGACGCGCTGGTAAAGCACCAGAAAAAGATCGCGCAGCTCGACGAGAAAGCGGCTGCCATAGCGCCAGGCAACAAGGCCAAGGTGAAGGAAGCGCGCCGGCTGCGCTGGGCTATTGCCCGCGAGAAAGTCTACGTGTCGCGGATCGTGCGCGAGCTGAAGTACACGCCCATCGAGCGCAAGCGCCTGCTCGACAAGGTTAACAAGACCGTCGACACCATGCGCACGCTGGAGCGGCAGATCCGATCGCTCGAGCAGAAGCATGAAGCCTCGAAGAGCGAGGAGCTGCGGAAGGAGTATCGGCGGCAGCAGAAGAACTGCCGAACGGATCTGGAGAAAATCGAGGGCGACGCCGGCGTCTCCATCGTGGAACTGAAGCGCACGCAACGCGAGATGATCCAGGGCGACATGGACGCCGAGCAGGCCAAGCGCGAACTGATCGAGGCCAACCTGCGCCTGGTGGTGTCGATCGCCAAGAAGTACACCAATCGCGGGTTGCAGTTTCTCGACCTGATTCAGGAAGGCAACATCGGCCTGATGAAGGCGGTGGACAAGTTCGAGTACCGTCGCGGCTACAAGTTTTCGACCTACGCAACGTGGTGGATCCGGCAGGCGATCACAAGGGCTATTGCCGACCAGGCACGCACGATCCGTATTCCGGTGCACATGATCGAAACTATCAACAAGCTCATCCGCACCAGCCGCCAGCTGGTGCAGGAATTGGGGCGCGAGCCTTCGAGCGAAGAGATTGCGCGACGCATGGATATTCCTGTGGCCAAGGTGCGTAAAGTGCTGAAGATCGCGCAGGAGCCGATCTCGCTGGAGACGCCCATTGGCGAAGAAGAAGATTCGCATCTGGGCGACTTCATCGAGGATCGCCAGGCGGTGTCACCTTCTGAGGCCGTCATCGGTGTGAACCTGAAGGAATACACCTCGCAGGTCCTCCGGACTCTTACTCCCCGAGAGGAGAGGGTGATTAAGATGCGCTTCGGGCTTGAAGATGGTTCGGAACACACGCTGGAAGAGGTGGGACAGAGCTTCCAGGTGACGCGCGAGCGCATCCGGCAGATCGAAGCCAAAGCTCTGCGCAAGCTGCGCCATCCTTCGCGGAGCCGCAAGCTGAAGGCAATTGTCGAAGGAGTGAAAGAGATGCAACCAGTGCGGCGGGGCAGTCGTGCTTCGCGCACTCGCCATTTGCAGCTAATTCACTTTAAAAAGGCCGCAGCCGCAAAAGGGCTGCGGCCTTTTTGCGTGCGTCGCTCCTAGAATCCGTAGTTCTTCTTGCGTAAGGCGTTTTTGTAGGCGTCGCGGGCCTTCTTGGCGGCCAGTTCGGCATCGTGCAGCTTGAATCCGGCGTCATCCCACAGTTCCATGGCGACCATGGAGTGATCCTGGGTTGCGAGCGCCTCCTCGGCGCGGATCGCATCGACCCAATGATCCACGGCGGCTCTGTAGTCTTTGAGAAGTCGATCGAAGTCCAAGTCTGCCATGGATGTGAACCTAGACTCGACCGAGCGCTGCGTCAATGGGCCAGGCAATGAATTCATGAGAGATTTACGCTTTGCTTGTGAGAGGAAGGAAGCTGTCAAGTACTTTGCCTGCGGAAAATGCGCCGCCCGCCAGGAATGCGTTGTTACAATTTGCGTGATTTCCATTCTTTGCCGAAGAGGGCATTCATGCAGATTCGCAGATACATGTCACCCGCCGTTGCTATCGTGCTGGCGGTCGGGCTCGCGCCGTTTCGAAGCCCGATCGCCGTAGCTCAGGACACCGTCCCGGCAACGCGGACGCTGGTGCGGTCCGGGCATCTTCTTGACGTGCACACCGGCAAGATTCTGGATGCGCAAACCATCGTGGTTAGCGGTGATCGCATCCTTTCGATTGCGCCAACCTCATCGACGCCTGCGGCAGCTAATGACAAGGTGGTCGACTTGGGGTCGATGACGGTGCTGCCGGGGTTGATTGACGTGCACACTCACCTGACGATGAACACAAACTTCGATCCGCTGCCGCGGATCACAGAAACCGATGCCAAAGGCGCGATCAACGGCGTAACGAACGCGCGCGTCACGCTGATGGCCGGATTCACCACCGTGCGCAACGTTGGCGCCGACGGCTTTGTCGACGTCGATCTCCGCGACGCCATCAACGCGGGACAGATTCCGGGACCGCATATGCAGGTGAGCGGGCCGCTCATTGGGATTACCGGCGGGCACTGCGATGACAACCTGCTGCCTTACCGGTATCACTCGGTAGGCGACGGGGTAGCCGACGGCATTCCCGCTGTGCAACACAAGGTACGAGAGAACATCAAGTACGGTGCTGACCTGATCAAGATCTGCGCAACGGGCGGAGTGCTTTCGAAGGGCGACGATCCACAGGCCTCGCAGTTCACTCTGGAAGAGATGCAAGCAATGGTGGCCGACGCGCACCGGCTGGGTCGCAAGGTGGCGGCGCATGCGCACGGGGCGCAGGGCATTCTCTGGGCGAGCGAGGCAGGCGTCGACTCCATCGAGCATGGCAGCTACATTGATGATGCTGCGATCGCCGTGATGAAAAAGAATGGCACCTACCTGGTGCCGACGCTTTACCTCGAAGACTGGATGGTGCAGCACGGGCACCTGCCTCCCTACTCTCAGCAGAAGATGATCGACGTCAGCGCTGTGGCCAAGAAGAACATCCGGCATGCGTATCAGTCCGGAGTGAAGATCGCGCTGGGCACCGATGCGGCTGTGTACCCGCATGGTCTGAATGCGCACGAGGTTGAGGTGTATGTGCGTGATCTGGGCATGACGCCGCTGGAGGCGATCCAGGCAGCAACCGTGAACGCGGCAGACCTGATGGGCTGGAGCGATCGCGCGGGTTCACTGGATGCGGGCAAGTGGGCTGATCTGATCGCCGTAGAAGGCGACCCGCTGAAGGACGTGAAGCTTCTGCAGGATGTGAAGTTCGTGATGAAAGCCGGAGTGGTCTACAAGGGAACTGGCGCGCAATGACATGCGTACCGCGACTTGTATGTGTCCCGGGGGCGCAGGCGGGAGTGTAGGTGTGCGCCGTAATCCTCAAGCGGGACCGCTGCGCAATATATATTGGTGAGCAACTAAGGAAAATCTGCCATGAAGAGCTTGTCGCGCCGTGATTTTGGAAAGACGATGGCCGCAACCGCAGCGCTGGCCGGAATGGGAAGGCCCGGCGTCGCATTCGGGCAGGCTGCCGCAGGGTCCGGTTCGCTCGACCGGAAATTCCCGCAGGGCTTCGTCTGGGGCTGCGCGACTGCGTCGTACCAGATTGAAGGAGGGGTCAACGAGGGCGGGCGAAAGCCGTCGGTGTGGGACATTTTCTCGCATACGCCGGGCAAGACGCATAACGGGGATACAGGCGACGTAGCCGATGACTCGTATCACCGCTACAAGGAAGATGTTGGATTGCTGCGGGAGCTGGGAGTCGGCGCGTATCGGATGTCGATCGCGTGGTCGCGGATCTTTCCTGACGGCAAAGGCCAGCCGAATCCAATGGGCCTCGACTACTACAAGCGCGTGCTCGATGAACTGCTAGCGAGCAAGATAACGCCTTACGTCACGCTCTTCCATTGGGACCTGCCCGCGGCACTCCCGAATGGCTGGCGATCGCGGGATACGTCTTTGGCCTTCGGAGACTACGCAGGCTATGTAGCGCGTCAGCTTGGTGACCGCGTGCAGCATTTCATGACCACCAACGAGTTTGCCTGCTTCACCGATCTCGGCTACCAGAACGGTCAGTTTGCGCCGGGGTTGAGGTTGCCGGCGGCGGAGGTCAACCAGATCCGCCATCACGGCATCCTGGCACATGGACTTGGTGTTGAAGCGATTCGCGCCAATGCGACCTCAGCACAAGTTGGGCTGGCGGAGAATGCCAAGGTGTATGTGCCTGTGATCGAGGATCGCGCCAATATGGAAGCGGCGCGGCGTGCGACCCGCGAGCAGAACGCGCCCTTCCTGACGGCGCTGCTCGAAGGCCATTATCCGGATAGTTATCTGCAGAGCGAAGGAGCGAATGCACCGCACGCCGAGCCGGGCGACATGAAGGCTATCGGCAGCCGGCTCGATTTTGTGGGGCTGAATGTGTATACGCCCACTTATGTGCGCGCCGACGGCTCGGCACGCGGCTACGCGATTGAGCCCTACCCTGCCTCGTATCCGAAGATGGCTTCGCCGTGGCTCTATCTCGGACCGGAGTGCATTTACTGGGCGGTGCGAAACGTGAGCGAAATCTGGAATCCACCGGCAATTTACATCACCGAGAACGGCTGTTCGTCCAGTGACGTGATGACGCCGGCAGGGCGCATCGAGGATGTGGATCGCGTGATGTATCTTCGCAACCACCTGACGCACTTGCAGCGGGCCGCGAGCGAGGGCCTTCCGGTGAAGGGGTATTTCCTGTGGAGTTTGCTGGACAACTTCGAGTGGGCCGACGGCTACAGCAAGCGCTTCGGAATCCACTATGTCGACTACAAGACCCTGAAACGGACGCCCAAGTTGAGTGCCGAATGGTACCGCGAGGTGATCGCGCGAAACGCGGTGGCATAGAAGCTGGCCGAGGCCCCCATAATCGTCTGTCATCCTGGGCGAGGTTTGCCGCGTTTGCACGGCAAATGGAGTCGAAGGAGCTGCGGTTGCCTCTCCAGAGACTTCTCGCTCGCGACACGCGGCGGGGTATTCTATTGCGATCTAGCTTGGATTGGGAGGTGTAGTATGCAAAAATTGCCGTACTACCACCGCAACGCTCGCAAGCCTTGGACCGATAAAGAGGTAGCGCAGCTGGAAAAACTGGCGGAGCAGGACACACCGACGCCCGTGATCGGGCTGAGACTCGGTAGGTCAACTGCGGCGGTATACACGAAAGCGTCTCAGGAGGATATTAGCCTTATGCCTCCAAACCCGCACCACAAGCGAAAATAAGCGGCCTCTCTTGGCCGGGGCCCCAAAATCGGGACCAGGTGGCACCTAACCGAGGCCTGTGGTATTGCCTGAGACCCGCCATGCCCTGTGGCGGGCCGACTCTCAGGTCATGGCTCGTAACGCCAGAGATCGTTGAGACTGCCACCCGTCCCGCTTGAGTCATCGCCGAGTCCGCCGAAGAGCCAGAGGTTGCCGCTGTCGTCAATCCAACCGACTGCTGACGATCGAGCTCCGGGTACACTGGCAGCGGCCGGCGTGCCTAACACACCGTAGACGCCTGCAGCATTTGCTGTGCTGCTACCGCCCATCCAGGTCCACTCTTTGATCGAGGGGTTGAATTCCCAGAGAGCGTTGACCCCACCGCCAAGGAGCCACAGGTTGCGGTCGCCATCAATCCAGCCAACGGCACCTGCAAGCCCTGGAGGAAGGTTGGCTGCGTTAGCCACGCCCAATGTACCGTAGCTACCCGCTGCGCCCTCCGCGCTGCTCCCGCTTATCCAAGCCCACTCCTTGGTCGAGGGACTGAATTCCCAGAGGTCGTTAAGCAGGCCCTGCGCCCCGTTCGCATAGTCGGCAAAGCCATCGCCACCAAAGAGCCAAAAGTTCCCACCACTGTCGGTCCAGCCTACTGCTTCGGACCGACCTCCGGGCCTGTTGGCTTCAGCGGGCACGCCCATTGTGCCATAGATGCTCTGTCCGCCAACTAGGTAACTGCCCCCCATCCAAGCCCACTCCTTGGTCGCGGGGCTGAACTCCCAAAGGTCGTTAAGGAGGCCTTGCGCCATTGCCTCATCGACACCGAAGCCGCCCAGAAACCAGAGGTTGCCGCTGCTGTCAATCCAACTGACCGCCAAGTCCCGACCTCCGGGCACGTTGGCGGCGGCGGGCACGCCTTCCGAACCGTAAACGCCTGCCGGATTTTCCTTGCTGCTCCCACTCATCCAGGTCCACTCCTTGATCGCTGGGTCGAATTCCCAGAGATCGTTAAGCAGGCCTTGATGCCCATCTGAAGCGTAGCCGTCGCCCCCGAAGAGCCAGAGGTTTCCACCACCATCGATCCAGCTAACCGCACCTGCAAGCCCCGGGGGGACGTTGCTGGCGGCGGGCACGGCAAGTGAGCCGTACACGCCTGTAGGATTTATTGCGCTGCCCCCGCTCATCCATGTCCATTGCTTGGTCGAGGCGCTGAATTCCCAGAGATCGTTAAGGAGGCCCTGTGTCCCGCCTGAAGCAAGGCCGTTGCCGCCGAAGAGCCAGAAGTTTCCACTGCTATCGGTCCAACTGACCGCGCTTGAACGAGCCCCGGGGACGTTGGCGGCGGCGGGCACGCCTTGGACACCATAGACGCCTGCTGCATTTACCTTGCTGCTCCCGCCCATCCATGCCCACTCGTTGGCAGTATTGGGCGGAGGGGGCGGGGCGCTGCCTCCGCCGCCGCCCCCCGCACCGCTGCCCCCTCCACACGAGGTAATCGAAAGACCTAAGGCCAGACCGAGAATTACGGCATTAACAAGTGCGAAATGCCCCCTTGCCGTCACTGCCCCTCCTTCCGCAAGTCTGCCAAGCCGACCGCCCGCTAAGGAAGAAATCCGCATTGCGCTTGGCCGGTCCTCCGGTCGCGTCTGGAGCGGGCGTTGAAGCGTTTCTGGTGGTTTCGTCTGTCCTCGTTACGCCTGGACTTTTTCCTCGATAAGGAACGGCAAGGATGTCCTGACGAGTTTCGCGTGCATTTCGGCTGAATTCCGTTGCTGCCTGAAGATCAGAACGCCCTCGTCGATTTTCTCAACGACGGCGCTGTCGAACTCAACCACCTCGCCATCGGGCCGGTAGAGAGTAATAAGTGCCACGATGTCCTCCCTTTTTGAGCGCTATACTACTCGCCTCCGAATTCAATCACAACATGGGTGCTGTATGCCAAAGACGATCCCTACGAAAACGGTATTCCGCAGCGCGGTTACAGGAAAATTCGTGACCGAGGAGTTTGCAAAGAAGCATCCAAAGACAACCGAGAAAGAGCATGTGCCGGTAAGCAACCCTCGGCAATGAGACTTGCCGGGTGTTCCTCGGCAAGGGCCTGTCAGGCGCACGCAGGTCCCGGGCGGTCGGTGCGCCAGCCGAATGGTACCGCGAGGTGATCGCGCGAAACGCGGTGGTTTGAGACGCCCGGACCGAGAGCTCATGCGATTTCCCGGTCCGGCTTTGTCTCCTTCCGATCGATCAGTGCGGTACGACGAGCACACCAGCCGACAGCGCTTTCTCGGTGAGCCGATCCAGAGCGAGCGAATATCTATAGCAAATCGTTCTTTCGTGCATGCCCAGGAGCACTGCGGTTTCGGCCTGTGTGTACTCCTGGAGAACGACCCTGCAGAGGATCTCGCGGTCGAGCGATACGAGCTTTGCGAGGCAATTCTCCACATCGAGAACAAAGATGACCGCGTCTTCGAAGGTGCGAACCGGTCGGCTCGATGCCCATCCTCTGCCCACCGGATCCATGAGGATGGAGGGCGCTCTTCCCACCTGCATGGACGCGTAGAGATATCGACGCAGCAGGCTCTCAGTGTGCTTGCGATAGAAAGCCAGGTTGGCAGGTGGCCTGGGCTGCCGTCCGGGTTCGACTGCCTCGCGGTGCGCCTGGACGCTTGGTTGACGCCCGCTTCGTTCGATTCTCCACGCCGTCCGAAGCGTACTGACTTCCCGAGCCGGTAACTGCAGGGCCGCACTCATGAGGCACCCCCCGCCGCATCCACTGCCCAGACGCCGGCCAGAGGTTTAACCGGCCTGCCGCGTCGCTTACGACTATCCGGCGAAGGGAACTCCCTCAACTTCTTTTGGCAATCCTTGCAATAAACACTCCCATGAGATTGAAGCCGGTACCAAAGGCAACCGCAACTCTCGCATATCTTTAGTTGAACGCGCAATTCCATGACTGATTCTCCGCATTTCTTTCGTCTCCCACGCGAGGCTCGCATTACGGGAGACTCGGCGGGGTGATGAGAACCAGGCAAGGCAACTCAGGTTTCTTCTGACCTGATGGGGGATTGCCGCCTGTGCTCTCTTGTTTCGTTTTGTCATGACCACGGCGCGCAGATCCTGGAATTTCTCCGTCAGTTTGGCCCCGGCATCCGGAGAGGATATCGGAATGAGAGTCAGAGACCGGCTCGATAGTGTCTCACCGGCCATTGTTCATTCGCCGCGGCAATAGACAGGCGTCCGCCCGCGTTCTGCCGGGCGGCGATGAACGTTCCAAAAAGTTCCTCAAGCCAATGCTCGATGGAGTAAACCAAATGTAGGGACTTGGTTCCACAAGGTCAATGTCTCGCACCAGCTTTCCGCACCCCAGCTCTGCGACTCCAGCGCAGACACGCGAAAAATAAGGCATTTCGGCGCTGATAAGTTTGCCAGGAGAAAACGAGGGGCATTCGCTTCCATTGCTGGCAGCGAATTTTCCACAAATGACTTTTGCTCAGATGCAAGAACGGCTCCGCCTGGAACTGCTGCGCAGGATCCGGCGCGGGTCGCTGAGTGTTTCTTTGCTGGCACGGCAAACCGGCTTCGGCCAGCCGCACCTATCCAGTTTCTTGCGCCACCGCAGGCAGTTGTCTATTGACGCGATGGACCGGATCCTGGCCGCGCAGCACCTTACCGTTCCCGACCTGCTTCCTGTCCTGCGACAGTCCAGTTTCTGGCCCGAGAACGAGCCCAGTGAATCTGTGCCTGTGGTTTCTCCGTCCACGGCTCTGTGGGAGCCGACGATCCGGCCGAGTGCCGCGGAGTTCATGCTCCATCTGCCGCCCAATTCCCTGCAGTCGATTCACCCGCGTGCGTCGCAAATTCGCCGTAACGCCTGGCACCGGTTCGTTGCCGTGCGGGTACCGGCGACGGAAGCGGCACCGATGGAACCTCTGGTCCTTCCGGAGGCTCTTGCCCTCATCGACCGGCACTACACGTCATTGCTTCCGTACCGTCCGAACCGTCCGAACCTGTATGCGATCCGGCATCTCTCACGGCTCTCGTTGCGGTACGTGGAGTTCCTTGCCAACCGTCTCGTCCTGCGTCCATATAATGTGGCCTTCCCTGTCGAACTCGCTGAACTGGAACCAGGAGAAACGCCTAACGACCCGCTGGCAGGAAGAGTGGTCTTGATCCTGAACGAAATCTAGCGACTGCGAGGCCCGAAGGTGGATCGATTTGTGAAAAGAGCCACTGTCAGCGGGTGGCTTTTTCCCTTGACAATCCGAGCCGGGACTAAGAACATTGGCGTCTGGACGAGGCCCCAAAAGGCTTTGTCAGTTGAGGTGCTTCCTCTTTAAATCTTCAATGGCTGCGGGGCCTCGAGCGCCATGCGCCATAAATCTTTTCCACATGCACGTCCGCGGCTTATCCGCCGCGGATCCAAGGAGATCGAATGAAATTGCACGTAAGAAATGGAATCACTCCCCTCGTTTTAGGAGCCCTGATCGCTGCAACCGTTGCGCCTGCGTCGCTGTTTGCACAAAGTACGCAACCGAGCAGCAGCACGACCTCATCGACCAGCAAGACTTCGAAGTCAAAGTCATCGAAGGCCGGAACCTCGTCATCGAGCAAGTCAACAACAACCAGCGCAAAGCCGGGCACAAGCGCTTCGAAGAGCACTCCGGCCAGCACGTCGAAGACGGCGCCAGCCAGCAACACGCCAAGCACGGCAACGACGGCGAAGCCGGCATCGGCTCCCGCTGCCCCTGCTCCCAGCAAGCCGGCTACGACTACCGCTTCCGCGCCGAGCACTCCCGCTGCCAAGCCGGCGGGCTCGAGCAGCGCTTCATCCTCAGCCCCAAAGACTCCGCCATCGCCCGGCATGGTCTGGGTGAACACGAACACGAAGGTGTATCACAAGTCCGGTTCGAAGTATTACGGGAGCACCAAGCAGGGCAAATGGATGTCAGAAGCTGATGCGCAGAAAGCCGGCTACAAGGCCGCCTCGAACTAACGACCCAAATTACAGCAAAGGAGAAACGAGCAATGAGAAGGCACATTTTGTCGTTGACGGCCCTGGCGCTGGTGCTGGGTTTGATGTTGAGCGCAGGATCCTTCAATTCGGTGACGGCAGCGCAATCCGGTCCTAAGGCAGCCGCACCTGCTGCGAGCAACCTCGTCGACTTGAATACCGCATCGTTGGCGCAGTTGAAGGCGCTGCCGGGCATCGGCGACACCTATGCCCAGAAGATAGTGAATGGGCGTCCGTATGCCAAGAAGACCGATCTGGTTCAGAAGAAAATCATCCCGCAGGCCACCTACAACAAGATCGCGGCGCTGGTGATTGCCAAGCAGGGCAAGTAGTTTCATTCCCAATGAACCTATGACTGCCGGCCAGGCTTCCCGCGTAGCAACTCGGGGCGGGTCGGCAGTTCTTTCTCATCCAATCGTCACAATTCATCTCTAAGATCGACTTTGAGATTCGGAAGAACGGAGGAGATTCATGTCCCTTTTCGACAGTCTTGAGCAGGAAGTCGGAAGTCTCGCAGGCAACAATGCCTCGGGCGGCTCGGAAATTCTCGGCCATGTGATGAGCCTGGTCAACAACCCGGAAACCGGCGGCCTGCAGGGGCTCGTACAGCAGTTCCAGAGCAACGGTCTTGGAGAAGTCGTGAACTCCTGGATCGGAAATGGGGCCAACCAGCCGATTTCAGGCGATCAGATTGCGCAGGTGATCGGCCAGGACAAACTTAACGACATCGCTTCTCGGCTCGGCATCGATCCCAACCAGGTCAGCGGCTTGATCGCGCAACATCTGCCGGGGGTGATCGACAAGCTGACGCCTGGTGGGCAGGCAAACTGAAGTTCTGCCCGACGCAGGAAGTCACAGATG
>Ga0335071_10006553_pt1 | contig 12006 bp, 11 predicted proteins | sample Lox_Sample_15_FD_206724 | JGI IMG/M metagenome (GOLD analysis project Ga0335071, IMG submission 206724) | Soil microbial communities from Loxahatchee National Wildlife Refuge, Florida, United States - Lox_Sample_1.5 | ecosystem: Environmental > Terrestrial > Soil > Wetlands | place: USA...
GTCCACCGAGATCTACATCCGCGGCGTCGGCTCGACGCTCGACGTGCCGATGGTCGAGCCGCCCACGGTCTTCAACGTCAACGGCATCTCGCTGCCGCGCGAGGTCGCCGCCATCAGCCTGTTCGACGTCAGCCAGCTGGAAGTGCTGCCCGGCCCGCAGGGCACGCTCTACGGGCGCGGCTCGCTCGGCGGCACCGTCAACGCGACGCTGACGCGCCCCGGCGACGACACCGCCGGGCGCGCGCTGCTCGAGGCCGGCAACTACGACCTCGTGCACCTCAGCTACGTGCAGGACCTGCCGGCGCTCGACACGCTGCGGGTCCGCGCCGGAGCGAACTGGCTGCAGCACTCGGGCTACGAGCGCAGCGGCGCGCAGTCGGCCGACGACCTCGCCGGCGAGCTCGCCCTCGACTGGCGGCCGGCCGAGGGCCTGTCGGTATACCTCTGGGGCCTCTACGAGCACAAGGGCGGCAACGCCGCCAACCTCGTCAACAAGGGCACCGCGGGCGACCCGTACAGCCAGGCGTTCCTGCACCCCGACCCCTGGGACGACACGCGCCCCGCCGAGCTCGCGCCGCTCGGCCCCATCGACGGCAAGTCCAAGGACTGGCGCGCCGCGCTGATCGGCGGCGAACTCGAGTGGCAGCTCGGCAGCGTGCGGCTCAGCTACCTGCCCTCGTACACCGATCTCGACTGGCACCAGGGCTACTGGATCGGCTCCAAGCCCTCTGACTTCGGCGAGGTGATCCACCAGACCACCCACGAGCTGCGCATCGCCGGCGGCGACGACTCGCGCGCCAAGTGGCTCGCGGGCCTCTACTACTACCGGCTCGACACCAGCGGCCAGCTGTTCATCCAGGTGGCGCCCGGCGTCTGGTTCGACGCCAGCGACGTGCGCGACCATCGCCTCGAGGGCACGTCGGCCTTCGGCCAGGTCACCTTCGCGGCGACCGAGCAGCTGCGACTGATCGCGGGCGGGCGCGCCTCGTCGGACCATCGCACCGCCAACGGCTTCCAGCCCGGCATCACGTTCTCGACCGACCCGGCCGAGGTCACCAATCCCACCTTCGCCAACGACGCGCGCTGGAGCCACGTCGACTGGAAGGCGAGCGCCGAGCACGACGTCGGCGCGCGCGGGGTCGCGTACCTGACGGTGCAGACCGCCTTCCAGCCCGGGACCTTCGACTCGTACCCTGACGCGACCACCCGGCCGTCCGACCTGCTGGCGATTTCGGCTGGCCTCAAGATGACGCTGCTCGACGGCGACCTGCGCCTCAGCGACGAGCTGTTCGAGTACCACTACCGCGACCTCCTGGTGCAGGCCTTCGACGCCGGCACCGGCGCGCTGCGCCTGACCAACGCCGAGCGCGTGCTGATCCGCGGCGACCAGCTCGACGCCGTCTGGCGCATCGTCCGCGAGCTCGATGCGCAAGTCGGCGTCGGCTACCTGCACGCGCGCTACGAGACCTTCGAGATCCCGGCCGGCAACTTCGACGGCCTGCAGATGCAGAACGCGCCGGACTGGACCGTCAACGTCGGCCTCAGGCACCGGCTCGCGCTCGGTTCCCGCGGCGAGCTCGACAGCAGCGTCAAGGTGCGCTACGAGGACGCGTTCTGGGGCGACTTCATGCACTCATCGGGGCTGCGCCAGGCGTCGACGATCCGCACCGACCTGTCCTTCGACTGGCGCTCGGCCGGCGGGCGCTACACGGTCGGGATCTGGTGCCGCAACCTCGAGAACCGGCCGGTGCAGGCGGCCGCGGCGACCGCCAATGACCCCGGGCCCGGCAGCACCTTCCTCGAGGCGCCGCGCACCTTCGGGGCCACGCTGACGCTGTCGCTGTGAACGCGGCGCGCGGCGCGGCGCCTCAGCGCGCCGCGTCGGCGCCCTTGTAGACCGTGCCGCCCTTCATCACGAAGGCCACCGACTGCAGCCGCGTGACGTCGGCGAGCGGGTCGCCGGCGACGCCGATGAGGTCGCCGTAGCGCCCGACCGCGATCGCGCCGACGTCGCTCGAGCGGCCGAGCGCCTCCGCGGCCGTGACGGTGGCCGCCCGGATCGCCTGCATCGGCGTCATGCCCCAGGCCACCATGGTCGCGAACTGCTTGGCGTTGTCGCCGTTCGGGTAGACGCCGCCGTCGGTGCCGAACACCATCTTGACGCCGGCCGCGGTCGCCGCCTTGAAGGTCTCGCGCTGGCGGCGGCCGACCTGCCGCTCCTTCTCGAGCGACTCCCTGAAGACGCCGTTCTTCTCGCCCTCGGCCAGGATGTAGTCGTCGTCGTAGATGTCCATCGAGAAGTACGCGCCGCGCTGCCGGGCGAGCGCGATCGCCTCGTCGTCGGCCAGGCTCGCGTGCTCGATGGTGTCGACGCCGGCGCGGATCGCGTCCTTGATGCCGGCCGCGCCGTGCGCGTGCACGGCGACCTTGAGGCCGAGCAGGTGCGCCTCCTCGACCAGCGCCGTCATCTCGGCGAGCGTGTACTGCTGACCACCGACCGTGTCGGTCTTCGACAGCACGCCGCCGGTGCCGCAGAACTTGATGACCTCGGCACCGTACTTGCGCAGCTTGCGCACCGTGGCCCGGATCGCTTCCGGGCCGTCGGCGACGGCCGGCGCCGGCACCGTGACCGACGGTGGAAACTGCGTGCGGTCACAGTGACCGCCGGTCGCGCCGATGGCGTAGGTCGCGGGCACGATCCGCGGTCCCGGGACGTAGCCGTCCTCGATGCCCTGCTTGATCGCGACGTCGTCGTAGTTGGCCGAGCCGACGTTGCGGACCGTCGTGAACCCCGCCTCGAGCGTGCGCTTGGCATTCGCGACGCCGACCACGGTCCAGAAGTTGTCGGTGCGCTCGAGGTGCCGGTAGCCGCCGAAGCGGGGATCGGAGGTGAGGTGCACGTGCATGTCGATCAGGCCCGGCAGCAGCGTGACGCCCGGCAGGTCGATGCGGCGCGCGCCCGCCGCGACCGGCGTGCCCTGTGTCGCGATCGCCGCGATCCGCCCGTCGGTGACCGTGATCTGCGGTCGCTCGACGACGCGGCTCGCCAGCACGTCGATCATCCGGTCGGCGGTGACGACGACGGTATCGGCAGACGCCGCGGCGGACGCGGCGAGGCAGGCTAGCGTCAGAACGAGTCGGTGCGGCATCGGGGCTCCTTCGGGTGTCCGGCGGCTGCGGCGGCCGGGGCCGGCAGGGTAGCGCAGCCGCCGCCGGCGCGCACCGCCTGCCGGCCGTTGCGGTCAGCCGCCGCGCTCGAGCGCCGCGACCACCTGGTCGAGCGCGCCGACGAGCATCGCGGTCTCCTGCGCCCCGGACACGGCCCAGCGCCCGGCGAACACGAAGAACGGCACGCCGCCGATGCCGAGCCGCGCCGCCTCGCGCTCGTCGGCCTCGACCGCGGCGAGCAGCTCGCCGGCCGCGAGCCGGGCCGGCAGCCCGTCCAGCTCGAGCCCGGCGGCGGCGGCGACCGCGCCGAGCACGGCGACGTCGCCGAGGTCGCGGCCGTCCTCGAAGTAGGCGCGGAACAGCCCGTCGACAACCGCATCCTGTCGCGCACCGGCCAGAGCGACCAGCGCGTGCGCCGGGCGGGTGTTGGGCACGCGGCCGATGTCCTCGAAGCGGTAGGCGATGCCGGCCGCGCGGCCGAGGGCGACCAAGCGCTCGTGCACCGCGCGCAGGCGCGCGGCGTCGCCGAACTTGCGCGTCAGGTACTCGCGCCGGTCGGCGCCGCCCGGCGGCAGGTCGGGGTTGAGCTCGAAGGGCCGCCAGCGCAGTGCGGCCGTGAGCCGCGGGCGCTCGCGCAGCGCCGCCTCGAGCCGGCGCTTGCCGAGGTAGCACCAGGGACAGACGAGGTCCGACCAGACCTCGATCGACAGCGCGGCGTCCATGGCGCCAGCCTACCGCATGGGCGCCCGGCCGGCCGCCGCGACGCGGGCGCCGGCGCCACGGCTCGTGCAGAATCCACCGTCCCCGCCGGAGCCCGCCATGATCCGCAGAGCCGCCTACGCCGCCGCCCTCGTCCTCGCCCTGCTCGCGGCGGCGCTCGCGGTCGGCACCTGGCGGCACGGGTCGCGGCAGCTCGCGGTGCCGGCCGCGGCCCGGGTCGGCCTCGACGAGGCCGCGGCCGCCGAGCGGCTCGCGGGCGCGGTGCGCTTTCGGACCGTGTCCTACGAGACCCCGTCCGAGGAGAGCCGCGCCGAGTTCCTCAGGCTGCACGCCTACCTCGCGCGCAGCTTCCCGCACGCGCACGCCGCGCTCACGCGCGAGCTCGTCGGCGGCTACAGCCTGCTGTACACGTGGCCGGGCCGCGAGCCGGCGGCGAAGCCGATCCTGCTGATGGCCCACCAGGACGTCGTGCCGGTGGCGCCGGGCACCGAGGGCAGCTGGCACGCGGCGCCGTTCGCCGGCGAGATCCGCGACGGCTTCGTCTGGGGACGCGGCACCTGGGACGACAAGGGCAACCTGCTCGCGATCCTCGAGGCGGTCGAGATGCTCGCGGCCGCGGGCTTTCAGCCGCGGCGCACGCTCTACCTCGCGTTCGGCCACGACGAGGAGAACGGCGGCCTGGAAGGCGCGCGGGCGATCGCGGCCCTGCTCGGGAGCCGCGGCGTGCGCCTCGGCTTCGTCACCGACGAGGGCATGCTGATCACCGACGGCATGCTGCCCGGGCTCGCGAGCCCGGCCGCGCTGATCGGCGTCGCCGAGAAGGGCTCGGTGACGCTGTCGCTGACCGCGGTCGAGGCCCCGGGCCACTCGTCGATGCCCGGCCCGCGCTCGGCGATCGGCGCGCTCGCCGCGGCGCTGGCGCGGCTCGAGCGCGCGCCGCTGCCCGCCTCGCTGAGCGGCGTGCCCGCCGAGATGCTCGCGACGCTCGCGCCGGAGATGAGCCTCCCGCAACGCGTGGCGCTCTCGAACCTGTGGCTGTTCGGGCCGCTGGTGCGCGCCCAGCTCGAGCGCACGCCGGCGACCGACGCGATGCTGCGCACCACGACCGCGCTCACCGTGGTGCGCGGCGGCAACAAGGACAACGTGCTGCCGGGCGAGGCGGTGGCGCACGTGAACTTCCGCCTGCTGCCGGGCGAGCGCATCGAGCAGGTGGTGCGGCACGTGCGGCGCGCGATCCACGACGAGCGCCTGCGGATCGAGGTGGTGGCCGGGGCGACCGAGGCGTCGCCGGTCGCCGCCAGCGACTCGGCCTCGTACCGGCTCCTCAACCGCACCATCCGCGAGCTGTTCCCGGGCGTCGTGGTCGCGCCGGGGCTGATGATCGGCGGCACCGACTCGCGCCACATGACTGCGATCGCCGATGCCGTCTACCGCTTCTCGCCGGTGCGGGCGCGAAGCGCCGACCTCGCGCGCTTTCACGGCACCGACGAGCGCATCTCGATCGCGAACTACGCCGAGCTGATCCGCTTCTACGAGCGGCTGATCCGCAACGCGGCGGCCGACGGCCCGTCCGGCCCCTAGTCAGCGGGCGCCGCCGAGCACGCGCGCCGGCAGCAGGATCAGCGCGCGCAGGAACGCGAACACGCCCTCGACGGCGATGCCGACCAGCCTGAACGGCAGCGACAGCAGCCAGACGAACGGCCAGAGCACGAGCGCGAGCAGCGCGAGCGGCCAGCACACGACCAAGAGCAGCAGCCAGAGCAGGAACTTCAGCATCGGCAGCCTCCCGCGGCGCGCGCCGCCCGCGCCATTATCCACCGATTCCGGGCCCGCCGGGCGGCGCCGGCACTGCGGGACCGCCCCGCGCTTGCGCTAGACTGCGCCTCGTCGCGCAGCCGCGCCCGAGGTTCAGCCGTACGGAGGAGTGGTCGGTGAGGTTTCGTCTGCGGGCCTTCGGCCTGCACCTGGCGGCGAGTGCCGCCATCCTGTCGCTGGTGCTGGCGGCGCTCTATGCCGGCTGGTATCGCTGGCCGGGCTGGTACCTGAGCGGCGTCGTGCACGTCGTGCTCGTGATGGTCGGCGTCGACGCCGCGCTCGGCCCGCTGCTGACGCTCCTGATCGCGAGCCCGCAGAAGCCGCGCCGCGAGCTGGCGCGCGACATCGGCATCATCGTCGCGGTGCAGCTGGTCGCGCTCGGCTACGGCACGACCACCCTGTGGCAGGGCCGGCCGCTCTACTACACCTTCTCCGAGGACCGCCTCGAGATGGTGCAGGCGTCGGCGCTGCAGCCCGAGGACGTCGCGCAGGGGCTGCGCGAGAACCCGGCGCTCGCGCCGCACTGGTACAGCCTGCCGCGCTGGGTCTGGGCGCCGCTGCCCGACGACGCGGACGAGCAGGCGCGGATCATGACCCAGGCGGTCACGGGCGGGCCGGACGTCGTCGACATGCCGCGCTACTTCCGGCCCTGGGCGGAGGGGCTGCCGGCGCTGCGCCGCAAGCTCGTCAAGGTCGACGCGCTCGGGATCTTCTCGCGCGGCGAGCGGCAGCGGCTCAAGCAGCGCATGACCGAGCTCGGCCTGCCGGCGGACCAGCCAGTGGCGTCGTTCATGATGGGGCGCGAGACCCGCCTCCTGGTCGTGTTCGATCCGGCGACCGGCGAGATCCGCGCGATGCTGCCGCCACCCGAGGCCAAGGCAAAGCGCTAGCGGGCGCGCAGGAACGCGCGCATGTGAAAGCCCGCCTGCGCCGCCGGATAGCGATGCGCCGCGCCGACCGGGCAGGCGCGCCGCGCGCGGCAGCCCTCGGCGAGGCAGTCGCGGCCCGCGGGCGCCGCGACGTGGCGCGCGCACGCCGCCGCGTCGTAGCCGGCCGGGGTGACGGCCGCGACCGGGCAGCTGCGCTCGCAGGGCCGCCCGACGCAAGTCGTGCACGGGCTCCCCCGCCGGTCGCGCGGCGGCAGCGCGATCCGCGCGCGCAAGGCGAGCGCGCCGCGGTAGGCGTGCCACAGGCCCCAGTCCGGGTGGATCAGGACGCCGAGCGGCGAGACGTGCACGGCCTCGGCGCGCACCGCCCAGCGCTGGAACGGCAGCCACGGCGGCCCGTCGAAGGGGAACAGGGCCGCGGCACCGTGCCGCGCGCCGAGCGCGCCGATGACGCGCCGCGACCAGCGGTCGAGCGGGTCAGGCCCGCCGTCCAGGTACTCGGCCGAGGCGGCGAACGCCGGCCACTCGCCGCCGCCGACGAAGCCGAGCAGCACCAGCGTCCCGGCGCGCGCGCCGCCCTCGAGCGGCGGCACGGCGTCGGCGGCGAGCGGATGGAAGGCGCCGCGCCAGGCGAGACCCGCCCGCTCGGCGTCGGCGCGCAGCTCGTCGAGGGCGGGGACGGCGCTCATGGGGCGGCAGCGTCGCACGATCCGGCGGCGCGCGGCGACCGGGCTCACGGCGCTTGCGGGAAAGGAGCAGCCGTGGCTCAGCCGACGGCGCCCGCCGGAGGCGTGCGCGCGATGATGCGGGCGATCTGCGAAAAACATAATCTGCGTCACGGTCTCGCGCCGGGCCCGCGTGCTCTGCTACGCTGCATTAAGGTGAATCGAAGTCGAGCGTCCAGGTCCATGATCCACAGGCAGGTTTCGCGCCGGCTCCTCGTTGCCCTGCTGCTCGCGGCGGGCCTCGGCTCGGCCCCGGCGCTGGCCCGCACGCACGCGGTGCACGCGGCGCCGGGCACGCCGTCGCTGCGCTCGAACGCGGTGTACGTGCTCGACGAGACCAACGCCGCGGTCGTGCTGTCGCGCCAGTCCGACGTCGCGATGCCGATCGCCTCCATCACCAAGCTGATGACGGCCCTCGTGGTGCTCGAGGCGGGCCAGCCGCTCGACGAGCCGATCGAGATCACGGCCGACGACCGCGGCGGCACCAGGAGCATGGTCTCGCGCCTCGACGTCGGCACGAGCCTGACCCGCGCCGACCTGCTGCACCTCGCGCTGATGGCGTCGGAGAACCGCGCCGCGTACGCGCTCGGCCGCAGCTACCCGGGCGGCCTGCCGGCCTGCGTCGAGGCGATGAACGCCAAGGCGCGCGCGCTCGGCATGAGGAACACGCACTTCGTCGAGCCCACGGGCCTCTCGAGCGACAACGTGGCGAGCTCCGAGGACCTCGCGAAGCTGGTGCTGGCCGCGGCCCAGAGCCCGACGATCCAGGAATACTCCACCGACAAGAGCTACAGCGTGCCGGTGCGCCGCCGCCAGGTCGAGTTCCACAACACCGACTCGCTGGTGCACAACCCGACCTGGAACATCATCGTGCAGAAGACCGGCTACATCGCCGAGGCCGGCCGCTGCCTCGTCATGAAGGCGGTGTTCGAGGGCCGCTCGGTCGTGATCGTGCTGCTCGACTCGGCCGGCAAGTACACGCGGGTCGCGGACGCGCGCCGCATCCGCAAGTGGCTCGAGTCGCGCCTCGCGTCTGACGCCGCGCGGCCGTCGCTGGGCAAGGCCTGAGCACGACTCGGTCGCGCGCCGCCGCGCCCGCACCGCCGGCCCGCTCCCGCCCGCCCCGCCCGCCGCCCGCTCGAGGGCGATCCGCCGCGTGCTAGGCTAGGCGCGCCCTGGCCCCGTCGCCCGGGCGCGGCGACGGCTCACCGACCGCAGTTCCTTGCCGCAGAGGGTACCCACGTGACGCACGCTGCCATCGTCGGCTGGGGCAAGTGCCTGCCGCCGTCGATCCTGACCAACCAGGACCTCGCGACCTTCCTGCCCACCGACGACGAGTGGATCACCACGCGCACCGGCATGAAGGAGCGGCGGATCTCGCACGTGCGCGGCATGGAGCTCGCGATCACCGCGGCGCGGCGCGCGATCGCCTGCGCCGGCCTCGAGGGCGCCGACATCGACCTCGTGATCTACGGCAGCTGCAGCAACGACGAGACCGTGCCCAACAGCGCCTCCGGCGTGCAGCAGCAGATCGGCGCGACGCGCGCCGCGGCCTTCGACGTCAACACCGCCTGCACGAGCTTCATGTACGGGCTGTCGATCGGCACGGCGATGATCCGCACCGGCGTCGTGCAGAACGCCCTCGTGATCGGCGTCGAGCTGATCTCGCAGTACATGGACTGGAACAACCGCAACGTCGCGGTGCTGTTCGGCGACGGCGCCGCGGCGATGGTGCTGCAGGCGGCGGCCGAGGAGACCGGCGTGATCGCCGAGAAGCTGCAGTGCTACGCCGACGCGCGCCAGATCCTGCGCGTGCGCGGCATGGGCACGATGTACGCGAACCTCGGCGTGCCCTTCGGCCAGACCAGCTGGGACTTCGACGGCCAGGAGATCTTCCGCAAGGCCGTGCAGGGGATGAGCGAGGCGAGCCTCGACGTGATGCAGCGCGCGGGCGTGACGATGGACGACATCGCGCTCGTCGTCCCGCACCAGGCCAACCTGCGCATCATCGACGCGGTCGCCAAGCGTGCCGGCGCCGGCCCCGACAAGCTGTTCCTGACGGTGCGGAAGTACGGCAACATGAGCTCGGCCACCGCGCCGGTCGCGCTCGTCGAGGCGGTCGAGGAAGGCCGCGTCGCGCCCGGCAGCCTCGTACTGATGCCCGCGTTCGGCGGCGGGCTGTCCCTGTCGGCGCACCTCCTGCGCTGGGGCGACCGGGTCGTGCCGCTCGCCGCGTGCGACGCCGAGCTGCCGCCCTCGCCCAAGACCGCACTCGAGCTGGTCAACGAGATCCGCGCCCAGAAGAAGCTCGGCGAGGCCGCGGCGGCGCGCTTCGCCACGCTGCGCTTCGTCGAGAGCCCGCCGGCCTGAGGGCCGGCGCGCTCCCGGCCGGCCCCGGCCTGGGCCCTCCCCGCCGGCCCCGCGAGCGCCCGCCGCCTCCGTTTCGGGCCCCGCCGATGTCCGAAATCGTCTGCTGGTTGGCATAGCAGACATCCCGGGGGCGGCGTACAACTGCGCTTCGGAGGGCTGGCCATGGCCGAAACGACGATTCGGGTCGCGCTGCTCGGGTACGAGGGCGTCCAGACGCTCGACCTCGCGGGGCCGCTTGATGCCTTCGGCGCGGCGAACGCGGCCCGCGCCGGCGCCTACTCGACCGTGACCACGAGCCTTAACGGCCGGCCGTTCGTCAGCGAGACCGGGCTCCGGATCACGCCCGACTGCGCACTCGCCGAGGCCGGGCCCATCGACACGCTGATCGTGCCGGGCGGCGAGGGCCTGCGGCGTGCGGGCGCCGCCGAGCCGGTGGCCACCGCCCTGCGGCAGCGGGCCGGCGACTGCCGGCGGATCGTCTCGATCTGCACCGGCATCTACGGCGTCGCGCCCTCGGGCCTCCTCGCCGGACGCCGCGCGACCACCCACTGGCGCTTCGCCGACGACGTCAGCAGGCGCTTCCCCACGATCGCGGTCGATCGCGACGCGATCTTCGTCAAGGACGGGCCGCTGTACAGCTCCGCCGGGATCACCGCGGCGATCGACCTCGCGCTCGCGCTGATCGAGGAGGACTACGGCCCGGAGCTCGCGCTCTACGTCGCGCGCGACCTGGTCGTCTACCTCAAGCGCTCCGGCGGCCAGCGCCAGTACTCCGAGCCGCTGCGCTTCCAGGCGCGGGCCGGCGACCGCTTCGCCGACCTCGCGGCGTGGCTGCCCGCGCACCTGGCCGAGGACCTGTCGGTGGAGGTGCTCGCGGCGCGCATGAGCCTGAGCCCCCGGCAGTTCAGCCGCCGCTTCGTGCGCGCCTTCGGCACGACGCCGGCCCAGCAGGTCGAGGCGCTGCGCCTCGACGCCGCCCGTGATCACCTCGCCGCGACCAGCGCCCCGGTGGAGGCGATCGCCGCCGCCGTCGGCTTTCGCAGCGACGACGCGTTCCGCCGCGCGTTCGACCGGCGCTTCGGACTGCCGCCGAGCGACTACCGCCGGCGCTTCTCGCCGCACCACTCCCTGCACCCAGGAGACCGCCATGTCGATCACCCGCTTTCTTAGCCTGATCGCCGCGCTGCTCTTGACCGCGGCCAGCGACGAATCGACCGGGCCGCGCTACACGCCCGACGGCGCGCTGATCCCGCCGTCCGACTACCGCGAATGGGTCTACCTGAGCTCCGGCCTGGACATGAGCTACAGCGAGCAGCCCGCGGCCATGGGCCACTCGATGTTCGACAACGTGTTCGTGAGCCCCGCGGCGTGGGCCGAGTTCAAGCGCAGCGGCCACTGGCCGGACAAGACGATGTTCGTGATGGAGGCCCGCCTCGCGAGCAGCAAGGGCTCGATCAACAAGCACGGCCAGTTCCAGACCGAGGAGCTGATGGGCCTTGAGGTCCACGTCCGCGACGAGGCGCGCTTCAAGGGCGGCTGGGGCTTCTTCGTGCTGTCCGGGACCGCCCCCGCGCAGGTGCTGCCGTCGTCGGCCGCGTGCTACGCGTGCCACGCGGCGCACGGCGCCGTCGACTCGACCTTCACGCAGTTCTACCCCACCGCGCGGCCGATCGCCGTCAAGGCCGGGACCTTCCGGGCGGGCTAGACGCCGGGCGCCGCGCGCGACCACCGGCCCGCCGGGCGATCGATGGCCGGCCGCGGGTCAGCCGCGGGACCACGCGCCGAGGGCGTCGTGCGCGGCATCGAGGTCGAGCTCCCGGGCCGCGGCGACCACCTGCGCCGCGGCCCAGTCCGGGAACGGGACCTCGTCGCGCGCGTGCCGCCCGGCGGCGGTGTGGCGTTCGCGGATTTGCGCCAGGTGCTCGCGGGGGAAGCGGCCGCCGACGCGCACGAGCGCGGGCCAGAGCCGGCGGTGCACGAAGCTGATCCTGCCGTCGACGACCCGGCAGACGAGGACGTCGGGCGAGTCCCGCACCGCGCGCGTCAGGGCGAAGATCTCGCGGCCGCGGGCGTGCGTCCACCAGCGGCCGCCGACCGGGGCGCCGGCGATCTCGGCCGCGAGCGAGGGCACGGCGCCGGCCGCGGATTCGAGCACCACGCCGTGGCGGCGGACGAAGTCCAGCGCGTCCCCGGGGGTCACGCTCGCCCGCACCGCGCGGTCCCGCATCGACCGGCGCCGGCGCGCCCTGCCGCCCCTGCGCCCCGGCCCGCCGCGGCCGCGTCGCGCGCGGGCCGGCTCAGGAGGGAGCGCAGCAGTCGCC
>Ga0335071_10006554_pt1 | contig 12005 bp, 12 predicted proteins | sample Lox_Sample_15_FD_206724 | JGI IMG/M metagenome (GOLD analysis project Ga0335071, IMG submission 206724) | Soil microbial communities from Loxahatchee National Wildlife Refuge, Florida, United States - Lox_Sample_1.5 | ecosystem: Environmental > Terrestrial > Soil > Wetlands | place: USA...
AGATGAGTTCATTAAAAGATGCAACCATATTTTTGCTGTAACTTAAGATAACAAGTGGTGAAGCTTTTGTTTTTGCACGATTAATTGCCAGTTCAAGATTTTGTTCGACCTTATTAATCCCAGCCAGTATTATGACATTTTTAGGTCCGTAGGCTAATGCAGCTACCCTGTTTCCTATACCGTCTAAGTTGACAATCTCTCCTGTAGCTGCAATTGCATTAGCACTCAGGAAATAATAATCGGAGTTTAACGACTGGTGAGCTATCCTGTTCATTTCCTCAGCACCTTTCGACCTGTCGGAAGCATCCAGTATATTATACTCTCCCGATTTTAAGGCACTCAGTAATCCGGCTTCTTTTAAAGTCTGCGATCCACTCCATGAAACCGTACTTTTCCTGGGTACCATATTAATTGCTTTTTGTAATGCTTCCTCCTTCGTTTCAAAGTAAAATCCCTCAATGTTCCTGTTCTTTAATTCATTAATTGTTTTTTGAGCCAATAATGCGTTGTAAGCTTTTGTAGGATTCATATTTCGATTTTTTACAGATTTATACTTTCAATTATCAAAGTGAAAGAAATGCAGTAATGGTCGGCGGGTCTGATTTGGCAATTTGCATTATCAGGCCATATGGCTGACAAATAATTTGCATCCTCATAGTCAGTCTTTAAAAAGGACCTGGAAGTACCTGGGAAAGAGGTCTAGTCATTATCATGAAGTAGATTATAATACTTTGATAAGTTTAATGGATCACTTTATTAAGGCAATTAATCCGGGATTAAATTGTCATCCCAGTCTCTGATTGTAAATGATTTAACCAGTCCTTCGAGTATAAAGGGATCTTCCTTGACGAATTGTTCGGCTGCAGCACGAGTCCTGAATATTGCCATATTGCCACGGTCTGAAAACGGACCTATCCCGATGACGTCACCTCTTGCTATATACCTATCCACGATAACTTTGTGTCTTGGATACACAGTCATTATAACTTCCATGGGAAGGCCTGAAGATTCACCTATTACCACCGTTTTCATTGCGCTTTTCAGATTTATTCAAATATATGGAATAAGTACATCCGTTGCTTACGAAATCATTGCTACGCTAAGTACAAATAGAAAGACCAGCGGGCATATTAAGTATCCTCTGTTTGAATACCTCCTGTGTAGAATGGTTGGGCAGTACTAAAAAGAGATTGAAAAATGCAGGCAGGCAGGCAGGCATTGATATACCCTGATTTCTGACATGGCGTGATTCTTAAGGTAGTTGCGACTCTAACGCGTTCAGACATTAAGTTGTGGAGATGTTGAGAGTCTGGCTTTCAAATCATAGCAAAAACCGCGGTGATAAAACTTAATATACCTAAGTTAGCGGCTGATTTTTTTCTGAAGCTCCCCCTTGACCGAGTTTAAGTATTTGAATATAAGGTCTTTTTTTAGTGGATCATCTCCATTAATAAGTCTCTTAAGAAGCTGGTAATGCGAATTAATAAACAATACCTCATTATCCCCGGGATAATATGATAATATCATATTCTTGGTCAATTCTGATTTTGAATATTCGGGGATAAATTGTTTCAGCAGGTTGTTCCATGAATAGCAGACAGTGGTGGAATCATCAAGAATTTTTATCTGGCGATGCGGGATATCAGATAATTCATTACAATATGTGAATTTTATTGTCAATGGATTTTCTTTTTCGATGACAGATTTAATATAATACGACCGGATATTCCTTGAAGATTGCAAATTTGCTTCCTGAATCTCATTTAGGGCAGGAATTATCTTGTCATTGTCAATATCATAGAAATTATAATTATACCACCAAATTCCTGTACCGCTTCCATAATTCTGTTTATAATAGAAGATTATGTTTCCACTTTTCGTTTTAAAATACCTGAGATCAAGGCCGTACCTGTGAAAAACATAATGTTCCGCGATTAATTTGTTCTTCGCGAAGAAATATATTCTGCAATCCCATTTGAATCCTGATTCAGTCTCAGGAATAACGGCATAATATTTAAAAGTGAATTTGTCATTGTCAAATGAATGGTAAACTATTGGTAATTCACCTTTCTGATTATAAGCAGAGTCAATCTTATAATCCTGGAAGATCCTCTTCACTGATGAGATTTTCATTACGCCGTTTCTGCAGGCTTCGGTCAGTTGATCATAGTCGGCTTTGGAAAGTTCAACAGCTAATTCCTTTTGATTCTTAAAGAGTGAATCCTGATAATGCTCAACTTTTTTAACCAGGCAGGAGGGATCTGTGTTTGAAATGCTGTCAAGGAAAGCTGTAAGAGATGCCAGTGAATAAGAGCCTGGATTTGAATTATTTGTATCCTTTTCAGAAGAATAGGCTTCATTCTTTTCAACTGTTTCCTTATGTACCTGGATTGAAGTACTGGTTTTGATTTTGGTTTTTATATCGCTTATCTGATTTCCGCAAGAATATAAAATAAGAAGGCTGAATATTAAATATATTTTTATCATGGCAATGTTTATCGGGAAATGGTGTAAAGCTGTTCTCTTGCAACCTGGCAAAAATGGGTATCAGTAATTTGAGACTAACGGACAGGGTGTCTGAGGCACTTGCAGTTATTCAATGGCTGGTGATTGATTTACCGCAAAAATTGTGATATGTTTATGCACTTTCCTCGCCAGGTTGCCAACATGTTTTTATTTAAACCAGACTTTGGAGATATGTAAATCATCCAGAAGAGTATTTATTGATGAATAGTGATTCTTCTCGATTCTTGACAGTATTCTCTTAATATTTGCCCGGCAAAGATCGGTCTTGTAATCCGCGGAAGCACAATCCACGCATGATGAATAATTTATAAGAACATAATCTTGCAAAACAAAATAATCACCACCAACATTTGGCGCGATGCAGCTTGAAGTTTTCCTGCATTCCGAGGACATTCTTTTGACCTTATCCAACATTGAAACCGGATAAACATTAAAAGTCATAGATGGGGTAAAGCCTTTTCCAGAAGCCTGCTGGGAATGTCCATGGGAGATCTCCTTATTCCTGAACAAAATAATTCTGCAAACGAGGTCAGAATCCATTCCTCTGTTCGGAAGGATATCATAACTCCAGTTCGATAATGAGTCTATGAAGAGATCCGACTTGCCCTTCATTTCAAAACTGGATTGCGAAAATACGGAAAGACTATTTATAAATAGTCCTACGATGAAGATGTATCTTTTCATAATATGTTGTTTGTGATTGGATGACTGTTAGTAAGATCCCTAAGTGCCGGCTCCGGCAATTAAGCTTTGAAACGAAACTTCTCGTGTGTGCTGGACAATTCACTTCATGGTCCATATTATCATCATAAGCATTAATATTATAGAAGATATTCAACCCCTGGTATATACATGTTTTGAATGCTTTTGACTTTCTGGAGTCGGAACTCCCGCGGGCAGGATATCATCTGAAAGTATTGTAAGCTTTTTTCCCTCATCGGTCAGGGAATAGGTACTGATTCTTTTTGATTCTTGCCTGGTGCCATTATTGTCAATAATTATTGTCTCGGTAACAGAAAACGACAGCTTATCCTTGCTCCAGTTGCTTATATTTATGTCAGTACCTGTTTTCAATTTGATTTCCGCCCTGCTTCCTATATTGTAACTGAAAGTAGTTGAAATAGGTTTAGCATCTTTTACCCCCAGCGTTCTGCTAAATGAAATTTCATCTCCTTTTTGGGTGATTACTAAAGTCTCTGAAGTGATATTCGGCAGGGTGGAACTTTTTGAAAGATCTAATTTCCATGTACCTGTAAAACCTGATGAACTTTGTGCAGTTGAACTTAAGGTCGCCATGACAAAGACTGATAATGTCATTACAAGTGCCATGGGGAGCAATGACTTTTTGTAATTCGCAGCTTTTTTCATTTTAATGGATTTGTTTTGATTAATAAATATTGCAGTAAAATTATATAACGGCTTTTTATTGTAGATATTTAGTAAATCTTTTTGCTTAACAATTTAGTTTCCTGTCCAGGAGAATCAGAAGAGTACGTGGTGCAGGTCAATCTGGGTTGACATGTGACCCAATGCTTCAAAAGATCGTCGTCATGGTGACATGGAATGGCTTGTCGCAGTTTTATCTGTGTGCAGCGAGTATAGCGCAGGATAGCGTGCCATGATACGGATATCGGAGAAACAGGCCTTATATTGCAGCCAGTATCTGTACTTGATTGTCTGAGCGGGATTATGCAGGCCTTTTCATTTTTCATTGGTGGGTACGCATACCGAAAAGCCAAGTATAAGTTTTGCCATAAATAATGGTGCGATAGAATATATGAAAATAGCGGGTGTCTTGAAACAGAACGACAAAAGAGTCCCTATTAAAAACATCAGTAATGCGGTAGTTTGTTGAATTTCATGAATGCTTATTCTAATGACAATCAGGCAACCAACAATAGTAAAGAGACCAGCATATATAAAGTATTCAGCAAAGCCAGGAAAAAGCATAATTAACAAAACAGGGTGTATTATATGAATTAAGATAAATGGAAGCCGGAGTTTACTATTTGCCTGGTAATATTCTCTTGTCGAAGATGAAAAATTGGCTACGACACCTCCCGCTATGTCAGCGAATAAAACAGAAAGCAAAATTGTCTTCCAAAATGGTAAGTAGAGTCTGGATGTAAAAAAGACAGCAATGATACCTCCAGTTATGCCGGCAAAGTAAGTTCCAGCCAGGGTAAAAATGTCAGAGTATTCTCCATGTAATTCATGGAGATACTTTGATATTCTGATTTTTTTATTCTTCATAGTCTCTATAGAAGTTTAAACAGCTTTAATAGATAAGAGGGGCCGTAGAGCATCTTATAGATTTTTTAACGTGAAAGGAACTACTGTATATACCCGTATGTTAATGACCTTTTTCGATCAGCTTAAGTTTAGGGTTACTTTATGTTAATTCATTTATAGATTCTTAGCACCTCTACTCTCCTGTTTAAAGCTTTATGCTGTTGATCCGTGTCATCAAAAAGTGGTCGTTTTTTCCCATATCCGGCATAGCTTAACCGATTTGAGCTGATTCCATTACTAATAAGCCAGTTGTAGACGGATTTTGCTCGGTTCAGTGATAGTTCCTGGTTATAATCTTGCGTACCAACATCATCGGTGTGCCCTTCAATACTTACTTTCAGATCCGGATTACTGTTCAGATAATTTAAAAGAGAAAGTAGAGCAGACTCCGAGTTCTTTAATAAAGTAAAACTGTCAAAATCAAAGTTGACATTCTCAATTACAACTGGTATTCCTTTATTCAAATCGTCCAGATCAGTCGAATAAATCTCTTTAGGTTTGCTTTTTAATGAAATGCTTCTGATTGCATCGTTTATGCAATGGCACTCAAGGGTATCATTTATTTCAAAGAGTTGTATATTGTCAATCAGATAATACGCAGCTTTTTCAAGACCAAAAAGCCCCCTGGTAAAATTATCCCTCTTAATAACTTCCAGGCTTCCAGGTTTTGAAAATCTACCGGCGGTTATATACATCTCCCCGCCTTTTGCAGTGAAATAATTGCAGAGTGTTATAAACCTGTCATTCTTAACAGGCAATTCCGAGAATGATATTTGAGGAGAAAAGCTGTTTTCATTTGTACTATCAACTCTGATCGATGTAGGTGAAATATAAAATGATAGACGGTTTACAGTAAACTTAGAATATGAACACAAGTTCATTGAAGTACGTAAGCAATACATCTTATCTTTGATTAAAGGAGCTATTAGCCTTCCTTGGATATATTCAGAATAGCTGCTTGATTCTTTGTAAAGTGCGATTCCTGCATAGTTAAATTTTGAAGGCAGAGGCATTTCAAACATATAGCCATAACTTAGGGCATCAATATATCTAAGATTGCTTATGTAATCAGGAGTGTATGGACCTGGTGCTGTCCAGTAAGGTATCCAGTCATCAATCGGTGTATCACCATGATATGTTATCCTGACTGGTTTAAAAAAATAGATATCAAAATCCGGATTTATTACTAGATTATTTTCTTTGGTAAAGGATGCAAAAAGTGTTGTATCTGAGGTTCCGTCGACTAATGAAATTCTGCCTGCTAATTTTGAATCTTGATATATATCTTTAATGGTATTGACCAGAATGCCATCTTTAAAAATCTCTTCCCTGTATTTGATTCCGTCTTCATTGAAGTAGGCCCATTTCCCATCCGGGAGGTCATTGAACTTCTTATCAATCACCAGCTTATAATTCTCAATCCTGCGTAGTCCACCATTATCGTACCAATATTTCCACTGACTAATTTTCTTTTGAATCATGGTGAACTTATTGTCCAGTTTCTTAAGTTTTTTTACATCATAGAACATTGAATATTTATAAACCCGGCCTTTTGATTCTATTCTTCCATTTTTATAGTATGTTTTAATCAATTCTTTCTGACCATAATTGATATCGGTTACGCATATGAAAGTGATGATAATAAATATTTTATGGAAGCTTACCATTAATAATGTCTGAACACTTTAAGTTATGTATTTTGAACTAAAGAATGAATCCTACCGGCAACAAGTTGTTAACTTCCTGTTACTTCCCGGATCGGGATGAAATTAATTATAAAGTAACAGACTTGACTTATCATGATCTTCTGATTTGCAGGGATGATCATGGAGCGCCATCATGAGGTATTTATGCAGTGCTTGAAAAAGCCGTGACAAATCATTGCACTTCTTTGTCCTTGTTAGTCGCTGCATCAATTCTTATTCTTTTTTTACTGAGAACAAATATCATCCATGGCGCGATGGATATTTCAGAAACCCAGTCAAATGGTTCGTCCGGAAATCCTAATGGTTTGTAAAGTGAATCAACTGAGAGGCCGGCACAATCAAATAGTTTGTAATAATCGTCCAAAGTCCAGAAAATATCCTCAACTGGTCTTCGATCCTCAACGTCAAGCATTATATCCCTGACAATGTCACCAGTTTTCGCATTCCAGTTATCCGGGAAACTTAATGTTGAAAATGAGGCCCATTCATTAGTGTAAAGCTCTGGAGTGGAATCGAGACATACTATTTTTCCATTCATGTTTAGTAAATCTCTGAGCCCGATTAAAATTCTTGTCCTGTTTTCCCAACCGGGGATATTGTCAAAAGTAAATATTGACTGAACCAGATCATATTTGCCATTTCCCAGGTGACTATAAATGCCATTTGAGACCAGTTGATAATCTCCTGTTTTGTCAAAACTCCTGGCAATCTGTAACATATCATTAGAAATATCAATACCGGTTACATTAAATCCTAGTTCTTTAAGAAATCTTGTTGATCGACCGGTTCCGCAACCAAAATCTATCGCTGAACGCCCGCCGGTATGGTCCTGAATTATTTTTGGTAAATCACGATATGCCAGGTAATAAGTATTCGGGAACTCAAGTTTGGAATAGGATTCGGCTCTGGTTTGGTCAGCCCAGGAGTTTTCAAAGTCTGTCACTGAGATTTGCATTTGTATTTATAATTTTAATTGAAGTCAACAGGACGCAAGACAATAAAGTTAATTAATATTTAATTCCCATCTCTTGCAGTTATCCGACTGACATGCCGCGACAAAACTAAAACGGATCCTTCGACAAGGCACGGTGAACAGAATAGTAGGCTTCATACTTAATCAAATCTATTAAAGACCCAAATCGATTCTGTTTTAGGATATTCTGACCGGTTATATATCAAGCTGGAACGCCGGTGGGCCTGCAAAACACCTTGTCGGGTGAATTTGCAATATTGACAGTGATAGACCGGGGAAAATTTCAGCAAATATTCTGAAAGTCAGGTTTATTCAGTATCCTCTGTTTATTAATGAGATACGCTATTTGTGATATGCCTGGTAGAATGATTAATAATAAAATCCAGAGAAGCTTATTCTTGATTTTTGTGATTATAATGTCCAGAAGGAAAACAATCCAAATAAAGAACATTAAGGCCAGGGAAGCCCCGAACAGACACATATGGTCATTCCATTTATCAAATGGAAGTGATAGAATCACGAATGGTAGGATAAGTTCAAAGAAAGCCATAAGCCAGCCGAAAGAGACAGGGATTCTAAGATCCGTGAAAGATTGATTTTGCAAAGAGGCAATATTACTATTTTCCATAGGGCTGTTTTTTTAAAAAATTAATTCAGGAATGAACCATATTACGGACTTGATTATTTATTGAATTTCCTAGAGAAAGTAAAATTATTAAAGTATGATATAAGCCGCTTTCTGAGATTTTCCTGGCCTGAAAAAATGTTTGATTAGGAGAATAGCAAATATCAACGCTATCGTATTATTATTTTCGAACCGCATCCGCAGTATAAATAGCCCCCGTTAATCAAGGTGCGAATTACCAGAACATCTTCATAAATTTCCTGATACTTGAGTAATGGTTCTATGGAGAATATTATCCAATGAAGATTGAATTTGTTAAGTGCAGGAAGATTCTTTTCATTTCTTTAAACTTATGATTGGTCCTAAACAATTATTATAGTTTAACACAACAGACTTTATTAAAGCCTGTCAACATTCAGGATGCAGAACTACTGTTGTGTTCAACTGCTGGAAAACGGAAGCTGTGATGAGAAGAAAACTACCTGGATGCTGGTGCGGAGCAAGGGCCAGAACAAACATATCAACTCTTCAAACAACGTTAAAATTGTTGTTGTTAAAGTTTTCAACTAATACAGAATAATGTTGAGATGCAGGATCAAATCTTTTAAGCACTTTTTGCGCTTTTTCTGGAACAACCGCTTTTTCATATTCAGGTCCCGCAAAGATTTTGACAGAATCTAATGAATCAAACCACATTATTGTTATAAATTCTGTTTCTGAGTCAAGCTCTCTTCTTAGAAGTTGAATTCCTCTATATCCGGTAATATTCCTGTTTTTAATTCCGACAAAAATCTCGGATTTCAAGAGATTTTCATAGGTGTCAGCATTCCTTTTGGTCGTGTAACCGTGCCAGATTCTTGAGATCATAGAATAAATATTTGTCTGTAATTATGGTTTATTATATTATTAGCCGATATACCCTTAATCTTGACAGGCGTCCCTGCAACAGGGCTTATCCCGGAAGGCTGGACGAATTATATTGTCCGTTTTGCTAAAGCATTTTTTATATTACAAAATGTCTCATTATAAAGATAAAGAATATTGTTGCCAGAAACGAAATCGAACTTGAAAAATAACCGATCGTTTTTAATTTGATCCGACCACTTAGTCAGAGAGTAACCATGAAGTAAAAGAAACTGGCAATTTATATTAATGAAAGAGTCTCTAAGATTTCCTGTACACATGGCCAGTGTCTGCCGGACAGGCGGATTCCCGATGAGATGAATTTAAGTCATATGTATAAAAGTGCTTAGCTGATTATTTTCAGGTTGTTTATCAAGATGCTAATGAATTATAAATATGAGGATTAGAATTTAAAGAATTTCGTTCATGATATGTGAGACAATTTGTAAAAACCGGTTCAGGTCAATGAACTTATTTGTCTCCATCAGCTTTCCCTTTTATAAAAATCTTTCATGTTATCCTGACGTGAGTTAATGACATAACTTTAAGTTTGTCCGAAATATTCATGCCAATCCTTTTTAGGATCGGGTAGTTTTTCTTATGCTCTTTAAACATTGGTATATTGCTTATTACCTTGATATGACTTTCCCATTTTTCAATTTCATAGATATCATCTGTTCCCCATTTAAGAAAAGCTGTTTCATCCATTCCACCTCTTTTTATTACCTGTTCGTTTGAGAGTTTAATCCCCAGTCTGGATGCATGATCAAAAATGATCTCTGATTTTTCCAGGTGATGGTGGATGTCGTTAAATAGCTTCCTGACTTCAGGCTCATCGAAATAGTATAGTACACCGGCAAACATTAGCATCACGTTATCCTTATTTCTTATTTCATCGTACCATGTAACATCAAAAGCCGATTTTGCAATAAATCTTCTTCTGTCGGTCTCTTTGAGATATTGTCTTCTAAGCTCGATGGCATCAGGGAGATCCAGATCTATCCAGTTAATAGTTCCATTGTCAATTCGGTCAAATGTTGTATCCAGCCCGCACCCTGCATTTACAACAGTTGCGTATGGATGCATCCTGATAAAGTCCAGGATTTTCTTGTCAAAAAAAATACTTCTTGAAATCCAGGAAGCACGTGTTAATTTCCTGATATTGCTTGCTATTGTTGAAAAATCATAAGGGATGCTGTTAATTATCTCAACAGCCTTATTGTCTACCAGGAGAGGTTTTAGCTTCGATGTTTCCATAGCTCTTCCCCATAACGGCAGTAACATTGTTTCCTGAACACTTCCCAGGATAATTTCTTGATTATTTGTCATGAGTTTTGGTAATAGTATTAAACGAGGAATAACAATTGACAGCCCGGTAAATCGCGAGAAAGAAAGGAATCAGACAGAAAGCTAAATGAAAAGTTTGATTTCTGTGTAGCTTTTACTCGATTTCAGGATATTATTGTTTGTCTCGTCCTGGTATAGGTTGTCACTTTTGGGTGTGACATTGATTATTTAAAGTTAAATTATTTTGATCTTGATTTCTTCTAAATCTCACAGGCCATTTATTAATTTCGACACTCTCCTTAGTATGAGCCTGAATAGGTGTTAAATAACAACAGCTTTCATGTGGTCTCAGGTTGTTATAGATCCAGACAGCCTTGTTTAGTTCTCTTTCTGCATTTTTCTGATCGGGTAGGCGATCCCCCAGATCGAACTCGTTTTTGAGTGTACCATTAACTCTTTCAGCAACAGCATTCTCATAAGGATCATGCTTGGTTGTCATGCTGATACCGATATTGTTTTTTTCAAGTGTTTCGATGTAATCAGGACAGCAGTACTGCAGTCCCCGGTCCGAGTGATGGATCAGAGGTCTGTCAGGGAATTTTCTGTTTCTAATGGCAGTTTTTAAAGCATTTATGGAGTTAATCGCTTTAAGGTTATCGGAGAGCTGATGACCTACGATCTGTTTCGAGTAAGCATCTGTAATAAGGCTCAGGTAGAGCCATCCCTGGTTGGTTCTGATGTAAGTTATATCACTGACCCATACCTGTTCAGCACGGTTGATATTAAGGTCCTTAATGAGGTTTGGATGCTTGTAATAGCGATGATATGAGTTAGTGGTCCTCATGTAGTTCTTTTTCTTTTTAATGAGCATACCCTCATTTCTAAGGATGGCATGGAGTTTGTCGCGGCCACACTTAATGTCCATCCTATCAAGATCTGGCTTGATAAGGAAGTATGTTTTCTTTGTGCCGACTCGTGTCATTAGGACTCTCTGGTGTTTAACTAGCTGGATGATCTTTTTTCTGTTTTCTTTTTCTCTGCTGTACGTCTGGATCCTTTTATAGTAGGCTTGACGACTAATCCCGAAAAGCTTGCAGACAGTCTTAACCTTTACTTTGTTTTCTTCCTGGCAGGCTTCTTTGTTAGCAGTCCGGGTAAATACTTTTTTACAACTTCCTCGCCGTATTCCTCCTTGATGATATCCATGATGTACTTAAGAGCCACATTCTCCTGGTTAAGGGCACGAAGAGCGGCCTTGAGCTCAACAATCTCCTGTTGTGGAGTCTTTTCTCTCATCTTGTAGTAATTTACCTCAATATTACCATATCTGTTTGTCCAAGCCAAAATAGTGGGTCTTCCAATACCATATTTGCGGGTAATTTGTCGTTGAGACATCTGGCCGCTCTGGTAAGCTTCCACTACTTCCATTTTGAATGCATAGCTGTAACGGTTTGACCATCTTTTGTATGCAGGTACTTGTCCTATTTCCATCTCATTCCTCCTTAAGTTGACTTTAAAAGTGACAACCTATTTCAGGACGAGAGAGGTTATGCATGTTGTCTATCAGCCCGGCAATATGATTCGAAAGCTTTACCCGGCTCAAAACCAGGCAGATGAGCAGATCATTTTTAAGTACACTGACGAGGTGCAAGACACGAGTGGCCCATTTTTAGCCGCAGTGAAGTATAGATTG
>Ga0335071_10006555_pt1 | contig 12005 bp, 10 predicted proteins | sample Lox_Sample_15_FD_206724 | JGI IMG/M metagenome (GOLD analysis project Ga0335071, IMG submission 206724) | Soil microbial communities from Loxahatchee National Wildlife Refuge, Florida, United States - Lox_Sample_1.5 | ecosystem: Environmental > Terrestrial > Soil > Wetlands | place: USA...
GCTCTTGCGTGAGACCTGCGCGGGCGCGAGCTTCGATCAGCGCGGCGGCAAGTGAGAACTCCTCCTCCAGCGCTTCATATTCGCGCCGGTACTTCGGGTTCTTCATCCACTTCTTGTGGAGATCATCGCCCGTCGTGCGTTTCATTGATCCTGAACCTCCTGAGCTCTTTGCAGCGCGATTTCAATCTCTCGCCGAGGTGTCTTCTGCGTTCTCTTGACGAAGACTCGGACGACGACAACCCGGCGGCCCTTCGCGGTGACGTAGACTGCCCTTGATACCCCGTCCTTTACCCTTCATGCGCATTTCCCACAACAGGCCTTCCAGGCGTTTTTTGTGCGGTTCGTGAACTCGTTCGAGGCCGTATCCCTGGATCAACTCGACGATACGCCGAAAACGGGCCTGCATATCGGGCGGCAGCGCTTCGAGTTCAGCTCGAACGCGATCGTCGAGCAGATCCACGACCCAAGCCATCCGAGTCATATTATTGCATTTTTGCAATGTAGTAAACAGGGTGCGGAGACGAGGCGACGTGAACATGTTCCTGGAAATGGTGGACAGTGACCGGCACGCCAGTCCCGCGCCAATGTACGGCTCTTGGAGTGTTCCCGCCGAGTCTGCTGGGCCGACATCGGAGTGGCCCAGTGATCGAAGTTGCCCCGTTGCGACGCTGAAAGCTACCGATCCTAACCGATAAGTGCGGCGCCCCCCAGCCTGCTTCGATCATTGCGACCCTGACCCCGGACTGCAAGACGGGCACTGCCAGAGTGGACATCCAAAAATAGAGCACTGGTCGGCGGGATTGCGAACCTATTCATGGCGCGCACTGGAATCCAGCGCCATTGGTGCCCGATGGGCTTGCGTCAAAAACCACGTCACAAAGGCCGTTCTGGGCTGTTCGGGCCAGGGCCAAGCTGCTGATTTCAGTTGGTCGGGGCGGGGCGATTTGAACGCCCGAGCCCCTGCGCCCAAGGCAGGTGCGCTACCAGGCTGCGCTACGCCCCGACTTTATATACCCATGATTTTAAACTACTTCTGGATCTTCTACAAGGGCCTCTACCATCGACCGTGTCAAAACCGTGCCAGAACCCGCAGAGTGGCCAAAACCGTGCCAAAACCATAGAGCCATGTTTTCATGTGTTTAGGCGCACTGGAGCGGATGTGAGGCCCAAGATCTGGTGACGATCGAGTGAGGAAGATAGGTGCGCGTGCCAAGCCGCTTCGGAAACCTTTGATTTAATTGAACACCGTTCCTTTTTCGCGCCCCTGCTTTTGAAGCAGGCGCTCTAACCAACTGAGCTACGCGCCCATTGAATACCTCTTCATTCTAAAACACTTCCAAGGATTTTGGAACTGCCTTCAGCATCGTCCGTGGCAAACCGTGACAAAACGCAAAATTTGGCGGAGACCGTGACAGAACATTCGGCGACGCACTATCAGGAACTTACGGGTTAATCAAGCGTTGGAGCGGCAGGTGGTCAATGCTGGCGCCGTTAGTGAACCCCGAGATGGGCGATTCACATTACCCTCAACCCATTGACCTGCTTGCCTCTAGCTCTCCTTAAAGCACCTGCTTTATGAGTAGACCCGAGGCATTCGAGTCACGGCATTGCGCGCCGGGGATGTTGTGCGCGGGAATTGCCAGGCAACGTTTGCGCTTGCCCGAATGTCGTCTCGCAGACTACCCTCCCGCTGCGTCAGCTTGAAGCCCGCAAGTTGCGCTGTTATCGTGTATGGTCCGGGGGGCAAATAGAGGAACTGGTATTTGCCTTCCCCATCACTCCGCACGGTGCGCTGAAATCCGGTTTCTTGTTGCGCGGCGGTTAACTCCGCATTCGCGACGGCCGCGCTTGACGAGTCAAGCACCTGCCCGAGGATCGCGCTGGTGCTGACCTGAGCCCAGGCGGGGACAGCCAGAAAGGGCAATGCCGCTAAAGAGAAGACTTGTAACTGGATCACGAAACCTGTTAGCTTTTGGATCTGCGTCTTGCCCGTGTGTCCTCCTATTCATTACGAAGCGCAACGAGCGGATCGCGCCGCGCCGCCCGCAAGGCTGGGATGGAAGCGGCGGCAGCGCCTACGAACAGAAGCACTAGCGCGACAACAGAAAATGTCGCCGGATCACCTGGCGCGACGCCGAATAACAGACTGGAAACGGATCGAGCAAGCACCACGCTGGCTGCGAGCCCAAGGAAGATTCCTGGCAGAACGGAACGAGCCGAATCCAACATCACGATTCGAACGATGCCACTTGCACTTGCACCGAGCGCGGAGCGTATCCCGATTTCCTTGGTCCTGAGCGTAACGGTGTATGCGATCACGCCATAGATTCCGATGGTCGCGAGCAGCAGGGCAATGACGCCCAAGGTTGCCGAAACCAGGGCTGCTACGCGACGCTGCCAGATCGTATTCGCTGCGATCTGGCCCATAGTGAGCCACTCGGAAGCAGGTTCCTCGCGATCGACGGCCGCGATGACTTGCTTTGCATCTCGGATCAACGCGAGTGGATCGATACTCGATCGGATGACGAAGTCGCCACCTTGCGAGCCCGCCTGCACGAACGGGATGTAGATGTCGAGGCCGGGATCGCTCGCGGGACTCTGATGCTTGACGTCGCCCACGACGCCAACGACGGTAAGCCATTGAGGCGCCCAGGGCCGAAAAGCGTCAGCCGGGAGAATGCGTTTCCCGATCGGATTCTCGCCAGGCCACAATCGCCGGGCTGCATGATCGCTCACCAGAGCGACGAACGGAGATCCGGCGCGGTCACCGTCTGTGAAGAGCCGCCCCCGCCGCAGGGGAATGCCCATGGTCTGAAGGAAGTCCGTGTTGACCTGCTCGAAGTAAACCAGTGGATTCTGGTTCGCTTGTTCCTTGGCTTGACCTTCCAGGCTGATGGTAATCGTCTGTTCATGTCCGGTCAGTGGCAATGCAGTCGTATATGCGACATCGGCCGCGCCGGGAATGCGTCGCAAACCTTCAAGAACTCGCTGTTCAAATGCGATCGAACGCTCCAGGTTGTATTTCCGCCACGAAAGACCGACACGGAACGTGAGCAGCCGATCCGTTCGAAATCCGAGATCGACCGTCTTGAGCTGAATGAAACTCTGCATCATGAGCGCGGCTCCCACAAGCAGGACCGCGGCAAAGGTCACCTCTGCGATCACCATGGGTCCAAGCGCGGTCACTTGCCGCGATGATCCGCGATCCCCTTCGGAGAGCGCTTCACGCGGATCGCGGCGGGAGAGCCGAATTGCCGGCATGACTCCCGAAACCACTCCGGTGAGCACGGAAATACCGATCATGAACAAAAGTACTGTCCAATCGAGCCGAAGAGTGGCCCACGGAGGCAGATCAATGGTAATCATCTTTAGAATTCCCGCAATCACTCCATTGGCGACGGTGAGCCCCACCACGCCTCCGAGCAGGCTCAACATGGTACTTTCAACAATCAGTTGCCGGACAAGGATCGTACGGCTGGCGCCGAGGGCGGTGCGAATGGACAGTTCGCGCCTTCGTGAAGTCCCCCTTGATAAGAGGAGATTCGCCACGTTCGCACACGCAATGAGCAATACGAGCCCTACGGCCCCGAGCAGCAGGTACAGGTACGGCTTCATGTCGGCGATATAACTATCGCGAAGGAGTGAGAGCCTGAATTGCATTCGCACATTTGTCGAGGGAAAGTCGCGGCTCAGGCGTTGAGCGATCGATGACAACTCGGTTGCCGCTTGTTCTAAACTCACACCTGGTTTTAAGCGTGCGATGGCGCGGGCATTGCGCCGATCGCGTTGTTCATAGGCATTGGGATCGCGATCGATTCCCCAGCAGCGGAACAACGCGACCCGAGCGGGAAACGTGAACTCAGGAGGCGCGACGCCAGTGATCGTGTTTGGAAATCCATCCATCAAGACCTGGCGCCCGATCACACTCGGATCGGAATGAAAACGCCGCTCCCAGAGTTCGTGAGTCAGAACGATTTCAAACGATCGGGATCGATCGTCAATTGCCGGCCATGTATTCCCGATCTCCAGGGGCACGCCCAAAACGCGAAACAAATCACCGGTCGTCCGTGTGATCTCGAAGTGCTCGGCGGCCCCACCATCGCCGGCACTGTCACCTGCATAGTTGTACGCGCTATCGCGAAAGGCTACGACTCCGTCAAAGCTCCTCGATTGTTCTTTAAGGTCGTTCACCTCGCGCAACGAAAGCCGCGTTTTCTCGGAGCCGTTGAATCCGTACACCTCGACCAGACGATCCGGATTTGGATATGGAAGCGGTCGGAGCAGCAGTGCGTTAACGAAACTGAAAATCGCCGTATTCGTGCCGATGCCGATCGCAAGAGTCAATACCACTGTGAGACTGAAGCCAGGAGCCTTAGCCAACTGGCGAACTGCCTGACGCGCGTCCTTGCCCCAACCGTGTGTGGCGAATTCTCGAAGCGAATCGAAGCGGCGTCCAGTGCCCAATACAACGGCTCGAAACGTCTGCCCCCAGTACCACAAGCCTGCGCGCAACGAACCGAGTCGAGGCCGAATCGAATCGAACTCCTCGCTCAGGTCACCGCTGAGACCCTCAAAATCGTCCCGTGGCAAGGCGATCGCCAGGAAGCGATTCGCCGTTCGCAACACAAGGGGCAGTTTGGGATGATCGACACTCACAATTCACCAAGGGGCTCCAACCCCCGCCTCATCAAAGCCAACATGTGCTGAGTCCGCTTTAGCGCTTTCACGCCCGCGGGTTCGATCCGAAAAAAGCGCTTCGATTTGCCTCCTCGCTGCGGAGTCGGGTCGGCGAGCCAGGAGACGACGAGGCCCTTCCCTTCGAGTCGATTGAGCGTACTGTACAGAGCGCCCAGCGAGACGGATCGGCGCGTCCGCTTGTGAATTTCCCGACGGATCGTAAGGCCGTACCCCATTTCGCCAAGCTGGAGGAGCGCCAGCAGCACCACTTGCTCGAATTCGCCTAAATACTCCCTGCTGCCCATATAATTTGCAATGTAAGAATAATCAGGATACACTGGCCTTCGCCAAATGCAACTGCATTCTCACGATTGGATCAGAAGAGGCGTTAGCGGGCACAATTCACCCGCGAACGGGTGTGCCACCCACGTCGAAAACGTTCCCCTTTGGATCGTCGGACACGCCAGTCGTCAGAAAATGCTTCGGTCGATTCGGCCCTTCAGGCTAAAGTTGGTGACCGGGTGATTCTGTGGGGCAAGAGTCGAACCTGAGAGCCTTGAATGCCGAACTCCGTTCTTGAACTGCACAACCTTTGCATTGGATATCCCGGTCCACGCGGTCCACGCCGGACGCGAAACGTCGTTTCGAGCGGCATTAATCTCTCACTCAGATCCGGCGAACTCGTATGCTTACTCGGTCCCAATGGCGCTGGCAAATCGACATTGCTTCGGACGATTGCAGGGATGCAGCCGCCGCTCCAGGGCAAAGTTCTCCTGGGCGAACGAGACATTCATTCCCTCCCAAAGCTGGAACTGGCACGCGTGTTAAGTGTTGTCCTGACTGAGCGGATCTCGGTGGGAACGCTTACTTCTACGAGGTAATCGCGCTGGGGAGGTCACCCTTATACCAGATGGTCAGGCGCGCTGCGCGACGAGGATCACGCGATCGTCGAAGAATCGATTCGTGCGGTCGAAGCTGTGCACCTGGCAAATCGATACGTGAATGAGCTAAGCGACGGCGAGCGTCAGAAAGTCATGTTGGCGCGAGCGCTGGCCCAGGAACCGAGCGTCATGATTCTCGACGAGATCACGGCATTCCTAGATCTGCCCCGCCGGATCGAAATCATGCGAATCCTAGGCGACCTTGCACATGAACGAAATCGCGCGATCCTGGTTTCCGCACACGATCTGGAGGTAGCTCTGGCCACCGCGGACCGAGTATGGTTGCTGCCAAAAGGAACTCCCTTGGTGTCCGGAGCGCCCGAGGACCTCGTCTTAAGCGGACATTTCTCCTCTGTTTTCGCGGGTGAGGGTGTGACCTTCGACGATGAGGCCGGCACATTTTCGATGCGTCGATGTTCTGGCGGTGAGATCGCTCTCGTGGGAGAAGGATCTGCGGCGCGATGGACACGCCGCGCACTGGAGCGAAATGGATATCGGATCACTTCGTCGGGGAGCTTGCGGCTCAGAGTGACGAGTTTGCAAGACCGGGTCGTGTGGGAGCTACAAAACGGGGCCAACACGCAGGAACGGACCTCGATCGAAGATGTCCTGAGCCTTCTGAAGGCTTCGCGTATTTAGCACCGGAGCCGATTATCCCGTCGCAGGTCCGGCGGATATGTCTTTAGCGGCGCATTGAAGCTCCCATTTTCGGCGGATTCTGGCCAGAATCGCGCTCAGGCAAGTTGGATTCACCGGCTTCAAAAGATACGCCGCCGCCCCTGCGTCGAGAGCGCTCAAAGCTCCATCCTTGCACGCAGTCACGACGACGATTGTTGCGGTCGTGCTACGCACCACCTGGATTACATCCAACCCCATCATTCGGGGCATTTGCAGATCTAGAAAAATCAGATCTGGAGTGAGCTTTTGAATCAAACCCGCCGCGGATACGCCATCCTCTGCTTCCGCCACGATCTCGATATCGCTGTATGCCGCAAGCTCATCGCGCAGCACTCGCCGCGCTATGGGCTCGTCGTCGACGATCAACGTTCGGAACACGGTTTGACCACGGAATTGTCCAGCAGATCGGTGGGCCGTCCAAGCAGATTCTTATGAGTGGATCGATATTGACAATCGGCGGGAGAACTGAACACGATCCCGGATCATTATAGGTTCGGAGATTCCATACTCCGGTTCCCGGTCCGCCAGTCCCATTTTTGTTGCCGTTCGCCGCGTTTTCGGGCCATTTGCGATTTTAAAGTAACGTCTTCGAGCCGGGAAGCGTAAACTTGTGGGCTAGGCTATACTTGATCGCGAAGCAGCCAGAATGAACCCTCGATTTTCAAGTCGCATGCCCGGTCCGCGCGTTCGTCTCGCGGCCATGGTTGTTGTTGCGATCCTGATCATCGGGCTGCTCGGCGGCCTCTTTCATCATCATCAGAACGTAGCGGAAGCCGCGGCATGTTCATATTGTCATGCAGGGGTTCAAACTCCGGTTTCGGACCTCGCGCGGACTCTTCCGACTCCCTTTTTCACGATCGTTGGAACCGCACCTATCGAGCCTCTCTCTCGATGGGCGCCTGTTCTTCTCCCTTCGAGTACAGCTCCTCGGGCTCCCCCAAGCCAAACTCATCCTGCTGCGCTTTTGGGGTAGTTGCGCCCTCGTCGGTTAGCGAGGACGCAACTCTTCTGGGTTGTCCATTTTTCTTTAGGCAATTTTAAGGAGCTTGAGTATGAGGACCTGTGTCCGTTGGGCTTTTATTACTTCATCAATATTTTTCCTGGCTGCCCCCGCGCGCAGTCAATCTTTGGGCAATGCGGGTACGGTCGACGGTTCAGTCGTCGATCAATCCGGAGCGGCAATTCCCAAGGCCGAAATCGAAATTCACAACCCCGTGTCCGGTTATTCGCAGTCCACAATCTCTGCGAATGACGGCAGCTTTCATTTGGTAAACATTCCACCGAACCAATACCACTTGGAAATAAAGGCGCCTGGCTTCACGGTGTATTCGCAGGATGTCACGATCCGTAATTCATTGCCGGTCCAAGCGAAGGCGATTCTCGCGGTAGCGGGTTCCAACGCGACTGTAACCGTTGAGGGGGCAGCAGAGGCGTTGGAGATCGATCCCTCCGCACACGTCGATGCGGACCGCGTGCAGTTGTCAAAAATCCCCGCGCTCGATCCGGGCGCCGGCCTCAGCCAAGCGATTGTATACAGCACGGGAGGTGTGGCCGCCGATGGAAATGGATTCTTCCACCCGCTCGGCGATCACGCACAGGTCGGATTCGTGATCGACGGTCAGCCGATTACCGACCAGCAGAGCAAAGTTTTCTCGACACAACTTCCGGTCAGCGCCGTGCAGAGCATGGAACTAACCACCGGGACGCCGAATGCCGAATTCGGCGACAAAACCAGCCTCGTGGCGCAGGTCACGACGCGATCCGGCCTAGGCTCGGGACGGTTGTTCGGAAATATTGATGCGACCTACGGCTCGTTTGGAACTGCGGGCGGAAGTATTGGCGTGGGCTACGGCACGGCGAAGTTCGGCAACTTCCTGGCTCTCGATGGAGTGCGGAGCGGTCGATTCCTCGATACACCGGAGTTCGCCGCGTTCCACGACATCGGCAACAATCAAACGATCTTCGACCGTCTTGATTTTCGGCCAACCGGCAAAGATGCGTTCCATTTGAACCTGTTTGCGGCCCGCAATTGGATTCAGATTCCTGACGACTACGACCAGCTTTCGCCCGTTCAGGATCAACGGCAGCGGGTTCTCACGTGGAACATTGCGCCGGGCTATCAGCACACGTTCAGCGCTCACACCCTTCTGACAATCAATCCTTACATCCGAAAAGATCAGTTCAATTATTACCCGAGCCGCGACCTGTTCGCGGACCTGCCCGCGACTCAAGGACAGCAACGGCAACTCCTCAATTGGGGCGTGCGGGCCGATATCTCGACATCGATTCGGAATCACAACATCAAGTACGGAATTGACCTCAAGCAGACCCGCCTGCTGGAAAACTTCCAGTTCGGAGTTACTGACCCCGGATTCAACTCACCTTGCATCGACTCGGGTGGGAATCCGATTCCGGACTCTACGCTTACGAGTCCGAAGCAATGTGCCGCTGCCGGATTCGAGCCAAACACAGCCGACAACCCGGATGTAAGCGGCGCCCCGTTTTCTCCCGGCCTCTTGCCGTATGACTTGACGCGCAATGGAAGTCTGTTCAACTATCACGCCACGGCGAACATCAATCAGTACGCCGGATATTTTCAGGACGCGATCACCGAGGGCAACTTCCTGTTCAACATTGGATTCCGTCTCGAACGCTACGACGGGCTGGTTTCGAAGACCGGTCCTCAGCCGCGTGCAGGAATTGCTTACAACATCAAAGGAACTGGAACTGTCCTGCGGGTGGCCTATGCGCGCACTTTCGAAACACCGTTCAATGAGAACCTTCTCCTTTCGAGCGCGACTGGGCTCGGCGGCCTCGCGCAAAACGTCTTCGGCTCCGTGGGAGTGCCGATCAGTCCCGGAAACCGGAATCAATTCAACGCAGGTCTTCAGCAGGCGGTCGGCCGGTTCCTGCTCATCGACGCCGATTACTTCTGGAAGTACACCCACAATGCGTATGACTTCAACGTTCTCCTGAACACAACGATCACGTTTCCCATCGCCTGGCACAACTCAAAGCTTGACGGAATCACGGGGCGCGTGAGCACGACGAACATTCACGGCTTTCAGGCATATTGGACCTTCGGCCACACGCGGGCCCGCTACTTCCCGCCCGAAAATGGGGGGCTAATTTTCCAAGGCGCTCCCCTCGCCGGCGGAGTATTCCGCATCGATCACGACCAGTCGTTTCAATCAACGATGAACTTCCGTTATCAGCGCCGCCAAAATGCTGAGTGGGTGGCGCTCGTCTATCGCTACGATAACGGGCTGGTCGTAAGCGGAATCCCCGACGCCGGATCGGCGCTGACGATCCTGACGCCGAATCAGCAGGTCTCCATCGGTCTGGCCTGCAATGGCGTGTATGCGACCGTCGCCAACCCGCTCAGCCCGGCGAACTGCCCCAAGGGTCCCGTTACGTCGAAGCTGATCACGCTCCCTCAAGGCGGATTCAACGGGATTCCAAGCCAGGAAAACGACGATCACAATCCCGATCGCGTTACGCCTCGCCACATTTTCAATCTTGGCATCGGCACCGATAACCTTCTCCACGCCGAAGGGCCACGGCGGCTTGTCGCGTCTGTGCAGATCGAGAACCTCACGAATACCGTCGCTCTGTACAATTTCCTCTCCACGTTTAGCGGCACGCATTTCCTGCAGCCGCGAACGGTAGTTGCCCGGTTCGGATTGGTCTTCTGAACAACATGAAGCAACCGATATCTCACGCCTTCGGCGATCGCGCCGGAGTGATCGTAGCCACCTTATGCTTTGTCCATTGCGTCGCTGGGCCGGCTCTGATTGCCTTTGGCAGCTTTTCGTCTCTCATCCCTTTTTCGGAGCGGACCGAGATTCTCTTCATGCTTGCGTCCGCGACGATCGGGGCGGCCGTGCTGTTTCCGGGCTACAGGCGGCGCCACCGGCGCCGCTCGTGCCTGGCGATGTTCGGATCAGGACTCGTGGCTTTGCTGGCGCATCGATACACGCACAGTGGTCTGGCCGAGCTCGCGACGGCCCTGGTTGGCGCGTCTCTGATCGCCGGCGCCCACGTATTGAATCGTCGTTATTCCAGGCGGTGTGACTGCTGTGAGACCGTCTCAGAAATCCACGCCGTAGAGGCTGTACACAAAAGACCCAAACCGGAGATAACCAGATGAATCGCACTCGTTCCATTGCCGTGGCCATCGCGATGTCCGTCCTCCTGCCCCAATTCGCAAACGCGCAGGCGGGTACCGGTGCGGTCCGCGGGCAAGTCGTTGATAGCCAATCTCGGGCTATCGTTGGCGGCCGCGTCGCGATCACTGACGAGAACAACAGACTCGTCCGCACTCAGTTGACAGGGGGCTTGGGAGAATTCACATTCGTCGGCTTACCTCCAGCGACCTACCGGATAGACTGTGAAGCAGTCGGATTCAAGAAACTGACGATCGAGCACGTCGCCGCCGCGGTTGATTCTACAGTCGAAGTTCCCTTACGGCTCGAAGTGGGTGACGTAGCGCAGAGCGTTACCGTAGCTGCCGGACAAGGCGATCGGAATGTGTTTCGGCTTCCGCACCACTCGACGATGGACGCCGGACTAGCCAAGACCTTCCGTTTGCCAAAGCTCGAATCTCATACTCTGCAATTACGTCGGGAGGTGTTCAATGTGACCAATTCCCAACCATTCGGCTCCCTCGTATACTCCTCGATCGGCCAGGACCCGTTTGAGAATCAGCCGCAAGCGACATGGGGACGATTCGGCGGATCGCAAAACCCGTCGGCGAGAGCCGGCCAGGACGAGTCATGCAGTTCGGCCTGCGGTACGCATTCTAAAGGTCCAACATGATCAGTCAAACCCTTCGTGCCCTACTTCGACAGAAGCCATTCTCGATTTCTATCGTGTTCATCACCGCGCTGGGCATCGGATTGAACGCCGCTGTATTCTCCGTCGCGTATTCGGTCCTGTTCCGCCCTCTTCCGTTCACTGGATCGAAAGAACTGGTCGTGATCACGGAAGCGGGCAAGACTTTCGATACCGGGTTGGTGTCGCCCACGGCGTACCTGGAGTGGCGCGACCATAATCCCCCGTTTTCGGATCTGGCGGCGTTCATGTGGTGGGAAGGTTCCGGCGACGAGCCGACGCTCACAGTCTCAGTGACACCAAATTATTTCGACGTCCTCGGTGTCAAACCGCTCCTTGGCCGGACCTTCACTGAAGAAGAGAATCGGGCCGGATTTGGTTCCGCCATGATTCTCAGCTACGAAACCTGGCAACGGAAATTCGGTGGCGATCCCAGGATTGTCGGTAAGTCCGTGCGTGATGGAAACTGGAACCCGATCGTCGTCGGCGTTATGCCTCCTGGTCCGACGAACCTGAACATTGGATGGGGACATATCTGGAGGCCAATCCGTCTGCGCCAGCAATACAATCGCGTCGAGACTACCGGCGCGCGATATCTTCGGGTCGTCGGGCGGCTTCGTCCTGGCGTCGATCGCGGACAAGGGTTAGCTGCGTTGACCGCGATCCAGCATGAAATGCGGAAGAAGTGGCCGGATATTTTTAACGGCTACGAAGTCCGTTTGACCTCCTTGCGCGAGACGCTAGAAGGTGAGTTCCGGCCGGCGGTATTGATCCTGACCGCCACGGCGGGATGCTTATTGCTGCTCACCTGTGCATCCTTGGCAAATCTGCTCGTCGCGCGCTCCGCTGCGCACGAGAGGGAAATGGCCGTACGAA